>Ga0074046_10000492_pt1 | contig 36209 bp, 31 predicted proteins | sample BogForMeECP23OM3_FD_94441 | JGI IMG/M metagenome (GOLD analysis project Ga0074046, IMG submission 94441) | Bog forest soil microbial communities from Calvert Island, British Columbia, Canada - Bog Forest MetaG ECP23OM3 | ecosystem: Environmental > Terrestrial > Soil > Wetlands ... | reverse complement strand
TTCCGGCGTTCTTCATGGCCGGGCACACCGGGTCTACGCCGCTGTTCGCCTATCGCCCGGCGCGCCGCCCCTGCGAACACCAGCTGGGACCGCGGGGTAAAGACCGGGTGGATGCCCTGGCCCTGCGCGCCTGCCCGCGAGGCAGCCGGCCGACGTGGTCGGTCGGCACCGGCAGCGATCGCGCCCGGATCAGGTCGTTCTGTCAATGGCATCCGCAGCACCGGTGCGATTCCTTTCGTTAGCCTCAGCTGCGCGCTCAAGCCTCTACGGCGGTGGTGTGCCGGTGAGTTCGGCGCATATGGCGAGGAGGCCGTCTTGGACCGCGGGTCGGCTGCGGCGGGATCGGTCTGGCTCCTGTGCAGGAGGCAGAAGTGAGCCCGCCGGGGAACACCAGACCGTGATACGGCGGCGCCGATTGATGCCGCCCGGGGGGACGTGCATGGCAACTTCGGCCAAAGATGGCCCGGGCTTCCGGGCAGCTGAAGGTCAGGGTGGCCGTGTCGGTGACGAGCGGGACAGGCCAGGCCGTGGGTCAGGGTGCCCGGGTGCCGGTGCGGCGCCGGCCCCGGATGGCGGCCACAGCCTCCCGCTGGCTGAGCCGGGAACCCGCGGCGAATACCTCGTCGAACGGGACCGCGCCCTGCGCCTGGCGGACCTGGGCCACCAGGTCGGCCTCCCCTCGTCGCAGCACCGGCCACGCCCGCCGCCGAGCCCGCTGCCGGAGGCCTGCGGCCGACCCGGCCAGCAGCGCCGCCTGCTCCGGGTCGCCCTCCGCGAACGCCAGCGGGGCGAACGCGACCAGGCACAGCGCCATGTTGCGGTTGATGTGGATCGCCAGGCTCAGGTCCAGCGCCTCGTCCAGTAGCGCCCGTGCCTCGGCTGGCTGGCCGCCCCGCGACATCCAGGGTGCCAAGCTGCACCCGGGACCAGGCGGCCAGCCAGGTATAGCCGAACCGGTCCGACAGGTCATGCGCCTCATGCACGCCGCCACTACGCGATACGGTGGCTGCCTTGCCGTGGCGCTCGGCGCGGCTCGGGCCGGGGTCGCCGCAAGTGATTCATTCACTGCCGCCGACCGCAAAACCCATGGTCAGCCATCTGTGCCCGCATCGGATCCGGTCACCGGTGATTACCCGGAATGTCGCTGTGAAACGATCAGCCGATTGCATGCGACGACAGCGGTTCAGGTGTCCTCAAGCTTACACCCGGTAGCACTGCGGGCAGGCTGTGAGTAAACCCGTGGATAACCGCTGTGAAATGCGGGTAACTGCCTGCTTTCTGTGGATTCCTCCGTGGATAGCGGAAAAACAGGAAATGGCTGGCCGCAGGGCCTTGCGCGGTGCTCGCGGAGGCAGTAGGAATGCTTTCACCGTTGGAAACGGGCACCACCCGGGGCGACGCCGGGAACGCGGGAGGAGCCGGGAGACCGGCCCCTCGCGCGGGTACCTGGCCCCGGCGGGCGGCGCGCGGCGTCGGCGAAGCCAGCTGGCCGGGCGCGGCGAGGCCGGGCAAGGCCCCTCCATCTCATACATGGAGGGGCCTTGCCTGATTCTGCCCGGCAGGAACGTCATTGCCCGGGCCCGCACCCCGGCAGGCGCGGGAATGCCGGCCGCGATGATCGGGGGTCCGGCCGAGCACGGGCGAGGTTCTCGGGCGGCCGTGCCGGGCCGGAGGCAGTGAGCGCGAGAGCCGCCGCGTCGGCAACAGGCCCGTGCAGGACCGCCGGAGTGCGAGCCCGCAAGACTGGGTGCCGCGCCGTCGCGCGAGCAGAGACGCCTCCGGGGGCCAGCGCCCCGGCATCGGCCGTTGCCGGCCGGTGATCAGCTGCTGAACCTGGTCGTCGATGGGGACCGGGGACCGGCGCCTCCCGCTCCGGCTCGTGGCCGTGGTGGCGCAGGCCGGGGGGGGCCAGCGATGGCGGCGACGGAGCCCGGGCAGCTTGGGCGTATCGAGGACGCGCGGCCGGCGGGATCACGGTGAGCGTGACAGCAGGCAGGCGCCGGGGGACGCGGGCCGCCTGTCCTGCAGGGGGTGCGGCGAGCATCCGGTGCCCGCCGTCGTGGGCGATGTCATCAAGGCCCCGGCCAGATCCGCGTCCTGGGTGCGTGTTGCAGGCTTTGCTGTGCACAACCATGTGGAGCACTTGTGCAAAACGGCGCCGGGCCTGTGCGCACATTAGGGAAATCCTGGGGATCGTGTTGCCGGGCCGCGCCCGTAACAGGGCCTTCACCTGGGAGAGCGCGATCCGCGCCCTGTGGGTGGAGAAAGAACGGGAATTGTCCACACGCCACGCCGCGATAGCGCATAAATAAGCCGAACGTTTACCGCAAGTATATCCAGCCGTGATTCCGGGCCGGAACCGTCAATTAATGAAACCCAGAGACGGTGAGCCCGGGGCGCTTTGACAAGGGGAGGGCAAGCCGCAATAGCGGCACACGTGCACCGGGACAAACCAGGCGCTCGCTGAGGCAGGCCGCGATCCCTGTGCCTGCCGGTGACAGCCCGGCATGACCGTATGCCGCGCCGGCAGCACCGGAGCCCGGCACACCCGGGACGCGCAGCCGCCGCCTGGTCCGTCATCCCCGGTGCGCGCGCCTGTCCCCGGGGCAGGTCACCCGCAGCGGCACGACGCACACCACTGGCACAACGGGAGGCCCGACATGAAGATCAAGATCCGGCCGCACGACGCTAGCATGCTCCCGGAGAACGACTGGCTCCAGACGGACGGCTGGCTCGCCGAGCTCCGGGACGATGGCCGTGCCGACCCGGCCGGCGATGGCCACGCCCAGCCGGCGCGCGGCAGCGATCCCTGGCCAGAAGTTCTTGCCGAGGCCGCCGCCCGCGCCCAGGACGAGGCTGCCCGCGCCGAGGCTGCCGCGCGTGCCGAGGCCGCCCGCGCTGAGGCCGCTGCCCGCGCTGAGGCTGCCCGCGCTGAGGCTGCCCGCGCTGAGGCTGCTCGTGCTGAGGCTGCTCGTGCTGAGGCCGCTGCCCGTGCTGAGGCCGCCGCCCGTGCCGAGGCTGCTCGTGCCGAGGCTGCTGCCCGTGCCGAGGCTGCTGCCCGTGCCGAGATGACCGGGCGGGCGGTGATCGGCGATCAGCTGCGGATGCCGGTCATGTGGTGCGAGATGGGTTCGTGCATCTCCTGGCATGCCGATCCCGCCGCGCTCGGCGAGGCCGACACCCGCGCCCGCGCGATCGGCGCCGGCTGGCGCATCGACGCCCTGGGCCGGCTGGCCTGCCCCCGGTGCCAGCAGACCGACCCCGGTTTCTGGGCCACTGACCCGGTCGTGCGGTGGGACCGGTACACCGCCGTCGCCAGGGCCGCCCGGGCCGCCGTGCGCAGCGACGGCACCGGCGTCGCCGGGGGAGGCAGCGGTGATCCCGGCCGCGCTGCCGGCGGCTATTCCCGCGTCGGGCCGCCGGAGCCGGGATGGCATCAGTGAGCACCTCCGTTCCCGCGGCGGTGGTCCTGAAGGCGGTCCGGGGCTGGCGCCTGTTTCCGTGTCGCGCCGAGATTGACCAGGCGGTGATGGCGGCGCACCCGTCGCAGCCGGCGGGCAGCACCGGCTGCCGCTGGCTGCTGCTCGCCGCGGAGATGGCCGGCCTGGCGGGCGGCAGCTGGCGGTCACCGCCGGATCCCGACCGGACAGGCTGGGCCCGCCCGCCGCGGATCGCCACGCGCGCGCTCAGCGCGCAGGCCGGGTCGGTCCGTGCTGCGCGGGACTTCACCGTGGCCACGTTGCGCCGGTGGGGCACGGCACACAGCAGCCAGGACATCGCGATCGTGGTGTCGGAGATGGTGACCAACGCGCTGCGGCATGCCCTGCCGGGGCCCGGCGATACGGGTCCCCGGGGGCCGGTCCGGCTCGGCCTGCTGCAACAGGGGCCCTGGGTGCTATGCGCGGTCGCCGACCCGGGCAAGGCGGCTCCGGTGCCGCGAACCCCCGGTTTCCCGGCCGAGGCCGACCGCGGGCTGCAGATGATCTGCGCGTTCAGCGACCTGTGGGGCTGCACCACGCCAGGCGACGCGGGAAAGGTCGTGTGGGCCATGTTCTGCCAGCGGCTGGCACCGTCCGTCCTCCCGGGCCCGGTACCCGAGCAGGCCCGGCCGCGACCGGTTCGGGAACCAGGCAGATTGGCAGAACCAGCCGGTGTGAACGATCCGTCGCCGGCCGGCTGCTGAAGGAACATCGGCGCTGGCCTGTGACCCCCATCCACAGGTCACGTGTGGATAACTATCTGGTGCCGCCACGGTTGCGGCCGCCTTCCTGATCTTCCCGCAGCACATCAAGCCACCGCATTTGCGCTGGTAATTGGCCGACAGGCCGACAGGGCCGCTCCGGGCACGTCTCGCGGCATCGCGTCGCCATCCTGGGTACTTGCACAGTTCATCCACAAGCTTGCGCACCCCCCATAAACTCCTGACCCCGCCAGGGCTGGCGTGATAGGAGCGTGGCTCTCATGCCGGCCCTGGTAACCGCAAGGTTCCTTGTGCCTGGCCTGCCTGCCTGGCCCCAGGTGCCACGGACACCGGCTTCGCGGCGCAGGCCGGCATGGCGGGCTCGCGGCTGTTCCGTGCGCCTGTTGACACCCGCGCGTCCTTGTCACCAGGGTGTCTGGCTACCTGCAGGCCTAGACGCCGACCAGGCGGTTCGCCGGTCACCTCGGCCCTCCGGCCGGGTCCGGCCGCAGCGAACCCGGCATCGACGGGCCCGCGCATGGCCAGCCGAGCATCCCGAAGACGGGCCACTTAACACCACGCTGCGTAATGAGCCCTCGCCCTGGAGCGAGGCGCACACTGCCGCCGTTCGGGGCGCTGCTGGCTGCACGGGCGCTGGGGCCGGCCCCACGCACTCGCTCACCCTAAGCTAGGCAGCGGCGTCCTGCCAGATGGTGTACCTGCCGGTGGACGTTCCCGGTCGCTCATCTGAGGGCCGGTCACACGGGCATCAGCCCGTGCCAGGGGAAGACCGCGTCGCGGGTGGCCATGATCGCCCGGTCGACTGGGTCTTCTGGGTCATAGCCGGACTCGAACGGCACGAACACCGCGGGTGCCCCCTCGGTCATGCGCTCGGGTGCGGTCAGGCCGGTGCGCCATCTGACATATTCGCGCCACCGGGAGGGAGTCGGCGTGCCCGGGTCGATGGGCTGGCCTGCGGCCTCGGCGAGCAGGTGCGTCCAGGTCCGCGGTACGACGTGGACCGGGTCATACCCTCCGCCGCCGGTGAGCAGCCAGCGTCCGTTGGCCTGCTCGTGGGCGAGCGCGTGGATCGCGGCGTGGGCGGCGCGCTGCCCGTCGATGCTCAGCTCCAGGTGGGCCAGCGGATCGAGCCGGTGGGTATCGGCCCCGTGCTGGCTGACCAGGATCTGCGGCCGGAACTGGCGCAGCAGAGGCGGGACGATCGCGTGGAAGGCGCGCAGCCAGCTGGCATTGCCGGTCCTGGCGGGGAGCGCGACGTTGACGGCCGACCCCTCGGCGCCGGGCCCGCCAGTTTCGGCAGGCAGCCCGGTGAACGGGAACAGGGTGGCCGGGTGCTGGTGCAAGCTGATGGTCAGCACCCGCGGATCGTCATAGAACGCGGCCTGCACCCCGTCGCCGTGGTGGGCGTCGATGTCCACGTAGGCGATGCGCTCGGCACCGTGCTGTAGCAGCCAGGCGATCGCGACCGCGACGTCGTTGTAGACCCCGAACCCGCTGGCGCAGGCAGCCATCGCGTGATGCATGCCGCCGGCCATGCTGGCCCCGTGCCGGGCCGGGCCTGACCAGACCGCGCGGGCCGCGGCCAGGGTGGCCCCGGCCACCAGGGCCGACGCCTCGTGCATACCGGCAAATGCCGGCTGGTCCGCGGTGCCCAGCCCGAACCTCCGCGCATAGCGGAACTGAGTCGCCTCAAGGCCGCCGGCACCAAGCTCCTCGGTCCAGCGGCCGACCGTCCGCACTGCCGTGATGTACCGGGCGTCATGCACGAGCTCCAGGTTTACCTCGGTGGCCGGGGGCGGGGCCGCAACGGTCACGCCCGGCTGGGCCCACAGCCCGAACTCGTGCGCGAGCCGCATCGTCAGCTCCACGCGCACCGGCGCCAGCGGATGGCTGGGCCCGAAGTGATAGTCAGTCAGCCGCTCATCCCAGGCCACATGCAAGGTGCAGTTCATCTGCCACACCCTCCTTTCACCCGTGCCGGTTTGCGGGTTCGCCGGGGCCAGCCGCCCATACTCGGCAGACCCGCTGAGATAGCAGGTTTCCGGTCCTGGCCAGCCAAGGCGACTTCCTGTGCTGTCGCGGCGAAAACTCCGGAAGCGGCCACGATGCCCGGGCGGGCGCAGCTGAGGTAAGGGTCCTTGGTCACGTCGCACCAGAGGCCAGGGTCCGTGGCTATGTCTGCTCCTGCCTGGGGCGCGCAAAGCCGCGCCTGGATAGTGGCCGACGGGGTCCTTGGTCGCTCCTGTGCATGCTCCCGATCGCCGCGGACTCCAGGACCGGCTTCCGGCAGGCCCCGTTCGTCGTCGTCTGGCGCGGTGTTGATTGCGACCGCGATGATCATGCCGGAGCGGGGAAGGCGACATAAAGGACGTCGCAGCCCGAGGGTCATGCCCTGGCAGGATCACGCCGTTCCGCTAGCCGGTTCGCGGCCTGCGCGACGCCGAGCCCGTAGCCGCCGGGGCGGCGAGTGCTGACCCTGGGATCGGCTGGCCGCTGTTCACGGACACCGGGCTTTCGAGCTGGCGCCGCCTGCCGGGGCAGCTCCTGGCCTTGGCAGGGCGTGGTCCCGCATTGTCATGTCCGGCAACGAGCTCACTGTGCCCCGGGCGACCTGCGCCCACGTCAGGGCCAGCGGGGAATCTGCTTGCCGGGCAGCGATGCGTGCTCCCGCGCGGACTGCGGCACGGCAGACTCAAAAGAAGTATCTGCCGGGCGGCCCCGGCTGCGGGGCTGGTATACGGCGCGTAACCCAGGCTCTGCAGCCGGAGCGGCGTGATGATCGGTCTCATGAGCTGATCCGCATAGATGTCTGTCATGCGTCACCCGCTCCACGATCATCGGCGCGAGGACGTAGCTGGTTCTGGAGTAACGGCAGGAATCCGGTCCGGGCGGGAGGCCGGCGGCGTACGACAGCAGGCGGGCCGCGGAAAAGGCGGCGCCCGGTCGGCCCGGTCCAGCTGGGCCGCGGCTGGGTGCGGCGCAGTCACGGCGATCTGGTGCCGCGGCACGAGCAACTCGGCGGCGAACGACTGAGCAGAACCAGCTAGCCGCCAAGCCGATGAAGACCGGATAGGGCAGGCGGACAGACATGAACGGTCATCGTGCCCTGCGGCCGACCCTGCGCATCACAGCAGCTCACACGCCCGGCAGGCTTCTGGAACCGCGTACGGTATCGACGTCGGCGGCTAGCGGGTGCGTTTCGGTGAGCAGCTCCGCTACCCGCAGCCACCGGTTACCAGGTCTTGACGCGGTCGATGGGGCGCCGGTGTTCGATTCGCAGTCGCATGTCGAGCACGAGGCAGCCGCTGGTCATGCACCGGACGGGGTTGAGGTCGGCCTCGACGAGCTCGGGGACCTGTGCGAGCAGCAGGGTGAACCGCAGGATGAGCTCGCGCAGCGCCTCCCGGTCGAGCGGGGCGCTGCCGCGCAATCCGTTCAGCTCAGCGGCGACGCCCTTGGCGGAGTCGATCAGCTCGTCGGCTTCGGTGTCCGTCGCCGACGGCAGGCGGAACGCAGCCGTCTCGGTCAGGCGGGCCTGCAGTCCGCCCAGGCCGACCGCGATCACCGAGCCCAGATCGGGGTCGTTGACCGTGCCCACCAGCATGTCGGAACCGGGTGGCACCAGGGGCTGGACGATCGCTCCGGTCCATTCCCGGCCAGAGGCCAGCACCCGCCGTTGGAGCTCGCGCCAGCCGGATCGCACCGCCGAATCGCCCTCCAGCCCGAGCAGCACGGCGCCGATGTCACTCGCGTGCGCAGGAGCGGCAAGGTCGGCTTTCAGTGCCACCGGGCCGCCGCTTTCGGCGGCGACGGCAACCGCGCGCTCGAGCTCGCGGCAGCGATGCGAGGCGGTCACCGGGATTCCGTGCGTGGCCAGCAGCGCTTCTGCCTCATCGAGCGAAAGCCAGCCGCCGGCGGGTTCGCGCTCCAGCAGCGCGGCGATCAGCGCGCGCGCCGCCGCCCCGTCCAGGTCAGGGTAGTGCGGCGGCTGGCCGAGCGGCCGTGACAGCCAGTCGCGGCGTTCGGCCGCGCGGGCGAGCACGGCCGCACACGACTCGGGGAACAAGAAGTTCGGCACGCCCGGGCCCGTCCGCGCAGGCAGCCGGCCATCGGACCGCACGACAGATGCCACCACCGGCTTGGGCTGCCCCGCCGAGGCGGCACAGATCGCCTCCAGCACGGCCTCCGGGTCGCCGCCGAGACGGTCGGAGTAGTAGACCGTCAGCGCGTCGATGCCGGCATCGCCGAGCAGCTGGCGGATGCTCGCGGCGTATTCGCCCGGCCCGGCGCTGATCCCCAGCACCAGCGGGTTGCGCGCCTGGCTGGGCTGCCCGACCTGCAGCCCGCGCGCCGCGCAGGCGTTGGCGCCAAGCGTCGCCATCCGCGGCGAGTTGCTCACGATCCCGATCTCCTGTCCGCTCGGCAGCGGCTGGCTTTCGAAGAACACGGCGGCGTCGAACAGCTCCTCGCCGCCGCGGAACCGCAGCACCCCGGCCTGATGCAACAGCGCATCGGCGACCGCGTCGCCGCGCAGCGCCGCAGCCGTGTCCGAGAGCGGTTCGCTGCGCGCCAGCCCGCCCCTGCGACGTCCTTTGAGAGCCAGAATCGGCTTCTTGCGCGACACGCGCCGCGCGATCCGGGTGAAGTGCTCGGGATTGCCGAACGTCTCCACGTACAGCATCACTGCGGCTGTCCGCTCGTCCTGCTCGCACCACTCGAGCAGGTCGTTGGTCGAAACGTCGGCGCGGTCGCCGACCGAGACGAACATCGAAACCCCCAGCTGCCGGGCCGCCGCCTGTCCGAGCAGCCCGAGCCCGCCCGATTGCGAGCCGATCGCCAGCCCCCCGGCGCGCACGACTGCGCCGGTGAACGTGGTGTTCAAGCTGACCTCTGCGGCGGTGTTCAGCACCCCCCACGAGTCCGGCCCGACCATCCGCAAGCCCGCGCCGCGCACGATCTCCAGCAGCCGTTGCTCCCGCCCGGCCGGCCCCGCGCCGTCCTCCTCGGCACCGGCGGGGATAACCAGCAGCGCCCTGGCCCCGTTCGCCGCCGCATCGGCGGCGAACTCGAGCAGCTCATCGCCCGCGGCCGCGATGACCACCAGCTCCGGAGCGGCGTCCAGCTCACCCACGCTGCGAGCGGCCCGCATCGAGCACACCACACCCCCCGCGTGGTTCACCGGTGTCACGACACCCTGAAAGCCGCCGCCGATGATATTCGCCAGCACCGCGCGGCCGACATTGCCCGGCGCCGCCGCGGCCCCGGCTACCGCGACCGACGCGGGCGCCAGGACCGGCTGCAAGGATGCGACCGCGGCGAAATGATCGCGCTCATCGATCCGCTCCTGCACCGCCTCCGTCGGCGCGATATCCAGCGAAACAGTCAGCTCACCAAACGAGCTCCGGCGCCGCACGGCAAAGCCGGCATGCGCGAACACCCCCAGCATCGGGTAGTTGTCAGGCATGACCTCCGCGTCGAACCGGTGGATCCCCCGCTCCGCCCCGATCGCCGCGAGCTGCTCCAGCATCCGGGTCCCGATCCCGTGGCGCTGAAGAGCATCGGCCACCGCAAACGAGACCTCGGCAGCACCGGGCTCGCGCAGCCCGTCATAGCTCGCAACAGCCACCACCCGGCCGTCGTGCCGGCCGAGCAGCGCAAGGCGGTCAACGCCACTGGCCTCAGCTTCTGCACGCGCGGCGCCATCGGTACGGCCATAGCCATGGAAGCGGAAATAGCGGCTCTCCGGCGACAGGCCATCGTAGAACGCCTTAATGTCCCCGAAATCCGACGGCACCGGAGCCTGCAGGCGCAGCGTCGACCCATCGCGCAACAACACATCCCGGACCAGCAGCCTCGCGCCGCCGCCCTCCCAAGCCACTGTCACATCCGCCGCCCGCCGTTGACCGGCCACACCCGACCCATGATGCAGCACAACGCGACCGAGCACCAAAAGTTGCGACATATGCGGCACCTCCCCGGGCGGCCGGCTGTGATCAATCGCCGTGCCGATCCCGCCCGTGCCGCCGCGAACTACGGTGACCTGGCCCCTCAGCTTCTCTCCGGCGAGCAGCTGCGGTGTCTCACGAGTCCTAAAACCGTCATCTCTGCGGGCCGAACCGGGGCGCAAGCCCCGGCTGCCCATCCACGCTGACCGCCCGGCCGGCGAGGTTGATCTTCACCGCGCCCCGAAGGGCGTGCCCGGATAACACCCGACATCGCGCCACGGACGTCATGGTCATCGATGCCTCGACCAGGAGGATACGGCGGGCGCTGCCTGCGGCCGGGAATAAACGCCCAGAGAGTGCGGACCGTTGGGCCGCTCCGGCCGTGGGGGCGCTGGCAGCCGTTAGCGACTACAGCATCGCGAGAGCGTCAGCCAAATCGGTACCGATCGCGGCTGGTTCCGTAGGTGGCGTCCATGCCACCCAAGGCGGCCCGCCCGATGGGGGCCATCATCGAGCGCAGGAGCGGACAAGCCAAGCGGGGTGAGGCTGTCGGTTCGAGTCGCGCATCGAGGTTCCAGCGAAGTCCCGGCATTCGAACATTAGCACTGCTAACGACTCCTGGGAGCCAAACTGGGAGCCACACGACCGAGGTGCAGCCCCGTGGCGGGAAAAGGGGGACAGGGCAATGACGCCACGCAGGCGACCCCCGCTGATACTGTACGACAGATCCTGACACCTGTGACGAATTAGCGAGCGGCGCTTCAGCCCGGATGCAGATGCCGGTTCCGTGGCCCGGCGATCCTTGGCGATTGGGGCGGCGGTGACGATAACAGAATGTAACTAACAACCCGTGGCCGATTGATTGCAATTCGCGCCTCCCTGCCGAGTATGCGTGACTAGTGGCTGGTTCGACGCCAGGGACGGCGGAGCACAGATTAATTAATACTGTGCGTCAGCTGGATTGGCGGGCGGCCGTTGGCGTCGGATGGCCGTGGAGACTGCTTCATGTGTCCGCGGTCGGCGGCGATCCGGCGCCTGAGCGTGCTTGCCGGATTGGCGCGTCCCATCTCGGCCAGTTAGGCCCCTGCGCCTCGCAGGCGCTTACGCAAGGTAGTCGTGCGCCAGGCGAATGGCGATCGACCCGTCGCCGACGGCTGACGCCACGCGCTTTACCGAGCCGTGCCGCACGTCGCCCGCGGCGAACACACCGGGTGTGCTGGTTTCGAGCAGGTAGGGTTCCCGTTGCAGGGTCCAGCGTTTGGCCAGGTCCGGGCCGGTCAGGACGAAGCCCCATGGGTCGCGTCCGACCGCCTCTGGCAGCCAGTCGGTGTATGGCTGCGCGCCGATCAGGACGAACAGCGCGTTGGCCGGTTCTGTCTCGATATCGCCGGTGTCCCGGTGCCGGAGGCTGAGCTGCTCCAGGCGTCCATCGCCGCCGCCGCCCGCGACCTCGGTGCTGTAGCGGACTTCGATGTTGGGCGCGGTTTCGATCTCGCGGATCAGGTACTGGGACATGCTCGCTGCCAGGGACGTCGAGCGGACGAGGATGGTGACATGCTGCGCGTACTTCGATACGTGCAGGGCCGCCTGCCCGGCCGAGTCACCGCCGCCGACCACGAATGCCCGCTTCCCGGCCAGAGCCTGGGCCTGTGTCGTCGCGGCTCCGTAGAACACGCCGGCGCCTGCCAGCGATTCCAGTCCGGGGACTGCGAGCCGCCGGTAGGAAACGCCGGTCGCGATGACCACGGCGCGGCTGGTGACCGCGCTTCCGTCCTGGAGCCCGACGACGCGCAGATCACCGTCGGTAGCCAGCGAGGTGGTCGGGTTGCCGTAGACGAACTGCGTTCCGAACATCCAGGCCTGCTCATAAGCCCGCCCGGCTAGTTCCGCGCCGCATGTGGTCCAGGTGACTTCGTTCCAGAGGACCGCGGGAAGGGGTTTCCGCGGGGATGGTGTCGATCCGGGCGGTGTCCGGGATGGTGAGGGCGAAGTCGGCGCCGAACGCCGCGGCGGGGCTGAACGCTCCGGGCACGGATCGCTCGAGAGTTTCCTCGATGACGCGGATGCTGGCGGCGGCGGTAAAGGCGTAGGACTCGCCGGTTTGCAGCCAGGCTTCGGCGGTGGCGCCGTCCGGGCCGGCGGCTCGCGCCCACCCGACTGACTGGTAGACGGGGGGTTCCGCCGCGCCGGTATCGGAGGCCCGGGGATCGACGGCAGGATCGTCTGGTACAGGGGAGTACGCGGTGATGTCGGGGGCCCCGGTGGCCTGGAAGGCGGCTTCCAGGTCCCCAGTGGGGAAGGGCATGATGCGGCAGGGCCCGCCGGGGAGGGTGATCGTTATGGTGCCTGAGCCGAGCGCTTGCGGGTGCAGGTGGCCTGCCCGGCGAGTCCAGCCCCCGTAGGGGAGGTTCTCTCGTATGGACGCTGCGATACCGGGGCCTTGCCGGGCGGTGGCGGCCCTGGCTGCGACTTCGAGGTTCCGGGCGCCGCCGACTGCGTCGCTGACGTACCGGGCGAGGCAGTTGGTGGCCACGACGCCGAACCCGGCGCCGGGGATGATCGTGACGCCGGATTGCTGGGCGCGCTGGTGCAGGTCATAGAGGGTGCGGAAGACCTGCAGCTCGTTGCCGATGTCGATGTAGTGGACGCCTGCGGCCAGGCAGGCTTGCGCGAGCGGGGCTGCCGTGTGCAGGAACGGGCCGGCGGCGTTGAGGACCAGGTCCACGTCGGCCAGCGCGCCGTTCAGTACGGCCGGGTCGTCCAGGGCCAGAGCCAGGCAGGGCAGGTCGAGGTCCTCGGCCAGCGCGGCGATGGCGGGCGCGCTCCGGCCTGCGAGCAGGGGCCGGTGACCGCGCTGCTGCGCGTGCCGGGCGATCAGCGCGCCGGTGTGGCCGACGGCGCCGTAGAGCATCCAGGAGCGTGCCCCGTTCATAGCTTCTTCTGTCGTGGCGGCCCGCTGTCGGCGGTGACGTCCTGTTGCATCGTTGGCTCCCGGATTCCCAGGAGGAGGTCCCGGAACTTGCCGGGTTCTTCCAGGTGGGGCGTGTGCGCGAAGTTGTCGAACCACACCAGGCGCTTGCCCGGCGCCTGCAGGGAGCCGGCGTACCGCTGTGCGGCTGCGCCGGGGGCTACCTGGTCGTGGCGGCCTTGCACCATGACGACGGGGACGTCGAGGCGGGGCACGGTGCGGGCCAGGTCCATGGTGGCCAGCTCAGGCAGCAGCGCGGCCTGTGTCGCGCTGATACTGCGGACGGTCCGGATGATGTCCGCGGCCGAGTAATCGGGTGAGCGCACCAGGCTGGCGACCAGTCCGCGCGCCAGGGTGGCGTAGCTTTCGCCGGTCGTGACCCCGCCGAAGTTGGTGGCCCAGCGGACCCGGGTGGTGAACTGTTTCGAGCTGAGGTGCGGGGGCGGGCCGATGGCCTCGAGCTGGCGGGTCGCGCGCCGGTGGCCACGCTGGCGGGCTGCGGCGAGCGCGAAGTCATAGGCACCGCTGCCGGCGGCGGCGCCGTCGATGTCCATTCCTACCGCCACCAGCGTCGCGACCAGGTCCGGGCGCTGTCCGGCGGCGTACGCTCCGATCGTTGCTCCGAAAGAGAAACCGGCGACGTATGTCTTCGCGCCGAAGCGGTTCCGGAGGCAATCCAGGAGAGATACGGTGTCGCCTGCCATCGCCTCCAGGGTGATGCCGGCCCGGTCTTGGCGTCTGCGCAGCGAGCGGCCGCAGCCGCGCTGGTCCCAGTAGACGACGGTGAAGGCTTGTTCCAGCCCGAGGAGGTGCTCGAAGCGGCGCGTTTCGTTGATCATCGGCAGGCCGGGACCTTGCTGGATCAGCAGCAGCACCGGGTTGGACGCGTCCGCCCCACGGATGCGGATCCACTGGGTGGTGCCGCCGGCCTGGATGGCCTCGAGCGTATCGATTGCCAGCATGGCTACGTGGTCGCCACCCTCGGGGCCTGGCCGGTGGCCTGGGCCAGGCGGCTCGCCGCTCCCGGGTCATGAGCGGGCAGGATCGCCAGGCCCGGATCGCGCTGGCGCATGGTGTTGATCATGGCGGTGGCTTCCCGCAGGCGGCCTCGGCTGCCGACCCCGGGGACATGGCCGGCCTCGAGGAGGTGCGCGTCGTAGGTCAGGTCGCCGACCATGATGAGCGGCGGCAGGTCCGGCCGGCGAACGAGCAGCGACATGGAGCCGGGTGTGTGCCCGGGGGTGGGCAGCAGGACCAGGCTGCCGTCACCGAACAGGTCGTGACCCGCCCGGAATGGGGCAAGACCGGGGTCGCCGGTAAGTTCGGGCTCGATCCGGTGCCAGCGCAGGCCGGGCAGGTCGATGTGGCGGCGCATCAGCCCGCGCATTTCGGGCAGCGGGCTGGACAGCGTGTCCCATTCGGCCTGGCTAACGATGATGTCGGCCTGACTGAGTTCGGCGAGGCCGCCGATGTGGTCCTGGTGGAGATGGGAGAGGACCGCGGTCTTGACGTCGCTTGCGGCGTGGCCGAGCCGGTTCAGTCCGGCGCTGAGGGTCTCGGTCGGGCTGATTTCGAACCGGGCGAGGCGGTCGTACAGCACCCCGGTGATGCCGCCGGGGAAGTAGCCGGGGTCGGTGACCGAGGCCCGGTCCTGCCCCGTGTCGAACAGCACCAGGCCGTCGCGGTGCTCGATGACGTAAGCGTTGATCGGCCGGGGCCCGGTCCAGCGCCGGGAGGCGAGCAGCCACCAGGCGGTCGGCCGCCAGGTCGACGCCAGGTGGTCGGGGTGGATCTGCACCTGGCCGGTGCTTACCACCGACACCCGCAGGATCGGATCGGTCACGTTCATCTCGGTGTTCCTCCGGGGTGGATTCCGGGTGGCGTCAGCCTGTTCCTCGGATCCGGCTGTCCCAGCGGTCGTAATAGGGGCGTACGCCGAATGCCTTCGCCAGTGCCCACAGCGGGGGGAGCATGAGGTTCTGCACCCAGACCGGCGGTGAGGTGACCCGGCTTTCGTGGCGGAAGTGCCAGAAGGTGGCGCCGAGCTGGAGCGGGTTGCGCGGCGCGCCCCTGGGCGTGGTCTTGCCGTCGGCGACCAGGCCGGCGAGGGCCTCGTGCCACTCCTTTGTGCGCAGTGCCGGGCGGAGCTCGACGACGCCGTCGATCTCGGCCGGCCCGGGGTTTCCCTCGGAGTGCGGGACGCCGGCGGGGACGACGACCGTCTCGCCCGCTCCGGCCACGAGCTCCGCACCGTTGAGGGTGAAGTGCGCCTGGCCCGCCAGGATGGTGAAGCGCTCCTCCTGGCGGGGATGGACGTGCTCGGTGATCACGCCGCCGGGAACGCTGCGCCAGGTGAAGCGGACCAGCTGTCCGTCGCTGTCTTCGGCCAGGGCGGTGTAGGTGATCCACTCGCCGGTGGCGGGGTTGAAGAAGGGCCGGAAGCCGGCCACGGAGTTGTCAGCCTGAGGCATGATCATCGGGCCTTCGTACTGAGCCGGGCCGGGCCCGCGGGCCGCAGCCTCGCGAGGTCGTGGAAGCCGGCCGCGGCGGTGCCCAGGAGCAGGATGCCGGCGGCGATGCCCGTGGTCACCGCGAGCGCGGAGCCCGACATCGTGGCGACGAGGATGACCGGCCCGATGATCAGCGCCCAGCCGACCGGGCGGTAGCGGGGGATGTGGACCAGGTGGTCGAGCCAGAGCAGCAGCGGCCCGATCGTGATCACGATGGACGGCAGCACCCAGTCCGAGCGGCCGGCTGCGATGACGATGACGGGCAGCACGAAGGCCGCGACCAGTTCGAGGACGGTGGCGACGGTCACGGACCGCTCGATCCGCCGGGCTTCCGGGCCGGCTGGCCGGGGGGCCAGGCCGGCCGTGACCTTGATCGCGTAGGTGAACACGCCGATCACCGCTATGGCAGACACCGCGAGCAGGACATCTCCGGCGCGGCCGCCGATGGTCAGGCTCGCCCGCCCCAGCCAGAAGGCGGCGAAGGCGGCCTGGATGAACCCGCCGATGCGCCGCACCCGCCTGGACCACGCCGCGGCCGGGGACAGGTCTGCGGCGTTCAGAGCCGCCGGCTTCGGTGTCACGGGGATCAATGGAGTTGTCATGGCGTTGACCGCCTCCGGTTTGGTGGTCATGGCGTGCCCGGCCGGGTCCGGTACCAGGCGACGGTCGCGGCAATGGCGGCGGCCAGCAACTCGGTGGTCATGGCCGCCCGGGTGCGGCCCTTGACGGTCGTCGCGGCCAGCGGGAAGTCCTCGCCTCGGCGGGACCCACGCCCGCGGAACCGCCGGGCATCGCAGCAGCCCCCGAGTTCAGGCCACGCCGCGCGTGAAGGGCCGGCCGCATGCCAGCGGCCGTGGTGACCTGGTGGCACTATGTCGTAGCACCACGTCATGACCGGTGCGGAGACGCAGACCGCGACCCGCAAGCAAGAAGGTGCTGTCATATTCCGCCTCGGCTTGGATGCGCGCTAGGCGCTACCGAGGTCCAGGGCAGCCACAATCCTGATGTCGTTTACACGCAGGTAAACGAGCATTACTTCCTGTTCGCACGCTACGCCCGATCCGCCGGGCAAACAAGGGAGCCGGGAGATGAGACGGCGCGGGCGGGCAAGAGCACGCGCCGTCCGGCGAGCTCGCCAGGAACACCCGCCACATGAAAGCCTCTCAATCCGGCCGGCCAGCCGTCGGTGCCCTCTGGTGACGGCACCGCTGACAGGGCGGCCACCCGAGCCGCCGGCGCCACGGCCTGTCCTCGCCCGGCAGCACTGTCTTGCGACCTCCGAAGCCGGGCAGCACAGCGTCCAGGTTCCCGCGGGCCTCTGAGCCGACGCATAGACCGGTCAATGACGACATCATCCGGGTCCATCCGGACCCAAGCCTGCTGGCCGGCCCTGCAAGTCGACGGTTTCGGAGAACTTCCGGCCTGCGCCGTGGATGCTGCCAACCTCAGGGTCATAGCCCGGGCAGCCCGGTGACGAGCCGGCCAACGCCAGAAGCCGTCCGGGTATGCCCGGACCGCCGCGTCTGCTGCCGGGCGGTGGGTTCAGCGGGCCTGGTGACGGTTCGATCGGTCAGCAGGCCCGCGCCACGAGATTGGTCCCCGGCTCGCGTACGCCTGCTTCATCAGCGGCGACCCGGACCGCGTCCGTCTCAGGGGTCTCCGTACGTCGCCTGCGGATCCGGGCGTTCTGGCCGCTCGCCGGTCACCCCTCCAGCATCGCCGGCCACCGGCGCCTGGTCCAGCACGGTCATAGTCATCTAGGAAAGCGTCTCCATCCCCGCCCTCGGGGTGGTCAGTAATTACTGAGGGGAGGGTGCCTCACGACAGCTTGACGAGAGGGCGCCCCTTCGCCTGCCCTGGCTGCGGATGCCATCGACACAACGACCTGATCTGGGCGCGATCGCTGCCGCTGTCGCCCGATCACATACAGATCGGCGGATACTTGCGTGCTCCTGTGATGTGGGCATGCGCACGGACCGTGATCGGTTTGTCCTGTGCGCGGTTCCTGGTGGGAAGGCGCGGCCACAATCAGCGCCGGATCAGCCTGCTCGTGCCAGGGAGGCTGTGACGCGATTGCTGTCATGCGGCGGTCGCGGTGTCGCTGACGGGCAGCCGGACCGTCCTGTCGCCGAAATCGGCCACGAGGTCCAGCCGTCCCTCGAGAGCCTCGACGTAGCGAGCGATGACCTCAAAGGAGGTAACCTCGCCGTGCTCGATCTGGGACACCCGGGCGACGCTCACCCCCATGGCGGCGGCGATCTGCTTTTGGCCCAGGCCCAACTGCTTGCGGGTCTCAGCGAGTTGGTGCCCGCGCGCCTGGGCGAGCAACTGGCGCGCACCCACCTCGATTTCCTCGGGGGAAACCCCGGCGGCGTACAATTCGCGCTCCAGGTCCTCCCAGTCCAGGGGGGGGTGTGCTTAGGCATGATGGGCTATTCCTCTGCTTCTGTGGTGTAGTTCAGGTAACAAATGCTCGGCGATCGGGATGTTCTCCCTGTACCACGCTTCCAGTTTCCGGCCTTGTCGCCGCCTCGTAGTAGCAGGGCCGAGCGGGTGGGATAGAACGCGAAGAGCACCCGGATCTCGGACCGCGCCGCCGAGCCGGGCCGCAGCTCCTTGAGGTGATGAATGCTGCTGCCGGTGATCCGTCGCAAGGCCGCGCCGCATAGGCGCGTATCCGCTGGGACCGGGTCTGGCTCAACGGATGAGGTCGCTGGCTCGGCTCGCGAGCGGGGGATCGGCCTCGGGCGATGAGTCGGGATCTTCACCTCACCCACGACGCACCTCCGCGCACTCGGCACCATGCTCCGGGGGAGTTCGCAGGATGGCGGGCTGGGTGACGCAGGATCAAGATTCCGGCGGTCTTCCATGTCTCCTCGCGCCGGGACAGCCGCAGCCACGCGGCTAGTCACGTGATCAGGAGAAACACGAACCGCAGGCATATGAACGGCGATTATCCCGGCCGGGCCGCCGACGCCGCAAGTGTGCTGCTCACTGCCACGGATGAGATTCGCGGCACGTACAGTGACCGGCCCTGCCGGAAGAGGACATTCGGCCCTTGGCGGCTCCTTCGACGTGCCCGATCGTGGAAGCGGAGATGATCAAAATGTCTGTTCTTGTCGTGTATGCGAGCAAGCACGGCGCAACCCGGGGGATCGCCGGGCGCATCGCCGCGAGCCTGCGAACGGCTGGCTGCAAGGCCGACGTGCGTCCGGTGAAGGATGCGGGTGATCTGGCCGCCTACGACGCCTTCGTGATCGGGAGCGCCGCGTACGAGTTGCACTGGCGCAAGGAAGCCACGGAGTTCGTGCGGCGCAACACGAAGGTCTTGGCCACCAGGCCGGTGTGGCTGTTCAGCAGCGGTCCGCTCGGCACCGAACCCGCCGACGCCAAGGGCCGGGACCTGCGCACGGTTACAGTGCCGAAAGAGATTCCCGAGTTCACTGAGGCACTGCACCCTCGCGGTCACCACGTCTTCTTCGGTGCGCTGGACCCCAGGAAGCTGACCTTCGCCGAGCGGTCGCTTCGCATGCTCCCGGCCGCCCGCGCGGGTCTTCCCGACGGCGACTTCCGCGACTGGCCCGAGATCGATGACTGGGCAGCTGGCATCGCCCGCGAACTGGCAACCGCACCCTGAGCGCAGCATCCGCAGGCACGGGGCCGGCGGGCTGCCTGGCCGAGCGGGGCGCACAAGGCGCGGCGGACGTGGGGCAGCAGTTCATGGGCCGTTCGCCTCTGGTGTCCTGCATGCTCCCGCTGAACGATAAGGGCGGGAGGCGAGAATGCCGGACCAATCAGATGACGTGGCACATGCCGTCAGCGGGCCTGCGCCTGCTCCTGATAACAGGCCGGCGGGCGGCGCGATCACGGCTGCCGGCACCGGTACGGGCCGGTCGGAGGGGTTTCTTAAGCCCGTCTATTACGCTCGCAGCCGGGAAAGTTACCGTCCGCCGCCGGATTTGTACCGCCGGCTGAATCACTGGCTCGGGCCGGCGGTGACATCGTCGGGCTTGAGCCCTCGGGATGTGATCACGCTGGAGGTCCCTGGCCGCCGGTCTGGCGTGGTCCGCCGCACCCTCATGGTCCGGATCGCCTGCGATGGTGAGCATTACGTCGTGTCCCTCGCTGGCGAGTCGCAGTGGGTACGCAACGTGCGCGCCGCAAGCGGGCGGGTGGTGCTCGGCCGCAGGGAGCGCCGTGCGGCCAGGCTGGTCGAGGTGCCGCCAGAGCAGCAGGCTCCCGTCATCCGCGCCTACTTGCTGCGGTGGGGCAGGCGCGCCGGCTCCAGGGCAGTGGCTAGGGAGGCCCGCTTTTACTTCGGCGTCAGCGCGGAGGCGCCGCTGCGGGAAATCCAGGATGTCGCAGAGCACTATCCCGTGTTCCGGATCGAGTATGCCGGCGACGCGGGCACCCGCGCGGAACAGATCGCCGAGGGCGTGTACCGCCTGGAAACGGGGCGAGGGCTCACCGGGGCCAACGTCTACTTCGTGCGATCCGGGCCTGCCTGGGTGCTGATCGACACCGCGTGGCCGCATCGCGGACCGGTGATCAGCGCGGCGGCGGAGTCGCTGTTCGGGGCCGGTACACGTCCGGCCGCGATCTTGCTGACCCACATCCACCCCGATCACGCCGGCTCGGCGCTGGAGCTGGCCCGGCTGTGGGACCTGCCGGTCCACGTGCATCCCGGCGAACTGCCGCTGGCCTCGGGCCGGTACCTGCCGGAATACGGCAACCCGCTCGACCGCTGGCTGATTGCCCCGCTGCTGAGGCTGATGCCGCGCCGGGCGGTCGAGGCGAGCCTGTCCCGTAACAGCCTGCAGGGTACGGCCCGGGCGTTCGACCCGGTGGCTGGCGTGCCCGGCCTGCCGGACTGGCAGGCGGTGCCCACGCCCGGCCATACACCCGGCCACGTCGCCTTCTTCCGTGGCAAAGACCGGGTACTGATCACTGGCGACGCCGTCTTGACCGTGAATGTGAACTCCGCCCGCGACTTCCTGGCCGGCAGGCACCGGGTCTCCGGGCCGCCGTATATCTCCACCTGGGACTGGCCAGCGGCCAAGGAGTCCGTCGCCGCGCTCGCCAGGCTCAAGCCCGAGGTGCTGGCCTGCGGCCACGGCCGCCCCATGACCGGCCCTCAGGCCGCAGCGAGCTTGGCGTCCTTCTCCGGCCGCTTCTCCTGGCAGCCAGCTCCAGGCCGTTCCCGCAACGGCCGGGCAGCCAGGGCGGGAAGCGCCCCGGAGCCTGACGGCCCAGCCCGCAAGCTTGCCCGGATGTCCTGGAAGGCCACCGAGGAGGAACAGGCGATGCCGCTCCCGGGAGATGATCTTGTACCATCTCCGGTGGTGCAGACCACCCACGCCGTGACCATCAACGCGGCACCGCAGCAGGTCTGGCCGTGGCTGGTGCAGACCGGCCAGGGACGGGCCGGCTTCTACTCCGACTCCCGGTTCTGGGACCGGTCGGTGGACTGGTATTACCGCCGCCTGTCCCGACAGCAGCCCGGGAAGCCTGCAGTCGGCTATCACGTCGCCGCCGACGAGCGGATCGTTCCCGCCTGGCAGACTCCGCGCGCGGGCGACATCATCGCAGACGGCCCGCCGGGGACGGCCTACTACGTCGTGCGCCAAGCCGAACCAGGCAAGTCATGGGTCCTGTTCACCGACACGCACCTGCGGTACCTGCTGCCGGCCCGCCTGCGCGACGACCCCCGGCTGGGCGTATTCGGCGAGCTCAGCGACAGCTTCCTGCTGGCCGAGCCGGAACCGGGCAAGACGCGGGTGATCCGCCGCATGCGGCTCAACTGCGGGCCCAGGCCTTTCCGCGCGTACGTCGTTCCGATCGTCCTGATCTGGGGCGAGGCCATCACCGCCCGGAATTTGCTGCGCGGGGTCAAAAGGCGGGCCGAGACCACCCGACAGCAGGACTGAACCCGAGGCGAGCAGGGTCCGCAGTGGGCCGGCGGTAGGTCAGGAACCGGAACCGGTCCGCCAGGTGCGCCTCGATCTCCGCCGCGGACAACGTGCCCAGCCGCGCCGCAGCCAGCTCGATAGCCAGCGGCAGCCCGTCCAGCTTCCGGCAGATCCGCTCCGCCACCGCCACCGGCGCCACCCCGCTCGCCGTCCCGCCGCGCGCCGCCGACCCGCGGTCCAAGAACAACCGCACCGCCGCCGCCTGTCCGGCTTCCCGGGCTTGCGCGGTCTCCGGCGGCAGGTCCAGCGGCCGCACCGGGCAGGTGACTTCACCGGGGATCCCCAGCGGGTTCGCGGCTGGTCGCCAGGACCCGCAGCCCCGGCGCGGCGCGCAGCAGCGCGCCGGCCAGCCCGGCGCAGGCATCCAGCAGATGCTCGCAGTTATCCAGTATCAGCAGCAGCTCCGCGGACCGCAACCGGTAGATCAGCGCTTCCAGCACAACGAGCCTGTGTTCCCGATCTGCCTGCCGCACATAACGAAGTTGGGGTTCGAACCATACCGATCCGAGGTCGTGTCCTGCGGTCAGGTGGACGTCGGCATCCAGGGCTACGGCCAGCCAGGTGCCGTAGCAGGGCGATGGTGGGTTCGGTGCCGCCCTCTTCGATGCACTCGATCTCCTCGGCGGTCATGCCTGCCCGCCCGGCGAGTTCGGCGACGGTGAGACCCAGGGCGCGGCGCTGGTCATACACGGCCTTGCCGAAGGCCAGGGCCTCGCGGATGGCGATCCGCTCCGGATCCTCGGCCTGCTCCGGCGGGCGGATCCAGCGGGTGTGGTAGCCGGTCATCAAACCTGCCTCTCATAGGTCTCAACTGCTGGCCCGCGATGGTCACGCTCGCACGTCTTCCGCGCCCGGACGGCCCGGTCGATCTGCCTCTGGTCATGCTGCCGGGTCTTCCGGAATACGGTCAGGAGCACGATCCTCCCATCAGCAGTACACCCTCGCCGGACCCGTTGACAGCGCGCCCGGCAGGACCTAGCAGCGCCACGGCGGGTACGAGCAGCTGACCGTGTACATAGCCGAGCTGACGACGGCCCGCTGGCGATTTGGCGGCGGTATGGGATCCTGGGGGCCCGAACGTTAGCGTTGCTAACGAGATCTCGGGGAGCCTAACGGGGAGCCAACGACCACAAGCACAGGGCTAGGCCAGGCTATATTCAGCCATTCCCGCTGCAGCGGAACGGCGTCAGGCCATGTCCGGCACCGTCGGGCGACACTTCAGGAGTGCCTCCTAAGCAGTAGGTCCCGCGTTCGAGTCGCGGTCGGGGCGCAGCTCAGCGTACGAATTTCTGCTTCCTTTCTGCGGTTGGGAAGCCAAACGGCGCAACCGCAGCCTCTGGGGCTGGGACCAAGGATCTGGCCTGTCGTCGTCCCTAGAATGCCAGTGACTTATCGCAGTAATGCAGGAGATACTGCGATACTGCAACACGCCGGGCCCAGTCACCGTCCCGGCTAACAGGGCCTGCATACAGGCACATGTGTTCGCCCAAGTCGGCAACAGCGTGCTGTTGGTAGACGCGGACCCATCCGGCAGCGCGCTTGAATGGTCCGACCTGGCGGCCATGGACCCGCGGCTCGCGCCGCCGCAGGCGGCGTTCCCGTTCCGCATCGCGGCGCTGCCATCCCGCGAACTGCACCGCCGCCTGCACGAGATCGCCTGGGACGAGGACGTGGTAATCATCGACACGCCGCAACTGGAAGACCACCCCGGCATCGCCAGGTCGGCGCTGCGCTATGCCGATGAGATCGTGATCCCGTGCGCGCCGAGCCCGATCGAGATCAATCGCACCACGCCGGTCCGGGACGAGATCGCCGAGGTGCGGGACATCCGGGACACGCCGGTGCGTTCGGCGATCTTGCTGAACCGGTGCGTCGCGCGGGCGCACTCCACTGCCGACGCCCGCGAGGTGCTGCAGGGCCTGGGCTATGACGTGCTGGCGACCGCGGTGCCGCGGCTGGAGATGTACGCGCAGAGCTCGGCATGCCGATCAGGCAGGTCGGCTGCGGGCTGTGGCGGCAGGTGGCCCGAGACCTGACCGGGCGGTGCGCTCCGCGCTCGGTGCGGTCGTGACCACGCGGCAAGACCGGGACTGCGCAGCGTCCTGCGCTCATCTAATTCCAGGCACCAGATGGTTACCCGAAACTCGCTAAGAAAAGCTCAGCCGATTACATGCGGCGGCGGTCCCGGTGTTCCCGGAGTTACACCCCGCAACCTGTGGACGAGCTGTGAATAAGCCGGTGGATAACCGCCGCTAAACGCGGGTTACTGCCCGTGTTCTGTGGATATTGTGTGGATAGCGGAAAAACACGGAAATGATTGACCGCAGGCCCTTGCGCGGCGCTCGCGGAGGCAGTAAGAATGCTTTCACCGTTGGAAACGGGCACCACCTGGGGCTACCCCCGGGAACGTGGGAGGAGCCGGGAGACCGGCCCGTCGCACGGGTACCTGGCACCGGCGGGCGGCGCGCGGCGTCGGCAATGCCAGCCAGCTGGTCGGCCTGGCGCGGCGAGGCCGGGCAAGGCCCCTCCATCTCATACATGGAGGGGCCTTTCCTGATTCTGCCTGGCAGGAACGTCTTTGCCAGAGTCGGCACGGCGGCAACCGCCGGAATGCCAGCCGCGATGATCCGGGGTCAAGGCAGAGCGCAGGGGAGGTCCCCGGGCGGCCATGCCGCGACCGGAGACGGTAAGCGCGGGAGCCGTCGCGGCCGACAACAGGCCCGTGCAGGACCGTCGGAGTGCTAGCCCGCAAGGCTGGGTGCCGCGGTGTCGCGAGCAGCGTCTGCCCGGCCGGATCGGACGGCCGAGGATCCCGGAGAGTGCGGTGCGGTAATGACTCGTGCCCAGCCTGAGGGTATCGACTACGCGCGGCCGGCAGGATCAGGATTGAGCGTGACAGAAGGCAGGCGGTTGGGTACGCGGGCCGCCTGTCCCGCAGGGTGTGCGGCGAGCGTCCCAGTGGCCGCCTTCCCGGGCGATGTCATCCAGGCCCAGGCCAGATCGTGGCGTCCGGGGTGCCGGTCGTGTGCCGCGGGCACCGGGCGCGCTGGCGCGTTGCTGCCTACCGGCCCGGCAGGCGAGCTTGTGACCGCTTTGCTGTGCACAACCATGTGGATCACTTGTGTAAAACGGCGCCGAGCCTGTGCGTACACGGTGGAAATGCTGGGGATCCGGTTGCCAGGCCGCGCCCGTAACAGGGCCTTCACTTGGGAGAGCGCGATCCGCACCCTGTGCATAGGGAAAAATCTGAAATTGTCCACACGCCACGCTGCAATAGCCGATAAATGAGCCGAACATTTATCGCGCGTATATCTATTTGTAATTCGGGGCCGGGACCGTCAATAGATGAAACCCAGAAACGGTGAGCCCCGGGGCGCTTTGACAAGGGGAGGGCACGCCGCGATAGCGGCACACATGCACCGGGGCAAACCAGGCGCTTGCTGGCGGCAGGCCGCGATCCCTGTGCCTGCCGATGACAGCCCGGCATGACCGTGGATGCCGCGTTGGCAGCACCGTAGCCCGCCACACCCGGGACGCGCAGCCGCCGCCCGGTCCGTCATCCCCCGTGCAGTGCCTGTCCCAGGGCAGGTCACCTGAAGCTGCACGGCGCTCACCACTGGCTCAACGGGAGGCCCGACATGAAGATCAAGATCCGGCCGCACGACAGTAGCATGCTCCAGGCGGACGACTGGCTCGCCGAGCTCCAGGACGATGGCCCTGCCGAGTCGGTCGGCGATGGCCACGTCCAGCCGTCGCGCGGCAGCGATCCCTGGCCAGAAATTCTTGCCGAGGCCGCTGCCCGTGCTGAGGCCGCTGCCCGCGCCGAGGCTGCTGCCCGTGCCGACAGTACCGGGCGGGCGGTGATCGGCGATCAGCTGCGGATGCCGATCATGTGGTGCGAGATGGGTTCGTGCATCTCCTGGCATGCCGATCCCGCCGCGCTCGGCGAGGCCGACACCCGCGCCCGCGCGATCGCCGTCGGCTGGCGCATCGACGCCCTCGGCCGGCTGGCCTGCCCTCGATGCCAGCAGACCGACTCCGGCTTCTGGACCGCTGGCCCGGTCGCGCTGTGGGACCGGTACACGGCCGTCGCCCGGGCCGCCCGGGCCGCCATGCGCAGCGACCGTACCGCCGCCGCCCGGGGAAGCAGCCGCGACCCCGGGCGCGCTGCCGACGGCTATTCCCCCGCCAGCCTGCCGGAGCCGGGATGGCACTAGCCAGGACCTCCGTTCCCGCGGTGGTGGTCCTGACGGCGGTCCAAGGCTGGCGAGCTTGCCGCGGCCGCCACAGGGCATCCGCCACGTCGGGCAGCGCCGGCTGCCGGTGGCTGATGCTCGCCGCGGAGATGGCCGGCCTGGTGGACGGCTGCTGGCGGTCACCGGCGGATCCCGCCCTGACAGGCTGGGCCCGCCCGCCGCGGATCGCCACGCGTACCCTCGGCACAGACGCCGGATCGGCCCGCGCCGGGCGGGACTTCACCGTCGCCACCTTGCGCCGGTGGGGCACGGCACACAGCAGCCAGGACATCGCGATCGTGGTGTCGGAGATGGTGACCAACGCGCTGCGGCATGCCCTGCCGGGGCCCGGCGATACGGGCCCCCGGGGGCCGGTCCGGCTCGGCCTGCTGCAACAGGGGCCCTGGGTGCTATGCGCGGTCGCCGACCCGGGCAAGGCGGCTCCGGTGCCGCGAACCCCCGGTTCCCTCGCCGAGTCCGGCCGCGGGCTGCAGATGATCTGCGCGTTCAGCGACCAGTGGGGCTACACCACGCCAGGCGACGCGGGAAAGGTCGTGTGGGCCATGTTCACCGCACGGCTAGCACCGCCTTCCCCGGCCCGGCACCCGGGCAGGCCAGGCCGCGACCGGGTTTCGGGAACAGCACGCTGACGACCTGGACCAACACCGCCGAGGCGGTTCGCGCGCCCAGAGCCGGACCGGCGAACGCACCTCAGCGATGCTCAGCCCAGCCCGGATAAGATGCCATGCCGGGAAGGGGACCGGCGGACCGGGCCACCGATCTCCCCGGCCCGATCCGGCCTGCACCGGTAGGAAGGCTGGTGCAGTCGGCACGCCAAACATAAACATGGCCGTGCCCAGGGCCACGACCCCGTCCCTGCGGTACACGGCCCGCAGCCCTCGCCCCCGCCCCCCTCACCGGCTGATGGTCCGGGCGTCGGGACGCCGGACCGGTCGTGGTGCGCGGCCTTCGTTAAACCGCTGTTCTTGCCCACCGAGGTGACCCGCAGGTAAGCCATCATCGAGGAAATCCGCGCAATATCGCGGGCGATCGCCGCCGTCCTGCGGACCGCGGGCCAGTTCGACGGGGCGGGCGCGCTGGCCGGCGCCAAGGTGCCGGTGTTGTCCTCAATGCCATGCCGCGCTGTCGGTGCCGCCGACGCTACGACCGCGACGAGGCGCGCGGACGCTGGCCTGTGACCGGGCATCCACAGGTTACGTGTGGATAACTATCTGGCGCCGGTACGGACGCAATCCCTTTGCGGATCTTTTCGCAGCCCAGCCAGTCAACGGCATTTGGGCTGGTAACTGGGGGGTGAGGCGGCGAGGGGTCTCCGCAGGCATGTCCCCTGGCACCGCACCGCCATCCGGCGTATTTGCACAGTTCATCCACAACTCTTGTGCACAGCCCCCTAAACTCATGAGCTCGCCGGGGCTGGCTGATAGGAGCGTGCTCTCATGCCGGCCCCGGCTGCCATAAGGTTCTCTGCCGTCTTCCTTTAGCTATCGGAGCGGTGATCATCCTCGGAGCCGTGGCGAGTCTAGTCTGGGACGATCGGAAGACTGACTGATCCTGCAGGCAATGACCCGGATGACCCGGCCGGCCGGGTCTCCAGCGACCAGCGACGGCCGGCAGGTTCTTAGCGGTCCATCGCCGCGGCGAAACGGGATCGCCCGCCCGCTGATTGCACTAGATCATCCAGCGCGAACAGCACGCTCCTTATGGGACTGGCACGACCTCGGCGTCGAGGTGATCTCCGCCTTATGGACGACCCCGAGGTCGGCCGGCGCAACAGCCCGCGCAGCCACAACGCCGCTGACCAGTGCCCGGTCCCGCGCCTGTCGGAAGGGTGACGCAGGACCGGGCACTGACGACCATCTCGCTCCGCCGCGGACCGCGTGATACAAGGTGTTCCCGAAATGCCGCGAAAATCAGGGCCGCAGTTGCGGCCTGGTCCGGTCCCGGACCGGAGCGACCTACGTCTAAACGCGCCAGTCATGCTCCAGCAGTTCACGAACCTCAGCAACGCTCTTTCCTTGGCTATCGCGAAGCACTCGGTCGTACACCGCCTGGCGCTTATCAGCCTCATCCTGGATACGGCCCGGCTGCCCTTGTGGCCACTCCGGACCTTCCCGCAGAACCTGCCCTGCAAGATCACGAAGGTTCACGCTTCTCCATAGAGATTCGAAGGTACGTTTCCGGCACAGAGCCTACAAAAATGACCAGTTCTCTCACACAAGGACACGCCGAGCACTGGGCGGAAATGCACACCAAATGTGCAGCAACCACCCGGCTCCAGATGTCACCACAGGCCCGACCGTTATCACACCGCTGACCGGGGCTACGGACCTTGACTGGCCGCCATCCGGCTAGTTCATACCGAGATCGTCAATACTCTGTTGGCGGGACCATTGACCGCGGATGTTGATCACGACTAGACCGGCCGAACGCGAGCGTCACGGAACAAACGAGGCTGCGACAGCATGCGGGATATGTGTGGGTGGATCCACGGTCGCGGCATTCAAGCTGGATCGTCCTGCCAGGTCAAGGCGCTCACGCTGAGGTGTATTGGTCTCGGTCTGCAAAACCGTCGGCGGCGGGAGCTAGCGTGGGAGCCCATGCTCTAACATTTCGCCGCCCAGTGCCATCACGGCAGTCACTAGGTCCAGCAGTGGCCCAGCCAGGTCGTGCTCGGCGGCCATGACCACGTAGTCGTCCACGCTGATGTGATAGACGGCGATGCCGGGGGCTGGGTGGTACGGCACAGGGACACCGATAGCGCGAGCGGCGAGATCCTCCCATAGCCGACGGGGGCTTTGCTGGGCGGTGTCCACCATGCGGCGCTGCATGGTGCCGTCCGGCTCAATTCGGGTCGCAACGACCCTCATCAGCCCATTCTGTCCCCCGCATAGCGCAGTGGGGTATAGCAATGTTGAAACCAGGCTTGCCGGTCCGGACCGTCTCGATGATCGGCTCGAACGCCCCGACTCCGCCAAGGGCATCGACCAGCATCGCCCAGGACCGCACCGAGGCCGGCTCGCCGGTGCGCAGCCGCTCGCCCAGCACCGTCAGGCCGAACGAGCGATCATCCTGCTCGGCCAGCACGCCCAGCGACGCCAGCAGCCGCAGCACCCGGTACAGCGATGGCTCGTGCGCCTGCGTGGCCCTGGCCAGCTGGCCGGCGCTCATCGGGCCGCCCGCGTACTCGGCCATTCAGGCAGGCCGGAAGCACGGTAGGTGCCCGTGCTGCACGCACCTACGGGTATCGTCGCAGGCCGGTTCCCTGCTGCCAACCCACCGGCGGCGACGCCGGAAGACCAGCACGATGAATACCACGCCTGCCAGCGCGGCAATCGCCGCCAGCAGCGACGCCACCCGGCTGCGGCCGCCCGCCACGCCATGCGCCGGCTCGGCAATTACGCCGGACCGGCTTGGTACCTGATACTGATGACCGGGGCAGACGCGGCTTCAAGCAGCTGGAAAGAGCAGATCATGATGAATCTCGTCACCGTCTCGCGCAGCATGGCCAAGCTGCAGTACACGGCCGTACGCCTGCCCTTCACCCTCCTGGATGAACGCGTCGTTGCCCGCTACTGGCACGATCAGGGGCTCTTCCGTCTCGGCTTCCAGCGTTTCCTCGGTTCGGCCGACGAACTCGCCGGATGGCTCCTTGCCGATGATGACATCTCGGGGCGGGGCCAGGCACTGACACGGCGGACCTGGCACCTGGCGGTGGCCGACGAGCCCGCAACGGGTGCGCAGGCACGACCGGCGCAGGCCGGACCTGCAAGCCGAGGCCAGGCAAGCCCCAGGACCGGCAGGCCCGCTCCGGATGAGTGACGCCGTGTCACAAACCCCCGGAAGCCCTCGCTGTCCGCCGTGTGGAAAAGTCCTGTGAGCCCGCATCTGCCGGAGGGCAAAGGAGCGGCCTTGCCCGCCATCACCGTCTCTCCCGCCGGGCTGGCGCACCTCAGCGCGATAGCGGAGTTGCTGGATGAGATGGCGCGCTTCTATGGCACCGCCAGTGCCGGGTCGGCGGATGAGCGGCACCGGCAGGTCCGCGAGGCACTGTTCGCCACGCCTCCCGCTGCCCGTGCCCTGCTCGCCTGGGACCGATCCCGGCTCGCCGGGATCGCTGCGTACTCGTTCCTGTGGCCCGCCGTCGGACTGACCCGCTCCCTCTACCTGAAGGAGCTGTATGTCGCCACCACATACCGGCGCCGTGGCATCGGCACGCTCTTGATGCGCTCGCTCATCGAGGTGGCCAGCGAGCACAGCTGCAGCCGGGTCGAGTGGACTGCCGATACCGGCAGCGCCGGAGCGCAGACCTTCTACAGCAAGCTCGGGATACCGCCGCTGCCGTCGAAGATCTTCTACCGGGTCGAGGACGACGGCAGCGGACCGCAGTTGCCCAGCTGACCCGGCGCCGCGTCCGCCCCTGGCACACCGGACACGTGCCTCCTTGTGCTGACGAGGGTGAAGTCTCCACGTTCCGGCGACCCAGCCGAACCAGGCACTGCTCAGCGGCATCGGCCTCGCCCAGCCGCGCAGATGGATGGCCACTTGCTTAAGGGCCGGGAGCGAGTCCAGCTCATCCGCTGCCGCCTCAAGGTAGGAGACCTGCCACACGCCCACAACAGCGGCGAGGCAGCTTCAGTATGGCTCGACTGCCGGCTCATCCGTCGTGCTTGCACCGATGCGTGCGGCTGCCGTGTTGGCCTTCCGGGCGGCGGGCAGATGCGTGGCGGCTGCCGCGAGGCCGAAGACGGGCATGTTGCCGTAGACGGCCTCGTATTCCCCGGCCCGGACCCGGAACGTCTCGTGCCAGATCCCGACGTCACCCGAGGCTCTGACGGCGCGGTTGAACTGCCGCCACGGCTCCAGGTGCGGCAGGTCCCTGTCCCTGGCGAACCGGTCCAGGGAATCGAAGTCGCGCCAGTACTGGACCAGCAATGTTGTCCGCCCGAACCACTGCTGGAATCCCAGGCAGCCCAGTTCCGGGTGCTGGCTCAGCACCTTCAGCATCCTGGGCATGGCCGTCGCCACCGGCCACCACTTGCGGATACGCAGCGGATGGTTGAGCCGCATCCCGATCAGGAAGACGACGAAGTCGCCTTCGATGTCCGCCGTGTAACGACCTCGTTGGACCTCCACGGCCACTCCCCTACTGGGCGGTGCACATTGCGATCAGCATGAACTAGGAGTACCGGCTAGCGCCAGAGGCAGATACAGGTCCTCAAGCCGGCCGGCAAGCCACAGCCATGCTGGTGCTGATGCCCATCTGCAACCGGACCATCCGGATACTCCCCGCCACCAGACCAGGGATACCGCGGCTGATCGACGCCTCTGTAGGCCGCCGGGCAAAGGGCTCCGCTCGGTACCGGCGCTGGATGGCATCGCCTGTGCTGGGTGGGCGGTGTACGGTAGAGGGCATCGATGAGGGGGTGGTGGTTGTGCCGATCTTTTGGTCGAACGCCGCTTCGCCGAGGACCTTGAGGCGTCGGCCGAGGCCGCCGACCGGATCAACCGGATCAACGAGGAGGAGGGCGTGCGCTGGCTCTACTCCTTCCTGTCCGCTGACAAGCGGAAGACGTACTGCCTATACGAGGCGCCGCTGGCCGACGCGATCCGCCGGGCGGCCTCCAGGGCGGGCTTGCCTGCGGACGCCGTCATCGAACTGAGCGGTCGTGTGCTTCCGGACGGGTCGCTGGCGGGGTTGCCAGCCGGGTGATCTGCCCGCCGGTGCCGGCTGACGGGGCGAGTTCCGGGCCGTGGTCGTCGACCCAGCGCCGTGATACCGCCATCATCGCGACCTGCGTGCGGTTCGCGGCCCCGGTCTTGATCAGGATGCTGCGCACGTGGTTAGCGGCCGTGTTCTCGGTGATCTGCAACTCTGCGGCGACGTCGCGGTTGCTGCGGCCTCGTGAGATCAGGCGCAAGACGTCGATCTCCCGCGGTGTCAGGCCAGCGGCGTGTGCCGTGGGGGCGTCGAGCGTGCGCATCAGTTTGACCTGTCCGGTGCTGGCTGCCAGCCGGCGGGCCTCGTCCCGCATCAGTTCGTATCGCCGCGACAGGTCCCCCGCGGGAACGCAGATGGTCGGCCCACGCGGCCAGGATCGCGGCGCGGTGAACAGGAGACCCCAGCGCGCGGTTCTGGTCCAGGGCCCGCTCGAACAGCCGCTCGGCTGACTCGTCGTCGCCGAGCACTGAGTCCAGCGAGGCGAGGTAGGCGTCGGCGGGGCCGAAGAGCGCGACGAAGGCGCCGGCGACAAGCTGCGAGCCGGTGAACGGGGCCAGCAGGGGCCGCAGCCGCCGCGCGGCGTCGGCATCCCGCAGCGCGACCGCCGCCTCGACGAGGAAGACGAGGACGGCGGTCCACTGTCCCCACCAGGACTGCCGAGCCTGCGACAGGTCCGAGCTCTCCAGCAGCCGGCGCAGCAGGCTCCGGGCCTGCCCGGTGAGCCCGAGCTCGGTGTAGAGCGCGAGCAGTCCTGGCTCCCACGTGGCTTGCGCCTGCCGTACGACGTCAATGAGAGGCCGGACTGCCTCCAGCGCGCCGGTCTCCCGGCGGACTATGTACATCTGCAGGCCGTAGGGTCCCTCGGTGGCGTCGGGCCCGAAGGACCGGCCGATCTCCAGCAAAGCCTCGGCGATCCGTTCAGCTTCGGCGAAGTCGCCGTGCAGGAATGCGTGCGCGTAGTCGTTGCATCCGCGTAGGTACGCCAGGAGAGGCTGCCCGCTCCCGCGGGCCGCCCGGTCCAGATCGGCGACCGCATCGGACCAGGCGTCCGGGTCGGCGTGCGCGTAGGCGATCACCGCGCAGAAGTTCGCCGCTATTCCGAGCGCTTCCCAGTCCTCGCTTTCACGGGCCAGGGGAGCGAGTTCGGCGGCCAGGGCGAGCCAGTGATCGGTGGAGCCGGGCGCGACGGGCTGCCACATCATGGTCAGCAAGGCGTGGGTGAGGAGCCGTTTGTCCCCCAGCCGGCGCGCGTACTCCAGTGCCTGCTCCCCGACCCGACGGGCCCGGCTGTCGCCGGTGAAGGCCATCGCCCGTCCCAGGCTCGCCAGTGCCCGCACATACGCGGGGTCGTCTGGGTCGGCGGGCATGTCGTCGAGCGCCCGGCTGAGCAGCGCGCAGGCGTCAGCGCCCGGCAGCCCTGGGCGAAATGCCGCGTCCTCGTACCCAACGGCGGCGCGTAGCCGCACGCCGGGGTCGCGGGAGTCGCTGAGCCGCAGATACAGGTTCCGTGCCCCGGCGGTGTCACCCGCGCGGACATGGCTGCGGGCAGCAGCGAAGCGCAGGTCCTCGCACTCGGACTCCGGGCCGTCCAGGAGTTCAGCGGCCTGCGCGTACCATGCGGCCGCGTCCTCGAAAGCCAGGCTCCGCTCGGCCTCGCGGGCCGACAGCAGGAGATACTCGGCAGCCTTGCCGCCATAGCCCAGCGCGCTGGCCCGGGCGAAGTGATAGGCAAGCTGACGCGCCACCTGGGGAGAGTCGGCCCCAGATGACTGGAGCACGTCGCCGACCTGCGCGTGCAGCAGCGCTCGCCGCGAGGGGCTGACCAGATCGAGGACCGCTTGCCGGGTAAGCGTATGCGGGAACGCGACGTGTCCCCTGGTCAGCTCCTCGGCGTCCACCAGCCCGAACCGCGCGGCGACGTCGAGCGCCGACAGCGCCTCGCCCGGATCGCCACCGCACGCAGCGACCAAGATCCGCACCGCTCCGCCGTCGCCAAGCACTGCGGCGGTCTCGAGGACTTCGCGTTCGCGTAGCGCCAGGCGCGACAAGCGTCGCTGCAGCGTGTCGCGGATCGAGGCGGGCGCAGGTGTGACCGCGGGACGGACCGGGGCCGCAGCGCCGCGGGCGACGATGTCGCGCCAGATCTCCCGCAGGAAGAAGGGGTTGCCGCCGGTCTGATCACGCAGCACGGCGGCGTACTCGCGTGCCCGTCGCGCCGGAAGACCGCCCTCGGCCACCAGGTACTGAGCGACCTCGTCGGTACTGAGCCCGGGCAGGTCGATGCGGCGGACGCCATCGAGCCGATACAGGTCAGCGATCGCGTAGGTCAGCTCGTCGGAACGGTCGGGAGCCGTCGTGCGGTGCGTCACAGCAGTAGCAGCCGGGACTGCGCTGAATGCTGCGTCACGTGGCTGAGCAGCTGCAAGGTCGGCGTGCCGGCCCAGTGCAGGTCCTCCAGGACACACACCACCGGGCGGGCCTGGCCGACGGACCGCAGCAGGTCGGTGACCGCATCGAAGAGCTCCCGGCGGTAGTCGCTGTCGTCGCCCGGCGGGGATTGCAGACCCGGGCGGTGCCGCCGCACCAGCGGCGTCAGCCGCAGTAGCTCACGCGCCGAGCCGCCCAGGTCCTCGGCCAAGACGCCTTCGGCGGTCCCGCCCAGCAGCTGCTCCAGGCACTCGGCGAAGGGCTCGTAGGGAGGGCCGGCCTCCGGGGAGCAGGTCCCGATCAGCACCACCGCTCCCCGGCGGTGCAGAGCGGCGGCGATCTCCTCGACGAGCCGGGATTTACCCGCCCCCGGTTCGCCGCCGATGAAGATCAGCTCGCGCGCGCCGGAGCGGACGGCGGCCCAGCCCTGCTCGGCCGCGGCCGTCTCCGCGGCGCGGCCGACAAAGGCCGGCTTCGCCCTCCCGGCGGCACGGACCGGAAGCGGCGGAGCGCCCCAGACCTCCATTTGCCCACGTTAACGCCGGTGGACGGCACCGTCGATAGCCAGAACTGGCTAGCCGCCCGCGGAGGACCGGTACCAGGTCTGGTCATGACCGGATGGCCTACGGCCCCTAATGTCGGATCTGTTCCGGTAAGCAGCTGCCCGCTGCTAGCCCAGCCCCACACGGAGGACACCATGACATCGATGACCTCGCTGCCCGACCACATAACCGGCCAGGTGGTCACTCCCGGCGACCCCGATTACGAGGATGCCAGGCGCGTCCACAACTTCATGATCGACAGGCATCCGGCGGTCATCGTCCGCTGCGCCGACACCCGCGATGTCCGGGCGGTGGTGGACCACGCCCGTGACAGCGGCCGCGACCTCGCCGTCAGGGGCGGAGGGCACAGCGTCCCCGGGTTCGGCACCGGCGACGGCGCCATCGTGGCCGACCTGTCGGCGCTGAACCGGGTGCTGGTCGATCCGGAGCGGCGGACGGCGCGCGTCGGGGGCGGGGCCACCTGGACCATAGTGAACGACGCCACGGCCGCCCATGGGCTGGCGACCACGGGCGGCATCGTGTCGACCACTGGCGTCGCCGGCCTCACCCTCGGCGGCGGGATCGGGTATCTGGCGCGCGCGCGGCCTGTCCTGCGACAACTTGCTGTCCGCCGAGGTCGTCCTCGCCGACGGCCACATCACGACCGCCAGCGAGACCGAGTACCCGGACCTGTTCTGGGCACTGCGCGGAGGAGGGGGGAACTTCGGCGTGGTCACCGAGTTCGAATTCCGCCTCCACCCCGTGGGCGAGATCTTGGCCGGGCTCATGCTGTTCGAATGTGATGACGCCGCCGACGTCCTGCGGTACTTCCGCGACTTCATCGCCGGCGCCCCGCGCGAGTACGGCGGGTTCCCCTCCTGGCACTTGGCGCCGCCACTGCCTATCATCCCCGAGAACCGCGTGGGCGAGCCGTTCCTCACGGTGGTGTCGTGCTGGACAGGCGACCACGGCGCGGGCGCCCAAGTGCTCCAGCGCTTCCGCGATGTCGCGCAGCCAGTAGCCGAGCTCATCGGGCCGATGCCCTACCCGGCGCTCAACGCCCTGTTCGACGGCCTGGTCCCGCGCGGGCTCCAGCACTACTGGAAGGCGGTGTTCGTCAAGGACCTCACCGACGAGGCGATCGCTGCCCACCTCGAGCACGGGCCACGCGTGCCGGTGCTCAACTCCACCATGGATATTTACCCGATAAACGGGGCCTGCCATGATGTCGCGGCCGACGCCACGGCGTTCGGCCACCGCGATGCTACCTATGCCTGCGTCATCGCCGGCATGTGGCCGGACCCGGCGGACAACGAGGCCCATATCCAGTGGGTGCGCGACTATTACGCCGCGCTGGCCCCGCACTCAGATCCAGGCGGGTACGTCAACTTCGCTTCGGCAGATGACCAGCAGCAAGTGCGTGACAACTACGGCGCCGGGTACGACCGGCTCGCACAGATCAAGCGACGCTACGACCCGGCCAACCTCTTCCACCTCAACCAGAACATCACCCCCGCGACGGGGTGAACACGCCTCCGCAGGTAGCCATTCGGGTCTGTCAAGTTAACGGTGTAACTTCTTTCTCTGTTGTTACTTGCGTCCCGCGCTGAGGCGGCCGTCGAAGGTGATGTCGAAGGCGTTCAGGGCGGCCTTCCACCGGTTGGTCCAGCGC
>Ga0074046_10000490_pt1 | contig 36348 bp, 35 predicted proteins | sample BogForMeECP23OM3_FD_94441 | JGI IMG/M metagenome (GOLD analysis project Ga0074046, IMG submission 94441) | Bog forest soil microbial communities from Calvert Island, British Columbia, Canada - Bog Forest MetaG ECP23OM3 | ecosystem: Environmental > Terrestrial > Soil > Wetlands ... | reverse complement strand
TTTCCCCTTGATACGAAAATGGCGGGGGGTACCCCCGTCGATCTTCCGGCATTTTCCCGTACTGTACCGTACGGTCTCCCGGCTATCCCCCGCGCTTTCAATTGCTTGCACGCTCGTACAGCAAAAACAGGGGGAGAAGGGGGGTATGATTACTTCTTGGGTAACTAACCAAAGAATGTCGGCGCGCCGACATTCTCTCACCGATCACGTATTGCGCGAGAGACTTCGATGGCAGGATTCGGGAGCTGGCGGGTGGCTTGGGTTCCAGCTTTTGGAACCTGGGTCTTGGGGTTTCTTTCTCCCCATCCTGAGCCTGCTCAAACGTGATTGCTGCCGTTTTCCGGCATTTTGGCGACGAAGAGGCCGTAGACGAAATTTCCGGACGCGAAGCCGGCACGCATGGCATAGAAGGATTTCAGGTTGGTGACGAATTCGGCGCCCAGTTTTGCGGCCAGTGCCCAGAACTTCTTGTCTTTGATGATGTCCAGACCCAGGTCCCAGGATTTCGCGCAATTGCGCGTGAGATCTTGACGATGAACAACCTGCAGGCCGCTGGAAACCAGGAAGTCGCTGTAATCATTCATGCAGCGGAGTTCGACCATCATGCCTTTCTCGATGGGCGCGATGAATTTCTTTCTCGCTGCGGGCGAAAGATTTTCCTTCTGGAACCAGTCTGTGAGCGCGAAACAGCCGCCGGGCTTCAGGAACTTCACCGCCGACGCGAAGAATTTCCTCGGGTCGTGATAGTGAGAAATCGATTCGACCGACCAAAGCACGTCAAAGGGCTGGGCAAAGTGCATGTCCTCCGCGTCCATCAGCAAAAAAGCAGCGTCCAGGTTGGTCTTGGCCGCCGCTTCCTGGGCCATTTGCACTTGCACGGGAGAGATGGTGATGCCCGTGGTGCTGGCGGCGAACTTTTTTGCGAGATAGAGACTGGTGCCGCCAAAGCCGCAGCCGATGTCCAAAATCCGCGACCCCGTTTTTATGTCTGCGAGCTCCGCGAGATGATCGATGAGCTGATTCTGCGCGGTTTCCTTGGATTCATCGCCACGGATCCAGTAGCCGTGGTGGATGTGCTCGCCCCATAGAGCATTGTAATAAGGGCTGACGGCATCGTAGTGTTCAATAATCTTTCGCTTCTCGTTGACGCGAGGCACCGCAGACGTGGGTTGCATCAGGGTTTCTTGATGTGGGTTATTAGACAGACGCCTATTCTACCTCGACAGTGGGCATTGTCCAGTACCGGGCACAACGTTCGGCGCTGGAAGTTCGCGCTTCTTGCGTGTAGGATTCCTTTGCATAAGACAACGGACGGAGCCCGTCAAGGGGTATAACGACGACCATGCAACTGGCAGGCAAAATAAGTGTAGCCGATTTGAACCAGGTGCAAAAAGGCGCTCGATCCAAGACCTATTCGCCCGCGTTCAGCCCTCGCGCCATAGCCAAACTCCTGGTTCGGTGTGTGTCCGTGCCCATCGCTTTGGCCAGCATTGCTGCCGCATCGCTCGAAGGCCTGCTCTCCTTCGCCTTCTATGGTATTGCCACCCTCCTCGGGAAGGTGCGCCCCTTGGGCGAGGCCTATCAGTATCTCTCCCGGGCTTACGACCGGTTCATCGACCGGCTTGGCCTTGAAGTTCTGCGGGACTCCCGAGACACCCCCGCGTTACGACTCATGGTCTCTCTCAGCCTTACCGCCCTCCCAATTTTCTTGATTCAACTGGCTTTAGGGAAACCTCGACTTCTTCTGGTGATCGCTTTCTATCTAGCCCTATGCGGCCCCAAGTTTCAGCGGTCGATCAGGATGTTCAGCACCAAACACATGGAGGCACACCGGCCCCAAGGGTATTTTTCGGACAAATACGATAAGGTCTTCGGCCGCTACGCCGAATTTTTTCTCGGATATTTGTATGGGGACCTTCCAGAACTGGGACGAACGGTTCACGTCCGCCTGCACCATAAAGAGAATGGCGGACCCGACGACACTGTCGCCACCAGTGGCTACGACCGAACCAGTCGCCTGCATTTCCTTTGGTATCTTTCGGACAACATTTGGACCACCCTGGGGCTTGTTCCCTACGCCTATTTTCGAGCGAGAGGCGATGTAAAGAACCAACACCGAATGTTTTGGGGAATGGCGCGGTACTTCGTTTACTTCACCGCCATCTTTCTCTACAGCTGGCGAATCGGAATCCTTTATGTACTAATCCCTCTTCTTACCATGAACTTCATCATGGCCATCACTTCCTGGGTCCAACATGCCTTCTGCGATTCGGAACATCCCGAAGACTATTTTATAAATACGGTGACCGTTGTGGATGAGGTGAACTTCATGAACGAAGGCTACCACCTCTGCCACCACCATCGATCTGGCCTGCACTGGACCGAGATGCCCGCCCATCTGGAGCGGCTTCGCGACAAGATGCGGGAATCTGGCTCCTTGGTCTTCCGGGACATGGATTTTATGGAGCTGTTCATCGAGTTGACGCTCTTGCGCAGAATGGATGTGCTTGCCGAAAAACTTGTGCCTTGGGAGCCCATGAGTCACGAACAGAGGTTAGCTTTACTGGCAAACAGAACGAAGCCAGCGGCGGCCCTTTCAGCTTGAGGCGCGAGCCGTAAGCGCTTGTGGCAGGACCCAGTCTTTCGCTTAAGCAGCCGGCAAAAGCTCTAGAACGGTAATAACTGCACCATCGATCTTATTTTCCATGGTTCTGTAGGGAAGAATTCGAAGTTGGTAATGCGTACCGCGAGCATCGGTTAATTTTCTTTCGACGGTACGGAAATTGGCCATTACCTGGACAACTGAAGCCTGAAAGTCAGGGATTTCTATCGCGGGGTTAATGTTCAAAAGAGGGCGGCCGACGTCGGTAGCGATGAGTCCGAGAAGTTTTTGCGCCTTGGGAGTAAAGCGGCGGATGGTCAAATCGCTTCCAATAATAACCACAGCGATCTCGATGCTTTCCAGCAGGTTCGTCAAATCATTATTGATTTGGTTGACTTCAAGATTGCGGCTCCGCAGTTCATCGTTGACCGTATTGAGTTCTTCGTTGGCCGACTGCAGTTCCTCTTTAGCGGTCTCTAGTTCTTCGTTGGTGCTTTGAAGTTCCTCGTTGCTGGAGAGGATTTCTTCATTGGCCGACTGCAGTTCCTCGTTGGTGGCTTCCTGGGTTTCGATGACAGCTTGGAGATATTCCTTGGTGGCGGCGAGTTCCTGTTCGAGCTTGAGGACTCTTTCGGAGTTCTCCGAGGCTTCTTTCCTGGAGGAGGATTGGGTGAGAGACGCGCGACGGGGTGGTGCTTCGGGAGGGGCGTCACGAAACACGATCATGAAATGTTTTTCGTTGAGATTGCCAATATTGAGAGGAACGACTTCAAAATCGACAAAGCGGATCCTGGATTTTGATTCCCCATTTTCGTATTTGAACTGGACATGTTGTTTGACAACCGTGGTGTTCTCTTTTTTCGCTTTCGCAATGGCGCTTCGCAGAGCAAGCAGAATGCCTTGGGGGGTCATCTTGAGGATGTTCAAACTCGCGCGGCCGGATCCCAATTTCAGATAGCGACTCACGTTCCCACGGGTATGAAGGATTTCGAGGTCGTCATTGATGAAGGCGGTTGCGGGAGCAAATTGGGTCAGCAGACGGCGATCGAATTCCTTCTGGGCTTCCAGATAGTTCCAATTGGCATCCGGTTGGCGGACAGGCAAGCGAAGCGCATCGGCATCATTACGATCGGCTTGGCGATTGAGAGAGAAAGTAACGACCTGACGGGCAGCGGTGGTCTTTTTGGTAAAAATCTTGAGTGCTCGATTTTCCATCGAGAAAAGATTGGCCACGAGCCCGGCGCCCTCCGAAGTCCCCAGCAGAAGAAATCCTTGGGGCCGAGCAGCGTAGTGGAACAAAGAAATCACTTTGTTTTGCAGAACAGGTTCGAGATAGATGAGGAGATTGCGGCAGGAAATCAAATCCATTTGGGAAAAAGGGGGATCATTCAGGAGGTTATGTTGGGCAAAGATGCAGATGTCGCGGATGGATTTGCTGATGCGATAGCCGCTTTCCACCTTGGTGAAGAAGGTGCGGAGTCGTTCCGGTGAAACATCCCCTTGAATGTTTTCGGGATAGATGCCGGTGCGCGCCCTGGTGATGCTGGCTTCACTGACGTCCGTTCCAAAGATTTGGATGGGGACTCGGGAAGATTTTTCGCCCAGGAATTCGAGCAAGGTGATGGCGAGAGAATAGGTTTCTTCCCCGGAAGCGCAACCGGGCGTCCAAAGTCGGATACTTTGTTCGGGTAAGCGATGCTTTAGGATTAGCGGAAAGACCTCGGCTTTCAGGGCCTCGAAGACCTTTGGAGTACGAAAGAAACTGGTCACGTTGATGAGCATGTCCTGGTACAGCGACTTGATTTCCGCCGAGTTGCTTTGCAGCAGGCGAACGTAATCCTGTAAACGGTCCAGTTTGTGGACCAACATGCGGCGCTGAATGCGACGAAGAATCGTGGTTTGGCGGTAATGGGTAAAATCGACGCTAGTACTGCGACGCAACAATTGAAAGATGGTCTCCAGATCGTTGCCAGCCACACCGGCCAGATGAGAAACACCGTCAGAATCATGCCGAGAGACGAACGGATGCCGGGCGATTCGTGACAACTCTCGAGCGATGGCTTTAGGGGGAAGGATGTAATCGACGCAACCGGCCGCAATCGCGCTGTGCGGCATGCCATCATACCGGGCGCTGAGTTCTTCTTGTGCGAAGGTAACACCGCCTTGGGCTTGAATTTCCGCCATTCCCAAGGTGCCATCGGAGCCCGAGCCAGAGAGGATTACACCGATGGAGCGGGTCCGCTTGGCCTCGGCAAGAGAACGCATGAAGTGGTCGACGGACATGTGCACGCCGCGAGAATCATCCCGAGGAGCGAGTCGCAGGGTACTTCCCGAGATGGACATGGTGGCATTGGGCGGAATGATGAAAATATGGTCTGGGGCAATCGGAAGCCCGTCGGTGACCTCCGTGACGGGCATTTTCGTTTGCTTGGCAATTAACTCCGTCAGAATGCTGTGGTGAGTCGGGTCAAGATGTTGAATATAGACAAAGGCCAGACCTGTGTCCCTTGGCAAGTTTGCGGCGAGTTCCGTGAATGCTTCAATGCCACCGGCGGAGGCTCCAATGGCGACCACGGAGAGATCATCGGACGGCACACTCGGGGTGTGATGACTCAAAGATGAGGCTATCTTAGATGTCTTGGATTTTTTCATTTTCATTTTTCAGCTGGGCGCCAGTGGTTGTGGCAAAACACGTTGAAACAACTTAAGCGAGCAAACGCTATCAACACGGGAAGAACCGACTTGATTCTACTCCTGTGCTGAAACGTGCGGATAACGTTTTCCGGTGCGTCTAGGGTGACACATGTAGGGGCTTCAGTGCCGTCCAGGTTCCAGAATTGTGGTTCCCGTACTGCTGCTCAGGCAGACTCGCGGTCCTGGTTTTCCGCAGGCACTGACGTATTGGTGGAGGCAAGAACCGCTCGGGAGGTTGAGCAAAAAACAAAATAGGCGCCCGGAGATTCCTTGGCGCGCTCCTTCATTCTTTCGCAAGCCGCTCCCAATCCCTCGACAGCTTCGAGCCATAGCGCGTCTCGATCAAGGGTACCGGAGAAGATGTCGTACTGCGGCACTTTCATGGCAACACCGGCTATTTCCTGACGCTCAGCGCGGAACAGGACGAAATATCTGAAAAGTGACGCGAAGCTGGCTTGCCGCTGAGTAAGAAGATTAGACCTTAGCGCCCCGGTTCGCAGATTGTCAAGACATTAAGGGTAGTTTGAGGCTTGTAAATACTGCATTCCCGACTTTATTTGGATTCGGTCAATCGCTGCTTTGCGGCGTCGGCCATGATTTTCTCGATTTCGTCGGGGGAACGGGGAAGGCGTTGGCTGAGGAGTTCGTAGCCGGTTTCGGTGACAAGGAGATCGTCTTCGATGCGCACACCAAGATTTTCTTCGGGAATGTAAATGCCGGGCTCAATGGTAAGGACGGTGCCGGGAGCAAAAGGCTTGCAGAGATCGCCGGGATCGTGGACATTAAGCCCGATAGGATGGCCGAGGCCGTGGATGAAATATTGACCTAGCGGTTTTCCGTTCTGATCTTTTCCGTGAGAATTGATGTAGTCGTAGGCGATTTTGTAGACACTTTTGTCGCCCTTGCGGCACATGTCCATGCCCGGTTTGAGCGCGTGAATAGCGGCTTCCTGGGCGCCGAGGACGATGTCATAGATTTCGCGCTGGCGAGGAGTGAATTTGCCATTGGCGGGAATGGTGCGGGTGATATCCGCGGCATAGCCGGAATACTGAGCAGCTACGTCCATCACGACGACGTCGCCGTCCTGGATTTTGCGCGAAAGTTTGTCGTAATGGAGGGCCGTGGAATTAGGTCCGGCGCCGACGATGGGGGCGTAGGCTTCACCCTCCGAGCCACCCATAGCGTGGACTTCCACCATTTTTGCGGCGATTTGGTACTCCCACAAGCCAGGCCGCATCATTTTGAAGGCTTGTAGTTGAGCATCGAGAGACAGATCGATGGCTTGGCGCAGGAGCGCTAATTCCGTGGGCGATTTGATCAAACGCAATTCGGCAAGGGCGGGACGGATGTCCTTAACGGTGACTTCTGGCGCGGCCTGCTTGAGCCAATCGACGGTTTCTTTTTCGTGGGGATAGCCGCCCAACTCTTTTTGATAAGGGAGGACGGTGTAGAAGGTGGAGTAGACGCGCGCGAGTTTTTCAACGGTGGCGCGGAGTTCAGGCATTGGCTTAACGAGTGAGAAGCCGGTTCGCAGTTCAATGCCGGGGTCGTTGGGGGACATGCGAAGGCCATTCCACTTTTCCTTGCGGGCATCTTTGGGAGGCAGGAAGAAGATTTCGCGTGCACCTGACCAGTCGTCGTTCTTGGATCTGTGTGCGTCGGAGGGCAGCAGAATTAGAGCAGCTTCTTCCTCATTGTGGCCGGTCAAGTAATAGAAATTTTCTTCCTGAGCGAAGATGTAGCTCTGCGCTTCCACTTCTTTGCCGGAATAGCCGAGCAGAATGATAGGTCCATCGATGTTGGCAGCAAGTTTGGCGCGGCGGGCAGCGTAAGCAGAGTTGGGCTCGCGTTCACGGCGCTGCTGGGCGACGGCCGGGATGGAAGTGCACGCTAAAAGAACGAGCACGGCGAGGAGCCAACAAGCGAGGGTGATGGATGGTGCTACGCGACGCCAAGACAGACCATTCTTCTTGCGACCACTCATGCAGTCACCTCTAGAGGCTCCCCCGTCCTGAGGAGTGAAAGAGCAATTGTAACGCAAGCGCAGAAGCCGCTGCCAGCGATGTACTCAACAAGTTGAGCGCACGTGATGAGTGATTCTGGCTTAGTAATGTGCGAGTTAATAGTGTGAAAGCAGGCGTCAAAGCAAAAATTGTGTGAGAACAGCAACCCGGGATTAGGATGGGAGAAATTGGCCACCCAGCCTTCCGGAGGACGTATGGAGAGGGAACGGCGCCGCACACCACGGTATATATTCATAGCCAGTGCGGAGTTGTATGAAGAACGCTCGGATGTGCGCGTGGCGTCGCGGGTGAGCGAACTGAGCCTACATGGCTGCTATCTGGACATGATGAATCCTTTCCCGACGGGAACGCTGGTACTGCTGAAGATTTTCGCGGGCGACCTGACGTTTCAGTCCAAAGCAAAGATCATTTACGCCACGCCAAACGTGGGAGCAGGTGTGGCATTTCTGGACGTGGAGCCCAAGTACGAATACATGCTGACTCGTTGGTTGGACGAAGCGGCGAAAGGCTAAGCGAAACAGGATCTACCGGCAGTTCGAAACGAGCTATTTCAATTCCACCTCAACAATTTGGCCTTCCGTATTCCCTTCGTTGGTGAGGGAGTGGGTGACTTTCGCATCGATCCAGTGGAAGTCGCCAGCCTGAACTTCGTGCGAGGACGATTGACCGTCTGGCGCGGACATTTTCAGCGGCATTTTTGTGGCGGCGACAATGACATAGGGCCTCGTGTGCGTGTGCATGGGTGAAGTGGCGCCCGGCGCGAGAGTCCACTTATAGACTCGGGCGCTCGGATTTTCCATGGCAACCGGTCCTGCTTCGGAAGCAGACGGCTGCTGAGGCCGCTGCAGGATTTCAATATCCAGCACTTCAAAGGTGCCGGGGCCAAAATTGTGAACGCGGTGAATGGTTGGCGATGCACCGACCGCGGGAGCGGAGATATCGCCGGGTTTCGTGGGAGCGGCGGGACCTTCGGGCTCGTGCCAATTTTGCTGAGAGATGTTGGAATTCGAGAGCTCCACGGCGACGCGATCGTGGGCATGAATGTGGTAAAGCGTGCGCTGGCCTTCCGGAATGGTGACGTGCATGACGAGGACAAAGTCATTTTTGAGCGCGGTGGGGTGATGCGGCTCCTGGTCGACTGGGACCGGCTTCTCGGAAGATTCTTGCTCGGCCAGAAGAGAAATGGAGCAAAGCAGCAGCGCCAGAAGAAAAGGCAGTTTCATGGAGGACTCCCACGGGCAATTGGTGCCAGGCGTCATCATCCTATAACGCTCAGTCTGTTCAAGAGGAAAAACTTGACAGAACAACTCATGTCAGACAGGCCAACAAATTGCGCATGCCCAATAACGCAAAAATAAGAAACGAAAACCTCTGGCTATCCATCTATAGTTGTGAGGAACCAACAGGACCTTGGCGAGATTCCGGTGGACAGGAGGTTCAAGAACATGAACATTGTCGGGCGTGGCGCAAGCTTTGCCGGGATGCAACCACTGAAACAGTTTTTGGCCTTTCTGCTCTCGTTCACCCTGTTGTTTGCGACGGTGCCGCTGAGCGCGGCCGCGCAGGACGCCCAGGCGGCACCTCCAGCCCAGACACCGCAAGGACCGCCATACAATCCACAGACGCCGGAGCAACTGCAGCAGTTGGTAGCGCCGATTGCGCTGTATCCCGACTCGCTGGTGGCGCAGATCCTGGCGGCATCCACCTTTCCGGAGCAAGTCGTGGAAGCAGATCGCTGGGTGCAGGCGCATCCGGATTTAAAGGGCGATGCCCTGGCACGAGCGGTGGATCAAATGCAGTGGGACCCCAGCGTGAAGGCGCTGACGGCATTTCCATCGGTGCTGGGAAACATGGACAAGAATCTGTCCTGGACTTCAACGCTGGGGGACGCCTACTACAACCAGCAACAGGACGTGATGGATGCAGTGCAAGTGATGCGGTCGAAAGCGGAACAAGCGGGTAACCTGAAGACAACTCCGCAGCAAACCGTCACGACACAAGGGTCAACGATCATTATTCAACCGGCAGCACCGGATGTTGTGTATGTGCCCGCGTACAATCCCTGGGTAGTGTACGGGTATCCGGTCGTGGCGTGGCCGGGGTGGTATCCGTATCCTGGCATATGGTACGGCGGACCTTTCCTGTCTTTTGGAATAGGTTTTGGAGTCGGCTTTTTCGCGGGCTATGGATGGGGCTGGCACCATTGGGGCACCGACTGGCACGGCCATGCGGTCATTTACAACAACAACAGATACTACTCGCGGAGCACCACGTTTTATAACCGAAACGTGTACTACCGCGGTGGACATGGCGGAGTCGGCGCGCCGGGTCGCTCAGCAGGGTACAGACCTCCGGCAGGAACTGCTGGCGCACATGGCTATGCCGGCGGACGCGGCAATGTCTACAACCGTCCCGGGGCATCGCCTAAGCCGTTTGAAGGAGATACGCACGCGGCGCGGGGGTACAACGTACCCAATCAACCCCGGCCGCAGAGCAACGTCAAGTCCGGCGCATTCAGTGGATACGACCACGGAGGAGAGTCCAAGAGTTATTCGGCGAGGGGAAGCTCCAGTTTGGGAGCTTCCCATGGTGGCGGCGGTGGTGGAGGGTCTCACGGAGGAGGCGGTGGTGGCGGCGGGCACGGCGGCGGTGGACACCATTAAACTACGGGTTGTGAGGTTCAGTTCCTTAGAGAAGCAGGGATTGAAAGAAGGAGGGAAGCCGTATGCGGCGAGTGAAGTTAAATTACGGTAGTGCGAATATTTGGAAATTAGCCGCGATCACAGTGTTCGTTGCGGGTTTTTGTGCCACCGGCTCCCTGGGCCAACAGCAAGGCCAGAAGACGTTTTCGTCTCCTGAGGAAGCCTGCAAGGCACTGTATGCCGCGGCGCAAGGCAATGACGAAAAGGCGCTGCTGGAACTGTTCGGGCCGGACGGGAAGGAAATCGTAAACTCCGGAGATGCCGACGAGGATACGAGGTCGCGCGCGCATTTCGTGCAGAGATATGACGAGATGAACCGTTTGGTGAAAGAGCCCGACGGCACCGTGACTCTGTACATTGGAGAAAGGAATTGGCCGTACCCGATCCCGTTGGTGAACACAGGGAACGTGTGGTACTTCGACACGGACGCAGGCAAAAAGGAAATTTTATACCGGCGAATTGGTTGGAATGAAGCGTCAGCCATCCGGATTTGCCAGGAGTTGGCGGCGGCGCAGAAGGAATACTACTCAAAGCAAAACAACGAGTATGCGCAGAAGATTTTTAGCGACGCAGGGAAACATGACGGACTGTACTGGAAAGCGGGAGATGGCGAGCCGCAGAGTCCGATTGGACCGCTGGTCGCGTGGGCGGTTGCACAGGAGAATGCGGACAGCCGGGGGGGACCCCCGGTTCCGTATCGCGGTTACTATTTTCAGATCCTAACAAAGCAGGGGAAAAATGCTGCGGGCGGAGCTAAGAGCTACATCGTAGACGGGAAAATGACTCAGGGTTTCGCATTCGTGGCCTATCCCGCGGAATACCGCACATCGGGAGTGATGACATTCCTGGTGGGAGCCGATGGAGTTGTGTACGAAAAGGATCTAGGCAAGAAGACCGAAACCATCGCCCAGTCCATGAAAGAATATGATCCAAACAACCACTGGACAAAAGCGGAACAGGACGAGCAGCAAGCTGCCGAAGGGGAAACCACGAAGTAAGAATTTTGTGGCCGTGCTCCTAGCTGGTCAGGCCCGAGGGGGTAACACGCAGCGAAGGATCGCAAAGTAGTGGCAGGTGCTGCCGGCGAGAACAAACAGGTGCCAGACGACATGGCTGTAGGGAAGACGCTTCCAGATATAGAAAATGACGCCGGAGGAATAGAAGAGGCCACCCGCCAGGATCCAGAGCAGCGTGACGCCAGGAACGTGCGCCAGCACGGGCTTAGCGGCGATGACGACCAACCAGCCCATTGCCAGGTAAACCGCCGTGGACAAATACTCGAAATGATCGACAAACCAGAATTTGAAGAGAATCCCCGCGAAGGCCAGACCCCAAACCACACCGAATAGCGACCAACCCCAGGCGCCCCGTAGATTCAAAAGAAGGAACGGGGTGTAAGTGCCGGCGATAAGCAGGTAAATTGCCGAGTGATCGAAGATTTTCAGGACACGCTTCCGTCGGGGTGAAATCACGGCGTGATATAGCGTCGAGGCAGCGTAGAGACAAATCAACGTGGCACCGTAGATGGAACAAGCCACGATGTGACTGGCAGTGCCGTGAAGAATGACGAAAATGAGCAGCACGACGAAACCGGCAATGCTGAGCAGCAGGCCAACGCCATGGGTAATCGTGTTGGCGAGTTCTTCCAGAGTGAGACGCTCGCGAATCAAGCCGATTTCCTCTACATGAACATTGTTTCGTGCTGTGTCGGTTGACGCAAGTGGTTTGGTTGCGCAGCGGGTAATGAAAAAAGCATCATGGAAGCGGCAAATCTCAGCCGGATGTCGTGTGAACAAGCGTTCACATGCCCATTAACCGGGCAGTCAGGAATTGTTGGAAAGCTGACACTAGCCCAGTATACTTTGCAGGATTCCAGGTGAACGGCTCGATGCATCCCATTAATTTCCCCACATCTCTCCGCAAGGCGGCTTGGCTGGCGATTTCCCTCGTCGTGGTCGTCGCCGCGGCAAGCCAGCAGACCGCAGCACAGTCCGCCGAGCAAATTTCCGAAGTCAAAAAAGTAGCGGTAGATTGGCCAGACATCGGAAAAGGCTCGACGGCGGTACGCGACCGAGTGGAACAAAAACTGAAGTCCTCCGGCAAAATCCAAATTGTGAAAGACGCCGCTCAGGCGGATGCGGTGCTGCGTGGCGCTGCGGTGATGTGGACGACAGGATATATTTCAACCAGTCCTCGTTCCAAGGGCGCGGGATCCCCCACTTATCAGGGTTACGCTTCAGCGGAATTGATCGGGAAGGGGGGTAAGACGCTATGGTCTTACTTGGCTACGCCGCAGCGAGCAGGGTGGAAAAGTATTAGCGAAGATCTCAGCGAGCAGTTGGCGAGCGAACTCGCAGAAGCGGTCGCACACAAAGACGCTGGGGAGAAAGCAAGCGCAGCAGCGAATTCCAATGGCGCAGGGACAGACTCGGCTGTCGACGTGAGGCTGTTGGGAGCGGGAGCAACATTTCCTGCCCCGATTTACCAGAAGTGGTTTGAGAGCTTCCGGCAAACGCGGCCACAAGTTCACGTGCAGTACGAAGCCGTCGGTTCGGAAGAAGGAATTCGCCGGATTCGTGCGGGAGACGTGGATTTCGGAGCATCGGACGTGCCGCTGTCTGGAGAGCAACTCCAAAACGAAGCGAAGCTGCTGCAGTTTGCGACGGTCCTTGGCGCGGTGGTTCCGATTTATAACGTGAAGGGGGCGCCGGACGGATTAAACCTGACACCCGAAGTGCTAGCGGAAATATTTCTGGGGAAGATCAAGTCGTGGGATGCGGCGGAGATTCGGGCGATTAATAAGCATGTACGCCTGCCGGCAGAAAAAATTGTTGTGGTGCACCGTTCGGATGGGAGCGGCACGACCTACGCGTGGACAGAGTACTTGTCCAAGGTGAGCGAGGAGTGGAAGTCGCGTGTTGGGGTGGGCACGACGGTAACTTGGCCTGAAGGCATTGGTGCAGAACGGAACGACGGTGTGGCGGACACGGTAGCCAAAACAGCCAATTCGATTGGCTACGTGGAATTCATCTACGCCCTGCAGCACGAACTGAACTTTGGGGCCGTGCGCAATGCTTCAGGTGAGTATGTGAAGGCAGATCTGGACAGTGTAACCGCCGCAGGAAAAGCTGCTGGTTTGTCAGCGGGAAATGAATCGCTGAGACCGATCACGAACGCGAACGGAAAACACACCTACCCGATTGCCACATTCACGTGGGTAGTAATCCCTGCAGAGGGAAAAGATGCGAAGAAGCAGGGGGCGCTGCGGGAGTTGGTTCGGTGGATGCTGACGAGCGGCCAGAAGCAGTGTCAATCGCTCGGGTACGCGCCTCTGCCGGGGGATCTAGCTGCGCGGGAACTGCAGGCGCTCAACGCGGATAAATAGCTTTCGTAGAAGCAGGTTGCACTGACGATCAAGCGGATTATTGTTTGTACCGCTCCTTATAAAAGTCGATTTGTTGCTGCAGTTCTTCCTTCGACAACCCGGCCGCCCATTTGTGGTAGTCGGATTTCATGACGTCAGCCGTGACGCCGGGCATGAGTTGTTCTGCTTCGGGAATGAACTCAGTGTAGAAGGTTTTAGCTACCTCGAAGAAACCATGCCATTGGGTGTAGTCGGGTCCCATCATGGCTGTGCCCATGCGGGCGCGACGGCCTTGGTGATGCCACAACTCGTAGTATGTCCACTCGATTTTTTCGTCGAACGGAGTAGGGGTGAGTTTCTTGACGGCATACAACTTATCCATGATGGATTTTGCGGGCTTGGCAAACTTTTCGTTGTACAGGTCGACCGTGCCTTCGTATTGCTTGTAGAAGTTGTCGACCCAGCCGGAGGCATGACAGTTGGAGCAGACATCTATCATGCTGAGCCGGCGATGTTCCCAATTCTCAAGTTTGGTAGAAATGACCGGGCGAAGAGTAATGCTGATGCGATCGCCGACGTCATGCGTGACCGGCTGATTGGGCGTGGCGGACATGTGGCAGGTGGCGCAGGTGGGAGCCGCGGAAGTAATCCTTGCCGACGATCCAGGATTTGGAATCGAGATTCATCTTGGCGAGATTGGCGCGGTACTGAATGCCATGCTTCGACTCGTTGTAGATTTCGATCTGAGGGTGATCGGGTCCGAGGTGGCATTTGCCACAGTTTTCGGGCATGCGGGCGGTGGCCGAGCTGAAGGAGTGACGGCCGTGACACGCGGCGCAACTGCCCTTGCTGCCGTCGGGATTGACGCGGCCAATGCCGCTGTTGGGCCAGGTGGCGGGATCGAATTTTCCTTCGCCGAGATATTTCACTTCGCTGCCGTGGCATTGGCGGCAGCCGTTATTTGCCGCAGGACCACCCTCGACAATTTCGCCGAGCATGTTGTCCAGTGAACCGATGAACTTGGCCGCTGCGGCGTGGTGGCTCTTCTCGAATTGCTTCACTTCGGCAGCGTGGCAGCGAGCGCAGTAATTCGGCGTGACAATCACGGCGATTTTATGACCGTAGTGATCGAAAGCAGCGGGATCGTTGTCGTTGGCTTTGTGGCAGGAGTAGCAGTCAACAGCGCTTTTTGCGTGCGCACTGGATTGCCACTGCTCGACGATGCCCGGCGTGGAATCTCGGTGACACTCCAGGCAGGCCTTGCCTTCGGCGGAGATTTGTTGGCCGCCGGCGAGAGCTAAGGGAGGGAGGAAGATCGCAAGGAGAGAGGAGAGGACACGAAGATTCATATGGTCTCCTGGTTTGGACGGAAGTAATGGCGAGAGCGCGCCGATTGGAAGATTGTATACCCAGACCTAGGGGGCGTGGGCCATTGCTCGAGCGGTTAGAAGCCCGGGGCTCCGGTGGAGGCGGGCCGCATTTCCGGCGCGTTTACGCCGAAGCGGAGATGGGCAAACCAGGATTGGCTAAGGGACATGAAACCGGTGTAGAGGTAGCCCCAAACGAAGAGGAATAGAAACGGCACGGTGGCATAGTTTTCGTTGAGGATGGCGTAAAGGACAGCAAGCGCGAAATAGATTCCAAGCGCAATTTCGCAGTAGGGCATCCAGCCGGATTTGTTTCTATATTTTTTCGCGGCAAAGGTCCCGGATTTTCCTTCGATCCTATATTTGGGAGTGCGCGCGAATTCAGACGGCTTGCCGAATATAGCTTCGAGGACACCTTGGGCATTACGCACACTCAAACCGATTCCGGTCGCCATCACAAAGGGCATGTAGAAGAAAGTATTCAGCCATGTTTTGGGCCGTAGTTCCTTCTGTGCCGCGAGATAAAAACTGGATATGGAGCAAGTGGAAGCGAGAAAGAGCGGGAGATCGATGACCAGCATCTGGAACCAACCCTGATAGAAGCGAACAATCATGGCAGGCAGCAGCATGGTGGAGAGCAGCACCATCAGCGGATAAGAAATATTAGCGGTGAGATGGAAAAAAGCTTCGGATTTAACGTGCCAGGGAACATCAGACCGAAAGACTTTGGGCAGAATTTTTTTTGCGGTCTGCATCAGCCCCTTGGCCCAGCGGGCTTGTTGCGCTTTGAAACCATTCATGTCCACGGGCAACTCAGAGGGACATTCGATTTCAGGAAGGTACAGGAATTTCCAGCCTTTGAGCTGGGCGCGATAGGAAAGGTCGGTGTCTTCGGTGAGGGTGTCGTGTTCCCAACCACCGGCGGCATCGATGGCGGCGCGGCGCCACACACCGGCGGTGCCGTTAAAGTTGAAGAAGGAGCCACGACGTGAACGGCCGCCATGCTCGATGACGAAGTGGCCGTCGAGAAGAATGGTTTCGACGCGCGTGAGCAACGAATAATCACCGTTGAGATAGGTCCAGCGAGTCTGCACCATCCCGACGTTGGCGCCGCCGTCGGGATTGAGGAAATGAGGGATGGTGCGTCGAAGGAAATCGGCGGGCGGAAGAAAATCCGCGTCGAAGATGGCGACGAACTTACCTTGGGCAGTCTTTAACCCGTTTTCCAGCGCGCCGGCCTTGTAGCCTTCGCGATTGGTGCGATGAATGTAGGCGATAGGTAAGCCGTTCGCAGCGTGGCGTTCGACGCAGGAGCGAGCGACGTCGCGGGTTTCGTCGGTAGAATCGTCGAGCACCTGGATGTCCAGGAGTTCGCGAGGATAATCGAATTGCGAGACAGCGTCGACGAGGCGCTCAATCACATAGCGTTCGTTGAAGATGGGAAGCTGTATGGTAACCTTTGGCCAGTTCGTGACCGGCGGGGGCGTGGCGGGAACATTTTTGCGGTAGACGAAGTAGTCGTAGAGGAGCTTGTAGCGATGCATGCCGTAGGCCGCGAGGATGAACAGAACGAGGAAGTACGGAATCATCATCGCCAGGTCGAACGCGTTGGCGTGATAGACACCGCTGAAAGTTTTATCCGTGAGCTTATGCCAGTAGTGGCTGAGCGCGTTCTGCTGGGCGGCGAGCAGGAATGAAGCCAGAGTCAGCAAGTGTTCTCCGAATGCCTTCCGAAAATAACCGAAACCGGTGGAGCAAGGTTTGGCTGCTTGGCGCAGGAGTCGCGCTGGAAGCGATGTTCCTACGGATGCACAGCCTTTATTACCTGAAAAACCACGCGATCGGCTTTATCGAGCTGGGGTTGGCCGCTGGCGTAGTTTACCTGTTGGCGTTGTATGGGTTCACTCGAACGCAGGCCACACGCACAACTACTATTCTACTGATTTTTGCGGCGATTGCATTCCGCGCGACGCTGTGGTCGATGGAGCCCACGCTGTCTGATGATTTGCAGCGATACCGGTGGGAAGCGAAGGTGCAGGAACAGGGCTGGAATCCGTATGCAATTGCGCCGAATGATCCACGGCTGGCGGGATTGCACGACAAATATTACGAGATCATGCCGGGACGGGAGATTCCGGCGATCTATCCGCCGGCTACGGAACTGTTGTTTCGCGCGACTTGGAAATTCTTTCCGGGGCCGGCGGCGTTCAAGGTGCCATTTGCGGCTGCGGACGTAATGGTGCTGTTGTTGCTGGCCTGGATGTTTCGCAAGGCAAAGGACCGGGATTTCCGGGTGGCCATTTACGCGTGGAATCCGCTGGTGATTGTGGAGTTTGCGGGCAGCGGGCACAACGATGTGCTGGCATTGCTCGGAATCGTGGGTGGACTGGCGCTCGTGAAGAAATGGCCGGCGATTGCCAGTGTGCCGATCGCGCTGGGAGCGATGGCCAAAGTGTTTCCGGCCGTGCTTCTGCCCGTATGGATTCGGCGGGCGGGGTGGCCGAGGGAAAAAGCGGGATGGTGGGCAGCGGCGTTGGCGGGACTGACAGGGATCGCGCTGTTGGCGCCCTACTGGCATGCACTGGGCATGTTGCGCACGAACCTTGCGTACTACGAAGTGACCTGGAAGAACTATCACGCAAGTTTGTATTCGGTGATCGACTGGCTCACCGGAGGAAAAACGAAAATCCCAGCGCTTGTGGGTATCGCGGCGAGTTGGGGATTGGCTTTTTGGCTGGCATGGAAAAAGGTAGAGCCTGCCCGGGTGGCATATCTGCTGATTGGAACAATTCTGGCGTTCGGACCGAATGGCTATTCGTGGTACTTCACGTGGATTGTGCCGCTGCTGTGCTTTTATCCGAATCCCGCGTGGCTGATGCTGACAGTGCTGCAGTTTCTGTCTTACAACGTTTTAATTGGGTACGGCATTCTAGGAGTTTTTAAGTTTGATCCACTGATGCAGTGGCTGGTTTACGCGCCGTTTTACGGGATGCTTTTGGGAACCTGGTGGTTCGCGCGAAGAGACCCAGAAAAGCTAAACGAATTCCACGGTGGTGAAACCGAGGCTGCGTAGAAGCGCGGAAAGAGTTGACCTGGCGTTATCATCGGCGGTTCTAAGGATGTTGCCCTGGAGGGCGGCTTCCTGAAGTTGTCTTTCGGCTTCCTGGCGAACTTCGCTCTCGAGATTGGGATCTGGAGACGAGAACAAACCCGTATCGCGGGAATAAACGCGGGTTTTGGAGTTGTCCAGACGAGTGACCAAAATCTGAGATTTCGGTATTCGAAGCGAGATGCTTTTGCCTTGAATGGAAACGTCTTGAGGCTGCAATTGACTCAAGTCCACGCCAGCGATGATGTCCCCGTGGACAACCAGCAGCAGACGATCGCTCACGAGGAATTTGGGCAGGTAGGGACTATCATGTTCGCCCGAGATAATTTTGTCCATGGTGAAGCTGACAGTTTCAAGACGTTGAAGCTGTTGAATCTGCCGGACGACCGTGGGTTGGTCAATACGAAAGAGCGTGCCGTTTGCGCCCGGGCGAAGAAGACGGAGAAAGCTCGCGCCAGCGATGAGCCAGAGCATGAGACCGACTGCCAGCACGGTAACGAGAATGCCGACGATAAGCCCTTTGCCCCAGGAGGATGAGGAGCGCGGTATGCCTTCAGAAGCGTTAATGGTATTCATGTTGATCAGACGCGAAATACTAGAGTAAGGAAAAAAGATGACGATGTCATGTGGAGGACACGCCTGAGGTAAACCGGAATCGGGTGGAGCAGGATGGACGCAGCGAGCAACATAGATAATCGGTCGAGACGGCTATGGGAGATTGCGAAGGAATTCCTTCGTCTGGGTTTTGTCGCGTTCGGCGGGCCGCCGGTACACTTCGCCATGATGGAAGAGCGGTTCGTTCGCAAGCGCCAGTGGCTGAGCCGCGAGCGATTTCTGGACATGATCGGTGCGGTGAATTTGCTGCCGGGGCCGAGTTCGACGGAGTTGACGATTTATTTAGGGGAAATGCGCGGAGGATTCGCGGGACTGCTGGTAGCAGGAGCGTGCTTCATTTTACCGGCGGCGGTGATGGTTGCCGGACTGGCTTGGACCTATGAGAAATACGGGAAATTGCCGCAGGTAGAAGGATTGTTGTTTGGAATCAAGCCGGTTGTAGTGGCACTGATTGCTCCAGCGTTATGGAATTTGGGAAGGACGGCGCTGAAAAATGTGGGATTGGCGGTGCTCGCGGTTGCCGCAGTCCTATTGGCGGTGCTGGGCGTGAACGTGATTACGCTGCTGATCAGCGCCGGGATTTTGTGGATGTTGTTGCGCGAAACTGGCAGGCTGACGAAAGCGAATTCCGCCAAAGCAGCGACCTTCGGGTTATTTTCCATGAGCACCGGTGTCTCTGTGGGATTGCTGCCAGTGTTTCTTTATTTTCTCAAGATTGGAGCAGTCGTTTTCGGCAGCGGGTTCGTGTTGCTGGCGGTGCTGCGCGGGGATTTGGTAGTGCGGTTGCACTGGTTGACGGATGCGCAGTTGCTGGACGCGGTTGCCGTGAGTCAGGCGACGCCGGGGCCGTTCTTCACCGTGGCAACATTCATTGGCTATTTGCTCGGAGGATGGAAAGGTGCGGCTCTGGCGACCGTCGGGATGTTTTTGCCTGCATTCGCATTCGTCGCGGCAACGGCGAAGTATTTGCCAAGGCTCAGGAAATCACCGCTAGCCGGAGCGTTTTTGGACGGAGTGAACGCGGCGGCTGTGGCGTTGATGGCCACGGTGGGATGGCAGTTTGCGCGGGCGGCGGTGGTGAATGTGCCGGCGATAGTGCTGCTGCTGGCGAGTTTATTCTTGGTTTTTCGGTATAAGGTGAATTCCGCGTGGCTTGTGCTCGGCGGAGCGATCGCGGGAGTGCTGCTTCAGGTCCTGGGCAGGATCTAGATTTTGGGCAAAGAGTTTATGCTTGATTCTCCAGATTAGGGAACCAAGACGATTTTACCGAATGTACCTGGCGCCATGATCTCTTGATGCGCGAGCGGAGCATCTTTCAGGGGAAATTCCTTGTCAACAATGGGACGCAAGGTGCCATTCTCGAGGCCAGCGGCGATGGCCGCGTGAATTTCAGCATTTTCTGACTCGGTGGCGGCCCAAAGTGTGAAGCCGCAAACCGAAGCACGGCGGCTCATCAGTTCTCGCGGATTAATGGTAATTTCGCCGCGATTCCCGATGACCACGACACGGCCACGCGGGGCGAGAAGCTTAAGGTCGGTAGCAAGGTTGACGTTAGCAATCATTTCGAGGATGACGTCGACGCCACGGCCACCGGTGAACTTTAGAATTTCGTCGCCGTGCTCGGGCTTGGAGTGATCGAAAGCATGATGCGCGCCTTCTTTGAGGATGAGGTCCAGGCCCCGTTGCGTTCCGGCGGTACCGAGGACGGTCATGCCCATCGCGCGCGCGTATTGAACCGCGGCTAGACCCACGCCGCCGCTTGCGCCATGGATCAGGAGAGTTTCACTGCCGTGGGCGTGAGCATGATGATGCAGCGCCGTGTAGGCCGTGCCGTAAGGAACCCACAAGCCGGCACCTTGCGCGAAGGAGATTTTCTCAGGGAGCAAAAATACCTGGGACTCGTCCGTTAAAGCGTATTCGGCATATGCACCGGTGAGTGTCTTTGCCGTGTAGACGCGGTCGCCAGGTTTCACTTTCTTTACGCCGTCACCAACTGCCTCTATTGTGCCGGCAGCATCGGAGCCCGGCGTGTAGGGCAGTGAAGGCTTGATGGCGTAGGTGCCGTTGCGCATGTAAGTGTCGTAGGGATTGACGCCAGCTGCCCGGACACGCACCAGGATTTGGCCGGGCTCCGGTTTCGGGGTGGGGATGTCGTGGAGTTCGAGAACTTCGGGGCCGCCGAATTGGTGAACTTGAATCGCCTTCATGTGCAATCTCCCTGTGAACGAGCGGCGCAAGGGAGCGCTCGCTTGTGGTTCGATGATCCCAGGGCGCAATTGTCGCAAGGTAAACGGCAAGGAGCAAGATGTCCCAGCGACACCGCGAATTGCTCCATCAAAAGTGATCGTCTTGCACTAGGGAAATGGCGTGTTGGTCGGTCGCGCCGATGGTCTGCGCCCAGGCCGTGGTTTGCCAATTGTCCTTACTCTTATGATCAGGAATCCAGGGTGGAAGTGTTTGACTGAGATGATTGGCTAGGGCGTAGACGTAGGGCTCGTACATGCGGCGAAGTTCCAGGAGTTTTTGTTCCGCCTCAGGAGTGGCAGTGAGCGCAGTAGCATGCTGGGCAAGCTTGGAGCGTAGTTTTGCCAGAGTCTCCGGTGGCAAGCGATCGGTTTGCGGGGCGCGTGGCGCAGCACCAAACACCTGGCAGAGATCGACGACGGCATGGCGAGCAATGGCAAAAGTAAGCTCAGCTTGCTTCGCGCAGGACCCTTCAACACCCGCAATGGCAAGGGCGCACGTATCAAGGATGGCGGTGAGTGAGCCAATCCAGGATTGATTGTCGTGCTGCGAACGGAAATAGGCGAGGACTGGGTAAGAAAGGTGAGATTCGAGAAGTTCGGCGCACCATCGTTCCCACTCCTTGAGTAAATCGCGAAGCGCTTCCTTCCCGGTGGGATAACTATGACGGCGGAGAAGCTCGCCAGCAGTAGGAGGAGTACCGGCGCGAGCGTCGAGCAGAGAAATGTTGGTTTCGCGGCGGCCAAAAGCGCCATAGATAAACGGGAGATACCCGATGACGGCGGCAAGAAAGCCGAAACCGAACCCAGCTTCCGTGACCACCAGGAAGCGAGCAATGCCGGAACGTGGAACGACGTCGCCAAGTCCAAGAGTGAAAAAAGTTGTGCCACTCAAATACGTGTCGGTGTAGAAGCTCGAACTCAAGCCGGTGGTGTTGACCGCGGAGCCCGCTCCGTATTGCATCATGCCGAAAGCCAACACCAGCCCGACGGCCCAAACGCCGATCAGAAAAAGCAACGAAATCGGCCCGAAAAAACCCAGGAATGTTTCCCGCGGCTTGCGGGACGAGATCATCCGGGCGTACAGCTTCCAACTTTTCCAGGTGAGCAGGTAATAGAAACGCGTGAGGCGGAACTTGCGCGTGACGCGACGCGGAAGGATGATGGCCTCAAACGCGTCCCATAGAACGACCAGGAAAACGGCCACACCAGCGATGAAGACGCCCGGAGCGGGGATCATGCGCAGCATTGTACTCGATGTAAGCGGCCCGGTACTCAGGCAGATTTGGAGGTCACGAGTTGCGAGCTGACGCTGATTTCCGCCTTGAACAGCTTGGACACGGGGCAGCCGGTTTCTGCGGCCTTGACGGCGGCGTCAAACTTCGCTTTATCGGCGCCGGGGACGTCGGCAACGAGATCCAGATGACTTTTGGTGACCGAAAAGCCTTCGCCGATTTTTTCTAGCGAGATCGTGCAGGTGGTTTCCAGCTTGGTGGCGGTGAGACCAGCTCCACCGAGTTGCGCGGAAAGCGCCATGGTAAAACAGCCGGCGTGAGCAGCGGCGAGGAGTTCCTCGGGATTGGTGCCGACGCCATTTTCGAAGCGCGTACTGAAAGAATATTGTGTATTTTTCAGAGTGCCGCTATCCGTGGAAATGTTGCCTTTGCCGGATTTCAGATCGCCTTGCCAAACTGCGGAAGCTTTGCGTTGCATGTGTCAGTCTCCTTCGGTGGTCTAGTGTCCAAGCATGGGATTGGATTCGCCAGTGGAAGGGCGGGTTACTTTGGCGCGGCACGATTCTACCACTGATGGAAGACAAAGAATGCCCTAAGGGCGATGCAGGCAAAGCCGATGCCGTAGTTCCACTTGAAGGAATCACCGAGAGGAGTACGCGAGAAAAGGCACAAGATATTACGTTCAGGGAATGCGCGCTGGCCAGATGCCCCGGATGTAGACCGTTTTATCTACGACGCGGTAATACACCAGCCAATTGCCAGCCTGAAACCAGCGGTGCCGACGAAAGCGTCCCTTGGTGCGAACTGGATACATGTGGGGGAATCGCGTCAGATACTTTAGATGATCCAGAATCACATCCTGGTCAGGTCTAGGGAGTTCTTCGAATAGTTCCCAAACCGCGCGAGTCCAGACCACCTGTCGTTTCACTTGTTTTTGCCTTTGCTGGCCTTGGCTTTGGCCTGGTGCATCCGCATAACCTCACTGTGGGGAATAACCCGGCCCGCTTTAATATCTGCATCCGACTTAGCCATCATTTCCTGGAACGCAGGATCAGCCTCAATCTTGTCTAGACGATCCTCCATGTCGGCGTAAACCTGAATGGCTTCGCGGATGACCAAGCTCCGGTTACCACCGCGATAGGAGGCGAGTTCTTCAAGCAGTTTATTAGTCCGTTTGTCGAGTACGAATTGTTTCCGCATGGTTAGCGCTCCGACAGAGATCTTACAAGAAGCATGCACATGGATCAACACCGTTCATGAATGGTGTTGAATGATGTAGCCGTTGCCTTCCAAATGTGAGGCTAAACGTTCAGGCTGAGGGAGACGAGGCCCGGAGGAGTGGCGGGGACGATTGGCGGAAGTTTGCTGCGATCGATGGGGTTGTAGAGAGTGTCGCGCTCGACGGGGACACGGCCGGCGGCGCGGATGAGGCGTTCGAGCTCGGCACGTGAAGTGAACTCGGCCGTGGTGGCTCCGGCGTCATGGTAGATTTTTTCTTCGACTACCGTGCCATCCATATCGTTGGCGCCGAAACGCAAAGCGATTTGCGCGATGCTGGGCGTGAGCATGATCCAATACGCTTTAATGTGGTCGAAATTGTCGAGTAGCAATCGCGAGACGGCGATGGTGCGCAAATCGTCGTAGCCTGTGGGTTTGGGAATATGCGCCAGAGGCGTATTGTCCGGGTGAAACGCCAACGGGATGAACGCGACGAAGCCGTGAGTTTCGTCCTGAGCCTCACGAAGAAGGACAAGGTGATCGACACGCTCTTCCACGGTTTCCACGTGGCCATAGAGCATGGTGGCGTTGGACCGCAGCCCGATGCGATGAGCTTTCTTGGCCATGCTAAGCCACATACGGCCGCTGACTTTGTGATCGCAGATAATGCGGCGAACACGGGGATGGAAAATTTCGGCGCCACCGCCAGGACAGGAATCCACGCCAGCTTCCTTCATCTTCAGCAAAGTCTCATCGATGGTTAGCTTGGCAATGCGGGCGAAGTAATGAACCTCCACCATGGTGAAGGCTTTGAGGTGCACGTGCGGATGGCGCTGCTTCAGTCCGCGGATGAGTTCGAGGAAATAATCAAAAGGCAGGTCCGGGTGCAAACCGCCGACGATGTGGATCTCCGTGGCACCTTCACGAACGCCTTGGGAAGCGCGTTCATACATTTCTTCGAGGGCGTACGTGTATGCGCCGGGCGCGCCAGGGTCGCGGCCAAAGGCGCAGAGTTTGCAGTGGGCGACGCAAACATTCGTGGGATTGATGTGGCGATTAACGTTGTAATACGCGATGTTGCCGTGCCGCTTTTCGCGGACGTAGTTGGCGAGCCATCCGACGGCAAGCAGATCGGGCGTCTTGTAGAGCGCCACGCCGTCTTCGAAAGAGAGGCGCTCGCCGGCAAACACTTTGTCGACGATGGGTCTCAGAGTCGCGTCAGTTAGAGTCAGGTCGGCCACAGTTAATTCTCTATTTTAGATGCCCCGGGCTCGCCGGGAAGCACACATTCTGAGATTTCGAACAATTCAAACGCGCCAAACGGCAACAGCGGCGCCCCAAAAGAGCAAGAACAACATACTAATATAGCCGTTCACGGTGAAAAAGGCAGCGTTCAGCTTGCTGAGGTCGTTGGCTTTCACCAGCGAGTGTTCGTAGCCGAGAAGGGCCGCGACTACGGCGATTCCCGCCCAGGCCGGCCAAGGTAGCCCGAAACTGGCGGCCAGCCAGCTGAGAAGAATCACGACACCGACATGCATCCCGCGCGCAATCAGAAGAGCGTTCGCAATGCCAAAGCGTTTCGGGACGGAATAGAGACCTGCTTCGGCGTCGAACTGTATGTCTTGGCAAGCGTATAGCACATCAAAACCGCCGACCCAAAGAGTTACCGCGGCACAAAGAATCAGCATGCGCCAATCGAGGCTCCCCGTAATGGCAATCCAGGCGGCCGCGGGAGAAATGCCCAGGGCGAAGCCGAGAAACAGATGCGACCAGTGGGTGAAGCGCTTGGTGTAGGAATAGAAAAAGAGAATGGCTAGTGCCAGCGGAGCCAGTTTGAGCGCGAGCGGATTGAGCTGCCACGCCGACGCAAAGAACAACACGATGGCAGCGACTGTGAAGGCCCAGGCGAACGATACCGAGAGCGCGCCGGTGGCGAGGGCCCGCGTTTTGGTGCGCGGATTCTCCTTGTCGTAGCGCAGATCGACGATGCGATTGATGGTCATGGCCGCGGACCGGGCGGCAACCATGGCAACAACGATCCAGAGAATCTGGCGCAGAGTAGGCCATCCGTGAGTGGTGACACGCGCGGCGAGCAAAGCACCAACCAGGGCAAAAGGCAACGCGAAGACAGAGTGCTCGAACTTGATCATTTCAAGCACAGTGCGAATGCGGCCAGCCATAGGAAGCTAAGACCCCGACTTTCGGGATACGCCGCTGCCGGTCCAGCGGACCATTTTTTCCTGCGGCAGGCCTGCCTGGTTCAGGACCCGGCAAACGTACTGGGTAACGATGTCGTCGATCGATTTGGGCTTGAAGTAAAAGGCGGGAACCACGGGCATAACGACGGCACCGGCTTGCTGAGCGCGCAGCATGTTTTCCAGATGGATGCGGTTGAACGGAGTATCGCGAACACACAGAACTAGCTTGCGCTTTTCCTTCAACATCACGTCGGCGGCTCGCGACACCAGGTCGTCGCTCATGCCGGTGGCGATGGAAGCAAGCGCACCCATGGTGCAAGGAATGACGATCATGGCGTCGACATCGTAACTGCCGGAAGCAATGGACGCGCCGACGTCTTTGTTGGAGATGGGTTCGATTTTCTTTGGGGCGTGGCCGAGAATCCGGCTGGGTAACTTTTTGAGATCGCCGGAAGTGATGCCGAGTTCTTCGGAAAAGAGGCGCTGGCCGGTTTCCGTGACCACGAGATGAATACGCGAAACGCGCGCGTCCTCTTCCAGCAAGGTGAGCACTTTTTGCGCGAGGATTGCTCCGCTTGCTCCGGTCACACCAATCGTGATGATTCGCGCTTGATTCGTAGCCATAGCGTTTCGCGGATAGTGCCAGTCTCGCAGCGGCAGTCTGGCAAGTCAAGCAGGCCTGCAGCTATGAATGCGCGGAAACATTGCCCTTTCGTCGTTGTGCTAAACTTCACGCCGGAGTGAGTTTGGAACCATGAGAAACGATGAGCCGATCGCAGTGGTTCTCGCCTTTCTGGAGGCCATTAATTCCAGAAACGTGGATCGCTTGTGTGCGCTCATGAGCGAAGACCACGTGTTTGTGGACGCTCTGGGAAATAAGGTGCAAGGCAGGGAGTCCATGCGCAAAGCCTGGACTGGGTACTTCCAATGGTTTCCTGACTACCGGGTCTCTCACGAAGAGATTTTTTCGGACGGAAAGCTTGTTGCCGCGTTTGGTAGTGCGGAAGGAACGTACGCGCCTAAGGGAAACCTGGTGAAAGAGAATCGCTGGAATGCGCCTGCCGCGTGGAAGGCGGTTGTTGAAGGTGGACTCGTCAAGGAGTGGCGAGTCTACGCGGATAATCAGGCGGCGAGAAAAATTATGGGCGTGTTGAATCCTTAGGAAGCACACGGAAAACTTCATGAAAGAATCGGAAATCCGAGAATTGTTGGAAGCTGTGAGCAACGGAACGTTGGGGGTGACTAAAGCCACCACGAAGCTGAAGCATTTGCCGTTTGAGGATATCGGTTTTGCGAAGGTGGACCATCATCGTGCTTTGCGGCAAGGGTACGCCGAAGTGGTGTTCGGGAAGGGAAAAACTCCAGCGCAGGTGGCGGAAATCGTGCGAGTGATGGTTCGGCACAAGGAATCGCGGCAAAATGTTTTGGTGACGAGGTCGGACGCGAAAACTTATGCAGCAGTGAAGCGGGTGAGGCGGGACGCGAAGTTTTATCCCAATTCGGGCGTGATCACCATTGAGCGCAGTAAGGAAATCACCGGAAAAGGAACCATTTTGATTGTTTCCGCGGGAACCAGCGATATTCCGGTGGCAGAAGAAGCTCTGCTCACGGCGCGGATGATGGGGAATCGGGTTGAGCACCTGTATGACGTGGGCGTGGCCGGGATCCACCGGCTGCTGGAACATCGTGGGATGTTGACAGAGGCGCGCGTGATCGTTTGCATCGCGGGGATGGAAGGTGCGCTACCGAGTGTGGTGGGCGGTTTGGTGGGTGTGCCGGTCATCGCAGTGCCGACCAGCACGGGCTATGGAGCTAGTTTTGGAGGGGTGGCGGCATTACTCGGGATGCTAAATTCCTGCGCGTCGAATGTCACCGTGGTGAATATTGATAATGGATTTGGCGCGGCGTGTGTGGCGTCGTGCATCAATCGGCTTTAGGCGGCTCCGTATTTTTCAACAATACTTTCATCACATTGGGTTTTTGGGCGTAGCGCATCCCTTCTGGAGCGTCCGCTAGCGCAAAGGTGCGTGAGATGAGTGGGGTTGGGTCGACCTTGCCGGAGCGGAGCAGGCCAATGGCTTTGTTGAACGGTCCGCAGCGCGAACCGACGACGGTGATTTCTTTGACGACGATAGGCCAAGTTTCGACTGGGGCCGCGCCGTGAAAGGTGGATTTCAGGAGCAGGGTGCCGCGAGGTTCAGTCATTTGCTGAGCTAGAGTCAAGCCAGTAGGTGAGCCCGTCGCTTCTACAACCAGCCGGTACTTTTCCTTCACGCGTTTCAAGTCGCCGACGTCGCCCCGAACCTTTTTTGTTGTGATCCCCGCTTGCCGTGCCAGTTTCAACTTCGTTTCGTGTTTGCCGTAAAGAGCGACTTTACTGCCCGCGGCTTGCAACACGGGAGCGATCAGTTGCGCGAGTTTACCGTCGCCGAGTACGGCCGCAGTGGGGAAATTGCGAATGGGGATTTGGTCCAGGATCTGGCAGGCTGCGGCGAGCGGCTCGATAAAAACAGCCTGTTCATCGGAAACGTTTGCCGGGATGAGATGCAGATTCTCCAGTGGTAATGCAAGATATTCGGCGAAGGCTCCGTCGTGGGCCACAATTCCCAGAACAGTGCGCTTGGCACAGTGCGTTTTCAAGCTACGACGGCAAAATTTGCAGACGGGTTTGTAATTGTAGGCGGTGCAGGGAACATTAATTTCGCCAGAAACTCGTTTGCCCAGCCAGTGCTTTCGCGTTTTTGCGGACACGCCTGCTACTTCGACTACTTCGCCAACAAATTCGTGCCCTGGAACGCCTCGAAACTGGTGATAGCCACGGAGAATCTCGACGTCGGTATTGCAAATTCCCGCCAGGCGCACGCGAATGAGTGCCCAGCGAGGTCGCAATATTGGCAATGGTCGCTGCGTTTCACGAAGCGTTCCGTTCTGCACGATGAAGCTGAGCATAGGGCGTTACTTTTCTGATCTTTCGGGGAGGGCGCGACGCGCGGGGGTGGCCATGCGTTCAAGCAATTCGAATTTGGCTTCGATGCGGGTCAGGCGGTGGTCGAGACCCTTGCAGGTGAGGGCGAGTTGCTTCACCGTATCTGTCAGATCATTCACACGATGTTCAATGAGCACAATTTGGCGAAGGGCCGCAAAGGCATCGCGTGGCCAGCTCACGATGTTTTCTTCATTCCTTTCAGAATGCGGTCAACGTAGGCAATGGTTTCGTCCAGCCGCTTGATACTGCGATCAGCGGATTGCTTGGCTTCACGGGCCAGAACCCTCAGTCCTTCTTCGCTCTCAATCGGAATATCGAGGTAGAGGTCGACGGCATTGCGCACTTCCTGGGAAAAGGAGAGGCCGCGCTTCTTTGCACGACGGGCGAGGCGCGCTTTCTGCTTAGGGTCGAAATGAATCAACGCCGTGGCCATAGACACTCCTATATAGTACCTATATCATAACATGCGCGCTCGAATGGATCAGGAAAGGGCAGCCGCGAGCGAGTCAGCCAGATTCGATTCCTGCTCGGGGAAAACGGTACGCAAATCGAGAAGAAGGCAATCGGCCTCGATCCGGCCGATCACGGGGATACCCGTAGGGCCTTTGCGCAAGCGATCTTCCAGATCGGCCGCGGAATAGCGCGTGCTGACAATACGAAGAAGCTTTGTGGGGAGCGACTGCGCGGGAGTCGAGCCACCCCCGACCAGAGAGTGGCCATCCGCAAGTTCGATGTGAGCGCCGTGCAAGCTGATGCGCGGCGCTAGCGTAGTTGCGAGCTTCGTGGCGCGTCGCGCGATTTCTTCCACTGTGGAGCGGATCATTTGCTGCGTGGGAATCTCGTCCCAGGCCGCGCGCAGGTAGGCACGAAGAGTAGCTTCCATCGCGGCGATGGTGAGCTTGTCCACTCGCAAAGCGCGGAACAGCGGGTGGCGGCGAACTTTTGCAACCAGTTCTTTTTTGCCAGCGATGATGCCGGCCTGCGGACCGCCAAGAAGTTTGTCGCCGCTGAACAGCACAAGCGAAAAACCGGCTGCAATGCTCGCACGCGCGGTGGGTTCGTGAATTCCGGCGGAGGAAAGGTCGACAAGGCACCCAGAGCCGAGATCTTCGATTACCGGTAATCCACGCCGCTCGCCAAGAGCAATCAGTTCGGCTAGTTCCGGCTTTTCGGTGAATCCGGTCACAGTGAAATTCGACGGATGCACGCGGAGAAGCAGACGGGTCTGCTCATTGATTGCATTCTCGTAATCAGCAATGCGTGAGCGGTTGGTTGTGCCCACTTCGCGAAGCATCGCGCCGCTTTGCTCCATGATTTCCGGGATGCGGAAGCCGTCGCCAATTTCAATCAATTCGCCACGCGACACGATCACTTCGCCCCCACGAGCCAGAGCCGCAAGGGTGACAAGAACAGCGGCAGCGCAGTTGTTGACCACAATGGCGGCTTCCGCGCCGGTCAGTCGCTCGATGAGAGTCGAGAGGTGAACGTCGCGCTTGCCGCGTGCTCCGGCGGAGAGGTCGTATTCAAGGTTTGAATAATGCGTGGCGGCTTGCCGCAATTCTTCAACTGCTGCGGGAGTGAGGGGAGCGCGTCCAAGATTGGTGTGCAGGATCACCCCGGAGGCATTGATTACCGGGCGGAGGGACGGTGTTAGCTCTCGTTGGACGATACTAATGACGTGTTGTTCAAGAATCTCGGGAGAGATTGCGTTTTCATCAGTCACTTCTTTCGAGATGATTTCGCACCGTATTTGGCTGAGAACTTCCCGCACAATGACCAGCACATAGCCGCGATCCACGTTGTTGCACAGAGCTGCGATGCGAGGGCGGAGCAACATTTCATCCACGGAAGGGAGTTGGCGTAAGAGGGTGGTCTGGTCCGCAGAAGGAGCGGGTTTTGCGGGAATGGGCATGGCGACATTTCATCACAGGGGCCGGTGGGCTGCAATTGTGCAGATAGTTTCATCTGACCTTTGGTACAGTGGCTCGCCGCTAGCGGGCTACCGTATGCTTATCTTCTCGATTGACGTGTGCTTGTACCGCTCCTAGGATGTGGGTTCGAGGCTATCCACCATGGCCACCATTGACGAAGAACTGGCGCAAATGGAACGGGATATCCGCCAGTTGAAAATCGAATATGACATGTTTTTCGGAGGTGGCAGAAAACGTCCACCGACGGAAATCGAGTGGCGCCTGGAATTGCTCGTGAAACGCTATGCGGAGCGTGGCGGCGAGATGAAGTTCGGCCAGCGCTTTCGCTTCAACAATCTGACGCAAACCTATGCGAAGTATAAGGACATGTTTCGCAAGCGCATGGCGCAACGCGAGGAGGGCAAAGTTGCCCGGCACTTCGGCGCGGCAGCGAAGGCTATCGAAGCCGAACGCGCACGAGCCCAAGCGGCAACCGGGAAGAAAGAAGTGGAAACGCCGGCCCCGGCCGAAATTAAGGGCTTCCGCATGGTATGTTCCCAGCCGGAGCGCGAGGCGGATAAAGTCGACCAGCTCTTTGACGCATTTGTAGAGGCGAAGCAAAAGGCGGGGGAAGAGACCGGCAGGCTGACGCGTTCCGGTTTTAACGAGTTTGTCTGCAAGAAAACAAAAGACCTGCAAACCAGCAAGAATTGCCGCGATGTGGAATATGTCGTGGAGACTGTGGATGGCCAGGTGAAGTTGAAAGCCCTCGTGAAATCCTGATCGCCTGTGATTTTTCCCACAGCCTTGCACTTTTCTAAACTCCTGCGCTCCGCGTAGACTAGGAGGTTCACTTATCGCTGGAGGATCACATGGCTGTGGAGCGGGCGCTGCTGAGTGTGTTCGATAAGACCGGAATCGTGGAATTCGCCAGGAAACTGGCGGCACTGAAAATCGAAATTCTTTCGACCGGCGGAACGGCGAAGTTGCTGCGCGAGCAAGGTGTTCCGGTCAAGGATGTCTCGGAGTTTACGGGCTGGCCAGAGATGCTCGGCGGACGCGTGAAAACGCTGCATCCGAAAGTGCACGGCGGGTTGCTGTTCCGTCGGAATCACACCGAAGACCAGAAGCAAGCCAAAGAACACGGCATCGCACCGATTGATTTGGTGGTCGTGAATCTGTATCCCTTCGAAGAGACCGCGGCGAAAGCGTACCTGCCGGCAGAAGAGCTGGTGGAAAATATCGATATTGGCGGGCCAACGATGCTGCGCTCCGCGGCAAAGAATTTCGAAAGCGTCGCGGTGGTGACGGACCCCGTGGACTACGAGCGCGTGGCAGCAGAACTGGAAGCCAATCGCGACACTTCGCTGGGATTGCGATTGGAGTTGGCCCGCAAAGTGTTTGCCACAACCTCGCGTTACGACGGCCTAATCACGATGAATTTAGAGCGGCTGAACCTGCTGGGCGACAAGCTTGAGGTGCAGCCGAAGCCGCCATTGCCGGAACGCGTGCACCTGGCGCTGCGGCGCAAACAGGAATTGCGATACGGTGAAAATCCCCATCAGTTAGGCGCATTGTACGTTCCGGCCGGACACCCACCGGAAGGACTGGCTGGCGCGAGACAATTGCAGGGCAAGGAACTTTCCTACAACAACTATGTGGACCTGGAAGCGGCGCGAGCCACTGTGGCGGAGTTCGAGCGGCCGGCCGCCGTGATCATCAAGCACAACAATCCCTGCGGTGCCGCTGAGCAGGATACATTACTAGACGCTTATACCAAGGCATTTGCGTGTGATCCGCTGTCCTCGTTTGGCGGGGTATTGGCGTTCAATCACATTGTGGATGCGGTGACGGCGGAAGCGGTGGCCAAGCTGTTCGTGGAGTGCATTGTCGCGCCAGGATTTGCGGACCGGGCGCAGGAAATCTTCGCGGCGAAGAAAAATTTGCGGCTGCTGGTGTTGCCCCACGGCGGACTGGATCACGATCGAGAACTGCAGTTAAAACGCATTCTCGGCGGCGTGCTGGTGCAACAGCCGGACTTGGGCAGCTTGAAGAATACGGAACTGAAGGTGGCCACGAAGCGCGCGCCGAGTGAAGCCGAATTGGCGGACCTGAAGTTTGCCTGGAAAATTTGCAAACATGTGAAGTCCAACGCTATTGTGTTCGCCAAGCAAGGAGCGACGTTGGGTGTGGGCGCAGGGCAGATGAGCCGTGTGGATTCGGTGAAGATTGCGGTGGCCAAAGCGCAGATGTCTCTGCAGGGAACTGTGGTTGCGTCAGACGCGTTCTTCCCTTTCCCGGACGGAGTGGAAGAAGCGGCGAAGGCGGGCGCAACGGCTGTGATTCAGCCCGGGGGATCCGTGAAAGATCCGGATGTCATAGCGACGGCGGACCGGCTGGGGCTAGCGATGGTCTTCACGGGGATGCGGCACTTTCTTCACTGAAAAACATAAAGATAATTCAGGCAAATTCATCTGCTGGGCTCGACGAAAACCAGTGCCGCGTGCGGTTGCACATGCTGCAGACCGATAGCATCACTGGCACTTCGATCAATACACCTACCACCGTGGCAAGAGCCGCTCCCGAGCCCGCTCCAAAGAGAGCGATGGAAGTTGCGACCGCCAACTCGAAAAAGTTGCTTGCGCCGATCAGCGCGCCAGGGGCTGCAACCCGATACTCCACTCGAAACAAGTGCATCAAGACATACGCAAGCGCGGAATTGAAGTACACCTGAATGAGGATTGGCACAGCAATCAGCACAACATGCAGGGACTTGCCGGTGAGGTTTTCAGATTGAAAGGCAAAAATGAGGACCAGCGTGGCTAACAAGGCCAGGATGGTCACGGGTGAAAATTTAGGGAGTAACACCGTTTCGAACCACTCTTTGCCATGGCGGCGGATGAAGATGGCTCGTAGGGCTGTGCCGATGGCCAGTGGAATCACGATAAAGGCAACGACGGAAAGAAAGAGAACCATGAATGGAACCGAAAGGGAGGATGCACCGCTCACCAGAAAGCGCACAATTGGCGCGAACAGCACCAGCATGATCAGATCGTTCAAGGAGACTTGCACCAGGGTGTACGCCGGATCGCCATCCGTCAGATAACTCCAGACAAAGACCATGGCGGTGCAGGGAGCGGCCGCCAGAATAATGGTGCCCGCGATGTACTGGCTGGCTTCCGCGGGTGAGATCCACGTGGAGAATACGTGACGGAAGAAAAACCAGGAGATCAGCGCCATGGAAAAAGGCTTGACCATCCAATTGACGAACAGAGTGATCAGCACTCCTTTGGGTTTTCGTCCGACGGCTCGAATCGCAGTGAAATCCACCTTCATCATCATGGGAATAATCATCAGCCAAATGAAGATTGCAATCGGCAGATTGATCTGGCTGCCGGTGCCGAATTCAACCCGGCGCAAATCGCTGACGAACCCAGGAAAGAACCTGCCCAGTAAGACTCCAACGACCATACAGAGCGCAACCCACAGACTCAGATAGCGCTCGAACAGGTTCAATTTTGCGGAGCCACGTGGAGCCGGCAGAGAATTCGGTGCCGTTCCGGTCATCCCTGGGCACCAATACGGTCAACTTCTTTTTTGATGGCGAGGCGATCGAGACTCGAAAGTGGAAGACTAAGAAACAGGCCGATTCTCCGGTCGAGTGTGACAAACGCTTCGCGGAAAGCGCGCTCTATCTGTTCGTCCGAACCCGCAACTGCTCCGGGATCAGGAATGCCCCAATGCGCGGTCATTGGCTGGCCTGGCCATACGGGGCAAACCTCGGCCGCCGCGTTGTCGCAAACCGTGAAGACAAAATCCATGCGAGGAGCGCCGGGTTTGGCGAACTCATCCCAGCTTTTGCTGCGCAAGCCGGCCGTGGGCAAACCTGCCGATTCGAGTTGCCGAACCGCACCGGGATGGATGCGGCCGGCGGGATGACTGCCGGCGCTGAAGGCGCGGAAGTTCGGCTTACCTTTGTGGCTCAAAATGGCTTCCGCCAAAATCGAGCGTGCGGAGTTTCCGGTACAAAGAAACAAGACGTTGTAGGGCGCGCGCATCGATTTGACCTTCAATTGCAGCAGGGAAGATCCACGCAACCCGGCGGGCAATCACACGCAGCTACAACGGGCTTCTTAGCGCGGATGAAGGCGCTCATGAACTTGTCTTTGATTTGCGGGCCGACCACGTCGGCGTCCAGACCGGCGGCGGTGAGAAACTCCCGCGCTTCTTCCACCTGGTAAATGCGCGTCGGCTCGACATCGACCGATTGGAATCCCGCCGTCTGTAGCTTTTCCCGGTACTCGTCTTCGTGCAGCGCACCGGCGATGCAGCCGACCCACAATTCCATGCTCCTGCGTACTTCTGCGGGCACTTCGCCGCGGATAACCACATCGGAGACCGCCAAGCGGCCATTGGGCTTCAGAACGCGAAACGCTTCGCGCATGACGCGGTCCTTATCGCCGGAGAGATTGATCACGCAGTTGGAGATGATGACGTCCACGGTGTTGTCCGGGAGCGGAATGTTTTCGATGGTACCTCTAAGGAATTCCACATTTTCCACGCCGGCCTTTTTCTGGTTTTCCCGCGCGAGCGCCAACATCTCGTCGGTCATATCCAACCCATAGGCTTTGCCGCCGGGAGCCACGCGTTTGGCGGAGAGCAACACATCGATGCCGCCGCCAGAGCCCAGGTCCAACACAATTTCGCCGGGCTGCAATTGGGCGAGAGCTGTGGGGTTGCCGCAGCCGAGGGACGCGGCGATCGCTGCGGGAGGCAGTGCATCTTTTTCGGAGGCATCATAGAGATTTCGGGTGACTGGATCGCACCCACTCAGTTCCCCACCGCCTCCGCAACACGCGGTTTTGCCTGCAACGACCTGCTTGGCCGCCGCGCCATACTTTTCCCTCACCGCATCCAGAATGTTCTTGTCGCTCATGGCGACTCCTTTCATTTCGAAATTTGCACAATAGCTTCGGCGGGCACCACGCGGTTGCGGGTGCAGCACTCTTCGTAGAGAAAGCCGAGGACCTCTTGCAGAGCAGAAGTGTTTGCCTTGTACCAGAGGAATGTCCCTGCGCGGCGAACGTCCACCAGGCCCACTTGACGCAATTTTTCCAGATGATGAGAAAGCGTAGATCCGGGGATACCAAGCTCCTCCTGAACTTCGCCTGCCACCATGCCGGTGGGATGAGCGGAGAGGAGGAGCCGCACGATTTGCAGGCGCGGTTCAGCGCCAAGAGCCGCAAAACGGTCGGCGCACCGTGTGACGAGGAGAGCGTCAGGCTTAGGCATATTTCGATATTTGCAGAAATATGGTTGAATCGCAACTCTTTTCTGTCCGAAACGCTTCCTCTGTCCAGCACATCTCACAGATAGGGCCCATGTTTATCTGCGAACCCCGTCGTTTTTGGCTTTTGACCACACTCTCCCCGCATGGGATACTTTCAATTCTTGGATTTTTATGACGCTAAAACGTATTGCCTTTTCGTTCCTGCTGGCCGGTCTGATCGCCCTCTCCGCACATGGCCAGAATTCCGCTGCTGATTCGTCCGGTTTAACCGGCAAAATGACGCCACGGGCGGACGCCTACTACAACTTCACGATCGGCCATCTTTACGAACTGCAGTACGAACAGACCAGCCAGCCGGATTATGCCTCGAAGGCAATTGAAGCCTACAAAAAGGCCTACGCACTCGACCCGAAGTCTCCGATCATCGGGGAGCGCCTCGCGGAAATGTATTGGAAAGCGCAGCGCGTGCGCGACGCTGTAAACGAAGCCAACGAAATTCTGAAGCACGAGCCGAACGACCTGCCGACGCACCGATTGCTCGGACGCATTTATCTACGTAGCCTTGGCGATATCAGCGGGACTGCCGGAGTGCAGAGCGAAGTGGTTGCGAAGGCGATCGGCGAGTACGCCGAAGTTCATCGCCTGGACCCCAGCGATCAGGACGCAGCGCTATGGCTGGCGCGGCTGTACCGCCTTCATAACGAACCGGACAAGGCAGAGCAAGTGTTGCGAAAGATGTTGCAGGACGATCCGGGCAACGAAGGAGCGGTTGAACTGTTGACGCAGTTGCT
>Ga0074046_10000488_pt1 | contig 36439 bp, 26 predicted proteins | sample BogForMeECP23OM3_FD_94441 | JGI IMG/M metagenome (GOLD analysis project Ga0074046, IMG submission 94441) | Bog forest soil microbial communities from Calvert Island, British Columbia, Canada - Bog Forest MetaG ECP23OM3 | ecosystem: Environmental > Terrestrial > Soil > Wetlands ... | reverse complement strand
TTGAGCGCAACCATCGCCGCATCGGGCTCGGCTTATGTCTCGTCGCCATCGCTATCATGCTGGCGGGGCTTTGGCTGTACATCAGGAAGTTAGAGAGTTAGATTCACCGCCGCAAAGAATCCGATTGCAACATGGGGAAGGCGGTTGCGGCCGAACTGAAATCTGCGCAAATGACGTTAGGCAAGGATTAGCGGCCATTCGCTCTGAAATCAGAAAGCCCCTCCTCAGCCCGACGCGATGAGCAGGTTGGCCTTTCATGAGAAGGCTGGTCGCGGCTGAGGTGGGAGTTTCTGGGGATGGATAACGACGTGCGTGGACTCGACCGTCCGCATTCTGATCGCCACAGCTGAAGTGTGCAGCCCGTGAGGATGCGCAGTCTTGAGTGGCTTCGCAATACGATTGCTCCACCTTCAAGTGCCGGCGGAGATCGGCTGACTTACTCGCTCGCGGTGCGCGATCCGGGCGGCGGTGTCGCTGCTCCCAATCAGTGGACAGCGGTCAGTGTGAGTTTGCGGTGTGAGTGTGCGGGTCGGGAGACCCCCACGACAGCCGGTCAGGAGACCGGCGCTACAAGGCCTCAGGGGCTGAAGCCCGACTCATTCTGCTGACTTTATCGGCCCCCTTCGGCTTCGCTCAGGGCAGGCTTTAAAGCCGTGCCCTTGTTACAAAGCCCCTTGGGCTGAGTTTATCCGCAACCTCTGAAAACCGGCGCTACAACGACCGTGGGAGCCCGTCGACCACAACTTTCGCGGTAGAATCGCGTCTGACCCAACAGGTAGCTCACGCCGTGCAATCAAGCCCGGCCATCCCCAGCCAGGAGCGTTTGCGATGGAGTCTTTGCACGGTCTGACGGCCATCCTCCTCGGTTACACCCTTTGCGTGCCGGCTCCGATGAGCATGGCGCAGCAGGCAGCAGGCCAACAGGCACCAGGCCAGCCGCCGGCGAATGCCAAATCCAAATCGAACTACGCGCCGAACTCCGTATCCAATTCCGCATCGGGCCAGTTGCGCGGCGACGAGCGCATTCTGCAGGCGCTGAACCGCTTCACCTTCGGACCGCGGCCGGGGGATCTTGAAGCCGTGCGGAAGATGGGCCTCGATAACTGGTTCGATCAGCAGCTGCGCCCCGCATCGATCGACGAAACCGACCTGAACGCGCGGCTGGCCGAGTTCCCTGCCATGCAGTGGAGCTTGCAGGACCTGTTCTTCCGGCTGCCGAGCAACCCCATCATCCGCCAGGCTGCCAATGGCAGAGTGGACGTCCCGCAGGGAGGCACACTGCACGCCGTGTATGAGAACCAGATCTACCGCATCCAGGCGCGCAAGGAAGCGCAGGCGGAAAAGCGCACGGTGGCGGCGAACCCGGCGCCGGGCCTGGCGAACGGCGCCGTGAACCAAAGCATGTACGCCGAAGGCAACATGGACTCCAACGGCGGCATGACGCCGAATGCGCAGGCATCGGGCCAGACAGAAACGGTTCAGGCAGGGAACGGGGGAACGAGGGAGCAAGGGAGCGAGGGAGCAAGGGAGCGAGGGAGCGAGCGAGCAGGCGTTGCAGGAACAGGCCAGCCGGGAATGAATCAGGCGGGAACAGGTCAGAAGGCGCCGGCGCCGGATATGAATGCCACGGAGCCTGCGGCGGCAATGAACTCCAATCAGGCTCCGGCACCGCCTGCCTTCGACGATGCGGCAATTCAGCGCATCCTTGCGCTACCGCCGCAGCAGCGCGTGATGCGCTTGCAGTCGATGCAGCCGGAAGAGTTCGACGGCTTTATGAAGTCGCTGAAGCCCGTGCAGCGCCAGGCGCTGATGGCGGGCTTGAATCCGGATCTGAAAGAGGCCGTCGGGGCCCTCGAGAATCCGGAGCGGACCACTGCGGAGGAGCTTTTTGCTCAGCGGCTGACGCGCGACATCTACGCGAATGCGCAGCTCCAGGAAGTGATGACCGATTTCTGGCTCAATCACTTCAACGTGTACCTGCGCAAGAACGAGCAGATGCCGTATTACCTGGTGAGCTTCGAGCGCGACGTGATCCGGCCGCGGGCGCTCGGCAAGTTTGAGGATTTGCTTGAAGCCGTGGCGCATAGCCCGGCCATGATGCTGTATCTCGATAACGCCGAAAGCATGGGCCCGGATTCGCCGGCAGCGAAGCGGGCGAAGATGGCCGCGGCGCGGCGGCCCGGCGCCAACAAGAAAGCCGACGCAGGGCTGAATGAGAACTACGCGCGCGAGTTGATGGAACTGCATACCCTGGGCGTGAATGGCGGCTACACCCAGGCCGACGTGACCCAGGTGGCACGCGTACTGACCGGCTGGACGGTCGATCGACCACAGTTCGGAGGAGACTTCGTATTTGCGCCGATGCGCCACGAGCCGGGCACCAAAAGCGTGCTCGGCACCAAGATTAAAGAGAACGGCGAGATGGAGGGCCGCGAACTGCTGCACATGCTGGCCATGCGGCCGGCCACGGCGCAGTTCATTTCGCGCAAGCTGGCCATCCGGTTCGTGAGCGACGATCCGCCCAAGGCTCTGGTGGACCGCATGGCGAAGTCGTATCTCCAGAGCGGCGGCGATATTCCCACGGTGCTCAGGATGCTCTTCCATTCGCCGGAGTTCTGGGCGGCGAGCGACTACCGCGCCAAGGTGAAGACGCCGCTGGAATTTGTGGTGAGCGCGGCGCGCGCCAGCAACGCCAACATCCAGAACTTTCAACCGCTGATGAATGCGCTGCGGCAGATGGGAATGCCACTGTATGGATGCATGCCTCCGACGGGTTACAAGTGGGATGCCAGCGACTGGGTGAGCACGGGGGCACTGGTTGATCGCATGAACTTTGCGCTGTCGCTCGCGGGCAACCGGCTGCCGGGTATCACCGTGGAGTGGGCGCCGGAAATGGATATGAGCACGCTGGAAAGCAATGCGCCGTCGCAACAGATGATTCCGACGCCGGAGTCGGAAGAGGCGCGGCTGGAGCCGATCCTGGTGGCGGGCGGCGTAAGCGATGCAACGCGGACAGCGGCTCTCGAGCAGTTTAAGGCCCAGAGCGCGCAGAATCCGCTCGCGCAAAATCCGCCAATGGCTGCGCCAGTAGCAGCGAGGCGTCCCGCACCCGGAGCCAAAGGCCGGCAGGCCGCGCCCGCCGATGCGTACGAACGCGAAGATCAATTGCTGGCGGGATTGCTGATGGGCTCGCCGGAGTTCCAGAGAAGATAGCGGAGCTAGCGGGGTTAGCGGGGTTAGCGGGGTTAGCGGAGTTAGCGGAGCTAGTGGGGTTAGCGGGGTTAGATAACTCGCCCACCGAGGCACTAAGTCACTTAGGGCTGAGAGCTGAAAGCTTAGGAGACACACATGAACCGTCGATTCTTTCTCCATAAGGGCGCGTTGGCCGTGGCAGGCACGGCGGCCATGCCGAATTTTCTGGTGCGCAGCGTTCTGGCGCAGACCAACGGTGCGCCCGGGCAACGGCTGGTAGTCATCTTCCAGCGTGGCGCGGCCGATGGGCTCAACGTGGTTGTGCCGTACCAGGAGAAGAACTATTACGCCATGCGGCCCAGCATTGCGATTCCGCAAAATCAAGTCGTGGACCTCGACGGATTCTTCGGCCTGCATCCTTCGCTCGCCGCGTTCAAACCGCTCTACGACCAGAAACAACTGGCGATTGTGCACGCCTGCGGCTCACCTGACATGAGCCGCTCGCACTTTGACGCGCAGGACTACATGGAGTCCGGCACGCCGGGTGTGAAAGGCACCGACGACGGCTGGCTGAACCGCGCACTGCAGGCCCAAGACCTGCAAGAAGCCTTGCGGCATCGCTGCGCCGGCACCTGCGAGGCGCACACCGCGTTTCGCGCCCTGGCTATGGGCGCCGATGTGCCGCGCACGCTTGCCGGCAAGATTCCCGCGATTGCCATGAGCAACGTGAACACGTTTACGGTGGGCGCGCGCGGACCCCAGCCCGGGCCGGCGGCAAACGCATTCGAGGCGATGTACGCAGGCTCCGGCGACCGCATCTTCCACGCCGCCGGCGATGAAACCTTTGAAGCAGTGAAGATGCTGCGCGCCGCCAATCCCGCGCAGTATCAGCCGGCACCGGGCGCAAGTTATCCTGGCACCGAGTTCGGCAACAACATGAAGCAGATTGCGCAACTGCTGAAGGCAAACCTGGGCGTGGAGGCCGCATTCACCGATGTGAGCGGATGGGATACGCATCAGAACCAGGGCAGCGTGAACGGCCAACTGGCCAACCGGCTGAGCGATTTCTCAGCCGGCGTCGCGGCCTTCTGGCGCGATATGGGCGACGACGCAGGCAACGTGACGCTGGTGACCATGTCGGAGTTCGGACGCACGGCGCGCGAAAACGGAACCGGCGGCACCGATCACGGCCACGCGAATGCGATTTTCGTGCTGGGCGGGAACGTGAAGGGCGGCAAAGTGTACGGGCGCTGGCCGGGCCTGGAAAACGAGCAACTGAACGAGGGCCGCGACCTGGCCCTGACCACTGACTTCCGCCAGGTGCTGGGCGAAGTGGTGACGCAGACGCTGGGCGCGGAGAATCTCGAGCTGGTGTTTCCGGGCGCGCGCCTCAATCGCGGAAGCTTCCTAAAGCTGGTTTAGTTTAACGACAGTCGCCAGGCAGTACTGGGCCAGTTTGAAAAAGGATCATCCCTCAGGGGCTAAAGCCCGCTCATATTTGGCGCCTTTACCGCACGACTGAAGTCGTGCCCTTTCACGACGGCTTCAAAATCAGACACTGCCGGAGACCGGGTTGACGGCGGCCGGCGATCACTGCCCGCTGGCACGCGGTACGGGGCATGATTTACCCTCGAAGTCGGCATGAATATTCAGCGCACGCTTCTCTTCTCTGCCCTAACTGCGGGTTGCGCCGCATGTGCGGCCCTGGTTTCCTTTGCGCAACAGTCAACGCCGGCTAGCCAGGAGATTCCTGACGCACCGCAGGCCACTCCCGCAGCCTTGACCGTTCCCAACGGGCCGTACGTGGTGATGGACACCTCGATGGGCCGCATCACCTGCCAGTTCTTTCAGAAGCAGGCGCCGAACGCCGTGGCTAACTTTATTGCGCTCGCGGAGGGCACCAAGGACTGGACCGATCCCACGACCAACAAGGTGCAGCGCCATAGACATTACTTCGACGGCACCACCTTTCATCGCGTGATTCCCGAGTTCATGATCCAGGGCGGCGATCCGGCGGGGACCGGGATGGGCGGCCCTGGGTACGCGTTCGATGACGAGTTCGATCCGAACCTCAATTTCGACCGGCCGGGACGGCTGGCGATGGCGAACAGCGGGCCGAACACCAACGGCAGCCAGTTCTTTATCACCGAGCAACCCTTCGAGTCGGGTAATGGGCATTACGTGATTTTCGGCCAATGCGACGACGCCAGCGTGGATGTGGTGAAGGCGATTGCGCGCGTGCCACGCGACTCGAGCGACAAGCCGCTGACGCCGGTGGTTCTCGATAAGGTAAGGATTGTGCGCGAAGGCCAGCCGATGCCTTCGCTGCCGGAAGCGCCAGCGGGGCATTTATCAGGGATACCCGAGTATTCCAATCAGCCCGGACCTGAGTTGCCGAAGAGGGTCAACGTTTCTCCCGGCGTGGCACAGGGTATGCTGATCTCCAAGACGCCACCGGTCTACCCGATTGATGCCAAGAAGGCTGGCGTCTCGGGCACCGTTGTGCTCAGCGCAGTCATTGGCACAGACGGCCTCATCAAGGATCTTCAGATAGTCAGCGGCCCGGACATGCTGCAACAGGCCGCGGTCGATGCTGTCAAACAATGGCGCTACCGGCCTTATCTGCTGAATGGAGCGCCGGTCGAGGTCCACACCACAATCAACATCATCTTTACCTTGGCCCGTTAGTGGGCTTTGCCAATCTAGTTCAAGCGAGGAGAACACATGGCACTAGCACCAGGAACCTACGCCGTCTTTAATACCACGGAAGGCAAGATTACCGTTCGCCTTTTTGAAGCCGAAGCGCCGATCACCGTGAAGAACTTCATCGAGCTCGCCGAAGGCTCCAAGGAGTGGACGCACCCGGTCACGCGCGCAAAGTCGAAGGATAAGCTCTACGACGGCACCATCTTCCATCGCGTGATTCCCGATTTCATGATCCAGGGCGGCGATCCCGCGGGCAGCGGCATGGGCGGCCCGGGCTACCGCTTTCAGGATGAGACCAAAGGCTCGCGCCACAGCTTTGACAAGCCAGGCAAGCTGGCGATGGCCAATGCCGGACCGGGCACCAACGGCAGCCAGTTCTTCCTCACCGTCGCGGCCACGCCGTGGCTTACCGGCAATCACACCATCTTCGGCGAAGTGGTGGAGGGCCAGGATGTGGTAACCAAAATCTCCAAGGTTGCGCGCAACGCGCAGGACAAGCCGCATAAGCCCGTGGTGCTGGAGTCAGTAACGATAGAACGCGTGGCGTAGAATCGCGCAGGAAACGAAACAGCCCATCATGGAAAAGCCCGCGCCATCGCCGCAGAAAGCGGGGCTCAGCGACTATCTCGCCGCTGAGCGCACCTTTCTTGCGTGGGTCCGCACCGGACTGGCCCTGATGGGCTTTGGTTTTGTTGTGGCGCGATTCGGACTTTTTCTGCAGCAGGTACAGGCCCTTCACGTGGTGGCCCCGCAGCACGGCTACGGCCTGTCGCTGTGGTTCGGCACGGCGCTGATTGCGGCGGGAATCATCCTGAACGTCTTTGCCGGCTTTCATCATTTGAACCTCATAAGAACGCTCGATAGCGGAGAGATCCCGCGCAGCCATCCCGCGGCGCAAGCCCTGGCGTTGGCTTTGTTTCTGGCTGTGGTGGGGCTGGCGATGGCGGTCTATCTGCTGTCGATCCGTGCTTAGAATTCCTGGCTGAACCGAAGAGATTGGAGGCGGACAGATGACAGGCGCGAAAGGGATCATCGATGTGGCGAGCCATCATTCCGTGGATGAGACATTCGAGCGGCTGCGCGGGATTCTGGCTGCTAAGGCGGTAACGCTTTTCGCACTGGTGGATCACAGTGGAGAGGCAGCGAAGGCGGGCATGACGATGCCGCCGACCAAGCTGCTGATCTTCGGCAGCCCGAAGGCGGGCACTCCGGTCATGCTGGCAGCGCCGAGCATCGCCATCGATCTCCCACTGAAAATCCTGGTGTGGGAGGACGCGGACGGGAAGGCCTGGGTGTCATACAACGCGCAGGATTATTTGCGCGAACGGCACAACGTTCCGGCAGAATTAATGCAAAGCCTTGCGGTCGTTGAGGCGTTGGCGGCGAAGGCCGCCGAGTAGCTGCCCGCGCGTAGCTTCGCCATCGTGTCAAACTGGTTGGGATTCGGGACGATGGGATTCGAGAGCAAAGCAAATCGGCGCACATTTCTAAGGAGAGCGCTGCTGGCCTCGGCGCCGCTGCTGGCTGCGCCGTCCGCGCCAGGTGCAATGCGTGGCGCGCAGGCGCAGGAAAACTCATCAGGCGCGGGTGATCGCGCAAAGTGGCTTGCGATTGTGGAACGCGTGGCGCAGCCGGTATTGGAGGCGATCAGCCAACAGAAGCTGCGCGCGACCATGCCGGTGGAAGTTGCTCCCGGGCAGGAGGAGGCGCGCAGACAGTCGACGCATCTGGAGGCCGTTGGGCGGCTATTGTGCGGGCTGGCGCCCTGGCTCGAGGCAGAGCCGGGCAACGATCCCGCGGAAGAGGCGCTGCGCAATCGCTATCGCGAGTGGGCGCGGCTGGCCATCAAGTACGGCACCGATCCGCTTTCACCCGACGCATTTAATTTCGGAAGCAATCAGCAGTCGCTGGTCGACGCAGCGATTCTTGCGTTGGCCGTGGTGCGCGCGCCGAAAGAACTTTGGGCTAAGCTCGATTCGCCGACCAAAGAAAACCTGGTGCGCGCGCTCGCGGAAACGCGCAGAATTCAGCCCGGATTCAACAACTGGCTCCTGTTCAGTGCCATGATTGAGGCATTTTGTTGCAAGTTCGCCCAGCCGTGGGACACGATGCGCATCGACTATGCGCTACGCCGGCACCAGGAGTGGTACAAGGGCGATGGTGTGTATGGCGACGGGCCCGATTTCCACTGGGACTACTACAACAGCTTCGTGATTCAGCCCATGATGCTGAACGTTTTGGATGCCGTGGAGACGACGACCGACCGCTGGGCCGCACTGCGCAAACCGGTGGAGGTGCGAGCCCGCCGCTATGCGGCCATTCAGGAGCGGCTGATCAGCCCTGAAGGGACGTTTCCGCCCTTCGGCCGCTCGCTGGCGTACCGGTTTGGGGCCTTGCAGCTCCTCGCCGAGATGGCTTTGCGGCGCGATCTGCCGGACGGAGTACAACCCGCACAGGTGCGATGCGCGATGACTGCGGTGATGACGCGCATGATCGCGGCACAGGGAACATTCGATAGCAAGGGCTGGCTGACGATCGGCTTTGCCGGCCACCAGCCGGCTATCGGCGAAAACTATATTTCGACCGGAAGCTGCTATCTGTGCTCCGCAGCGTGGCTGCCCCTGGGACTCGCGGCAGGCGATGAGTTCTGGAGCGCGCCGGCCGCGCCGTGGACCGCACAGAAGGCATGGAGCGGCGTGAATCTGAAAAACGATCACGCAATTGCGGATTAGGAAGTCAGCCGGAGGGCGAAGCGCAAAGTTTCAGGATCGCCTCGCCGAACTGCTCGACCTTGGCCGGACCAATTCCATCAATAGCAAGCAATTGCGCCGGATTCGCCGGCCGCGCGTGCGCGACGGCGAGTAATGCGCGATTGTGCAGCACAATGTACGACGGAACCTTCAACCGCTTGGCCTCGGCCGTGCGCCACTCCCGGAGCTGGGCTGCCAGCGCCTCGGAAGCTGGCGTCGGCTGAAGTGGAAGTGCCGTCACGGTGGCGGGCGTTCGCGCAGTGGACTTGGGAGGCGCGGTGGATTTGGGAGCTTTCGAGCGTCGCGGTGGTGCGGCGCTGCTACCGAACTCCTCGACAATCCCGTCGGCGATCAGCAACTCGAGCGGCGTGGTTGGGCTTACGTTGAATCCCGAATCGGCGAGCATCACTTTGCGAAAATGCAAAACCTCGCCGTTCTTCTCAAAGGTCGCCTCCTCGATCTCGATGAGTCTCGCGCGCACCATGGCATCGAGCAGCGCGTTGAACTCGTCCCGGCTCATTCTACCGACCAGCTCAAGTTTGCGCTGCAGCGTTCCTGCTGCCATGTAATTTATCGGCCTCAGTTCGTCCACGATCGCTTGAACAATGATTCGCTCGGAGGGCGTGGCGTGCCGAAACCGGCGCAGCTCCGCCCCTGCTGGATCGCAGACGTCGCAGATTCCGCAGGGACGACGGGCATCTTTCACATCTCCAAAATGCCGCACCAGTTGCGACATGCGGCATGCACTCGAATCGGCGAATCGGACGACATTCTCGAACTGTTCGGCGCGGTACTGGGCCTGCACTGTGTAACTTTTCTGCCACCCCAAAGCGCCTTTGGTAACCGCACCGCCGAAATCGACGCGCGCGCCGCCGTGAATCTCCAGCTTCTCCAGAGCCTTGTCGAACTCTTCCTCGGCGAGCTCCGAGAGGGAGCGCCGCTCTTCGACCGGAAGCGGCTCCGTGCTGAGTGCCGCGAAAACCTTGTTCAAGTGCTCCACCGGCGGATAATCGCGATTGAAGAAGAAGCCGTGCATGCGCTGGTCGCCATAGGAGTGCATCAGGTAAGTGCGGCTTTGCGCACCGTCGCGCCCGGCGCGGCCGATTTCCTGATAGTACCCTTCAAGACTCGAGGGCAGGCCAGCGTGAATGACAGTTCGGATGTTGGCCTTGTCGATTCCCATGCCGAACGCGATGGTGGCGACGACAGCCTCTAGTTCGCCAGCCTGGAATGCCCGCTGCACGCGGTCGCGCGTTTCGGCGTCGAGACCTGCATGGTAGGCAGCGGCTGGAAGCGTGGAGGACAATTCGCCAGCCAGACTCTCGGATTGTTTTCTCGAAGTGGCATAGACAATGGCCGGCCGCCGCGCGGCATCGGCTAACAGGCGGCAAATGATACCAGCGCGCGCCGGGATGGACACCTCAACTACTTCGATGGCGAGATTGTCGCGGCGGAATCCGTGGATAAACTTGAGCGGGTTAATCATGCCCAACTGAGCGAGGATGTCGGCTTGCACGCGAGGTGTCGCGGTGGCAGTCAGCGCAATCACCGGCGCGGGATCGGGTGCGCTGCGCAAAGCAGGCAGATACTGGCCCAGCATCCGGTAATCAGGCCGAAAGTCGTGACCCCATTGCGAGATGCAGTGCGCTTCATCGATGGCGATCAGGGCCAGCTTACGCTTGGCCAGCATCTCGGGAAAACCAGACACGCGCAGCCGCTCGGGTGCGATGAACAGGAACTGCAGCTCGCCTCGCAGATAGTCGGCACATACCTGGCGGGCCGCGCCGCGATCGAGGCCAGAGTGAATTCGTCCGACGCGCAGGCCAAATGCGGCGAGCTTCGCTGCCTGATCTTCCATCAGTGAGATCAAAGGCGAAATCACCAGCGCGGTTCCGCCGCGCGCGACGGCGGGCAACTGATAGCAGAGCGACTTCCCTGCCCCGGTCGGCATCACAAGCAGTAAGTCGCGACCGGCGCTGGCCGCGCGGCAAACCTCTTCTTGATTGGCGCGGAAATCGGCAAAGCCGAATACGGACTCGAGGAGCCCGTGGAGCGCGTCCGCGTTGGAGGAGTTCATCAATGAGTCGGGAGGACAAGCCGCTGCGATCTTTCCTTCAATTCTCTATTCTCTCAGAGCCTCTATTCTCTCAGAGCGCCAACGGCCAAGGGGTTCCACAACTGCCGATTGTTCCTTAGAGTAGAAGAGTAGAGCAAATCCGCAGCGCGAATTCGCGCGCTTCATCGTCTCCGCGCCCAGTGCGCGAGGAGGATTTTTGGCCGGTAGTCCCACACCACGAACCGAGACCGCGGGCATGTCGCATGCGTGGCGCGCGTTGCGGCACCGCAACTTCCGGCTGTTTTTCGGCGGGCAGACAATTTCGCTAATCGGTACGTGGATGACGCGCATCGCCACAGCGTGGCTGGTATACCGGCTCACGCATTCAGCGCTGTTGCTGGGCACGGTGAGCTTTGCGGGGCAGATTCCTACGTTTCTCGTTGCCCCGTTTGCGGGCGTGTGGATCGACCGGCTCGACCGCCGGCAAGTGCTGGTGTGGACGCAGACGCTGGCCATGGTGCAATCATTCGCGCTGGCCGGACTCACATTTTCCGGACTCATCACCATTCACTGGATTCTGTTTTTGAGCGTGATGCAGGGCATCATCAATGCCTTCGACATGCCGGGACGGCAGTCCTTCATGGTGCAGATGGTGGAGGACCGCGCCGACCTGGGGAATGCCATCGCCATCAACTCGTCGATGGTGAACGTGGCGCGTTTGATCGGCCCCTCGCTGGCCGGAATGCTGATTGCAGTGACAAGTGAGGCGTGGTGCTTCCTCATCGACGGCATCAGCTACATCGCAGTGATCGCCTCGCTCCTGATGATGCGCGTTCATGCGCCCGCAATCAAGCGCAAGGCCACATCGACCTTCCACGAGATGAAGGAAGGCTGGAGCTACGTTTCCGGGTTCCTACCGATCCGCACCATCCTGATGCTTTTTGCCGTGGTGAGTCTGATGGGCATGCCTTTTGTAGTTCTGATGCCGGTGTTCGCGGCCACGGTGCTGCACGGCGGGCCGCATACGCTTGGGTTTCTCATGGGCGCGATGGGCGTGGGTGCACTCGCTTCCGCGCTGTCGCTGGCCGCGCGCAGAAACGTGCGCGGACTGATTCGCATGATTCCGGTTGCGGCGGCGGTTTTCGGGCTGGGACTGATTGGATTCGGGCTGTCGAGCACGTTCTGGCTTTCGATGGCGATGGTGCTGGTGGCCGGCGCGGGCATGATGCAGGGCATGGCGGCGAGCAACACCATCATCCAGACCCTGGTTGATGAAGACAAGCGCGGCCGCGTGATGAGCTACTACACCATGGCGTTTATGGGCATGGCGCCGTTCGGCAGCCTGCTGGCAGGAACCATGGCGCATGCTATTCCATCGACGCCCGCTTGGATTTTTACCGGAATGGTGCTGACAGGCGCGCAATGGACGGTGATGATCAACGGCCTGGTGGTGGTGCTGGGAGCAGCGTGGTTTGCGACCCGCCTGCCGGCGCTGCGCGTGGTGGTCCGGCCAATTTACCAGGAGATGGGCATCATTCCCGCGGCGCAGGAGATGGCGCCGGAACAGTGAAAAAGGCAGGGAGTAGGGAATAGGGAACAGGGAATAGAAAACTATAAAAGACCACAAGAAACTGTAGATAGATATATCCCCCCTTCGGCGGCGCGCTGGGGCGCACCGCCGAAGGTGGGGCACCCGCTGATTATTGCGTCACGCCGCAGAGATGGACGTGAATCCCAAGTTCTGCCAGCATCGCGGCCTTGGTAGTCAGGGCCTTGCCGGCAGCGTCGGCTGACGGCGCGTAGGCCACGTTGATGTGATTGGCGCGGTGACGGGCCATCATCTGGTTCTGGCTCACGCCATGCAGAACAGCGTGCACGATGGGCCATTGCGGTGTGGTTTCGCGCCAGCGGCGTTCAGTTTCAGCCGCAGGCAGACTGACGACCGTGCCCCGGCCGATGTCGCAATGCAGTGCGCCGCCCTCGACGAAGACGCGGCTCCAGACGATTTCACCCGGTTTGCCGACGCCTTTGAGCGAGCCGCCGCCCAGCGGGAAGTACATGGCCGGCTGGCGCTCGCTGATTGCACCCGCATAGCCGCTGGCAAAATGATTCGCCGGCGCGGCGCCGGAGATTTGCAGCAGCCAGACGAAGTCGTCGATCTCCGAACTGCCGCCGGCGCTTCCGTCGCCCTTGTAGTGCTCGCCCCAGCGCACATCGTGCAGCGTGGTGGAGGGATCGAGGCCGAGTGCCTTCCAGCAGCGGTTGGTGATCATCTCATCCACACCGGCACACTCGTCCACTTCGTTGAAATGCGGCAGCGGACCGCCGGCATACAACTCGTCTTTGCTTCCTTCGGCAAAGACCGGCGGACGATCACTGTTGTTGAGCATGCCTTCAGCCAGATCCGAGGCGGGCGCCATGTCTTTGAGTCCCTGCTGATATTGGATGCCGACGGCGTCGCAGCCGAATTCCTGTGCGATGCGCACCGCGGCGATGTACATTTTGCATTGGCCGAGAACCTGATCGAGCGTTAGTTCGGTGGCGGCGTCTTTGCCGAAGTCGAATTTAACGCCTTTGGCCACCAGCCACTGGTAAACGGCATTCGCCTCGGCGTCGCTTACCGTGCGCATTTTAGCCACCAGCGCCGACTGGCTGAGCCGCTCCTTGAAGATTCCCGCGGGATTGATCAGTTCGTCGTCGATGATGGCGTTGTACATGCCCATGCAGCCCTCATCAAAGATGCCCATAATCGCCTTGCGATGTTGCAACTCGGCGGCCAGCTCGGCGCCGAGCTTTGCGCTCTCGGCGGGCAATTTGCTCTTGTCGAGCGCGTGCACGTGCGAGAGATCGTGCGTGATCTTGCCGGTATTGAGCCACTCGTCGAGGGCATTCTGGAAATAGGCGTCGGTAAAATCCTTGCTCCAGATGGACGAGAAAGGCTTGCCGGCCTTGATGAGCGAGCCATTCAGATTGAGAAGCCCCACCAGCCCCGGCCATTGCCCCGACCAGTTGGCGGCGGTGAGAATCGGACCGCGGTGACTGCGCAGGCCGGGCAGAACATGATGGCTATACTGCCAGGCCGCTGTGGCAAACACCAGTTTCGCCTCGGGATGAATCTTCATGAAGACGTCCATGCCCTGCCGCTGCGATGAGATGAAGCCGTGCTTGACGTGATCGTCGTAGGGATGAGCGCGGACCAGCTTGTAGCCCTTCTGCGCGAAGGCCGCGGTGAGCTTTTCTTCCATGTCGCGCTGCGCGGGCCAGCACACTTGATTGGCCGACTGGCGCAGGTCGCCGCTGGTGACCAGCAGCACTTCATTGGCAGCTGGTTTCGCTATTTCGTGGCTGATTTGCTCCATTTTTTGCCTTCTCCGTAAACGATTTCGGAAACCAAGAAAAACTATACACCCGAGGACCGGGAACGGGCTGTGAGGGCGGCAAATTAGCATGGAATTGGTTCCGCGAAGCGGGACCGGGAACTGAGAAAACAGTACGTATGGCTGGCAAGAAAAAGGGGTTGGAGATTGTGGCGCGCGGACCCGGACGGGGCAATGACAAGGCCGGGGCGAGTCGACGCGCGCAAGTCCAGCCGCAGCCGTCGTCAGAACCCACCAGTGTCTCAGGCCGCTGGCTGCTGGGCGCCGTCGTCCTCGTCATCGGCGCGGCCGTATTTTGCGCGTGGTGCGCGCTGTGTCTGCTCTTCTGGCAAGGCAGCTGGCAACTGCTCTACCATCCGGCGGCGGCGGTTACGCGTACACCGGCGAGCGCGGGACTGGCGTTCGATGCGGTGGGGTTCGCTGCCACCGACGCGGGCACTCCACGGCTTGCGGGCTGGTGGATTCCCGCTGCGCCCGACGCAGAATTCGCCCGGCTTACGGTTCTGTTCCTCCACGGCCAGGATGGCAGTTTGGGAGACACTCTCGACGCGCTCGCCCGGTTGCACGGTTCGGGCGTGAACGTGCTGGCCATCGACTACCGGGGGTACGGGCAGAGCCAGTTTGTGCGGCCGAGCGAGGCTCACTGGCGCCAGGATGCGGAGTGGGCGATCGAATACCTGACCGGAACCCGGCACGTCGCTCCTGGGGCCATTGTGCTCGACGGCACGGGACTGGGCGCGAACCTGGCGCTCGAAGTGGCCGCCGCGCATCCGGAGCTGGCAGGAGTGATTGTGGAATCGCCGCTCGTCGATCCGATGAGAGCAGTTTTCAGCGATGCGCGGGGGCGGATGGTTCCCGCACGGCTGCTGGTGCGCGATCGCTTCGATTTGAGTGCGGCTGCGGAAAATGTGCGTGTGCCGGTGCTGTGGTTCGCATCGGATGAGCGATCGAAGGCCGGTGTCGTGCCGCGTGAGCCGCAAGCGTACGGAAGAATTACGGGGCGCAAGACGCTGGTGTGGTTGAGTCCTTCAGGCGGCCTCAACAAGCAGGTTGGGGAAGCGCTGACGCGGTGGCTGGACGAGTTGCCGACGCGCTGACAAACTGGCGCGCCCTCAGCGCACCATGTCGCGATGCAGCGCCTTCACCTGGTAGCCGGCTTTCTTCAGCCGCTTGGCCATCTCCTCGGCCATCATGACGCTGCGATGCTGGCCGCCGGTGCAACCGAAGGCCACGGTCAGGTAGCTCTTGCCCTCGTTCACGTAGTGGGGCAACAAGTAGAGCATCAGCTTTGTCACGCGATCCATGAATTCCCCGGTCTGCGGAAAACCGCGCACGTATGCGGCAACCTTGGGATCGAGGCCGGTCTTCTTGCGGAACTCGGGCACGAAGTGGGGATTGGGCAGGAAGCGCACATCGAAGACCATGTCCGCGTCCAGCGGCACGCCGTTTTTGAAGCCGAAGCTCAGGCAGGAGACGAGGAGGCGCTTGGATTTCTCCTCATACCCGAAACGCGCGAGGATGTCAGCGCGCAATTCATGCACATTGAAGTTGGAGGTGTCGATAAGCGTGTCGGCAACGTTGCGAATCGGATCGAGCAACTGGCGCTCTTCAACAATGGAGCGCCACACCGTTTCGCTGCGGCCGAGCGGGTGCGGGCGGCGCGTCTCAGAATAGCGGCGCACGAGAACCGCGTCCTGGGCGTCGAGAAAAACCACGCGCGTTTGCAGCAGTGTTTTAATGCTTTTCAGGATTTCGGGCAGACGGTCGAGAGTTGCGCCCTCGCGCACATCCACTACGAGGGCGGCGCGTTCCACGTCGGGCGATGCGCTGATGAGGCCGGCAAAATGAGGTAGAAGCTCTAAGGGAAGATTGTCGACGCAGTGGAATCCCAGGTCCTCAAAGGCCTTGAGCGCCGAAGCTTTTCCCGCGCCGGAGATCCCGGTAACGATCACCAGTTCCTTCATCGGCTTGAGGCCTTGCTTCCGCGGGCGAGCGTCATCTCGCGATTTCCCCGGGGTGCGCGCGGGCTTTCGGGGCGTCATGGGTTCATGCTACACCGTGCAGAGGCAGAGGCGTTAGCGGGGTTAGCGGAGTTAGCGGAGCCAGGTCTCTGACCGCATGAATTCGTCCCTTTGGCTTTCGTGGTTTCCCACCCTTTCGCCAGGAAAAAGGCGAAAGGATGGGGCACGGGAAGGTTCTTCTTCAAGCGGTTAGTGACCCAGGAGCCGAGGAGTAAACCTGAGGTAGCGGTTGGTTCAGGCGCGGGACGCAGCGGCTTTCGAACCGGTTTGCGCGAGCTCGAGCGCACGCTCCGGATCGAGAGCGGGCGACATGAGCGGCCCCTGACCCAGCGCGCAGCCCATGCGAACCAGCGCTGCAACCTGCTCGCGGGTTTCGATTCCCTGCGCAACAACGGGCAGGCTCAACGCATTGCTGAGGCGGATGAACGACTCCAGCACCGCCTGCTGACGACCCCCCGAAACCGCAGTGAGCCTGGACGCGAGCTTCACCATGGAAATAGGAAGTTGCAGCAGGTGATTCAACGGCGCAAGGCTGCTGCCGAAGTCGTCGATGGCCACGCGCACCTGGCAGTCGGTAAGGCGCTGCAGGACGGCAACCGCGGCATCAGGAGTTTCGTTGAGGGCAGTCTCGGGAACTTCGAACACCAGGCGCGAGGGATCGGCGCCGCTCGCCGTAAGGGCTCTCACCAAATGGACGGTCAAATCTGCGTTGAAAAGCTGCCGGCGCGTCAGGTTGATCGACAGGAACAGATCCTTCTTCGGCAGCTGATCGCTCCAGGAACGCAACTGCGCGCACACGGTTTCGAGCGTCTCGCGGCCCAGTGGAATGGAGAGGCCGGTGTCTTCCGCCACAACAAGCAGGCCGTCGAAATCCTCAACAGTTCCATCGGCGCGGCGCACACAAAGCAGAGATTCGAACCCTTCGAGCTTGCCGTTCGCGAGCCGGTAGATGGGCTGGTAGAGGAAGGTGAACTGCCGCTTGTCGAGGGCCGTGCGCAGCTCGCGTTCCCTCTCCTGCTGGCTGGTTACGTAGACCTCGAGGTGCTTGTCGAAGATTTCGTAGCGCCCGCGGCCTCCCTGCTTGGCACGGTACATGGCAAAGTCGGCGTCGCGCAGCAGCAGGTCGGATGAAGTGTGATCGGCGCCGGCCATGGCCGCGCCAATGCTCGCGCCGGCGTAGACGGTGTGCCCGAAGATGTCCAAGGGCCGCCCCAGCTCCTGCAGGATGCGCCCGGCAACCACTTCAAGATCGTAGGCGGTAACAATGTTTTCTACGAGAACGGCAAACTCGTCTCCGCCGAGACGCGCGGCCGAGTCCTGAGGGCGTAGACAGGAACGCAGACGCCCGGCAATCGCCATCAGCAGAACATCGCCCGCGGCGTGGCCCAGGCTGTCGTTGACGGCCTTGAAGTTGTCGAGATCCAGATAGAGCACGCCGCAGCCATTGTCAGGATGGCGCAGGCGGCGGGTCAGCGTGAGGTTCAGGCGGTCGAGAAAGAGCGCCCGGTTGGGCAATCCCGTGAGCACATCGTGCATGGCGTCGTGCTGCAACTTGGCTTCAGTCTGCTTCAGCTCGCCGATGTCGCGAAAGGTGAAGACATAGCCCACCCTGGCGCCGTCCACCAAGAGCGGCGCGATTTGCATGCTGACGTCTACCAGTTCGCCGGCCTTGTTGGTGCGCACGGTTTCCGCGGTGGCGCTTTGCCGATCGTCGACCACGCGCAGCAACGTGGCATTCTCGTTCAGGCGCGTTTCCGGGACAATCAATTCGCGCAGGCTGCCGCCACCGGCCTCTTCGGCGGTGTAGCCAAACATGCGGGTGAACGCCGGATTGGTGTAAAGAACGTGATTTTGATGTTCGATGGCGACAGCTTCGGGAAGGCTGGAGAGCACATCTTCCATCAACCGCGATTTGGGAGCTCGCTCCTTTTCGCTGGGATGCGCCACGATGACGGCTTCGCGCAATTGCGCGTTGGAGATGCTGTAGGTGCCTTCCACAGGCACAAGGCGACCGTTAGGGGCTGGGAGAGTCGCGTGGAAGGGGCTGCCGTGCCGCGTGCCGGTCAGAAGGGTTTGCGGCTCGGCCGTGCCGGGAAAAAGTCCCCACAGAACGTCTTCGACGGGACGGGCAATCCACTCGCCCTCAACCAGGCCCAACATCTGCCGCGCTTCGGAATTGGCAAAGACAATCTTGCCCGCGCGTTCAAGAAAAACCAGAACGGGCAGACCGTCCAGAACCTCGTGCTGCGCATTGGGATTTGTATTTCCGTACACGTTCAGTTCCGTGGCCTCCCGGGGAACCGCCGGCGTAGGCGCTGCCGTGGGTTTCCGTACCCTCTTGGGGCCGGCCTTTGGTACAACGGTTGCCATTGATTCGATCGTATGCGCGGCGGGATCATGCAACCATCCCCAAAACCGGTCAACCGATGCAACCAAAGTCCGGCCTGGGGCAGAGGCCGGACAAACCTCTGCATTGCGGACACTTGTAATCTCGCAAGGGGCCCTGCGCTCCGTACAATTCGACGTCGTGACGCGAGCAAAAAATTCGCGCGTGCGGCCTTGTCAACGAGCCGGGTAGCGGCGCTTAGCAACCGCTTTCAGGGGATTTCCACCAACTCCATTTGGCCGTCGCGGCGGCGATGCAGCACGAACATCTCTCCGACCTCGGTGCGAAAGATCAGCAGGTCGCGGTCGCGAAACTCGGCGTCCTTCACGGCTTCTTCAATCGTCATCGGCCGCAGCGCAATGGCCTCGCCGCTCTTGACGATGTGCGGCTCCACAACCGTGGCGCGCGCAGGAAACGAGTGCACCGCGATGGATGCCCGCGCTTTGCCACGGGCCGGCTTGGCCTCTCCGTCTTCGCCTAGCGGTTCCACGCGCGACTTGGGCCGCGCCACGGGAGGAGCTGTCATCACTTTTTCCCCTTTGGGCAGGCGCTTGCTTACGATGCGCCGGTCGCGGTGCCGATAGGCTTGGTGCTCAGCATGTTCGATGGCCTCGCGCAGCGCCGCATCGGGCGAGTCGCCCTTACCCGTGGCGGCGATCTTCTGCGAGCGGGCCATGATGGTTAATTCGACGATGTGGACATGCCTTTGCATGCTGAACGTGACGGTGGCTCGCGCGGTCCGGCCCAGAATGCGCCCGATGCGTTCCATCCCTTCCTCGGCCTGCGTGTGCAGGGCCTTGGAGATCTTGCCCTTCCTTGCAGTAATTGCCACTTGCATGGTCGCCTCCGCTTGCGTATCGTCCACTCCGCGCCGAAGTCCGGCGGCGGTGGAGCACAGTATATGCCGAAATAGCTTCTAGCTGCCAGCTTGGTCTTTTCAATGATTAGCTGCGAGTTTCTCGCGAGCGATTTCAGAATTGGGAAACTGTCTTACGCCCGTTCGGAGCTGCGGATTCGTAGAGCTTTTCGGCCCCAGGCTTGCGTCGTCCCTACGGGACTCCGGGTTCCAATTGTGCGATCCTTGTCCCCCACGCTAAAGCGCGGGGCTAACAAACACTGCGCCTCCGGCGCGTTTAACTGCAAATTACTTATGCAGCCATCAAAAAGCACGGAACAAGCTAGCAGCTAGAGGCTAGTAGCCAGAAGCTGTTTTCAGATCTCCCAGCGCAGCAGCACCGTGCCCACGGTAAAGCCAGCCCCCACCGCGGCCAGCAGCACGAGGTCGCCTTTGTTCAGCTTGCCTTCTTCAATAGCCGTTTCCATGGCGAGCGGGATGGTTCCGGAGGAGGTGTTGCCGTACTTTTCAATATTGACGATCACGCGATCGGGGCTCATGCCCAGCCGATCGGCCGTGGCCGTGATGATGCGCTTGTTGGCCTGATGGGGAATGAAGCAGCCCAGGTCCGCGCCGGTGACGCCGTTGCGCGCCAGCAGCGCCCCCGTAAGTTCGGCCATCTTGCGCACCGCAAACTTGTAGACTGCGGGGCCGTCCTGGTGGATGAAGTGCATCTTCTTGTCGACCGTCTCGTGGGTCGATGGGTTCAGGCTGCCGCCGCCCGGCATGTAAAGGCTCACACCGCCCGCGCCGTCGATCTCGTTGAGGGAGTCGATGAAGCCGATCTCTCCCTCTTCGCAGGGCTCGACCAGCACCGCGCCGCCGCCATCGCCGAAGAGCACGCAGGTGGTGCGGTCGCTGTAGTCGGTCATGCGCGTATTGGCGTCGGCGCCGCACACCAGAACTTTGCTGTGCATGCCGCTCTCCACCATCTTTACGCCCGCCTGCAGCGCATAGGTGAATCCCGAGCAGCCCGCGGAGACGTCAAAACCCCACACACCGTGCGCGCCGATCTTGTGCTGCACCAGGGCGGCCGTGTTGGGATACATCATGTCCGGCGTCACCGTGCCCACGAGGATGACCTCGAGCTCGTCCGGCCCAATGCCGCGCGCCGCCAAACACTTCCTGGCGGCTTCCGCGCAGATATCGCTGACGCCCAGGCCGGCGGCCAGCTTGTGACGCGTCCTGATGCCCGTGCGCTCCATGATCCACTGGTCGCTGGTTTCCACCAGCTTTTCCAGGTCTTGATTAGTGATCACATCGGGAGGAACGTAGGTTCCGAGCGCGGAAATTTTGGCGCGGCGACCCACCACGGGGCGAACGGTAAGACTCAATGCATTTCTCCTTGCGCAGGGTGCGGGCCTCTTGTTCCCTCGGTCCCTGCCGGGGTCCCCGACGAGCGATTTTTGCTCGGTGGGGTGGCTTGGTCCCTCGGTCCCTGCTTTTTACAAAAAAGTACCGGGTGACCTACTGCACACGCATGAGCCCGTTACCGTTGCTTCCTTCCGGACCTGGCGGGGTTGGCGGGATTACGTCGCGTAGGACCCGGCACTAAGTGATTTTATCACCGTCGTGCGACAGATCTCGGAAAGCCGCCTAGCGGCTCGGCGATCAAAATCCGGACCTGCGAGACAGTTTAGCCACCGTGTTATTCTTCCTCCGACCTATGGAATCCGCTTTGATCAACATCCTCCGTTGGGCCATCGTCCCTGCCGCAGTTATCCTGGCTATGGCGCTCTTTAGGCGGATTTTCCCTGCTGGACTTGGCAACAATAAAATCAGCGGAAAGAGGCTCTCAGAACTCGACGATCAATTCTCGCCCTTGCGCGGCCGGGTTATCGGGGGGATGATCGGAGTTGGCCTGCTGTTCCTATCCGGCTCTTGGTTTGCCCTCTCCTGGACCAACCGATTCTTGGCACACTCCGATGGTCCCGTGTCATTTCAATTCCTTCCTCAGAGCGCGATCTGGTGGTTCTTTCCCGGCTTTGGATCGCTCGCTCTCAGTTGGGAGCTCACCCTTCAAATCTGGGCTCTCTTCGGTGATCGGGCAACAGTCAATCTGTTCAGCGATTGGACGAATCAATCCAATGTGTTTTGGGGCCGCGCCAGCTATGTCGGCCTAGATTCACGAAAAGTTCTGCGCTGGCTCGCGATGCTGATCGCCCTTCCAATTGGAATATTCACGGTGCTCGCGCTCGATATGCACGCTTCCGTTGGGCCCGATACGATTCGCGATTGCGGCTACGCGTTCAGACCATGCACTGTCTACGCGCTCGTCAACGTTCGCCGTATAACTCAGATCGAGGGCTTCAAAACAAAAGACGGCAAGATGACCAGACGCGCGGGAGTGGTTCTGGATTTCAAGGACGGGCGCCGCTGGTCGTCGGCGGACTGGGGCGATTTTCGAGATTCAATTGATCCTGCGCTCGCAGGTTTCCTGCGGACTAAGACTGGCCTGCCGATCAGTTTCGCTGAGACTGAAGACGGCATCCCACCCCTTCAGACACCTCGCCCGGTAAATGAAACGCAAGGGCAAGTTGGCTAATTCCGGCACGGATCATCGCGAAGCCGAATTTCGCCCCCCTTATCCACATTGGCACCTCTTATCGTCGTTGACCCTGCGATTCCACATCCGTAAAGTCTCTAATGAAGCGGTACATTGGCGCGTGTGTGCGGCTTTTCGCAAGGTCGCAGGCGGACGCTTGCAATGCCTCAAGTGAAGGCTCACCGATTCGGAGTAAACATGCTGAAACTAAAGAAGATTCACATCCTCGGCTTCAAAAGCTTTTGTGACCGCACGGAAGTGACCGTGGCGGGCACGGGGATTGCCGTGGTGGTGGGTCCGAATGGGTGCGGAAAGTCGAACATTCTGGACGGCGTGACCTGGGTGCTGGGCGAGCAGAGCGCGAAGACGCTGCGCGGCTCGCACATGCAGGACCTGATCTTTGCCGGGACGCGCGACCGCAAGGCGCTGGGCATGGCGGAAGTGACGCTGACCATGATCGATCCCGAAGCCTACGAGGGGCCTGTGCCGGTTGAGCCGGAAGTGGTCGTCGATCACGAGGGACCCGCGGATTGGGACGAAGAGGAGATACGCCGCCAGCGCGCGGCCGAGGCCGATGAGATTATTGCCAACGAGCAGCCGGGACAAATGACCGAAGAAGAGGGTGAGGAATCCCCGGTCCCCAAAGGCGAGGGACCGGGGGCACCCTCTGGTGAATTGGAGTCCGCGGCAGGTCAAGGTCCGCAGGGCGTGGTGCTGAAGATTCGGCGCCGCAAGTTTCAGAGCAAGCCGCAAAAGGGCGAAGTGGTCATCACGCGGCGGCTGTTCCGTACCGGCGAAAGCGAATACCTGCTGAACGGCAAACTTTGCCGGCTGCGCGACATTCAGGACATCTTCATGGGCACGGGCCTGGGGCCGGAGAGCTACGCCATCATCGGGCAGGAACGCATTGGACAATTGTTGAGTTCGAAACCGTATGAGCGCAGAGCGATTGTTGAAGAGGCTGCGGGTGTAACGCGCTTCAAAACCAGGAAGCGGCTGGCGGAACTGCGCCTGGAAAGCGCGAAACAGAATCTGGCACGCGTGGACGACATCTTTGAAGAGGTCACGCGGCAGATGAACAGCCTTAAGCGCCAGGCAGCCAAGGCGGAGCGCTATGCCGCGGTGCGCGAAGAGCTGCGGGGAAAGCTGCGCGTAGTGCTGGCCAGCCGTATGGCGGCGATGGACGCCGACCAGGCGCATCTGGAGCACGAGATTGCCGCGCTCACGGAGCGGGTGAACCATTCGGTCGAGGAGATTACGCAACAGGAAGCGAGCCAGCACGCGCTGACCGAGCGCGGTTATGAGCTCGACCGCGAAGTTCTGGAGGCACAGACGCGCTCGAGCTCCGCGGCCGTTGAGCTGGAGCGGGCCGCAGCGCGCGAGCGCAGCAATACGGAACGCGTGAGCGAACTCGAGGCGCGCATTGCGGCGTCAGGCGCGGAGCTGGAGCAGACGCGAACGCAGTTGGCCGGACTGGAAGAGGAGCGCGCGCAGCAGAAAAGCTTTTTGGAGACTGCGGCCGGTGAGGCGCACGAATTCCACATCAAGGTCGAGGCAAGGCAGCAGGAAGCGCGCAGCGCGGCGGAAGAGGTCTTTACCGCCGAGCGGGAGCTCGAAGCCGAACGCCGCCACGCCATGCACCTGCTGACGCTGTCAGGCAACGCACGCAACTACATTGCGCAGGGCGAAGAGAGCCTGGCCGCACTGGAACTTGAAGCGGAGCGGCTGGAAGCGGAGATGGGCCAGGCGCGCATTGAGCAGGAAAACCTGGGCGCGCAGACGGGAGAGTCGCGGCTGCGTTTTGCATCGGCAGATGCGACCGTGAAGCGGCTCGAACAGGAGATCGCCATGCTGCGCGAGACCGTACAGGCCAAGCGCAGCGAAGAGAGCGCGCGCCGCGCACAGGCTAACCAACTGCGCGGCGAACAGGCGGCCGTGCTGGGGCGGCACGACTCTCTGCAGGCGTTGATTCGCAACCACGGCTACGCCACCGACTCCGTGCGTCGGCTGCTCAAGCCGGGTGCGCTGGGGCCGTCGATCGCTCCGGTGGGCACGCTGGCGGACTTCGTTGAAGTGAGCGGTGAATATGAAGGCGTGGTGGACGAATTTCTGCGCGAAGAGCTGAATTATGTCGTCGTGGAAAGCTGGGGCGCGGCGGAAGAGGGCGTGCGCATACTGAAGACCAGCGACGGCCGGGCGACATTTCTGATTCACTCCGACGCGCAGGGCGTGCTCTTCGAAACCAGCGAAGATCCGATAGGAGAGCCCGGTGTAACGCCGTTGCGCGATGCCGTGAAAGTGCTGAACGGCTTTGGGCGCTCGCTGGAAGCAGTGCTGCCCAAGCTGCGGCACGGCTACCTGACGGAGAATTCCATTGACGCGCAACGGCTGGCGTTGCGTTATATGCATGCCTATTTCCTCACGCCGGACGGAGAGTGCTTCCATCGCTCCACGGTGACGGGCGGCAAACCGGCCAGCGAAGGTCCGCTGGCGCTCAAGCGCGAATTGCGCGAGACAGAGGGCCGGCTCGGCAGGCTGGAAGCGGATCTGGAGCAGGCACAGAGTGAAGCCGATGCGCTCAGCCGCGCCATGGAGGAGCTGACCGCGCAACAGGAGACCCGCGGCGAAGAGCGGCGACTGGGCGAAAGTGAGGCGGCCACACTGGGCGCGTCGCTGAAGCAGATGGAAGCCGAGGCCCAGCGCATCGAGCGGCGCCTGCAGGAGTGGCAGGCGCAGGCGGCGCGCAACAAGGACGCGCGAGACACCAAGCGCCAGGCCATTGCGGAAAAGCGCGAAGAGGCAACGCGTCTAGAGACGGAGCACAGCCAGGCAGACAGTGGCTTGAACGCGCGGCAGGCGCAGCTCGAAACCCTCCGGCAGACGCGCGAGGCGCTGCAACAGGAAGCGGCGCAGATGACGGCGGAGCTGGCCGGTCTGGAAGAGCGGCGGCGCGGCGCAGAGGCGGCCTTCCAGCGCATCGACCGGCTGTTTGGCGACCTGAACCGGCGCGTGCAGGCGATTGAACAGCAACGCACTGCAGCCGAGGCGGAGCGCGAGCAACGCATTCAGGAAAACGCCGAGCTGGCCGGGCGCCAGAAGGAACTCACCGAGACGCGCGCGGCAGCGCTGGCTGCGGCGCACTCCCTCAGTGAACAGGCGCAGGCCCTGCGCCAGCAGTTGGCCGAGATGGAAACTCAACTCAAAGCCGGGCGCGCAGCGCTGGACCAGTTGCGTGAGGATCGCGCCGGTCTTTCCAGCGAACTGGCCAAGCTGCACTCCGATTTGGAATACCTCGAGGCAAGTTGCCTTGCCGAGGTGAACGTGGAGGCGCAGGTGCTGCGCGCCGATAGCGAAATCGGGCGCCTGGCTGGAGAAGAGCTGGCTACCGAAGAGGAAACCTGCCGCGGCTTGAAGCAGCGCCTCGAACAGATGGGCCCTGTGAACATGATGGCCCTCGACGAATACAAGGAAACCGCTGAACGCCACGCGTTCCTCGAGACGCAGCGCAACGACCTGATCGAGTCGATCGAAAACACGCAGGAGACCATCAAGGAGATCGATCAGATTTCGCGCACCAAGTTCGACGAGGCGCTCACGCAGATCAACGAGAACTTCGGCAAGGTGTTTGCGCGGCTGTTCCAGGGCGGGCAGGCTTTCCTGCGCGTCAGCGACGAGGAAAACCAGGCGGAAAGCGGGCTGGATATCGTGGTGTCGCCGCCGGGCAAGAAGCTGCAGAACGTGCTGCTGCTTTCAGGCGGCGAGAAGGCGCTAACCGCGCTGGCGCTGCTGGTGGGCATCTTCCAGTTCCGGCCCAGCCCCTTCTGCGTGCTCGACGAAGTGGATGCGGCGCTCGACGAGACCAACGTGGGCCGCTTCGCCGACCTGCTCAACTCGCTCAGCCACGACACGCAATTCCTGATCGTGACGCACTCCAAGCGCATGATGCAGGCCGCCGACATGATCTACGGCGTGACCATGCAGGAGCCCGGCGTGTCGAAGATTGTGAGCGTGCGGCTGGGGCACCGCGAACAGAAGCGGGCGACGGCCTAAAGCGTGATTCGTGGTCCGTGGTTCGTGAACCGTGGCCGCGAATTCAAGCTGCGCCCAGGCGCATGCCCTGGGCTGGTCCTGACCACACGGGTCACGGTTCACGGCTCACGGTTCACGGCTTTTTGGAGCAACCCGTGCTTGGCAAACTTGAAATGATTGTCGGGCCGATGCGGAGCAACAAGACAGCCGAGTTGCTGCGCAGGATCGAGACCCGCCGGGAATATGCCAAGCAATACGTGATGCTGCTGAAGCCGAGTGCCGATACCAAGGCCGCCGCGGGGCTGGTTGAAAGCCGCAATCGCAACGGCTGCGACAAGATGGAAGCCGTCGAATTCCCCGGCCACGACCCGTGGACCGTGCTGCCGGTCATCGCATCCACGGAGCAGCGCATCGGCAAGCACATTGAGTGCATCGCCCTCGACGAGGGCCAGTTCGTGCAGGATCTGTTCCTGTTCACCAAGCGGCTGCTCGACCGCGGCTACGACGTCATGGTTTCGGGACTGGAGCTCGACTTTCGCGGCATGCCGTTCGGCGAAATGCTCGATCTGTCGTGGCTTGTGCGCAACTACGCGGGCAACGTGACCGAGTTGGTGGCATATTGCAGTTGCGGGGCCAGGGCGTTGTATCCGCAGCGGCTGGTCGACGGCAAGCCGGCCCACTACGCCAGCCCCATCATCGTGGCCGGCGACAACTATGAGCCGCGCTGCGAAGAGCATTTCGTGCTGCCGGGGAGACCGCACTAGAATCGCAGCGGAGCTGGCGAGTTAATCGCGTGGGTAACACACCAGGGCAATGAGGCTCCCGATCACGATCCCTGCGGCGAGCACAATGCCAGCGGCCTGCAGCGGGTTCCGCTTGATGGCGACTTTCGCATCGTGAATCGTGTCGTCAGCGAATGCTTTTCCCTGCTTTGCCGCACAAAGCGCGGATCGAATGCCGGCGTCCACCGCATCGGTAACCACCGATTGGAGGCGCGAAACCTCGCGAAGAATATCATCGACCGAGGCCGGTTTTTCCAGTATTTCTGCCATCGCTTCACCTCGTCCTTCGAGAATCGCCACAGTTTCAGCCGAGCTGTGCGCACGGCGAACGCAATTATGGCTCCACTGTATCTGATGTGTTCCGGCGCCTTGCTGTTGCACGGCAGCGCACTTGCTGCTAGCAATAGCTCGCCCGCTCGAGGCCTCTGGCATCGCTGAGGCTTGAGACTGACGCGGTTGCCTGCTGCGATATCAACCCGCTTGGAGAATGGCGATAGGTTGGATGGTTCATGGTGGCGTTTGCGGACAAAAAGATCGCCCCCGAAGGATCACGTCTCTTCGGAGGCGCTTGTAGAACGAACTTATAACACAAGATAAAGACGGGGACCAGTAGCCGGCACTGGAGGTCGGTAGCACGCGGCTACTGGTGATCCCTGCACTAAACGAGACTAGCCGCGGCTTCCCCTTTCCACTGCTGCCTCGTGTCGCCCGGCTCAAAGAGGGCTTTCTTACACGCCCTCCGAACCATGTTGACAATCGAAGTGTCTCCGAAGTCGAACTGCCGGTCCGTGACGGCCGTCACAGGACTTTGCTGGTAGCCGAAAATCCACGAACAGGGTTGAATAAAGCGTTTGATTCGAGCCTGGGATGCGGCTTTGCCAGAGCATGAACCTTCCGCGTTCGGGAATGCTGCGCGGACAATTGACAAAGCCTGCCTGCCGCACGAGAATCGGAGATTCAAACGACTCCAAGGAAGATCCCCATGGCAGCTTTGCTTACTACCAATCTGGGCCCCACACCGCTGCTGGGGCGGGGTAAGGTGCGCGATCTCTACGCCGTGGACGGCGCGCTCCTGCTGGTGGCCACCGACCGGATTTCGGCCTTTGATCACGTGCTGGGCACAGGAATCCCAGATAAAGGGAAGATCCTGACGCAGATTTCGCTTTTCTGGTTCGATCTGCTGAAGGACATGGTGCCCAACCACCTGATCACGGCGGACGTTCGAGAGTATCCCGCGTCCCTCCAGCCCTACCGCGATCAGTTGCAAGGCCGCTCCATGCTGGTGAAACGTGCGGCCATGTTTCCCGTGGAGTGCGTGGCACGCGGGTATCTCGCGGGATCGGGCTGGAAGGAGTATCGCGCCGAGGGCATGGTCTGCGGCATTCGTCTTCCCGGCGGGCTTCTGGACGGTTCGCGGCTGCCGGAGCCAATTTTTACGCCGGCAACCAAGAGTCAGGACGGCGCGCACGATGAGAACATTTCCTATGACAAGGTCGAGGCCATTGTGGGCGTGACAGAGGCCGCGGAATTACGGCGGCTGACGCTCGCGATTTATGGCCGGGCTGCGGCACACGCCGAGTCCTGCGGACTGATCCTGGCCGACACAAAATTTGAGTTTGGCAAAACGACGGAAGGAGTTATTCTTGCCGATGAGGTTTTAACGCCGGACTCCTCGCGTTTCTGGGACGGGAAGGCCTGGAAGCCGGGAGGGGCACAGCCATCGTTTGACAAGCAATTCGTACGCGATTACCTGGAAGAAATCCACTGGAACAAGCAGGCGCCGGCGCCGGGTTTGCCGGACGACGTGGTAGAACGCACGCGGGCCAAGTATCTTGAAGCCTTCAGGCGTTTGACCGGCCAGGAAATTGCATCGTAGTCCCTATGCGTTACCTTGGGTGTCAGCGTTGCCGTGAGAGAACGCGGAGTTGTTTATGCAATGGGTGGATTGGGTTATTCTCGCGGTGCTGGTGGGAGCGGTACTTGGAGGAATGGCGCAGGGATTATTCCGAACTCTCTTTTCGCTGTTGGGTCTGATCCTGGGTATTGCGCTGGCGTGTTGGAATTACGCGCGTGTGGCAGAGGCATTCAAACCGATCGTACGCGTTGATGCTGTGGCCGACGCCATTGGATTTTTGCTGATCGCGGTGGCCGTGATGTTTCTAGCCAACCTGACCGGAATCCTGCTGAGTAGAATGTTCAAGTGGATAGGACTGGGCTGCATTGACACTCTGGGCGGGGCGATTGTGGGGCTTGTGCAGGGAGCATTGCTGGTTACGATCTGCATTCTGGTCACGGTGGCGTTTTTCCCGCAGACGCAGTGGCTCACCCAAGCCACGCTGCCGAAGGAATTTTTCGGAGCTCTCCATTTGAGTACGGATGTAACTCCGGGAGAGCTAAAGGGACGCGTGCAGGACGGCCTGAAATCCCTGAAGCACGACACGCCGCAATGGATGCACGAAAAAAATGGCGGTAGGTGAGAAAATCAGCTGCACGGCGGAATGAAGCCGGTTACACTATTTGAACGACACGAGCACGAGGGAAGCGTGAGACGAGAACTGGACAGCCTGGTGACGCAAATGCACTCGAGCGGCGTCCGCTATGAGGAAGCCGTGCGGGAATTCAAGAGGCAGTATTTGCGCGAGGTACTGGTGGCACACCGGGGGAATCAGTGCAAGGCCGCCGAAGAGCTGGGCATGCACCGCAATACGCTGAGCCGCGCCATGTCCGACCTGGGTCTGGACCTGGCCGAGGTGCGCGCCGGGCTCAAGCGTCCACCGCGCAGCGAACGTCCTGTAATCAGCGTGTTTCGCCAGGGCTACCGCTAACAGCTGGGAAAAGTCCTGGGGCTGAAGACGCAGCCCGACATGATGCCAACAACTTCAAAGAACCCCACAGCCCGCATCGCGATAGAGCCGGACTTCGCCTGGGATGGGCAGGACGCCTATCTCTTCGACATTGACGGCACCCTGCTGCGCAGCCGCGACCGCGTGCACATGGACTCCTTCGCCGCCAGCGTGCAGCGCGTGACGGGCTTTGAGATCACGCTGGGCGGCATCCTGCTGCACGGTAATACCGATACTGCCATTCTGCGCGAAGCTTGCCGCCAGGCGGGGATTCCTGCCCAGCTGCTGGAAGAGCGCGTGGATGCCATTCTGGAGGCCATGCGCAACAGCGTTGCCGAGCGGCGTCACGAGCTGGACCTGGCGTTGATGCCGGGCGTGGAAGACGTGCTGCGCCACCTGGCCCAGCAGGGCGCCCTGCTGGGCGTGGCCACCGGCAATCTGGAGGCCATCGGCTGGATCAAGATTGAGAAGGCCGGCTTGCGGGAGTGGTTCCGTTTCGGCGGCTTCAGCGATCACTTCCCCATCCGCGGAGAGCTCGTCGCCCACGCGGCGTGGAAGGCGCGCGAGATGGCCGGACGCGACGCCAATGTTTGCGTGGTCGGCGACACGCCGCGCGACATCGAGGCCGCACACTCCAATTTCCTCCCTGTGATTGCCGTGGCCACAGGCCGATGCAGCTTTGACGAGCTGCTCGAGTGCAAGCCCGAAGCCTGCGTCTCGTCGTTGGCCGATTTGCTGGCGACGCTCAAGAGCAGGACATGAGGGGCAGGCCATGAAGCCGCGGCAGTCAAAAGAACGAACCAGATCGTTTCTGGCAACGGTCTTGAAAGGGCACGACTTCAGTCGTGCCGGAATCATGGCACGAAAACATTACGGCTTTAGCCGTTGGGGGGCGTTTTTGCAAGCTGGACCCCGTCCCTCAGGGCCTAAAAGCCGAACGTCTCGGCAAGATGCGTTTACGGCACGGCTGAAGCCATGCCCTTTCAAGGCACATGTCCTGAATTTCCACTGTCACACGATTGCATTTGCGTTGGTGCTGTTGGCAGGCGCGCTCCCGGCGCAGACGGCGGCTCCGGCCGTGCCCCCAGACCAAAGCACGGCAGCGCCTGCAGGCCAAAGCGCGCCGCAGGGCGAGACTCCGCCGGTGGCCGCACCCAGCGCAGCTCCCGACAACGAAACTGCGCCGCCGAGCTCGGAAACCACGCAGCCGCGATCGAGCGATAGGCGGCGCGCAGCAAAACTCTATCTCACGGCGAGCAAATTGTTTCTCGATTCCCAGTTTGAAGAGGCCATGAAGGGCTTTGAGCAGGCCGCCGCGCTCGATCCCACGAATGCGGACTATCGGCTGGCTGTTGGTGTGGCGCGCAACCATGCGGTCACAGCGCTGATTCAGGAGGCAGCCAAGGATCGGCTGCTGGGCAAAGAGGCCGCAGCGGGTGTTGCGCTGGAGCGCGCCCGCGCGCTTGACCCCACCAACATCGAAATCAACCAGCATCTCGACGAACTGGCGGACGACGTGGCGCGCAGCCAGCCGCAACTGCTTTACGACCACAGCGGCAGCACACTGGCTGGACCCGTGCAGCTGGAACCGGCTTCCGGACTGCACAGCTTTCACCTGCACGCCGATCGGATGCAAATCATCCCGCAGGTATTTCGCGCCTACGGTCTGATGGCCATGCTCGACACCAGCGTGCATCCGTTCCTGACCCGGTTCGATGTGGACGACGCGAGCTTTGAGCAGGCCGCACGCGTGCTGAGCCTGGACACGAATACGTTCTTCGTGCCGCTGGACGCACACCGCGCCCTCGTAGCCGCAGACACCACCACCAACCGGAATCAGTTTCTGCGCCAGGACGTGGAAACGGTCTACCTGACCGGGTTGAGCGACGATGAGCTGAACGACGTGTTGTCGGTGGCAAAGACTATCTTCCTCGTGCAGCAGGCAACGCTTTCGCTCAGCGAACGCGCCGTAACACTGCGCGCTCCCCAGCGCACTCTGGAAGCCTTCAACGCCACTCTGCAGAGCCTTCTCGACGGGCGCAGCCAGGTGTTGCTCGAGGTACGCCTGATCCAGGTAGCGCACACCAGCAACCGCAACACCGGCGCACAATTACCGCAGAGCTTCACGGCCTTCAATGTGTACGCCGAAGAACAGTCGATTCTGAAGTCCAACGCGAGCCTGGTGCAGCAGATTATTTCGTCGGGACTGGCTTCGCCGAACGATCCCCTGGCGATTCTTGCCATTCTCATCGCCTCGGGCCAGGTGTCCAATCCCCTGCTCACCAGCGGCTTCGCTTTGTTCGGCGGCGGGCTTACGCAATCGGCGCTGGAGCCGGGCAAGGCCACCTTCAACTTCAGCCTGAACAGCTCCGACTCGCGTGAGCTCGATCAGGTCCAGCTCCGCCTTGAGGACGGCGAGAAGGGCGAGATCAAGCTCGGCGAAAAATACCCCATCCAGACTTCCTCCTTTTCAAGCCTGTCGGGAAGCACGGCGAACATTCCGGGATTGACGGGGGCAGGCACTTCCAGCAGTCTGAGTTCCCTGCTCTCTTCACTATCGAGCACGGTGCCGAACATCCCCATGGTGCAATACCAGGACCTGGGCTTGACGCTGACGGTCACGCCCAAGGCGCTGCGCGATGGCGACGTGGCGCTGAACCTTGAGTTGAAGCTCAACGCCCTTGCCGGAACATCCATCGGCGGCAATCCCGTGCTCGACAACCGGGAGTATACCGGCACGGTGACGCTGAAGGAGGGCGAGGGGACGGTGGTGGCCACCGGGATGGACAAGTCGCAGAGCCAGGCCGTGAGCGGAACTCCGGGGTTGAGCGAGATCCCGGGCTTAAACAATGTGACGGACAAGAACGCGCAGAAGAGCTACGCGACGCTGGTGATTGTGATGACGCCGCACCTGGTGCGGGGACCGCAGTCGGCAGGACACACGGCGATGATGCGGGTGGAAAAAAGCGGAACGCAGTAGGCTCGCTTCTGTTTCCTCACTTGCCCCGAGGGGGCGGCGTTGCGCGGCACGAAAACCCCGCTTCCGGCCGAGCGTGGCGATTTGGTACTATAGCGCGATCGGTTCCTTCCACGGGCGAGCCCCCTCCGCCCGATCTTCAATCAGGATTCATCTAGGTTTCATCGGTGCGCGTCTTTCCCATCCCGCGCGATGCCGGATTGTTGGATGATGGAGTGAGGCCGCGCGAAGATCCAGATGTGATGGAGGATTTTTATGCAGAGCTCCTTTGGATCGGATTTAGAAGCTGGATCAGCAGAATCCTGCCCTATGCCGGCGGTCTTTGCGCGGCGCGCTGCGGGCTCTCTCGCGATAGTGCTTTCACTCGCCAGCACGGTTGCTGAAGCGGCGCAGGCTCCGCCGATCCTGAACTCCCCCTATGTTTGCGCCAACGGAATTACGTACACCGTGTCGGCGTGCAAGCCGTTCGGAGCGGATCAGTGGTGCGAGACGACGGAAACTCAAAACGGCCGGCTGGTGACAAAGATGGACAGCTCATGGTCGTCAATGACAGGAAGGCTGCAGGGATGCACGAATGCCACAACGGGCAAGCAGGCCGGCGCGGCGCCAAGCGCTCCGGCGAGCGCGCAACCGCCGAGTGACGCGCAGCAAAGCTTCAACCCGCCGTACCTGAAGGAATTTCCGACAGTCGATCAGATCATGGCGCAAGTGAAGGGTTCGAGCGCGCAGGATACGGCGTATCGCCAATTGACGGCATTGCACGAGTTTGCGCAGATGATTGCGGTGCTCGCAGGGCCGCGCATGCAGCAAAACAAGCTGACGGCCGATGAGGCGCGGATCCTTACAAGCTACTTCAATGCCTATACCGCTCTTGCGAAGGTGACGCCGAATCCGCAGGACGCTTATGCGGGTAAGAATGACTTTACGGCCTCGCTGTTTCAAATCTTCCACATGCCGACTATTCAACAGCTCTGGGAGACGGGCAACAAGATCACCGCTAGTCAGCAGGGCGGCGGCAATACGCAGTCGACGCTTCCGCCGACGACCGACCCGGCCACGCTGGCGGCGCGGCGTTGCGTGGAGCTGGGCGGGAGCGCCATGCAGTGCCTGGGTGGGTCCCTCAGCACCGGATTGCAACAGTTGATCGGAATCAATTTAGATGCGATGACGAGCCCGGGCAAGACTGGCCTTGTGCTATATGGCACGTACAACGGGACAGCCGGCCTGCACTTCGACTTCAGCGATGCCAATGTGGACATTGGCGGCTGCGGCCAGATGGTGAAAGGCGTTCACGGCTATTCTCTCGGCGTGGCCGGCGGAGCGCTCGCGATCAAAATTGATAACCAGCCCCAGCCGCTCGCGATGAGTTTGGGTGCGGATAAGAAGATGGCGGGTCCCGCGATGCAGCAGATCACGGGACAAAAGGTAGTGGGCTATTATGTTGAGACGAATTTGAAGACCGGAGCGAGCACGCGCACGCCCAATTACGGTCCGGACACGGAGAACTGCAAGGTCGGCTCGCTCACGCCCGGCCCCGCCACTGCGCCGGATCAAGGGTTTCTCGCCACGCTTGGTAACGCCTTGTCTGACGCAGAGGTTCTTGCAGGAATGGCGCCAGCCAGCTCCGCATCGCAACAGAATCTGATTGCACCGGGGCCGCGGATGGCGGGTGTTTTCAAAAGCGAAACGGGGTTGAAGATCCAGTTTCAGGACGCGAGCGCTGTGATCGATTGCGCGCAGGCACACGTTGTGGCGCTTTACGATGTTTCCATCAAGGGCGGCGCGGCGAACATCACGGTAAAGAATGGCGCTTCGCCGATTCTCCTGACCCTGCAGGCCAACGGATCGCTGACCGGTACCGGATCGACAACGGTCAACGGAAAGCTCATGACGGGGGTGGATGACAGCGGCAATCCGATCCTGGCGCCGACCAGCGCGAGTTGCCCGATGGACACATTGGCTGCGTCCCAATGATTCGGGCTGTCCATCACTTCGCACACAAGGGTGCGCGATGCCGGGACAGCCCGAGGAAATGCACAGCGACGCGCTGGCTACTGGAGCGAGACGCCGTCGAGCTTGGCCTGGAATGCGACGATCTTCTTCAGCGTTTCGTATGGGACGTTGGCTGGAAGCTCACGGCCGTTGATGACAAGCGTCGGCACCTGGTTAATGCCCACGTCGGTGCCGAGTTTGACCGAGGCATCGACAGCGGCCTTGATGTCAGGAGTCGCGGCGCACGCCGAGACCTTCGTTGGATCGAGTCCTGCTTTGATGACGGCGCTGTTGAGTGTGAGCGCGGCGCCGTCGGGAGTGGCCAGGCCATCCTGGCCGTCGAATACGGCCGCAGCAAATTGGAAGAAGGCCGAGCTACCTCCCTGCTTATTCACGCAGAGACCGTACTCGGCCGCCTGCACGGACGCCGGATGAATGGCCGCGATGGGCAAGCTCTGAAAGACGATGCGCGCCTTGGGAAAGTCCGCGACGAGCTTTTCCATGTTGGCCTGCGCCTCTTTGCAGTGCGGACACTGGAAGTCGGCGAACTCCACAATCTCCAGATCCTTGGATGCCGAGCCGCGATATGGGCCGTCGGCGCGTTGCTGCATCTGCTGGCGCAAATCCGCGAAGGGATGATCGCCAAAGTTGATGATGCTATCGCCGCTGATGATGTGCTTGCCGTCGGGCAGCACAAAAAACGCGAAAGCCGAGGGCTTTTCCTTGCCGGTTTTGTCGCCGATGTAGACGACCACCTTGCTCACGTTATCCACGGCAGTCTTGAGGATGGCCTGTACCTGCCAGACGCGATTCTCGTCGAATCCCCAGTTCGCCGTGAGAAAGGCATCGACGGTATCCTTGGTCGGCGTGGCCGCGGTGAAGTCGGCCGGATTGGGCTTGGGAAAAGTCGGCGCGCCAGTTGGAGCCGGGGCCGAGGGTTCAGCGGCGGGCTGCCCCGGTGCGGCAGGCGCCTGCTGGGCGCTCGAATCGGGCGCGGGCGGCACATGCTGCTGGGCAGCGGCCTGGAATACCGGAACGAAAATGGCAATCAGCGCAGCGGCGCTGAGCAAACGAGCGGACGGACGAATCAAGCGGTTCTCCTTAAACGCGGGAAAGCTCCCTCACACTAGCTTAACTGCCGATACGGGGCGGCGGCTATAGCGCGACGAGTGAAGGGAGTGAAATGAGTGAAGGGAGTGAAATGAGTGAACGGAGTGAAGAAAGTGAAAGTAGTGAAGGAAGTGAACGGAGTGAACCGGAACGGATTCCGGCTGCGGGCTCATTGACCCGATTCACTCATTTCACTCATTTCACTTATTTCACCGTCTCACTCCCCTACACCTGGACCTTGACGGCAATGGGGAATCTGCGGCCCATGCCGAACGACTTGGCCGTGACCTTCAGAACCGGGGCGGCCTGCTGGCGTTTGTATTCGGAACGCTCGATAAGACGCACAGTTTGCCGCACGAGGTCGAGAGAGAATCCGTGCTCAGCGGCAATGCGCTCCGGCGTTTCGTAGCGTTCCACATACGCCTCGACGATGGGATCGAGTACGTCGTAGGGCGGAAGCGAATCGGTGTCCATCTGGCCGGGGCGCAGTTCGGCTGAGGGCGGTTTAGTCAGGATGGCGGTGGGGATCACTTCCCGGTCGCGGTTAAGCCAATCGCAAACCGCATACACGCGTGTCTTGACCAGGTCGCCGATGACCGCGAGAGCCCCGACCATGTCGCCGTAGAGCGTACAGTAGCCTACCGCCATCTCGGACTTGTTGCCGGTAGTAAGCACCAGGGCGCCGAACTTGTTGGAAAGCGCCATCAGAAGCGTGCCGCGAATGCGCGGCTGGATGTTCTCTTCGGTGATGTCTTCCTTCATGCCGTGAAAGAGCGGC
>Ga0074046_10000487_pt1 | contig 36491 bp, 37 predicted proteins | sample BogForMeECP23OM3_FD_94441 | JGI IMG/M metagenome (GOLD analysis project Ga0074046, IMG submission 94441) | Bog forest soil microbial communities from Calvert Island, British Columbia, Canada - Bog Forest MetaG ECP23OM3 | ecosystem: Environmental > Terrestrial > Soil > Wetlands ... | reverse complement strand
TTCTGCGACCTCGACGATCACCTCTGGCGCGGAGAGCCTGTCGTATGCATGGACCATTCTCGCGAAATCCATGATTGCTTCTGCCAACAAGAGCAGCTCATAAGACTCCTGCAGGGTCAACCGCTGTTCCATCCGCAGGGCGCGCTTGAGATGGCCAAGCACCCGTCGCAAGTGCTCCCCATAGAAGCCCTTGCCCCAAAGCGATCCAGCTTGGTTTGCGTAAGGATCAGCGCGATACATCTCCACCCCGATGATTTAGCGGGAATGATATATGCTCCTTCTTTTACGGAACGGGCAGCGTTTTTTTCTGTTACGAAAACCGAACAAGCACTTCCCGGACCGGCCCGCGTGGCGCTACAGGTGGTGTCGGTGCAGGTCCAATGGGAAGGGATCGCAGTGCAACCACGCGCGCCTTCCTGTTCCAAATTCAGAAATCGAAGTCTAAGCTCGTCTTCATTGCGCCATCTGAGCCGGTGATAGAATGTCTCGGCGGAGGGCAGTGGTTGTGCAACTAAATGGTGGCCAGAAGCTGCGGGCGCTGCGAGAAGCCCTCGGATATCGCATGAGGGAGGTGGAAGTGGCCAGCACGCAGATCGCGCAGAGATTCGACAGTGAGGAATTCGCGATTTCGCCCAGCCGCTTGTCCGATATCGAAACCAAAGGCGTAATTCCGAGTATTTTTCGGTTCTATTCGTTTGCAGCTATTTATCGCCGGGAATATCGCGAGTTACTGTCCTTCTATGGCCTCGAACTCGATGGCATTTCGGCCGACCTTGGGGAACCGCAGTTCACGCTCCAAGGTAGCTCGCTCTTGCATTGCGAAAACGGGATCGCGCGCGGATTGTTCGCACCGTCGCCCCCGCACGCGCGAAAATACAAATCTTGGGCACGCGGGAACGCGATTCGTGCACTGCGCCAGCCAACTCCTACAAACGAATGGCGGGAACGACGTGCTTTCAGCCGTGCGTTGCTGCTTCAAGTTTGTCGGGACGCAGTTCAGTTTGCTAGAACGCCTGCCTGTCACGCAGGCGGCCGAGGGTTCGAGTCCGGATCGAATCAGTACCCGAACTCGGCTCCGGGGAAGTTATCTGACAGACGCCCGGATCTTGGAGACATTGTTCCAGGGGTGTTCACTCCCGTGCTTGCCAAACACTCGAAGTCGTTCTCACGCATCGACTGCATTTCGGTTGGCGTCGATCGAATGCAGCGAAACTTTGAGCCCATGCGAAAGCAGGTGGAAGCATGGCAGAGAAGTGAATTGACGGACGTCACCGCCAAGGTGGTCATCTACGAGGCGTTTGTGGAGGGCATGCTGGAAGCTCCCAAACATCTAGCCCGCACGGTGCACGACTTGTACTTCGAGCCGAGGTATGAGGAATTCCGCTCGCGGACGATCTGGAGTCTCTCGAATGCATTCACTTCGGCGTTCAAGGAATTGGATCCTATTCCGCAGTTTAAGGCCACCGCCAAACTGGGTGGGTTCCTGGAGACGCGGTTCTCCGGGTCGTTCTAGCGTATGGGGCGGTATCGACCGACCGCTCCTTAACTTAATCCACTGACGAGCATATTGGACGGTCGTGTTGCGGATTGAGCGGTTTTGAGTGGTGCAAGTATTTTATCCCACCTACAGAAACCTTCCTCTTGATCTTCCAGCGGGCAAGAAAACCAAGAATGGTGCGGGGAGAAGCAATTTGCACCTCCGATCCCCTTGCCCCGAACTATCGCAGGACAAACTCCAAGTGCTTTATCTGGTGTCGCTTAGGGGTCAACCGGCTACTCTTTCTCTCGATCAGTTGTACGGAGTTGTACCGAAAACGCAGTTCATGTGTCGGACGGAAGGCTCCCCGAACCTCGGAGGGATGTACTCAGTGGAGATCTATGGGTGGATTCGGCGAGCGGTTCTAGTGGAGGGCAAGAGTGAACGGGCAGTAGCGAGAGGCTTTGGTGTGGCGCGGGAGACGGTGCGGAAGATGCTGCGCTACGCCGTGCCGCCGGGCTACCGACGGCAAGAGCCCCCGAAGCGGCCCAAGCTGGAAGCAAAATACAGCGGTGACCGTTGCCGCGCGAAAGGTGTGTCAACGAAGACAAGATCGACTGGAAGAAATTCGCCAGGCACTCTTTATTATCACTTTGCGGCAGGCAGCGTTATCGAGATGAGAAAGTCTAAATAAACCGCAGGGTCTACAGAACGCTATCCTATCCCTACTCAATCAGCGTGTGAAGGGCAGCGCGAGATTGTCAAGTCATCGTAAAGAGACAGTAAGTGTTTGTAAATAGGTGTTTGTCCCTAATGGCTTGGTTATTACTCAGTTCGCGCGCAGGTACACCGCTACACCAATGCACTTTTCCGCTCGGCATCGCCTCACTATTTGCAAGTGAGGAACCTCTAACGATTCTTAACGATATGGAAACATATCTTAACGAACCGGGAGCCGTAAAAAGCGCTAAGTTAGCATCATATCGAGGTGAAGTGTCCATCGACCAGAAACAAAACCAATCTTAGGAGTAATTTGTGAAAATATTGCACAGTCCGACCCGACAGGTGGTCATCTTGTTGCTGACTGGAGCCGTGTTGGTATCATCTGCGTGTGGTGGCAGCGGCCATAAAGCACAGTTACGAGCGATGGATGCGACCCCACAAGAATCCGCAATCGACGTTTCGCTCGACAGCAACAGTTTCGCTAGTAATGTGGCGTATGGCACGGTTTCGGATTATAGCTCCGTGGGCTCAGGTTCCCGCACTCTGGAGATCTATCCGCAGGGTGTCGCCACGCCTTTCATCGACGAAACCATCAGTCTGACCTCGGGTGATAAGTATACGGTGCTGTCGGCCAATGTGCTTTCGAGCGCCAATGCCTTATTATTGATCGACGAAAAATCCACCCCTGCTTCGAACACCGCCGAGTTGCGAATCGTCAATGCCTCGCCAGCCTTAGGAACTGTGGACGTCTACATAGTCTCCCCCGGCACGAACCTCAGCACCGTTTCACCAACCTACGGGGGATTGGCGTTCGAGGCAGTTTCGACTTATAAGTCCCTGACCGCCAGTACGGCGTACGAAGTCTATTTCACGATCGCCAATCAGAAAACCGCGGAGATCGACAGTGGTCCGGTGACATACTCGGACGGGGAGGTTCGCACGATGGTTGCTCTGAACGGCGAGGCGGGTGGCTATACCCTCGCTGTATTGAAAGACTTAAATTAGGCTGCCTCTCGGATGTGGGTCCAGATCAGGCCGAGGAAATCTCTCCGCGGAGCGCTTCTAATTTCTACTCGTGCCGCAAGGCCTCGATGGGGTCGAGGCGTGCCGCGCGCTTCGCGGGCAAATATCCAAAGATGACGCCGATAGCGGCCGAAAAAACGAACGCTATCACATTGATTTGAGCGTCAAACACGAACGGAACTTTCATGACCTTCGAAAGAAGAACGGAGGCGCCGATGGCTAGAATCAGCCCTACAATTCCGCCGACCGAGGAGAGCGTGACGGCCTCGACCAGAAACTGCAGCAGGACTTCGCGTTCCCGAGCGCCGATCGCGAGCCGGGTGCCAATTTCGCGGGTGCGCTCGGTGACCGAAACCATCATCACGTTCATGATGCCAATGCCGCCGACCAGCAGACTGACCGCAGCCACGGCGCCGAGCAGCGCCGTAAGCACGCGCGTCGTGCCAGACATGGTTTGGGCAATTTCCTTAGTATCGAGAACGTTGAAATCGTTCTGTTCGCCGCCGGAGAGGTGACGGCGCTCGCGCAAAAGGGCTTCAATTTGTCTCTGGACCGTCTCCGTCGACCGGCCCTCGTTCACGGATACCATCACGGAGCCCACGTCCTGCGAGCCCGACAGGCGCCGCTGAAGAGTGCGCAGAGGTATCACGACCGTGTCGTCCTGGTCTCGTCCCATCGAGGCCTGCCCCTTGGGAGTGAGCAGGCCGATGACCTCGCAGGAAAAATTCTTCACGCGGATTTCGTTGCCGAGAGCATCCTGAGTCCCAAAGAGATTCTTTCTTACTGTTTCGCCTAAGACGCAGACTGCCTTACCGGCACGCTCTTCCGCATCGGTGAATGTTCTTCCCGAGCTCAGATGCCAGCTTCCGGCGGGAAAGTAATCGTCCGTGGTCCCCGTTACCGAGGTTGCCCAATTCTTTCCCGCCGATACGACCGTGACACTTTCACTGGCGGTGGGCGCAACCGCCTTGAGCCCGCCGATCTGCGACTGGATGGCCTCGGCATCGCTGAGCTTGAACGCTTGCGCGCTGGCGCCGGCGTTCCCCGCTCCGAAACGTTGACCGGGCATCGCGATCAATAGATTGCTCCCCAAACTCGCGATTTGATCCGAGACCGCTTTCGTGGCTCCGTTGCCAAGAGTAACCATGGTGATCACCGCCGAGACGCCGATCACAACGCCGAGCACGGTAAGAAACGAGCGCATGGCATTGCGCCGCATCTGTTTCACCGCGAGCACTATGGTATTCCAGATCATCGCCGCACGCTCCGGGTGTGAGTGTCGGACTCGATTGCGCCATCGACAAATCGAACAACGCGGCCGGCATAGCTTGCGATATCGGAATCGTGGGTAACCACGAGGACGGTAATGCCGCGGTCGCGGTTGAGCGAGCGGATCAATTCCATGATCTCGCGTCCGCGTTGCGAGTCGAGGTTGCCGGTGGGCTCGTCAGCCAAGAGCACCAGCGGTTGCGTGACGAGCGCGCGAGCCATCGCCACTCTTTGCTGCTGTCCGCCAGAAAGTTCAGCGGGTGTGTGCATTTCCCAGCCGGTCAGCCCCACCGAAGCAAGCGCCTGCCGAGCAACTTCGCGCCGCTTCGAAGCAGGTTGACGCCGGTAAAGCAGCGGGAGTTCGACGTTATCGAGCGCCGTGGTGCGCGCCAGCAAATTGAAACCCTGAAAGACAAAGCCGAGGAAATTCCTTCGCAACAAGGCGCGCTGGTCGCGCGACAACTTCTCCACGTGCACGCCCTGAAATTCATAGACGCCGGAGCTGGGAGTGTCCAAACACCCCAGCAAATTCATGACAGTGGATTTACCCGATCCGCTGGGGCCCATAATCGCGACGAACTCGCCTCGGACAATGCGGAGATCGATTCCCCGAAGCGCTGGAAACGCGGAGCTTCCCTGGCCGTAGATTTTGGTCACGCCGATAAGCTCGATCAGCGCCTCATTCGGCGGCTGGGAGGCGATCTCCTCCGACGCAATGCGATTTAGCGTGGCGTTCATTGTGCGCTCATTTTGGGTTCATCTTGCTGCGTTCATTTTGCAGGCGAGGCGTTGTCGGTAATCGCCTGCATGCCTTCCTTAAGATCGCCGCCGGTAATTTCGGTGAATCTGCCATCGGTCACACCGACGGTGACCGGTATCGCCAAGGGTTTCCCATCGACCAAGGCCCAGACTTGCTGTGAGCTTCCTTTCGTTTTTGTCGCTGCACCTTGGGCCGATTTGTCGGCTGGCGGGTGGGGCAAGAGGCTGTCCAACAGCCCGCCACTCGGCTGCGCACCGGCGGACGTGGCCGGCGTGAAGCGCAGCGCCACATTGGGGACAAGCAGAGCGTTGTCGCGGGTTACGGTGGCGATCTCGGCGGTAGCCGTCATACCTGGGCGCAGGCTGAGGTCGTCGTTCTTGACCTTCAGCACCGTGGAATAGGAAACCACATTGTTTTTCGTGGTCGAGCCATAAGCCACGCGGGTCACGCGCGCGGAGTATTTGCGGCCGGGGTACGCATCCACGGTGAAAGTGGCGGTCTGGCCGTCTTTTACTCCGCCCACATCCGCCTCATCGACATCGACTTTCAGGTCCATCTGGCGCAGATCTTCGGCGACCGTAAACAACGTTGTCACCTGCAAACCAGCGGCAACCGTTTGTCCGGGCTCGGCCGCGCGCGAAAGCACCACGCCATTCACCGGCGACCGTATGGAAGCTTTGGAGAGATTGGTCTGATCGGAACTCAACGAAGCCCGCCCCTGATTCAGGTCCGCGCGCGCGCTAAGCACGTCCGCTTGCGCACGGTCCAGCGTGGCCTGGGCGCTCTCCATTTCGGTTTTCGATGGAACCTTGCCGTCGGACAAACGCGAGACTTCCTTGTCTCGATCGAGGCTAGCCTGGTCCAGCTTCAACGTGGTTTCAGCCTGCGCAAGTCTTGCCTGGTATGAGGACAGGGCGGCTTGGGACTTGGTGATCTGATCCTGCAATTTTGAAACATCGAGCCGGGCCAGAACCTGGCCTTTTGTCACGCGATCGTTTTCCTGCACCATCACGGTTTCAATCGTGCCCGATTGTTCGCAGCCGATTTCAATCTTATTGGTGGGCGCCAGATTTCCCGTCGCTGATACGGTCACGCGCAGAGTGGCTCTGGTTACAGGCTCGGTCTCATAGAGCGGCAGTTGATTTTGCGAGCGCGAGGTCAGGAGACGGTATCCGGCGATCGCCGCTAGCAGTACCAAAGCGGCAGCGATCCAGCGGACATATTTAGACCGCCGGTTGCTGGCCGACTCGGCACCGAGTATGCGGGCGAGTTCTCGATCGGGCTGCGTTGCAGTAGTACTCATGTTTGGTTTCCTTGTTTGCCGGGGGTGACGATCGTCGCATCGGCTTGCCAACCCCCGCCCAATGCCTTGTAGAGTTGGATCAGTGCGGTAGTACGATCCGCTTGCGTTTGCGCGACGCTGTCCTCGATGGTCAGCGCGGTGCGCTCGGTATCGAGGACGGTCTGGAAATCGATCAGTCCAGCCGAGTAGCGATTGTGCGCCAACTGCGCCGCATTGCGCGCGGCCTCGCTGGCCTGGTTCAGAGCCTCCAAACGCTGGCGGCTGTTCTGAAACGACACCAGGGCGTTCTCGACGTCTTTTAGCGCGGTGAGGACGGTTGATTCGTACGAAATGACGGCTTGCTCCTGCACCGCGTTTTGGATGTCGATCTGCTGGCGGATGCGGCCGCGGTCGAAGAAAGTCTGCGTGATGCTTCCCAAGCCCGATCCCGTAGCGGTGGTGTCCGCTGTCAACGAAGTGTACGTGCTCCCGGTGACCACTCCCAATGCGGTCCCGCCGAGCAACTGCTCGAGGATGAACGAACCGCTAAGGGAAAAAGTTGGATAACGCGCCGCATCTTTCTGCCAGAGCCGCGCCGTTTCCGCAACAATCTTCCGTTCCGCCGCACGGACATCGGGACGCTGCCGCAGAGTTTCGGCGGGAATTCCAACCGTTAAGGTGTCGGGCGCGGAAGGAATGGGCGCGGTTGCCGCAAGCTGCGGATTCAGCGCGCCAGGGCTCAGGCCGAGCAGAACGCTAAGCTCATGTTTGCTTTGCGCAGCGCTAGTTTCGAGCGTAGGGATGGTGGCGCGCGTCTGCTCCAGATTCGAGCGGGCTTGCTCGACGTCGATACTGCTTACCAGTCCAGCCTGCGCTCTCCATTCGGTCAGCTGGAGCGTTTCCGCCTGGCTGGCTTCGTTTCGGCGGGCAATCTCCAACCGCGTCTGATACGAACGCAAATCCACGTAATCTGTAGCAATCTCTGCGATGAGCGCGACCTGCGTGCTCTGCAAGTCGGCGGCACTGGTTGCGAGATCGGCATCCGCCGCTCGCAGCGCCTGGCGTTTGGCGCCAAACACGTCCGGGTCCCAACTGGCGTCGAGTTCCGCGGAAAATGTATTCCCGGCGGAACTACCCGACGAATTGCTCTCGCTCCCGCTACCCGATACCGTGCCAGTAACGGTCGGAAAACGATTGGCGGCGGCGAGGCTCCGCTCAGCGCGGGCCTCACGTAAATTTGCTCGCGCGGTTCGAAGGCTGGTGTTCTTCTTGAGCGCCTGCGCAATCAGATCGGACAGAACAGGATCCCCAAGCCGCGTCCACCATTGCGATAAGTCTCCCGTGGGGCTTTGCACGGTATCGGGTCCGGCAGCGCTCCACGATGGGGGCGCTACGATTTCCGGCTGCGCCGGCCTCATCCGCACGCACCCGCTGCATAGCAACGCGCTTGCTAGCAGTGCGACAATCGACATAGTTCGCAGCATAGTCCGCAGCAGCGCTCTGGCGCGACGCTTGCTCATAGCCGTCATTTTATTGTTCTCTTAAGCCGTTTCACGGTTACTCATGAGCGTGGTGCGTCCTCGCAAATCTTGCTTCTACCTCATTCGACCATGCGTGCTGGCCTTTAGCTATTAAGTGTTAGTGAACGAGAAGTAAAACTTTGTAGCACCACGTAGCTGCTGAACGCCCGGTCCAACAGTGGTGCTACCCACTTCGCATCTAATGCAAGTGCCGTTTTGACATAGGTCTCCGCCGCGCTCTTCGCCTCAGCAGCGAGACAGCGGTGCAAGTCCAAATCTTGCTGGTTGGTGGGTCTCTCGGTGTACGCCATGAGCGCGCGTTGCGCTACTCTCATAGCGTACTCGGCTGCTTTCAGTTGCTCCATCGTTGACATCTCTTAGTGCGCCGTCGAACCAGCCGCCGAGAACGACCGCTGGGTTGGCCTCTGGCAGGATTTCGGCGTTGACTCAAGAACTCGCACTTCTCGCGATCACACTGTCGCGGTGGTCGCTAGCCCCCCACTCCTTCATTATTCGACATCGACGAGCTTTGTAACAGTTAAGTGTCAGTTAACGAACCGTAAAGATTTGTCAGTACAAAGCGCACGACTGTTTCTGCATTCACCCGTGCCGGGTTCTCTACCACGAGGAAGGGAAAGAGATAGGGCTGGCGACTCTGCATAGGCATCCGAGCAGCAATCCGACAAGCTTTGCCGGATTGGCACGGGCAGGATTTGCAGGGTTGCTTTCTTAACGTAAGCAGAGCTCTAAGCTCCCCGCGAAAGTATTATCAATTGCGGAGCTGTCTAGCTCGCCTTTCAGAAATGCTCGTTTTGGCAGCCGTCTTGCGGCTACCAAGTGGAACTTAGCGGCAACTGAAGCTCAAACCAGCAAACGCCGATAAGGACAGACAAGACTTTCGGGAGCGAATCGTTCCCTTTAGGAGATAACATATGTCGGTTTCGGGAATTTCCAGCAGCAGCCTCAACAGCGGGCGATAGTCTTCAAAACACAATTCAGAAAGAGTTCCAACAACTGGGCCAGGATTTGCAATCGGGCAATCTCTCGGCAGCACAGTCGGACTTTGCAACCTTGCAGAGTCTTGCGCCGCAGAGCAATGCCACGTCATCGTCGGATGGCAGCAATCCCCTTACTCGGGCATTCAACCAAATGGGAAAGGATCTGCAATCTGGAAATCTCTCGGCGGCGCAGCAGGATTTTAAGACGATTCAGCAGGACTTCAAGAATCAGGCGGCGCAACAGCAGAGTAATCAGGCTAGCGGGAGCGGATCGAATGCGGGCAGTCAGCTATTTGAACAGCTCGGCCAGGAACTGCAATCTGGCAACCTCTCTTCCGCGCAACAGACTTTCAGTTCCTTGCAGCAGGAGTTTTCGCCATCGAAGACATCGACGTCATCGTCGAATAGCTTTTCGATTACTGCCTGATCGCCGGAAAGGTTCAGGCAAGAGTGAACAACGGTTTCTTAGTCGAAGCCGCAGGGAGTTGGAAGGCACTACGTGCCGGAACGAAGATGAAAGGCAGCGGAAACCGGTAGAACAGACCGGCAGGACGTGAAGGCGAAGGGCTCCACGCCTTTCGCCCTCAGCTGGTTCTGCAGTATGAAAAGTTTGACGGAGCCTTGACAGCAACACGGCGCCAGATGAGGTTCCGCGATCAGGCAGTCGACTGGGGACTGTGAGTCGGCGACTCGATCAGGCTCTTCACTATTTCGATGAGGGCGTCGAGAGGCAAATCCTTGACTGCATGAAAGTCCACGTACACTAGTTCGCCAGCCGGCAGATGCGAGCGTCTTGACAAGAGAAGTATTTGAGCCCCAGGTTCTAGAGCTCTTATTTCCTGCGCGAGTTGCGCTCCGGTCATATCCAGCAGTTCGTAATCGAGAATAATCACATCGAAGGCGTGCTTGGCGATCAGTTCCAAGGCTGTAATCGCGCAGTCGGCTGTTCTGACTAGGAAACCCGCCCTTTCCAGGTCAGCAGCCAGCCGTAGTCTTCCTGGAGCGCTATGTTCCGCATACAAAATAGTTGGGAAAGTATTCTTCACCTCGACCTGCTTTCTAGTTCTGGGAAGAAATTCTGACTTCTCGATATCTGCTGCCAGCGATATCGTCTGCTGGGAGTTATGATCGGGATGTAGCGAAGTTTGAAAAGTACTTTTCACTTTGGCCCCCTCTTGAGAATCATTGGTGCGTTGTTACTGGAAAAGATGCGCGCTGAAAGACCTGTGGAGTAAAGACTTAGTTACGCTTCAGTAAAAATTCGTTGCTGGAATTGCTCTTGGGTCCAAGCGAGCACAGATCAGGCAAGATCGATGCATACCGATGCGCTGGCGGAGTCAACCTAGCGAGACAGATCTCGAACTGTACACTGTGCAAAGGTTCTTGGATTTGCTCTAAGCAGAGTGAATCATCTGTCGGCGGAACTCGAGGCAGGAAAAGCGATCGTTACTTCGAGCCCACCTCCAGGTGCATTGGAAGCGCTGACTTCGCCACCATGAAGTCGAACTGCGCGCTGTGCGATTGCCAAGCCTAACCCCACGCCCCCGGTCTTCCGTTCCCGCGACTCATCGAGCCGGAAGAACGGGCGAAACAGTTGTTGCAGAGAGGACTCCGGTACTCCGGGCCCATGGTCGCGAATCTTGACGACGGCTTCGGAATTGGCAGCGCTCGCTTTGCAGAGGAGGCGGACTTCAACCTCCGTTTGGTCGGCGGTGTACCGCACCGCGTTGCGGACGATATTTTCCACCGCACTGTGAAGCAGCTCCGGGCTGCCTACCGCGTGGCACTCGTCCGCCTTATAAAGGATCACGCGACAGTTGCGATTACGGGCTTCAAAATCGGCGTCATCAACCACCTGGCGTAAAAGATCGGCTAGGTCAATTTCTTCTTTGTCCACCAGTTGTTCGCCGGCTTCCATCCTCGAAAGGGTGAGGAGCTTGCCGACCATTCCATTTAGCCGTTCGGTTTCCTGTTCTATGCGGGCAATCGCCGTGCTGACTCCAGGACTGTCGACGTTGCGAATCAATTCTACCGCCAGGTTAATCCGAGTCAATGGCGACCGGAACTCGTGAGATACGTCGCTAATCAGGCGTTTTTGCGCGTGCATCAAGGATTCAATTTGTTCCGCCATCTGGTCGAACTCTTGCACGAGCTGTGCGATTTCGTCGCGGCGATGATCGACGTTCTTTTTTGTCGCGCGCGCAGCCAGGTTTCCCCTGGAAAGCTCTTGCGCGGCATTGCGCAGGCGAACGATGGGGGCACTCAAGTAACGCGCCAGCCAAAAGCAGACAATCCCCGAGATAATGATGGCTATACCGAGATCTCTCAATGGCCGTTGAGGGCCGGGTGGTGGGGGAAATTCGTCGACGGTACGCGGAAAGCCTACAACGGCCACATAGCTCGCTCCGTTATTCGTTATGATCGGTCGGGCAAAGAACTCTTTGTCCTCTACCACCACGGACTCTGACTCGCCCTCTAACTGCGCTCGGGCAGCCAGCGCTTTCACCTGCGGAGGAAGAATCTGTCCGGCAACTTCATTGCCCAGTCTGTCCAGCAAGTAAGCTTCGCCGTGCGAAGTCCGCTTGAACTGTTGCAGGTAACGATAGAGTTCCGCCTTTCCGCCAGCGTCGTAGATTTGCGCCAAGCTTTGCGAGTACATTGCAAATGCATTGTTATCGACCGCTTGCCGACGCATCTCTGGCAGGGGCGCCCGTCTCCCCAAGAGGAGGACGGCGATAACGATGAAAATCGCCACCACTGACCAAAAGGAAATGAATATCTTCCAAAACAGAGTTCTCATCAGCCTCGCTACTCTTTGTCTTCTTGCGCGACAGTGTAGATATACCCAACGCTTCGGATTGCCTTAATGCGATCCTCTCCGGGAATTCGCTGACCAAGTTTCCGCCGAAGTTTGCTGACGTGCACATCGATGCTGCGATCCGACGCCGAGAACTGCCGCCCCAGAACAAGTTTCGCCACCTGCTCGCGCGTTACAACCCGGCCTGCCGTCCGCAACAGCAATTCCAAAAGATTGAACTCCAGCGCGGTAAGCTCTACTTCCTTGCCCGCCTTTTTCAGGCTGCGGTTTCCTGTGTTAAGTTCCAGATCGTCCAACACAATCCGCTCGGGTTTGCCATTGCTGCCTGGTCTGCGAAGAATTGCTCGAATGCGCGCCAGGAGTTCACGGGGACTAAAAGGCTTGGGAACATAATCATCCGCGCCCACTTCGAAACCCACGATTTTGTCGACTTCCTCACCCCGCGCTGTGAGCATCAATACCCGCGCGTCCGATTCGCTGCGTAATCTTCGCAGGACCTCGATGCCGTTCATGCCGGGGAGCATTACATCCAGGACGATCACCGAGTGTTCGCCCGAAAGCGCCCGAGTAAGGCCGTCTTCACCATTGTGCACGGTTTCGACCGCGAACCCTTCGGAACGCAGGTATTCGTCCAACATGCCGCACATTTCCTCGTCGTCGTCTATGACCAGGATGCGATCCATATTCACCTTTGCGCTAATTCACAGGATAGAACAAACGGTTCGTCAGGGTTCAAAAATGACAAACATTTACCGTGTCTTTGCAAACTCTTAACTTGGGCAGAATGCTGCCCTGTGCTTACCTGATCTTATGAGCGCCGGAGGTGCAAGATCTCATGACAGCCACCAGTTCCACCGGATACACCCCGGCGAATCAGGATTTAGCCCAAGGGAAATGCATCATTCCGATCCAAGTGTTGATCGTCGCGGAGCTATCCACCTGCCGAGAAACGATACGCGCTCTGTTGGAACTCCAGGACCTTGGCTGCATTCAAATCATTGGCAGAGTGGAAAGCGGAGTAGACGCCTTGCAGGCCATGATGGTCCTGCTCCCGGATCTCGTAATTCTGGATCATCGGCAAGACGTGGGCTCTCTGCCCCTAAGCTCAGTGCTGGCAAGCAACTTTCCTGCAATCAAGCTGCTTTGTTTCGCCGAGGAAAACTCGGCGCGGCTTACAGAAGCCAGCCTGACTTGCCGAGTACAAGCCATCCTTTCAAAGGCCACACTGCGCGCGGACTTGGTTGCTGCGCTGGAGCGGATTTCGGGTTCCGTCATAAAGCAGCCAGCTTCTCGAACCTGAAGACTGAGCTGAAAACAAAGTTCGAGTACGCGAAGCTGGAAGTCAACTTCGCCTACTTCGGGCACGACTGCAACGCTCCTGCATCGGTTCCCGCTACGGTTTTACAAATCTTAATTAATCTCTTGCGAAAGAAATTGCGGAGCCCACGTTCATGTCTATACAGAAGCTGCGGTAGCAGCCATCGCGTAAGCAGCGCTCGGAAGCAAGCCGCTTTGCGGCACCTGCGCTGGAAGCAAGTAACGACGGGAAATGATTTCTTTGGGGGAGACTCGTGCCGAGGGTTCGTCGGGTACTGCGTGTTTTTCTGTTGCTGTTGTTAATAATGACTACGCTTTCGGCTTCGGAAACCGCATCCTCCGCCTTTGAACGCGGGAAAAAAGAAGAGGCAAGTCAGAATTACGAAGAAGCGTATCTCGCATATAAGGTGGCATATACTCTGCAGCCCTCGAACATTGCCTATCGCAGCGCGGCCACGCGCCTGCAATTTCTAGCGGCGGCCGTCAAAGTACATCGGGGAATACAGCTGCGCGATGCCGGCGACTTGAAAAAAGCGCTGTTGCAATTCGAATTTGCGCTCCAAATTGATCCCTCCAGTGCCATCGCCCGGCAGCAGATCGAGAGCACGAAGCAAGCGATCGTGGAGGCCAAGACGCCGAACGCGACAGATTCAAACGGCCAGGAAGACGCCTTGAATGCTGAACTCGACGCCATTCAGGGTCCCATAAAGTTGGCGCCCGTGGCCGATTTGCCGATCACCTTGAAGCTCTCAGAGGACAGCAAAGTCATTTATGAAACGATTGGGAAGCTGGCTGGAATCAACGTCCTCTTTGATCCCGATTACAATTCCCGACGCATGCGCGTTGAACTGGCGGGTGTCAGCCTGCTGCAGGCGCTGGAGACACTTGCGCTGCAATCCAAAACGTTTTGGAGGCCGGTAACCCCCAACACGATTTTTGTCGCAGCCGATAACCCCGCCAAACGAAAAGAACTCGAACAGAGCGTCGTAAAGACCTTCTATCTTTCCAATTTGTCGCAACCCACCGAATTGCAGGACGTCGTTAACGCGGTGCGCACGGTATTGGAAGTTAGCCGGATTCAACAACTGGCGTCCCAGCAGGCGATTGTGATGCGCGGGACGCCCGACCAGATTTTGTTGGCGGAGAAAATTGTCCACGACATCGATAAGGCGCCTCCGGAAGTCGTTGTCGAAGTTGCCGTCATGCAGGTCAGTCGGGACAAGGTCAAGAATCTTGGTATCAACCCACCGAGCAGTGCGAGCGTGCAATTGCAGAGCAACACTACCAGTTCCTCCAGCAGTTCGAGCAGCAGTTCCAGTTCCAGTTCAAGTTCATCTACCAGCAACTCACTCAACCTGAATACTCTGGCAAACTTGAACGCCACAGATTTTCAGGTGACCATCGGAGCCGCTAGTTTGAATGCGCTGGCCAGCGACAGCTCTACGAAGATTATCCAGAACCCGCAGTTGCGTTCGATGAATGGTCAGAAGGCTTCACTGAAGATCGGCGAGCGCGTGCCCACCGCAACCGGATCGTATTCGTCCGGAGTTTCGTCGACGACGGTCAGCGCTCTGGTGAACACGCAATTTCAGTACCTCGATGTTGGAGTCAACGTCGATATCACGCCTCGCGTTTACGACAATGGAGACATTGGCCTGAAGATTTCGCTCGACGTTTCTTCGGTCACCTCCTACGTAAGCATCGGTGGCATCAGCGAGCCAGAGATCGGCCAACGGAAGATCGAACATGAGATACGACTGAAAGATGGCGAAGTCAATCTACTGGGCGGAATGTTCGAGACGCAGGAAACCAAGTCGATCAGCGGAATTCCGGGCTTGTCGCAGATTCCGGTACTGAAATATTTGTTTTCCGAAACCAGCAAGGAGACGACGAATAATGAAATTGTGTTTGCGCTGATACCTCATATCGTGCGGGCACGCGAAATCGTACCGCTGAACCGACGAACTCTCGATGTGGGCACCGCCAACGGCATCCAGTTGCACTCCGCTGAGAATCGTCCGGCAGCAACCGCTGCCAAAGGACAGGCGGCGTCCATCGTTCCCGTTGCTGTTTCTCGGTTGGCGGTGGCAGCTAAGACCACTGCAGCCTTCGATCCGCCTTCCGTGTCTACTCACGCAGGGGCAACCTTTGCGGTTAATGTAATGCTATCGAATGTGGAAAATGCATACTCCGTGCCTCTGCGCCTGGTGTACGATCCCGCCCGTCTAGAAGTAGTGAACGTCTCTAACGGCGGCTTCCTCGACCAAGGCGATCAAATTGTCGCCCTTTCGCATCGCGAAGACGCTTCAGCCGGGGTTTTGGAGTGTACGGCATTGCGGCCCAAGGGCAGCGGCGGAGCGTCCGGCAACGGTGCGGTGGTCGCGGTCACATTTCTGGCAAAGAGTACGGGCCTCTCCAGGCTGACGGTCACGGATGCCAATGTGGTTCATCCGGATGGCCAGATGCTGGCAATACCGGCAACCGAAATGAGCGTAACCGTGCAGTAATCGCAAGTGCGTTGATTTCAATGATGGGGGAGTTTTGCTAGAGCTGATGTTGTTGCCGAGGTGTTGAGGGGGTAATGGCAGCAACCAGTGGCGGCACTTGTTGGCAGAGGGCCGCCCGCGCGGCGGGGTCCGAGAACCGCTCTTCCCCGAAGGGCCCCGCCGTCACCTTCTCGTATTGTTTTCAGAGGCTAACAGCGAAGGATGCCACTGGCGCTTCTTCTTGGCGAGCACACAACTTTACAGAAACATAACGAAGCATTTACGCAAACGGACGCGACGAACCGCATCTTTCTTGAGTGATGATCTGTCCACGGCAGACTTCCCGTATTCGAGGATCCGTGCCATCCACTCGGTGCAGCGACTGTTTTCACACACCGGAGTTCCATGTTTGCAGGCTAGCGGCTTCTGCGAGATGAGGATGACGAAATTGATTGACTTTCGACGAAAACACAGCCGAGTCCCATTTGCATTAGTGGTTCTGTCTTTTCTTAATGCGGCATTGTTGGCACAGACACCCGCGGCTCGGATCACGACGCAGATCGTCGACTCCGAACGGACAATCATCCCTGGAACTCATCCGCCAATGGCGAGGCAGGCAAACGATACTGGCCAAGTACCGGCGGGAACCAAGCTCGGGGGCATTAGCATTGTTTTTAGCCGCACCGCCTCCCAAGAGGCAAAGCTACAAGCGCTCCTCGCCGCACAGCAGAACTTATCTTCGCCGCTGTATCACAAGTGGCTTACGCCGGAGGAGTTTGCCAACCAGTTTGGCGTAGCCGACTCCGATATTTCGAAGGTAGAGTCGTGGCTCGAGCAAGAGGGATTTGCGGTCGACGGCATTTCGCGCAGCAAGAACCGTGTCACCTTCTCTGGTACCGCTGGACAGGTCGCAGCGGCTTTCGATACCGAGTTGCATTACTACACCGTCAATGGCCAAGTGCATTACGCTCCGTCGAAAGACGTAAGCGTCCCGGCGGCATTCTCTTCGGTAGTGCTGTCGGTCTCTAATCTGTCGAGCTTCCGCCCCAAGCCCCAGTTGAGGTTCAGGTCGAACTTCACTTCCAGCCAATCCGGCAACCACTATCTCACGCCGAAAGACGTCGACACCATTTATGACATCAATAAGGCCTACAACGATGGCTACACCGGGACCGGGCAGTCGATCGCCGTGGTAGGGCAGTCGGAGGTCTATTTATCGGACGTGGAGAACTTCCAGAACGCCGCCGGGATCGCCGTCAAGGATCCAACCCTGGTATTGGTTCCGGATTCCGGAAGCCCAGCCGTCAGTTCGGGCGACGAAGCCGAATCCGACATCGATATGGAATATTCGGGCGGCATCGGCACCGGCGCAACGATCTATCTCGTCTTCGTGGGCGACAACTCCAACTACAGCGTTTGGGACTCAATCAACTATGCCGTCGATACACTGATTGCCCCGATTATTAGTATCAGTTATGGAGACTGCGAGACTGACCTCGGATCGAACGACTACGCAACCCTTAACGGCGTGCTCGAGCAGGCAGCCGCCCAGGGACAGAGCGTGATCGCCACTGCCGGAGACGCGGGTTCAACCGCCTGCTATGGGGACACGAATCTTACTACTTCACAGCAAGAAGCGCTTGCCGTCAATTTTCCTGCCAGCAGCCAGTATGTCACCGGCATGGGCGGAACCGAGTTCCCTGCGGCCGACGTCGCGGCTTCGAATACAACATATTGGGAATCTGCAAGTGGCAGCGATGTCATCAGCTCGGCACTCTCCTACATCCCGGAGCAGGTTTGGAATGACGACTCTTCGTCGGACGGCCTCTCTTCAGGTGGCGGCGGTGTGAGTACGCTGACGTCAAGACCCAGTTGGCAAACCGGAGTGCCGGGCATCCCCTCCGGCAGCTACCGCCTGGTTCCGGATATTTCCTTGGACGCCTCGCCCAACAATGCCGGTTTCCTGTACTGTTCCAGCGATTCGGGCGCGACAGGTGTCACTGGAAGTTGTTCAAACGGCTTTCGCGATAGCAACGATCAGTATCTGACCGTAGCCGGAGGCACAAGTTTCGGTGCTCCGATTTTCGCGGGCATGCTGGCCATCATCAATCAAAAGCTGCACTCGACCGGACAAGGAGTGGTCAACTCCACGCTATACACTCTAGCTGCCGACACAACCACGTACGCTTCAGCTTTTCACGACATCACCAGCGGCGGAAACCAATGCACTGCGGGATCAACCTATTGCTCAGCGGCCGGAGAATCGGAATATCCGGCCACCACTGGTTATGACGAGGCTTCGGGCCTGGGTTCGCTCGACTTCTCCAACCTGCTGGGAGCTTGGCCTACGATACCGGCCTCGTCGTTAGAGCCCTCAGTAACGACGTTGTCTGCCGCCACGAGTACGCCCGCGAGCGGTGCGGACGACACGATTACCATTACGGTGGCTTCCGGTTCGAGTTCGAGCACAACCAAGCCGACTGGGACTTTGACAATTGAAGTGGATGGCACCACCGAGACTTCCTCCCTTGCCCTCACAGACGGCTCGGCTACCTACACTTTCTCTTCCAGCACCACCGGTTCCCATGTGATCACCGCGACTTACTCCGGCGATTCCACCTATGCGCCTTCAACCGGCACGCTGGCGTTGACAGTGGGTGGGTCGTCGTCCAGCGGATCTTTTTCGCTGGCGGCCACAAACCTGACGGTTTCCGCCGGTAGCTCAGGCACTTCAACCATCACCGTCACGCCACAGAACGGCTACACCGGTACCATCGGGTGGAGCGTGTCGGCCAGTTCGTCGCTTTCGAATGCGTGCTATTCCCTCCCCGATGCCACTGTATCCGGAACCGGCGCGGTCACCACCACAATGACCGTCTACACCAGCGAGTCTGCATGTGCTAACGCTTCGGCAAAAGGGTCAAATGGCAAGCGCCTGTTCACGGGTGGCGTGATGCGTTCTGGGATCGACAATCGTCCAAACTCCGGCTTTAACCCTGCGAAAGCGGGAATGAGCATGGGAATCGCGCTGCTCGTTGGACTATTAGGATATCGCCCAAAGAAATTCCGCGCGTACGCGGGAGTCTTCCTTATTGCTGCTCTGAGCTTTGGAATATCCGCCTGTGGTTCCGGATCGTCATCGAGTTCCACAAACGCGGCGAAGGGAACGTATACCTTAACCATCGTGGGTACCGATACCTCTTCGTCGTCGATCACTGCGTCGACCACGATGACGCTGGCCATTGACTGAGTTGACTAAGCATCGGCGCGAAGTTACTCACAAAGTTACGCATCTAGCGTTCCACAGTAAGTCATTATGAGATGGTTGCCAGCCGGATTCGCATTGTTGTTCGCCGCAGGCTGTTTCGGCGCGGAAACACTCCCGGCCGCGGGGCCGCAATTGGCCGCCAGCAAAGATGCGCTTGCCGGCAAGCCGCTCGACGGGCTGCGCGATATCCACTATCGCGGCGATTCAAAGGGTTTGCTCACCGCAATTGCCGCGTCCTATGGGCTCTCGGTACTTTTCGACGATAACTTTCCCAACCGTCATGTGCGATTCGATTTAGACAACGCAAATTTCGCAACCGCTATGCGGCTCGCATCCGCAGTCACAAAGTCATTCAGCGTGGCACTCGGAGACACAGTCCTTCTTGCCGTCGTCGACAATCCCGAGAACCACCGCATCTACGATCGCATGGGCATGCGCTCGTTCTCCATCCCTGGCGGCGATTCCGGCCAGGAGTTGAACGATCTGATCACTTCGCTGAAGACGCTCTTCAACCTCAAGTTCGTGAGTCTCGATGTCGCGTCCAGAACGATTACCCTGCGTGGGACGGAAGCTGCGCTGAAAGCCGCAACCCAGTTTCTCGGACAGATGACGGGCGACAAGCCGGAGGTCATGCTCGACCTGCAAGTCTTTCAGCTGAGTCGCACCTACGCTCGGCAGATCGGCCTGCACGTACCAGATAGTTTCAATCTCTACAGCCTTGGGGCGGCTCTATCTGGAGTGAATAGCGGAAAGAGCGAGGCGACTATTCTGGCAACACTGGAGAGCGAGGATAGTTCCATCTTGAGCAACCCGCTGGCAACTTTCGGAGGAGGAATCAGTTTCTTCGGGCTGAGCCTCGATCAGTTGTCCGCTGAGCTTTCCGTGAACGAGAGTTCCGTTCGGGCGCTCGAGCATGTCCAACTCCGCGCTTCTCAACAGAAGGACGCCACTTTCAAAATGGGGTTGCGGTATCCCATTCAGACCTCCAGCTATTCGTCGATAACCAGTTCTGTTAGTACGTCGACGTTGCAGTCTCTCGGCTTATCGTCCTCCCAAATATCCAGTCTCACGAGTACGGCTAGTTCGACGATTCCGTCCGTTAGTTATGAGGACATCGGACTGGTGCTTAAGGCGAAGACGCTGATTCACGGCACTTCAGATGTATCGCTCGATCTGGAAATACAATTCCGCACTTTGGGCGCCACAACCGTGAACGGCAATCCCATCATTCTCAATCGCGAGTACAAGGGAACAACCCTGCTCAAAGAGGGAGAAGCGGCGGTAGTGGCCGGAATGATCACCAAGTCCGACGAGAAGAGCCTGAGCGGTCTGCCTGCGTTCTCCGCCGTCGCCGGCCTTGGCACCCTCACATCACAGCGTTCTACACAGGAAGAGGATGACGAACTGCTGATCCTGATCACGCCCTACGTTGTCGACAACCCGAAGCGCGCCGCGGCACAGGAAATCTGGATGCGCAACTAGTTGGCCCGATCAGATCATGCCCGTTTGAGCCTCGACGCCAGCAAACGAATCGGGCAAGAAACCCGTGGCTTGAATATTGCAATAATACTGCTCACTTGCAAGTGATGCTGGGATTGTCTTTCGCCAATTCCACACATGCCGCATGTTGTTTCGCGCGCCGCCGCTGATTTGCCGAAGTTGAAGTAGAAGAGGGAGTAACCGATTGCGAAGCTGGACTTGGAGACTGCGCACTCGAAGTGGAAGCCTTGTCTAGCATTGCTTGAAACGCCGCAATCTCCTCTGGCCGGCTCCATATAAACTCCTGAGTTTGCGTTTGGCAGTAATCATCCGGATATTCCCAAACAGGCTGAACAGTTACCTTTGTCGTGCCATTGAGTTCCACCAAGGTGTACGACCACACCTTTTTTGTGGTCATGCCCTTACACATGCTTGAGGCCGTGAAAATCGCATCCACGACGGGCATCTGCGCTGGTTTCGAGAAGCGAAACTGGAGCTGATTGTCGGAATCGAGCGTGTAGCCTTCCCTTAGATTCGCTTGGACGATGAGCGCTTTGAGCGTTTGAGCAGACGATCTGCTGGTAAACACATAAGGCCCCGGCCGAGCCTTTGCTTTCTTATCGCGCGCCGCAGCCAAAGTCGATATCGCCAGAATTAGAATCAGTATTCGCTTCATACCTTTACCGGTTGCGAACTTTACGGAGATGATCCTCCGAACCGCCCGGAACTGTTTCCCGTTGAAGTCTGTCGAGACAGGAGTGTGAGCCCGGCAGACTTGCAACGGGATCTGCACCACCGAAGTGGCGCAGCTCTTACGCGCGGTGAAGTTAGCATCCTCCTTCTGATTTCATCGCGTGCTTAGAGATTGGTAAGATTCTCGCCTTCACCGCCTTGACTTAACTGTCTGTGACGAGCGAATACTTGATCTTGAAAAGCACGGGATCTCCAAGCACATTAAGCCGCTCGTTCTATGTAGGACATTGGAATACACGCCATTCTGATTCGTTGTTAAGTATTAGTGAAGTAAAAGTAAAGTTTTGTTTTTTATCGACTCCTCATGGTACAAAGCGAAAAGAGTGGAACTACCGGTCTGCCCCTTAACGCGCGGCCAAAGATCTTTCAAGTGGTCATGAACGAAAAGGCCGAGCGGAGGAATGGCCCGACTTCATGCTGCCACGATATTGGCAACACAGGCCGGTGGCACTCAGCTACACTCTCGCTGGCATCGAAGACTTAGAGTGTTTCATGGACAATTTGATAGGGAGCTTTGACGGATACGCCGCCACACAAACTCTTTACACTTCTTAACCTATTTGTAGCGCCCAGCACACAACTGCCCGCAAACGATAAGAATCCTAGTTTAAGGGTCCAACAACTGGGGTAGAGACCTGGTTCTGTAGGTCTGCAGGGCTTTTGCGGCTCTAGTTACTTTCAGGCGCAGACGGGCGAGGCCGAGGTTCCTCCCTAAAAAAGGCGCACCGAATCCGCCGAATCCAAGGAGTTCTTCAAAAAATGTCAAGAAAGATTGTTGGCATTGGATTTGTCATTTTCCCAAGTACATTCGCTTGTCTTGCTCAAGAGAGTCGCTCTGAATTCAGTCTGCAGGGGACGGGATTTTTCACCAAGGCTGCCTATCACCGATCCCGCTGTTTGTCGCGATGTGTCGAGCGAAACGTGGAATGCGACGGAGAATTTGAATGAAGCCACGATACAACGCTCCAACGACGCCCTCAGCTTCATTTACCCTCAAGACTGCTTTATTAACGTTAGTCTTTTCTTTGGTAGCAGTTGCGCAAAAGCCGCCTGCTGGCGCGGGGATCCCCATCCCGACCGTTAGCATCGGAACCGATGGCATCAAGATCAATTTCCCCAAGCCTCCCGCTGGTCCTGGCATGAGGCCTAGCGGCCCAACAACAACGGCTGATCCCCCCGCTCTGCACCCGAGCGACGAAATTGAACTGGAAGCCTTTCGCCACGCATTGGCAGCTCAAGCCATGCCAGCGCAGGTATCAGCGTACCTCTCTCTCGTAAAGAGCACGAGGACAGTCGTCGGCAAATTTGAAGATTTGCGGACGCTATTGAACACGGAGAGTGCGAGCACGGAATGGCCGGCCAAGAGAGTTGCATTTGATGAGTCCCTGGAGAAGGCTCGCACATTGAACAAGGCTTTCGTGCAAGGTTTTTCCGAGCGACAGAAAGGCGCATTAAAGGAAGTCACCTGGAAATTGATTCGCGCCGATTCCCGGCTAGCGGACCGGGCCAAGGCACTTGACGCGAGGATCGCCGATCTGACAACGAAAAAGAGCGGGCTCATCAGCTCATCCCTCAAAGTTGAGGAGGCCCTGGCTTACTTTCGCGAGCAACTGCGTGTGTTGGGAAAAGAAATGTATGCCCTTCCGGACCCAGGAGAAGAGCAACTCATCTTCACGATGCCGCCCTCGACAAGTTCTGTAACAATAGGTAACCAGACGATCGCGGTTCGCACTTCCGCCACGATTTCTCGCGCTCCAGCAGCAAACCTCGATAATGTAGTCCATCTCCAGATGAGCTCAAATCTGGGTGATCTGCAGCAATCCATTGCCCCGATACTGCAAGCTCAACTCGCTCACTCTGATCCGTGTGGCGAGCACGTTGCAATTCAGCAAGCCCTGGTCAGCACTTCCTCCCCGACAACCGATGTCTGGGTCCAATTGCATTTTGAACGTTGGGCGTGCCTAGGCGCCTCTGCGTCGAAAACGCCGATGGAAGTCATGGAGGCGAACGGCACCATGACGGTCAAGGTTACTCCCGAAGTCGAAAAGGATGGATCGCTGTCGATCCTCACGCAGATAGAGACAGTGGAAGCAAACGGAATGCTGGCCGAAATGCTGCGTTCCGGTCCTCTGGGCGACACGGTGCGTGAGAAAATTAGGAAAAGCTTTGTTACAGCCTTGCAGAATAGCTTGAAGCTTAATGCGGTGTTATTGTTGATGGGACCCGACTCGGCTGCCATTGAAACCGCCAGATTTGTTCGGGACGGTGACGGTGGCACGCTCGCCATTGCGCTGGACGGACACTTGCATTTTTCGGGCGAACAAGTTGCCGTACTGAACGGTCAAAAATCCGAAAGCCCGCCCACTTACGAGAGTTCGCAGCGCTAGCTCGATCCGGCGTAAACAGGCGCATGTACGGTTAGGAGGTCGATATCCTTAGATCATGGATCACAACTCCTGTGATCGAAAACGGGAAGCGCTGCATAGACCGGGCCGCGCGCTGACCGCGGCCGTTTGAACCAAACTCTTCGGCAGCATTCCCGGCGCCTAGACGACGATGGCTGCGGCAAAGAATCGGCCTTCGGGATCATCGCCGGGCAAGAATTCGACTGTGCAGAGCCAATCATCTTCCTCTTGCCAGTACATACCTCCAATTTATTGAATCTCCACTTTCCAGAATTCCTGGCCGACACCAGCGATGAGCGTGACTCTCGCAGTGCCTGGCTCTGACGCTCAGATCGGCCGCACCGCACTACGGATTACGCTACGGTTTTGTTCCCGCTACCGCTGCGCAAGTACCAGGTTGAAACGCTCGGCGCTATTGTCAACGCTTACGACGCGGGAGTACGTCGGCAACTTCTTGCCATGGCTACTGGCACTGGGAAAACCGTTATTTTCGCCAACTTGTTGCAGGCGATGAACCACAGGATTCCCGGTCAAATGTGGGTCATCGCGCACCGCGAGGAACTAATCGACCAAGCTGTTACCAAGATACGCAATAGGCAGTCTTGCCAAATGGAATGGCGATACTAGGGATCGTTCGCTCCTAGAGAGCACGAACCCACCACTACCTCACCATTCGTGCCGATGTCAAAGAGCGCGCAGGGGCGCGTTTGCTCGTCGAGACGCGTGGCCACGATGCCGCACAGCAGAGTCGCTGCCCACGAATCCGCCCAGGCAGGGCAGAAATTCGACCGGCCCCGGCCATCCGAAATCGGAATCATCGAAGCGGTAACCGCCCAGTGCGGGTGAGACGAATGGAGCGTGGGACAACGGCTTCCACATCGAGGCCGCAGAAGAGATGGTGCATCGCCGTATTGCCCGCCACCAGCACCTCCTGGAGCGGCTCGCCGCCCAGCATCCCTCCGAGCGCCTCGCGGATGAGGCGGCCCTTGCAGCACGACACTCAAGCCCCATACTGTCAATAGCTTAGAACTGGCCCACCGTCAAAAAAGACCGACGACTATGGTCCGCTATCCGCTGACCACGCTTCTGGCGCGTGCGGCATGCTTTTCGAATCGATTCGAAGGGGGTGGCAGAGCCCACAGGCCGCGGCGCCCGGGCAATTTGGTGCGGCATCTTCACGACTTCGTGCACGATCGACTCGCGACAGACGCCTTCTACCTCACCATCCTCGACCGAGGCCCTGTTCCTTTCTGTAAGGTTGCGAGACGACTGGTTGAGCTGAGGCGACTCGCCCGCGACTAATTGAGATCACTAAACGCCACCGGAAACTGACTCATTGATCCGCCGCCTTTGACGTCCATGAGCACCAGGGTGGTGATCGACCCATTTGCCGGGGTATAGTTCTGGTTGATGTATTCTTGGCCGGTATTTTGGTGCGGAGTAACGACGACCGCATAGCCACTTCCCGCGGTATACGCAAGCGACTGTACATAGATACCCTGCCCGAAGGTCAGAGCAGGGATACTAGGGCTGGCGGGTAGCTGGTTGCCAGTCGGGAAGATATAAACATCCACGCCTCCGGCAGGCGAACTGGGCGAGGCATTGATGACACGGTATTCCAAAGTGTTTGTCGTCGGCGCTGTGTTGTTGTCGGTTAGCACCGCCGGGGTGTTATTGGAGGCCGCAAAGCCCTGCAAAACAACCGTGTACTGCGTCGAGGAGCTGAAGCTGCCGGTGCCGTTGTTGACTGGGTTTACAGTGGCGCCGCTCACATAAGCCGTAATCGTATCGCTACCGGACGGTTCGCTCGCGTAGGTTGCGGGGGGATTAGTGGCTGGAAAAATAGAGCCAAAGGCCACGGGAGTGGAACCGGTGATCTTGTTTCCATTGAAATCGACATCCAAGGCCCCCTGAGCGTCGGGGATGGCATTGATTATGCGAATCTGCGTATTGTTGCCTGAGCCACAGCTGGTAAAGAGGCTCAAGGCCGCGATGGCTAACGTCAGGGGCAGGGCTTTCAACAAGCGAAACATAGGTATTCTCCAATAAGGCAGTTTTGGTGGTGAGCAAGACCATGGGATGCATTTATCGTAATGCCAGGTTTTACGGGCGTGTGTAAAGTTTTGTATTCCGACTATTGAACAGCGTCGCAAAGACAAACAGCAGATGCTTCTTCATGACTTGCTCCTATTTGCAATGAGAACCTGCAGTAGCGCTACTGATGTGGCGCTTGCTGTCAGTGTGCGTTCCCGAATGCTTGAAGTCGTGCATACCTAAGAGATGCGCAGGGAACGTAGTTATGCGTAACGTTCTTTACAATTCTTAACTAATCTCACGCGAAAGAAAGCGCATTGACGCCGTTCTCCCTATGCAGTGGTCTTACCGACCATCGTTCGATCTGTGTGTTAGCCAAAGCGGCGGAGCCGTGTACTAGTAACAGGAGAAATGGTCTGGGGGAGGGAGCTTGTGGTCAAGATTCGTCGGGGAACCGGGTTTGCTCTTCTTCTCTTGTTATTGATAACTGCTCTTCCTGCGTCAGACACTGCACGCTCCGCTTATGAACGGGGCAGAAAAGAAGAAGCAAGTCACAAATATGAAGAAGCGTATGCCGCATACAAAGAGGCTTATGCTCTGGAGCCCTCGACCATTGAGTATCGAGCCGCGGCCACGCGACTCCAATTCCTCCCGGCTTCTATAAAGCTACATCGGGGAGTAAAGCTGTTCGACGAAGGCAGCTTTCAGGAGGCATTATTGAAGTTTGAAGCTGCCCGCGAAATCGACCCCTCCAGCCCGATTGCCGGTCAGGAGATCGATAGAGCGAAGAGAGCGATAGAAGAGTCCTCCAAGATGGGTGGTGGCTCAGCCCATCCAAGCCGCGAAGAAGACGACGTTAATGCGGACCTGGAGGCGATCAAAGGGCCGGTAAGATTGGCGCCTGTGTCCGATGTGCCGATCACATTAAAGCTTACTGAAGATAGCAAAGTGATCTATGAAACGATCGGAAAGTTAGCCGGAATCAACGTACTGTTCGATCCCGATTACAACGGGCGTCACATGCGGGTAGAAAGGAATGGTATCAACTTGCGGCAAGCGCTTCAGGCATTAGCGCTCCAGTCAAAGACATTCTGGAAGCCAGTTACACCCAACACGATCTTTGTCGCGGCGGACAATCCGGCGAAATGAAAAGAGCTGGACCAGAACGTGATCAAGACGTTCTATCTTTCCAATATTTCGCAGCCCACGGAACTGCAAGACGTGGTAAACGCAGTTCGGACCCTATTAGAAGTCAGCCGAATTCAACAGGTGGTCACCCAACAAGCCATTGTGATGCGCGGTACTCCGGACCAGATTCTGTTGGCGGAGAAGGTTGTCAACGACATCGACAAGGCGCCCCCGGAGGTTGTAGTCGATGTCGCTGTCATGCAGGTCAGTCGCGATAAGGCTAAGGATCTCGGTATCAAACCACCGACCAGTGACGTGACCGGCCATTTTTGTACCAAGTGGATTCTCTCTCATTCCACTTGGTACAAAAGATCGGTCAGGTCAATCGAATGCGGTGCCAGGTCCGAAGTGAGCATCGACGAAGCATAGCTCGAAAGCGGGTACCGCACACCCGGAAATCATGACAACGGGAACGTCAGGATTGATTCCCTTCATGTTTCCTGCAAGTTCCGCGCCCGACAGCTGAGGCATTTGATAATCAACCAGTGCGAGGTCCACGGATGTGTCTCTGAATTGTGAAAGGGCCTCGACCGAATCGGCGGCTGTGATCACCTTGAAACCGCAATTCTGAAGAACGCTGGCCAACAACCTTCTTGATTTTGGATTGTCGTCCACATACAGCACTGTTGGTTGTCGATCGTCCACGATGCAATCTCCTTTCGCTGCGCGGGAAACAAAATCAACTTCCTCCGCGCTGCTGAACGAACGCAGCATCGGAACGAGCTTGCGGGTGAGATCGTTAAGTATTGGTAAATGTTCCGCAAGAGCTGATGAACGCCGGCGCGACAACGAATCTTTACGAAACTTAACTGACTATTTACTTACAGAATGCCGTTACTCGCATCTTTCCCTAGTGTGTCATGAGCTGAGCGCATGTTTCACTGCTCAGCCTGCTGCGTTTCTCTGCCGTATCAGTGCGTTTATCAAAACTTGGGAAGGGGGTATTCGTTATGAAGCGACCTGCTTTCATGATTGCGAATGTGATAGTGATTCTGGCCATCGCGGCCGCAGCTCAGGAAACCCGATCTGAAATCGCCGTGCAAGGCACGGGACAATTCACGAACAGTTCGTCTGGTAAGGATCCGTACGCGAGTGGGGTGACGAGACGGGCCGACACTACGGGTGGATTCCTGGTTTCTTATCGCTATCGACTGTGGCGCTGGCTAGCTGTGGAAGGAAATTACGGGTTCGCGCGTAACAGTCTGCAGTACTCCACAGCGTACGGGCTGTATAGCGGGGATGCCTACATGCACCAGGCAACCGCGGGAGTCGTTGTTAACCTGCCCGCCACTACACGGTTCAAATTCAGCCCCTATCTGCTCGCGGATGGAGGTGCGCTGATATTCAATCCGACAAGCAGCGGTTTCCGGACAACTGGTGGATTCAGCACATATCCTACAGCAGCACGACAAACGAAAGCGGTCTTCATCTATGGCGGCGGCGCCGACTTTCCCCTCACGAAACGTTTGTCGTTCCGTGCCGAGTATCGCGGCATGGTCTATCACGCCCCAGACTTCGGAGTTTCAACCCTCACGACGGGAGCGGTCACGCACACCGCACAACCATCCGCGGGAATCGTCTTTCGGTTTTGACCGAATCAGAGAAAACTCCCCTTCCCTCCGTTTTTTGTTGTTGTCCAGCAGTGCCTCCCCCGGGAGGCTGGTGATGAGCCAGCCTCATTTTTATTGTGGCTTCCTATAGCTTTCCCACGCCGGCAACCAGATACAGCAAGCGCAACCGACATAACTTTACTCATGCGTAGCTATGTATTTACGCAAGAAACTTCACCTCGCTGCATCTTGGGTATGTAGCGGGCAGTGAGCGCATGGAAAGCAACCGAGCGGCCCTGCAATGAAGGAGGATGTGATGATCTCACCTATCTTGTGTGTTGAAGACGATGCCGAACAGAGAACACTAATACAAGCCATTCTGGATCATTTTGGATTCCACGTAAGGACCACCGAAAACGCTCACCAAGCCTTGGAGTTGATTCTCGATTCCGACTTCCAGCTCGCCCTCCTTGATTACGACCTGCCAGACATGACGGGCGCACAACTCGCGCAGGAGATCCGGGCAATCACACCTGAGATGCGAATCATTGTTTTATCTGGCCGTGTGGACTTGCCGGCTGGCGAACTAACGTACGTGGACGCGCATGTGGCCAAAGGGTCGCCCATCAGCGAACTCATGGAGACAATCTGTTCTTTGCTCCCCCAGTACCGGAAACACGTGCCGCTGTTGGGATTAATGCGTACGCAGATGCTTCGCACCGATAACGGCAGATGCCGCACACAGTGAAGAAATAAGATGTCAACCAAGAAAGGAGTCATATGAAAAACACCCTCTCCCTCATCACCATTATTGTATTGTCCTTGATTACTGGAACCCAGATCTCGCGGGCCGCTAACAACAGCGCAAGCACAGACCTTCGCCAATCAGCGCCGAAGTTAGAGATTAGCGCCCAGGATAGCGCCGATGCCCTCAGAAACCTGGTGGCAGTAAGTCCTGAAACGCCTCGTGGGCCGCGAGAGATCTTGGCAGACTACGAATCGGAAATGGCCAATATCACGCGGCGCATGACCGGTGAACTCGGTGCTATTTCGCAGGCTGTGGCGGACCGACAACTCACAAGAGACCAGGGTGAGCATCTCGCTAGAGAACGGTATCAAGTTGCCATGATGCAATTTCAGTTGCTCAGTACATGGCATGCGATCCTGGAACAAGAGGTGGCACGCGCCGCCGCAGCCCAGCCGAATCTCTCGCCTGCTGCTCAGGCCCTTGTCGTGCCGCTGCCATTTTCCTCGTTACAGCTCAATCCTACTCTGGCTCGACATCTCGAATTAACGCAGCAGCAAGTTGAGGCGATTCAGGAGCTGATGGAACAGGAACGTCCCGGTGTGTCTCCATTGATGGCTGAACTCGATGTCACTCGGCAAGAGCTTGTGAGGGAAACTCGAAGTGTGCATCCGAACCAGGAACGGGTCCGCGCCTTGGCTCTGACACAAGCACGTCTGCTCTCGACACTGGTTGCCGAAAATTCACGGTTGCAGGCTAAGATTGGGGCTCTGTTGAACGCAGAGCAACGAAGGAAGCTGGAAGCGCTCCTGCAGGCGAACGAAGCAGCTGTGCCGGTTGGTGACTAGCATTTCCACTAGTATGGCCCACACAAGGGAAGTGGCCGCCAATCTGCCAACTCGCAGTCTGACATCTCCACATTCGTGGCGTTTCATCAAGAACTCACAAATCTTTACTTTGGGTTCACCGACATTTAACACGAATCCAGCGACTCAAATACGCCTTATAGATTTTTTTCGTGGCGTGACTCCTGTGCTCCGCAAAAAGTACGTGAGCCTGCTTTTTGAAATTGGAAAGACGTAAGAAGCAAAAGAGTTACGTCCTCGTGATCGGATGTGGCATTCTTTACTGCATGCCCGTTGCAAAGCGGCTTTTCCATGTGCTGCTGAAGGTCCTCGCCCTGATTCTGGATGCCCTCATCTTTTTGAAACTATGCTTTCGTCCCAGGACTTCTCTGGCGGCCGAGAATCTATTCCTGAGGAAACAGGTGGCGGTTTATCTGGAGCGCCAGGTGAAGCCTCGGCGAGCAACAGACTCCACTAGGTTAAGCCTCGTTTTTCTTTCGCGATTGTTCGAGTGGCGACCGGCCTTGACCATGGTAAAGCCGGAGACCCTGATTGGCTGGCATCGAAAGTCGTTCCAGCTTTTTTGGAGATGGAGGTCCAAACCGCGGGGAAGGCCGCGATTGCCGCTCGATCTCCGTAATTTGATTGTGGAAATTGCTCTCAACAATCCCACCTGGGGCGAGGAACGCATTGCGGATGAACTGCTGATAAAACTAGGGATACGAGTTTCCCCTCGCACAATCAGACGCTACATTCCCGAGAATACGGGGCCTCGGAGTGGAGTTTCATCGCAGCGCTGGTTGACCTTTGTCCGGAACCATGCTCAGGCCATTCTTGCTTGCGACTTCTTCGTGACCGTCACCGCCACTTTTCGACTGCTCTACGTCTTTGTGATCATGGAGGTAGGCACCCGCCGGATCGTCCACTTCAATGTTACCGCGCATCCCACGGCAGTCTGGACGCTTCAGCAATTCCGAGAGGTGATTACCGGCGAACAGCCGCAGCGCTTTCTCATTCATGATCGCGACAGCATTTACTCGTCTGATCTCGACGCTGCCTTGAAGGCAATGGATCTGAGGATATTGAAAACGCCACTTCGTACTCCCCAGGCAAACGCCTTCTGTGAGCGGTTGATCGGAACCGTCCGCCGCGAATGTCTGGACTTTACGATCCCGCTAAACGAGAGGCACCTGCGGGGCTTTCTCAAAGAGTGGGTCGCGCATTACAACCGGGGCCGGCCACATTCCAGCTTGGGACCGGGCATCCCCGATCCAGGACCCGACTACCAGGGGGTCAAGCCGTCCGGACACCACATTCCGATCGCGCATCAAGTTGTGGCCAAGGCTATTTTAGGTGGGCTACATCACGAATACAGATTGGAGAGGCGTGCGGCTTGATTTTGTGAAGGAGCAAATGTGGCCAAGAAAATCCCGTGGAGCGGTGTGTTGATTTCGGTACAACCGCGGATCCGATTGAGCCGGTCTTTCGATCAGCGCAGCCACACCTATCTGGGTTACACGCTCAGGGTACGCGGCAGCATCGGAGATGAGGACCGAGAATTTCTCGTCGGCGTGGGGCAAGGCGCCCACGTCAAACACCATTTCCGGGCCGGTGATACTGCATCCGGGGACGCGCTGCCGGTTGCCGATCCGCGTCTTGAGACTGTTGAGTTTTATAAGGCCAGCAACCTGAAGGTCGCTGTATCTCATGCTAAAGAAGAGACACAGCCGCCCCCATGGCACGGTGTCCCACCGCCGCTTCCGGTCTACCGGGAACGCGGTCATCGGCGACTTGCGGCACGAACCTACCAGGACAAGTGTTCGAGCTGTATTTGGGGATGCAAGATGGCGATCGAGATGATTGTTGATCAGTGGAACCCGAGGTCACGCCGCTACCGAACCGAGGCATTCTGCTACGGCCCTCGTTCTTGTCCTCTCTACCAAGGCGGACCGGCACGCCAGGTTCCCGGCCGTCGTGGAATGACTTACACGGAGGAGGACTGGGTTGATGATGAGGCAACCTCACATCGCGGCCTCGACGAGTAGAATAGTCACGGCCGCCTGCCAGATATTTTGATCTAGAGAGCCCGCGAACGTTCAAAATGTGGCATCAGCGGAGTTTTTGCGGAGGACACCGGTAGATGACGCCTCCTGGGCCACGGCTGACCGCAGGCCACTTGCGAGGGCGGCTACTGCAAGAAGCGCCCCTGCAATAATAATAAGTTGGGGTTTTCTCATCGAAGCCTCCTTGGGAAATGGCAGCCGAGGATAGAGGCAACGCTACTCCGCGGAGATGAAACCTGTCAACGCGAAGATTCCTGCGAAAAAACGGCTGGAATCGTTGCAATGGTCGCCTTGCCGAAATTGTTTCCTTCCGGCGTGCGCAGAAACCCTGCGCTATCGACACCTGCTGGCGCGGCAGATGGTTCAGATGAAAAATCGCCACATGCGGTGCAGCCCTTCGGAGAGCAACCATTCGCGCAGCTCCACTAACTCTCGCATAGTGGTGCCGAACGTGCGCATACGGCCGCCAGATCACGCACGCTGCTTACGATCGAACTGATGGGAGCGAGGATGCTAAAGTCACGGGTTTAGCGCGCGCGTGTGTACCAGATTGAACCTGGCAACCAGTAATTGCGCCCTTCTCCCCACACCGCATGAGTGCTACCGAGGTTATCGATGCCGATGGAAAACAAGTTGCCAAACGGAAAGAGGAAACCGTTGGGCAGGATGTAGTCGTATCCGCGCACGGGGCTGGAGAGTTTCGATTCCGGCGACCAGGTCGCCCCGCCGTTGGTGGAAGCTCGATAGTAGGTATTCCAAAGAAGATGGTTTTGCGTGTCCACTTCTCTCGTGTCCATCCATGCGATACGGACGTCGCCTGCGGCACCGGCGGTGATGGCCGGGAAGCAGTGCTCCACGCCTAACGGGGCGTTTGAGACGTCGACCTTCGCTGACCAGTTTTGCCCTTCGTTCGTGGAAGAGGAGAAGTAAATGCGCTCCGGACCGCCTACGACCGAGCCGGAGTTCCACAAGGCATAGATGATTCCGGCATCATCGGAAGCCAAAGCCATCTGGGAGGCCAGAAAGCCAGCCGAACAGACCTGAGCCGCGCAACCCGGCGCCGCGGTGGAAACGTCCATCGGCGTCGTACTCCAGTTCCGACCGCCGTCCACCGATCGGCTTACAAACACCTCCACCGGTCGCGTGAGAATATCTGTTCGCGGGTAGGCCGTCCAGGAAAAATAGACGTTGCCGACGGGATCCACAGTAGCACCTGCAGCCAGTGACCAGCCCGGCCCGGCACCAGGATTCAGCACAGTGGAAGAGAAATTCTGCGCGTAATCATGCGACGCCGCTACCGAGAGCGTCTGCGCGTGGTTAAAGCTCACGTAGACATTGGGGCCGCGAACGGCCAGCACCGGCTTGTCGATGTCGACTTCTGGAGAATGTTCAGCGGTCGAAAAATACCAGGAGCGGCCAAAATCCTGCGACCGCGCCACCACGATATCGTGCCTGCCCTGCATCCACGATGCATAAAGAGTTTGCCGATCAACGGGGTCGACCTTGATCTGGGCATCAAATTGTCCGGACGATGAAGTCAGCAGGGGCTGCGGCGGTTCCCAGGAAAGGCCATTGTCGTTACTGGTCAGCAGGACCATGGTGGGCGCGGTGCACGCCGGACATTGAGCCACCGGGCCGTACTGAGGAAAGAGAATGTAGATGTGATCGTGGGCGTCTGTCGCTAGCGCAGGCTCCCATTGATCGCCCGTGGTGTACCCGAGGCGACGTTGAGGGGTAAATCCGGAGGCGGCCAGAACAGCCTTTGCGGTCAGGGTCAGAACAAGGCAGATTGCAAGTTTCTGCACAGTCCTGTAGCGGATGGGTCTGAAGACCACAGATTCTCCTGGAGGCAACCAGTCTTAGCGGCTTGGCCGAGACGACTGGCGAATGACGCTCCTCGGAGGTTATCGCGATTCTTGAGTGTGCGTCAATTGCACAAGTGCGTCATTCTCCACCAGGCGGGCGGTCTTGCACTTAATGACTAAGCGGCATTTGTGGCAGTGCCGGCGCACTCGCCGCCCTATGGGTCTTGGGGGAAGTTCGCGCTAGATAAAACACCTATATCAGTATCGCCAGCTCATCAAATCCGCTCCCTTGGGTGCTGTTTTCTGGATGCGGTCCAAAATCTTCGGCAAGTATTGCGTGTTGTAGTGGAGGCGCGAGAGGTAATTCGGCTGTGTAGGATCGCCGTTCCAGCAATGCTCGGCGCGCGGGCCGTAGGTTACTTCTCCTCCGTAAGGAGGATTGGCCGTGGTGTTTAGAAAGTCCTCCATGCGATAGACGGCATTGTTCAGGAAGTAGGTATCGTCCGATCCCACATAGATGTGAATCTTTCCGACCAGTTCTGGGCCTAACTTTGCCCAGCCACGTTCGAGAATTGCTTCGAGATCATAGTGCTGACGCCAGTATTCGGCTACGTTGTGGTCGATCTCTCCGGTTACTTTGTCAAAGATAGGTTGGGGATATCCGTTTGCGCCCACTGGCCCGTAGACCGCCTGCCAGATATCGAACTGTTCGCCGCTGCGGCCGTGATCGCCGAGCGCCAGTTCGTAGGCATTGTTCTCTTCGGTGGTGATGAGGGTGTGACCCAGGTAGTCGCGCATGGCCGGCTGCGCCACGCGCTTCTGCGCGCCCTCGAGGAAAAACGCGTTCTTATCGTTGTAGAGATCGATGTTGGTGTAGGCGTGGAAGTCGATGGGGTCGGGGCAGGCAGCGAAAGCTCCGTTGTAGTGATCGGGATAGAAGACTTGCACGGCTAGCGCTTCCCAGCCCCCGGTCGATCCGCCGTAGACGAAGCGCGCCCATCCTTGGCCGATGCCGCGGAATTGCTTTTCGATAGCGGGGATCAGTTCGTTCTCGATGGCGTCTCCGTAGGGACCGACATTGGCCGAGTTCACTGCTGTCCCTCATCAAAACCTCGTGCACTCGCAGAATGAACGACTTGGAGACGGGCTTGATGCGGCGTGTTTCGATAAGATTCTGCCATGATCTTGGTCATCGTCACGTCGTTCCGTCATCTCCTGGGATCGGCTGTCAGTGCCGTCCGGTCCCGAGAGGATCTCCTCCTCGAGAATCTCGCTCTTCGTCAGCAATTGCTGGCTCTGCACGCCAAACGACCTCGCCGTCGGCTGACTACCCGACACAAGCTGTTTTGGGTTGTCTTACGACGGCTGTGGTCCCAATGGGAGCGGCCTCTCATCCTGGTGACGCCCAGAACCGTGGTTGGGTGGCATCGGGCTGGCTTCCGGTTGTATTGGACATGGGTTTCAAGAGCCCGACGGGTCGGAGGACGAAGACGGGTGAGTAAGGAAGTTCGTACTCTGATCTTTCGCATGGCTGCTGAGAATCCCACCTGGGGAGCGCCGCGGATTCACGGCGAGCTGCTAAAGTTGGGCTTCCCTCTGTCGGAACCTACCGTCTCGCGTTGGCTGCGAAGGGTTCCAAGAAATCCAGATACCGCCAAACGCTGGCTCACGTTCCTCCGGAATCATCGTGAGGCAATCGCGGCGATGGACTTCTTCACAGTACCGACCCTCACCTTCGGTGTCCTGTATTGCTTCTTTGTCATCGGCCATGACCGGCGAAAGATTCTGCGATTCAATGTGACTCGAAATCCAAATGCTCTCTGGATCGTGCAGCAGATGCGGGAGGCATGGCCGTATGCACCGGCGCACCGGTTCCTGGTATTCGACCGCGACACGAAGTTTGGCAATGATGTAATCTCGTCTGCAAAAGACTTGGGAAGCCAGCCTATCCGCACTGCCTTTCGCAGTCCGTGGCAAAACGGTGTTGCGGAGCGCTGGGTGGGAAGCTGCCGACGCGACTTGCTGGATCACGTGATCGTCCTGAACGAACGGCATTTGAAGCGGCTGATGACTGAGTATGTGCGCTACTACCACGAGGATCGGACACATCTCGGTCTCGCGAAGGATACGCCAACCGGTCGGCCAACAGCGATATATCCTGCGGCAGGAACCAAAATTCTCTCTTTTCCTCGACTCGGGGGATTGCATCATCGTTACGTCGGCGCTGCGTAGCCTTCGACAACCCTATCGAATCGGGATGCCTCCCATTGGTCCCACAGCCGAACCGCTGGCGACGCTTGTTTTACCGCGAGCCGAGCCTGTAGCTTGGAGTAACATCGGACCGGGGTAACGAATCACGAATCAGTGGTCTGACACACCACGCGAAAGAAACCGCTTACCAAGTCGTGACGTTTTGACGAGCCACAACCCCTTTTCCTTTCCGGCATCAATGAGTTTCTTAACGTCGTCAAAAGCCAAGCCGAATCCCTTTCAGCGCCTTCCCGCATGGAGCAAAAGGTGCTTTGACAATAACTGAAGCTTCCGCCCGTGAGCTGTCGCGTTAAACCCCGGTTGAAGCCCGAAGGGGTGCACTTCTCATTTTCGCCGATACAGCTATGCGGCGGGGAGTTTCGTTTCAAGGTCCGCAAGAATTCTCAATTGCTGCGTCGCGAATTCCGTATCG
>Ga0074046_10000486_pt1 | contig 36546 bp, 36 predicted proteins | sample BogForMeECP23OM3_FD_94441 | JGI IMG/M metagenome (GOLD analysis project Ga0074046, IMG submission 94441) | Bog forest soil microbial communities from Calvert Island, British Columbia, Canada - Bog Forest MetaG ECP23OM3 | ecosystem: Environmental > Terrestrial > Soil > Wetlands ... | reverse complement strand
TGAGTCATCGCGACAAATCGACCTTCCACATCGGTTGCAGACGTATACTGCTGGGAGGTTGGGGTGATAATAGCATTGTCCTGGTGCGGGCACGCGGATAGGTCCGCCTGGGCTGACTGGTGTTACTACACGGACGGATGGGACTGGTTTGAGTGCGGGGGCCGCGCTGCCTACGAGAGATGCTCCGCAGCTTGAACAGAATGATGCGTCATCACGGTTGTTGTAGCCGCAAGATGGGCATTTCTTGACCATTTTTCTAAATTTCCTCCTTTAGTTATTTGACTCTGACGCACGGTGGTCCAATAAACGCACTTAAGCGTTTGGTCACGTATTGTCACATTGGTGAATGGTAAAAGTCGGATTATACCATTTTTTAACGCAAAAAGTTAGTGCACGTAACATGACACCCCTGCCCCCAGTTTCTCGTTCCAGGTACATCCAATTTCGCGCTTTCATGACCTATCATAATCTGTTTTTACCAATTGACCCAAATCTACACTTTTCCAACTTACTCTTCAATCCGCAAGTCGTCTAATCCTTCGAGCAAGCTCACTGGGTCTTACGAAATCGTGCGGTCATGGCGTCAAAGCGGTTCGATCGGCCGTGAGCTACGAGAATTTGATCGTACAGTCTCCGACCTAGCAAAAATTATCCTCAAGGAAGAATCGTGGCGTTTCATTTCTCTAACGCGTTGGGATTCAGATGCCAAGGTTAATTAGCGAATATTCCAACGCCTGCCTACCGACAACCGCCCCGGTGGCTCAGCCTGGTAGAATCGCCAAATGCCATAAGCGCCGCCTTGGTAACTTGCAGGACGATTAGGCGAAGGCCGCGGGTTCAAAAGCGAACGCATGTTCGCTGAAAGTCCCGCCCGGGGCTCCAAAACCTATGATCCATTAAACTAAGTTTGATGCTTCCAGCGTCTGGGCAACAAATTGGAACGGGGCTATGCGGGCGAATCCCGGCCGGTTCGTTTTGTGTCGTTTAGTGGCAATTAAAAGAACCCCTCATGGATTCCATGATCTTATCGTATCTGCTCGCGCTGTTGCTCGGGGTCATGGTGTATAACACGAAATATCTGTTTGATTTTGGACAATGCACGTGTAAGGAATATGCTTCCCTCGGAATGTCTTTGCTACCCGTTAGGCCTACTGATCTTTCATCGAACTTAACCTTGTTCACAGAGCTTCTATGATTGTTTATGGATATTGTGTCCCGCGATAGTCGTTCGAAGTTCTTCACATTCTTCCCTTTCTTCATGGCGTCAAGGCTGAAGTCGGCGTGTTCTTCGGGGGTTTGGAATCGTTTAGAGACTTTTTCTAATTCTCCCCAAGAGAGGAATATTCTAACCCTATCTACCTTATCCGGCAAATGGAAAACCACATCGCCTGATTCGCGTCGACTTTTCGAGTTGAATTCGACCCGGCTCTCGCCCGGGTAGTCTAACGCGAAGCCGTAAATGCTGAAATTCTCGAAGGAATCTTTCACGGTCGATCTCGTCTGGAGAGAAACGAACTTGTTAGACTTAACTGTGTTGCACATTCATTTTCGATCGTGGATGTTCCAAAAGAATGGGATGTTGTTAGATTTCCCCCAGGGAAATCGGGGCTTGACGCTTACTTCGTTGAATGAGCGGTCTTTGCGTGGGTTTCGAGTTCTTCCTTTGTCTTGAAGAATTGCTTGCAGGCTGGGCAGACATATGTTCCTTGTGACATCAATATCACCAAGAGAACAATCGAGGATTCTACAATATATGACTTAGCTCCCACGTATGGGTTCAGCCCTCCCGATAGCGGGGTTAATGAATCGCATAGATCTCGGCCCTGTTGACTTGTCGGCTCATTGGTTTCACCGACCTCTCATGCCTAAATGGAGCCGAAAATCGAGGTTGAGTTATGCGGGCCATCAAAACAGTTCAACAACACTACGCGCCCGGCATCGAGATTCTACGGATGCTTGAGGAGTTTCGGCAGATGATGAACACCTGCATACAGGTTGGTTTTGCTGAGAATGCGACCAGCCTCAAGGCGTTGTCGCTGAAAGCGTACAAGCGACTCGCAACCTACGATTCGATGAGCTGTTACAAGTTATGCGCCATCAGCTGTGCAACTGGCATCCTCCGCAATTATCGCAGGACGACTCGAAACGGAGAGAATCCAACAACCCCTTATGTTCGACGTTTGCGGTTGACCACGTGCTACGGATTCAAGATTGAGGATGGCTGTCTGCTCCTACCGTACCATCCAAGGGAACCGATCAGAATTCCTCTAACGCCGCATGTTCAAGCAACCATTCGAAAGCACGCGGTTCGTTCGGTCACGTTGACGCAAGATAAGTTATCAGTGGCGTACGCGAAGCAGGTAGCGGAGATCAGACCAGACGGCTTCATCGGTATCGACCGAAACCTGAACAATGTCACATTAGCATCCACAGACGGTTCAATCATGAAGCATGATCTCTCTGAAGCGACGCGGGTGAAGGCGACGTACCGTGAGGTACGCTTCCGCGTCAAACGAAACGATGTGCGCATGCGCCGCGAAATCGCAAGCAAGTACGGCCGCATACAGCGAGAAAAGGTGAAACAGATTCTTCACCATACCTCAAAACAGATCGTGCTAGAAGCGAAACGCAAGAAGTTTGGCATCGTCATGGAGAAGCTGACAGGCATAAGGAAACTTTACCGGCACGGTAACTGGCAGGGCAGAGGTTATCGTGGGGTGATGAACGGATGGAGTTACCATGAACTCCAACGCCAAATCGAATACAAGGCCCAGTGGGAAGGCATCCCAGTCATCTACGTAAATCCGTATGGCACTTCAGTGAAGTGTTCGATATGTGGGTCGCGCATGGCGCGCAAACCCGAAGAGAACCGACAACTCAAGTGCCCAAGCTGCGGATTCACCGTAGACCGAGACGTAAACGCGGCCAGGAATATCCTAGCGAGAGGCGTGAGGTTCGCGCCAATCGCGCTTCCAGTTGAAGCGATGGTACAGGAACCCGAAGGAGGCTCTGCGAGAGCCCTAGGTAATCCTGAGAGTCGATGGAAGCGAGTTAACGAGTTGAAGCCCCATGAGCCAACAAGTTAACAGAACCTAACAAGACGTAAAAGAATGTGAGGAATCAGAATCAGGCCTTACGGGAGTTTTGGTTTCTTGGAAGGGTCATTCGCCGAATCAATTAGGCTTGCGAGACGGTTGCGCGAACTCAATGACGAGCAGTTGGGTATTCTGGAGCGTGTTGATGAGGCGTGTAAGGAGCTTTACCTACCGGAATTCGAGCATTACATCGCGCACAAGTACAATGCTGAGCTCCCCAAGATTCTAAAGAAATATCACCTGATGGGTCTGACCATATCGCCCGAGTGGGGTGGCGCCGGTGCAGACCCCCTGACGTGGGCGTTGGCCCTGGAACGCTATGGGCAGTTGGGACTGGGGGTAGTCACGTTCGTCGACGTCCACTGCTTACTTGCCTCACTTGCAATCCAACAGTGGGGAAGCGATCAACTCAAGAGACGCTACCTAATTCCCGCGGCGAAAGGAGAGATAGTGCTCGCGTATGGCCTGACGGAACCTGAAGCGGGAAGTGAGCCCACTTCACTCAAGACAAGTTATGAAGAGCGGGATGGCGGGTACCTGTTGAATGGGACGAAGTATCTCATATCGAATGGCGCTATCGCCGATTCCCTAATCATATTCGCGTATCCCAAAGGTAAAACGGAGGGAATGTCCGCATTCATAGTAGACTCGAAGACAGATGGTTTCTCGGTCGCCATGCACCTCGAAGAGAAAATTGGGCTCTTCACATCCGATACGGCCATGCTTGAAATGACAGATTGCAAGGTGAAAAAGGAGAACCTTGTAGGCCAGTTGGGCAAGGGACTCTACATTGCTTACTCAGCACTCCTGAACGGAAGGATCGGAATAGGATCAGGCTGCGTCGGCATCATCGGGGATTGCCTAAATTCAGTAACGGAACGCGCAAAAACAAGAGTCCAACATGGCAAACTAATCGGGAAGCACCAACTGATTCAGCGCCACATTGCAAACATGGCTATGAATTTGGAGATGGCACGATGGCCCACGTACTTTGCGGCCGTTGAGAAGACGAGGTTAGATGCAAATCCCACCGACCTAGAACTCCGCAACAAGGTTGACTTACAATCGGCAATCGCCAAACGTGTCGCATCGCGGCTGGCATATGAGAGCGCAGATTTGGCTGTCCAAGTGTTCGGCGGTTTCGGGTACTCACTGCTTTCCCCAGTCGCAAGGCATCTTTGCGATTCTCGGGTAGCCCGAATTTACGAGGGGACCGACGAGATTATGGAGCTGAAGATAGCTTCGTTAGTTCTCGGAAAAGGGTTCGAAGCTTATAGTTAGGTGTGGGCCTTCTCATTCAATTTGTTCTTGAAGTTCTCGACTACCTGCTCAACCATTTTGGTTGAGGTGGAATCTAGCATCCTGGAGCCCAGCCCCGCGATTATCCCTCCCATACTGACGTCGGCAATCCAACCTATCTTGCATCCGGATCCCAGCTCCTCTAGTTTGAACCCGGTTTGAATCTCAACTGAACTTCCAACTCCACGCCCTGTCCCAACAAGCTTGGCAGAAGTGGGAGGTACCTTGTCCACGACTCGAAATTCGAAATCCATATTCCCCTTAACCAAGCCAATGCCTACCTTTACTTTGGCCCGGAAGCTATCCGGGCTGAGAACCTCAACTGACTGCAGGTCAGGGAGGCATGGGGCGATATCGTTAGGGTTGAGTAGGAAATCATAAGCAACCTTACGAGATGCTGGGGTCTCGAAAGAGCCTTCTAGATGCATAACCGTCGCTCCTATGGCAGTTAACGCATTTTGATGCATCGGATGGTAAAAGACTTCACTTTTGTGTTCAGCAAAAGCGGGAAGATGATGATTGGTTTGAAAAGGCCGATCATGTAGTGTCTAGGATGGAGTCTCAGTGGGGCGCGATGGTATTATTACACCCTATCAAAGATAAATCACAAGTAATTCAGGGGCGGGCTTTGGTAAATCTAGTGACCCATATCGCCTTTTGGAAGAGAAAAGAGACACAAACAGCCCCTGAAGCAAAGCGAATTATCCCGCTTCCAAATCTGCCCAGTTCAACCTTAGACACTCCACCACCAACCTCACTTGAGGCGGTAAACCGAGCCAGAGAGTCATTGAAAGTTCTGAGGCTCGAAAGACAGATCCTCGGCTCCGCTGTAACTACGATCTACGAATCCCACACTAGCGGCGTGATTAGCCAAGCCGAGAGAGATCGAATGCTCGAGAAGTACAAGGTGGACCTCAAGAGGTTAGAGAAAGCCATACAAGAGAACCAGCAGATCGTTGACCTTCACGATCTGGAGATTGAGAGGGATGAAGTTATCAAAGGCTTCAAGGCAAAACTTACAGAGATCGACGCGAAACTGAAGGACCTCAAATCAGGAGCTCCCACCGTGCCGGGGAAACCGTCAGAACGCTCCGGCGGCACGGTAGGCAATGGTGGAAGTCAACAGTCCAATCACGACCGACAGTCGAAAAATAAGGAGGATGACCAGGGGATCACTGATTCTGAAAAGCGAATTGATCAAATTCGTGAGGAAATCCTCAAGGCCATGGACCGCCTTGAACAGATCGAAGCGGAAGGATGAAGTTGACCTCAACTGAGGACGCTAAGCGGCGAGCCGTCCTCAAGGCGCTCCAACCCATAAAAAACGGATGGATCATCGGGCTTGGAAGCGGAACCACCACGGCTTACGCACTAGCAGAAATCGCTAGACTATCGCGCGCCAAAGGGTTCGAGTTATCCATTGTTCCGACATCGCACCAAATTGAGAATCTCGCAATCTCACATGGACTCCGAATCAAAAGTATGAATGAGGCCCATACGGTCGATTACGCAATAGACGGTGCAGACCAGGTCGAAGTTCCATCGCTTAACCTCATTAAAGGTGGGGGCGCGGCCTTGTTGAGAGAGAAGGTAATTGACTCAGCAGCGCATAGACTGGCGATAGTTGTGGATGAAACAAAGATCGTCAAGCATCTGGGCGACAAACAACCTATCCCGCTGGAAGTCTTTCCTTTCGCTTACAAGTGGGTTCAAACAAAGCTCACGAACATGGGTGCACGCGCGCGCCTTCGTGAGAGCGGCGGAAAGGTCGGCCCAGTTATCACCGATAACGGGAACTTTATCCTAGACGCTGATTTCGGCAAGCTGGAAAATCCGAGCCGGTTAGACCGTCAGCTGAAGATGCTGCCCGGTTTGGTAGAAACAGGTCTCTTCTTGAAGATGGCTGATCGCGTCTACGTTGGCCGAGGGGACGGAAAGGTGGACATTCTCGAATGAGCCTCACCGAGAAATGTTGGCGTTATTTGCTTGTCGCCCTAGTCTCATAGATTAGGCAAATGGCGCAAGGTTAGGGAGATCAATAGCTTCCCCTGTGAAAAAGCGGTTGATCTGGATAGTTATTCGAGTTCGCGGATGGCTTTAGAGATTCTTGGATATGATTCGGGAGGCACGTCTTTTTCCAGGTTGATTGCCACGTAACTGTCCTTGAGCGGTACGACAAGCTCGACATATTTCTCAAAGCAGAATGTTATGTGGTCTAATGCTCCAATCCATTTGCTTTCTTGCTCTGCGGATTCAATGATGTATTGCGTTCGTATCTCAAGATCACTTAGGTGGTTACTGTCGGGAGTCAGACTTGTTACGCCCTCTCTCATTTGTGCGAAAATGACTGCCCCTTTTCTCGTTGCTGATCCTGCCCACCTGATTCGGGGATGAACCGCGAAAATTTCTTCTGGTTTCAAACTTAAGCCAAGTAGCAAGTAGCCTTTCACAATCGAGCAAATATGCTTTGGCAATATTCCTTAGGTAATATGCCTAAAATCAAAGGGAGAATTTCTTAAGAGTTTAAGCCCTTTCCAAACAAACCTGAATGAGACCAGTTTCGTTTGCGGTTCGCGTTCTGAACCAGAGTCAACCACTTATCTTCACCATCAACCCTGGGTCTCGCTGGGGTTGACTTCGACATCGTACAGACCCGGGGATATTGTGAGTAATGGAGCAAGTGCTAGCAGAATACTTGAAAACAGGAGAAATGAAGTACAGAAACACCCTCATCAAATCAAGCGCTTAAATCAACATAGAATTAAGCGAGCATCACGATCTTGCTTACCCGGTTTTTTGCCAAGCTATAATCAAATGTGGTGCCGGGGGCGGGATTCGAGCCCGCGGCTTCTGGGCCCATTGCTTTCCAGATTATGAGTTTCGTCCCGTAAGCCTGACTGGCGCTCTACCAGGCTGAGCCACCCCGGCACGCGCCAAAAGACCGGAAATTCATGTAAAAACGTTCCCAATCGAACCTACCTCACGTTCGAAAAGGCATTAAGTGAAAGGGCCGATATGATTGAAAATGCAGGTTGGGTCTCGCCGGCATGGAGTACCAATATCTAACTCTCGACGACTTCGACCTGCGAGACAAGGCTGTGCTACTAAGGTTAGACATCAATGCGCCCCTCGACCCGAGCAACAACCAGATTCTTGATGATGGAAGAATCGTTGCAGCCAAACCGACCCTTGACGCCTTGATGGAGGCTAAGGTCGCCGTTCTATCTCATCAGAGCCGGCCGGGGAGGGGAGACTTTACCTCCCTCCAACTACACGCAGGAATTCTACAGAAAACGTGTTCCCAACGAGTTACCTTCATAGACGACGTAATGGGGCCCGCCGCGCGGCACGCGGTGAGGGATATGAAGAGAGGCGAGGTTGTCGTGTTGGACAATGTTCGGTTTTGTGCCGAGGAGATTCTGGAGGATACGGGTGAGAAACTAGCGAAAACAAACCTCGTAAAACGTTTGGCTCCACTCTTCGATCTTTATGTGAATGATGCTTTCGCGACGGCGCATCGATCGCAGGCTTCACTTGTGGGTTTTCCATATGTTCTCCCGTCCGCAGCCGGAAAGTTGATGGAGGGAGAGCTAACTGCGATCGAGAAGCTGATGAGCAACCCAGCTCGACCCATCACATACGTGCTCGGCGGCGCGAAGGTAGAGGACAAAGTTCCGGTAATCGAAAACATCCTATCGACAGGGAAAGCCGACCGCGTCCTAGTAGGAGGTAACGTAGCCAAGGTGTTTCTCAAAGCCACAGACACCAAACTTGGTCAGGCAGATGAAGAAGAATTAGGGGTTGCAACTGACGAGGTGCTCAAAGCCAACCGAATCCTATCAAAGTACAAGAAACGCATCGTGTTGCCAACCGACTTCGGAACCTCAAAGGATGGCAAGCGTGTGGACGAACCGGTTCGCAGATTACCGAAAACTGGTAGGGCGCTCGACATTGGACCTGACACCGCTGAGAGATTCTCAGAGCTCCTTGCTGATTCAAAAACGATCGTGGCATCGGGGCCAATGGGCGTCTTCGAAGAAGAGGGCTTTGAGAGCGGGACTAAGGCGATTCTAGAGTCGATGGCAAACACCAATGCATTCACGGTTATCGGAGGAGGCCACTTGGCGGGGTACGCAGGAATCCTCGGCATCTCAGAGAAGCTGTCCCATGTGAGTACGGCTGGAGGCGCGATGCTTTCGCTCCTGGCGGGAGAAGAACTCCCCGCAATAACCGCTCTCATTGCAGCCGCAAAACGCTACACTAGGAAGTAGTCGTGAGAATTTTAAGCACGAATGTTCATACTCGCGTTGCGCCTCGGTGGCTCAGCCTGGCAGATCAACGTGACCAGAGAGCGGCCGCCTTGTAACAACAGCCAAGAAAGCGGCAGGTCGCGGGATCGAATCCCGCCCGAGGCTCCATGTTCTTCTTACAGCCTGTCGGAAAATTCTGACTCGATGCAAATGATTAGGTCCTAATGATGCAGACATTTAGAACCTAAAATAAGGCGTGAAATCCAAGAACGCTATCTCAGAAATTGTCTAAGCGAGGATGAGGGTAACGGATAGTTGCCGTCACCTACGCTTGTTTCTAGGGTGTGGATAAAACCGTCACCTACTACGCTTAGTTTGATGTGACCGTAATTAGCATGCGGTCAGGTTACTGTGATCATGGCTGTTGCCTTACTGGGCAGATACTGCGGACTGCCATTGTAGTCACCGAGCACCATCGTTTACATTTTCTGAACTATGTCGATCATAGCAACGAGTCGTCGTGGGCGAACTGCATTTACACGGATAGTGGCGACCCTGGGCAATATTACAGCGTGTACTGCATTTCAATGAGTTCGACAGCTTTCGTCGTTACTGAACCAGCGCCCCCGCCACTATGATGATCACTCGATAATCTAGTCCTCAGTAAAGCCTTGGAACAGATGAAACAGGATCAGGAAGAGCTCGCCCATTCGTTTCTCTTCCATGGGGTGACGAACTTGAGGTTCGGGGGGCTTGGAAATGTTTGCACGCTGATTAGAGGAGGGTCGTGAGTACTAATAATACACGCATCCGTTAGACGCGCCACGCGAACCAACCTAACTAACTTCAATCGTCACCGTATACGAAGCCGACAATGAAACAAGGACCGTCCAAGTCTGTACGCTGGTTGGGGAATAGGAGCTGATATTGAACGTGACCCGGTGAATGTTCGTAGGGGTCGAGGAGCCACTAGCGTAAGTTAACCGATCATAAACCACCTGCCCAGACTCACTCAGCGTCGGCGTCCCCCCGGGACCAGCGAGAGTTACCGACACAGTACCCGACCCAGTCCAAGTAACCGTAACAACCACCTGCGTCACCCCCGCATGAACAATCGCCGCATATGACCCAGGCCCAGTAACAGTCAACTGAACGGTGACCATGTGGGAGAGAGAAGGTGAAGAGCTAGACGCAGTAACAGTGACGGAGGTTGTCCCGCTGGGCGTAGTGATTAGAGTTGGAACGTTGAGCATCGCAGTTCCTGAGCCACTAACAGAGTTCGGGCCAACCGTGCAACTTACTCCTGAAGGACAACCAGATGTCACAGCCAGATTCACAGTGGCCGTTAGAGTTGACGAATAGGTGATCGTGAGTGTATATGATGCAGTGGCGCCCGCACCCACCGTCTGGGACGGTGTTGTAGCCGTAATCGTGAAGTCGCTAGGGGGCGGTGGCGGTGGTCCGGGGGTTCCTGCGAATGTTGCAATAGCACCAGCATAGCCGCTCACGGAGTTGGCAAACGTAACACCAGTATTAGCTGCGCCTGTCGAAGAAACAATTTTGTAGAGTAGTGAGCCCGTAGAGTAATTACCGTTTGAATCAGTAAAGTTTACACCGTCAATTAGCGTAAACCCATTGGTAGGGCTTGATTGGGCGATAGAACTTGTGCCAGCATTAGCGTCACACCCCCCTATCCATAATTCATTTGATTGTGTGGTTGTTGAGGTTGTACCAGTAGAACATGAAGTTCCTGAACCAGAATTACTTGCATTTTGATCTAATGGACTAGAAGCAAGCCCTGAAAATTCAGCAATATCAACAACAACACCATAGCCGATAGAAACACTGAGATTAACGGTTACGCTTGTACTTGCACCAGACACGCCAAAAGTGGCCCATATCTCATCATTAGGCCAACCATTGCCTGTATGTGCGGCTTGCTTTGCCCATGTTGCGCCTGTTTCTGAAATGCTACTAACTTGAATCGCCGAAGAACTCGTTAAAGAAACAGTAGCGATCAGAGCATCACCGTTTGCAGGTGTATTCGCTAAAGTAACGGATACGCTACTACCACTTGTAGCGGTTCCTCTTGATATGCTGGTGCTTGTACAACCCGAGCCGCCTTGAACACAGGTTATAGTAGAAGGGTCGCTTGTTGAACGTATACTCGTGATTCCATAGTTGGCTGAGTTGCCTGACGCGTAAACGTTCGGTATCATGTCTGGTATGTTGCTGGGGAGCCAGTATCCGTACCGCACCGACGTTGTTGGGAGTTGATCTAACCAGTGGAAGAATCCTGAAAACGGATTCCAATCCCACCCTTCAGCGGTAGGCCGGTTCGGCAATGAAGATGAAGAAATTCGTGGAGACGAAGCTTGTATGGGTCCATGCTGCGGAGGGAAGGGAGATGGAGAAAGCAGAAACAAGACAAAAAGGGTCGTGAACAGCAGGATTCTCCTGATCTTGACGAGTCTTCGATCCGAACCTTCATGCACTTCCATCACCCATCCGTTATGCTCTCATAACAGAACCAAACGCGCCCAGCCCAAAAGATGTAAATTGTCCCACTCGCTCCGGATCGATGCAGTGCCAGTAGCCGAGACGATTTTTTCAAGGTATGCGACAGGCGGGCAGCGGCAGCCTCATGGAGTAGTGTAAAACCGTTTGTGGGTGTCGTTTCCACTTCGTTGGTCGTGTGCATCATCCTTACCTAAGGTTCAGCGCATGATGGTAGTCGTCGTCTGGTTTCCGAAGTTCACATCTGAAGAAACTGGTCGAGTGCGAAGAGTAGCAGGAACAGAGAAGATCAGGGGGTTAAGAAGAACGTTCAGCAGAAACAAAGGCTTTCGCACAGACTCCACCCAACGATCTCAGCGAATTTTTGCAGGATTGGGTAACACAGAATGAGAGTTCACTCTTCTAGACACGCGGGTGGAAATGGTCGACTCCTACACATGACGAATTGCTTCATACACGCTATGCCATTTTAACCTCGAACTAAATGTCCCACTTGCGTCTAACTACTAAGGTTTCGTTATCTATCGACAGTTCCAATCCAGCTGCCCGCACCCACTACCAAGGACCTTGCCTTCGCGACGATGCATCGTAACTATGAACTTCCTAGTGGCCTCTTTCAGCTTTAGCTTGGCAAATAATTCGTGGGTGTCGATGCCGCTTCTGCGAACTAGAACTTATTCAGGTTACTTGGATTGTTTCGATATCGACACCTGAGGGCGTGGGTGGCAGCAGACTTACCATAACCGTGTAGCTACCAGTCTGGGTTGGCACTGCCCAATCATAGTAACCAGTTGACTGTGAGTTTGCGCCCACTTTCACTTGGACGACATCGAATAACACATAGCTGTTCGGGCCAGTGATCTCTATCGTAACGTTCGCGTTCAGAGCTGAACTAGTTGGGTTGAATGCGGTAATGGAGAGCGTTAGGGTTTGTCCATGAGGCGTCGTGGCTGGTACGGAAAGAAGCACTGTTGGAGTCGGCCGCACTGAACCCGTCACCGTCAAAGATGTTGAAGGACTTTGAGAGGGTGCCAGTTGATTATTGCCGCTCCAGCTCGCTTCAAGCAGATAGTTACCCGGTGCGGGGGGATTCCATCCGGTACTATACGCACCCGTACCATCCGTCATAACTGATAGCAGCATGACCCAGGTAGTTCCAGAGTCACGGCTCAAGCTAATCGTTACCAGGACGGCTCCAGGATTCGGAGAAATTGAGCCGGACAAGGTCAGAGAGGAACCAATGGTTACGGAATTTGGAGTCAAGGTTAGGGAGGTAACGGTCGAGGGCCTAGTGAAGGTCGTAAGTGTTGTAGGTGTGCTCGTGCTGGTCATCGTTTGAGTGCAGACAGTAGTCGTCGTTGTGGTGGTTGTGATTGATGTAGATGTCGAAGTGGAACTTGTCGTTGTCAAGAATGTTGAGGTGCTTGAGGTAGTGGTTGTGGTGGTTGAAGTCGTTGACGAGGTCAGTGTCGCTTGAATTATGACACTCGTTGTTTGAGTCGTGCTAGTGACCGAACAGATCTGGCCGACTGTCGAAGTGCTAATCGAAGTAGACGTAGTAGTTGTCGCGGTTCTAAACGTAGACGTCGATGAGGTCGTAGTAACTGACGCGAAGGTTGATGTTGAATATGATGTAGTTGTTGTGGTTGTTGTCAATGCCAGTATGGTGAGCTGAACTGAATTCGAAAATCGGCCAGTAGTAAGGTCTTGGACGAGAAACCTTTGTGGACCAGGTGGAATGTTAGTTCCGACCTGCATCGACCCAGCTATATTCCCGTAATTGTCAGCTGTTGTAGACACGCATTGTACGTGAGCATCATTGTCGGTAGAAATGCATGTGTTTACTGAACCATCGGCTGTCAAACCAGACCCGGTATACTGAATGAAGTCACCTTGAGTGTATGTAGATTTGTCAGTGGTTACAACGATTTGCGCCAAATCATATGCCAAGTTATTCGCGACAGGTGTACCCCAACCTGTTACTGGATCCCAACCGCTTACAGCTGAGTATCCATTGTTTGATCCTGAAGTTATGTCGTGGAAATCGCTCGAATAAGCCGGGCTGTTTGCTAGTTGATAGATTCGTGGAGAAATGTTACCGAATTGGCCGCCTCCTCTGATTTGTAGTGCTACAGCTAGGAATCCAGACCATAATGGTGTAGACAGGCTTGTGCCAGCGCAGCCAAACCAACCACCGCCGCTTCCCCCCGAACACGCGTTTGCATAAGTCGAGTAAACCCAGAAATTCGGGCCATATCCGAACATGGAGATGTCAGGAACTGCACGTCCAGACTTGAAGCCGATATTAGAAGACTGCCAGTTTGGTTCTGCGAAGTATCCACTATACCCTCCTCCACTTATCGATGCTCCAGTTTCACTTCCGTATCCTGAACAGGTATTGACTCCGCAACCGGCTAGATTTAGATTGGTCGCTCCTACTGCAAGTACGTTAGGATCGGATGCGGGAAACTCAGTACCCAGATTTGATCCGTCTGGCTTTGCGCCTTCGTCTCCGGAAGCGAACAGTATCGTCAATCCTTGTGCCGCATCAATCGCAAGCCTTGAATCAACTGAAGAGACTAGGCTTGAGGGAAGTTGTGTGTCGCTGCACGAGGAAGAGCAAGTGTATCCCCAACTATTCGACACGATCTTCGCTAGATTGTGTGTCGCTACATAATCAACAGCGTTCATCAAACTAAATCCGTCATAGAGAAGTACAATACCTGCACTGGGTGCAACTGTATGAACGGCCTCGACATCCATCGCAGTTTCGGCCGCCCAACGAGAGTTGTAGGATGATGGTGCGCCGTCTGGATATTGGATATTGAGCGTAATCGATGTCAAGCCATATTGCGAGTCATACGTGTTGATCGCTGTCTGGATATTTGGATCTCCGGGCGCGTCAACAATAGCAACTGTCTGACCCAGGCCGTTGTATCTGGAACTGAAAAGATTCGACAAGCCATATCCAACTTGGACGCCTTGTGGGCAATCGGGGTAGGCCCCAAGAAAACCGCAAGGTGTCTCAGCTGGTTTGGTTAGACTGAAGTTATCTAACCCAGAGATGGCATCAGTGAGCGCACCTAGGTTTTGAGGCAGCATTGGGTCAGAGTCTGCTGAGTAGAATGAAATGTTTCCTTGTTGGTATAAATTCACTCTGGTGTTGAAAGTGCGAGAAACAGTCTGTACGTTCCCCATTAGCTCCAACACAATCGGTGACGCTCCATCTGAAACTGAGAACCCAGCTCCCCGTAAGAAACTCCTCATGGATTGTTTCTGACCCGGGGTTGGCAGGTACGGTTCTAGTGTGGTGGCGTTGAGAAAGTGCCCGAAGTTTGGGGATGCGGGGTCAGTGAGGGACGCTAGACATTGCTGGAACACATCTGAATTGCGTAGGTCAAACACTAACTCTAGCTGAAGGATTGCAGAGGCTTGAAAGATCCCTTTTTGGACAGCCCTACCTGAACGAACACTTGAAACGAGGTGCCCTGGAATTGAAACATCCTGTCCGGCTGGTTGTAACTGGGCCGTGGAGATGTCCGCTGCCGAAGGAGATAAGCACGGAGGTCCAGGTAGAGAAGTCGATGTGCTTGAAATTGAGTTTGGCATTGGAATTGTTCGTAGCGGCGTAGAGGCTTGGACCTCCACCAGAGAACCAAGACAAAGGCTAATTATTGCAAGAATTCGGAGTAACCGCAGTCTGTGCAAGTACGATTTCCTTGGGACGGACTATGAGTCTCAATTGGGCAACTCCTTTCACTATATTTAGCGAATGTTGTGTAAAGTTAGAGTATCTTAAGAGAGGCATATGGTTGGTTCTGCACAGAACGCGTCTAGGGTTCACGGCTAAACATTCGACCAAGACGTCACGTAAATGTCTCCTCCAGGCGCCCACACTGGTCCGTATGTCGACGGCCTGACGATGCTGCCCGTTACCTGAATCATCTCGCCATCGGAAAGCACAGGCATGTTTGGGCAGTTGCAGATACTGGTTCCCTGGCAACTACAGAACACTAAGTGATACTGTACAGAACCAATATCGAAGAAGTAGACCCCTGAGGCCGTTCCAGGAAGTACCTTCACGGAACCAACAAGGGTTTGAGCGCTTTGTGTTGAATAGAAGTAGCTTGAAATCGTCGTCGTAGTCATCGATCCACAACCCCACGAAGGACAAGGTACTGGCGGACAACTGTCCAAGTAGCATGTCACAGTGGCCGTGAATTGAGAATTCGAAGACAGAATGCTGGTGGTATTTGAGCTAGCGTCTTGTTTAGCTAGCAAGCCGCTATAATACAGGCCAGTTCCTACAACAACAGCAAGTAGCAGTGCCACTATGCCTATTCTAGCGTTCAACTCCACCAAGTAGGAAGCAGCCAACCTGCGCCATAAAAATACACTTTAGAACAGAGTGACCTGAATACTTTCTCCCACCTCAGAGCCGAGGTTGCTTAACTCATAATCCTAATTGCTTCCTAGACAGCACAGAACGACATGAACTGTCCAAATTGTACTTGCATGCTTGAACTCGATTCTCTCGAATATCGCTGGCACAGGGAACAGAGGATAACTAGATCAAGCTATTCATGCTCCTACTGTCATCAAGTCTGGATCAAGGACGGCAAAGATTGGATTAGAGCTATTCCCTTAACAGAACTTGGAACTCGACCCTCAGCACGTCACCAACCCAATAGGACGAATGACAAGGATGCCTGAACTGAAGGATGAGGAAAGAAGCGTAGAAGTTAGATTGAATCCAGATTCTCCGCGTACTCAGACTGAGATGCTTAGTGTCCCGTTTGGTGAAGTTTGGCGAGTAATCGACATTGTTTCTGTGGACAAGGCATCCCCAGATTTTGAACTTGCACTTCATGTCAACGGGGTTCGACAAGGTGCAGTTCATGCCTTGACCGTTTATGTTGGCAATGGTTCAAGGCCGATGTCGAACGTTTTCGCTGACTGTCCGATTCATCATGGCCATTTAGCTTATTTTGTTGCTACGCCGCTTCTGCCACTGAAGGAAGCGATGCCTGTCAAGTTTCGTCTGACAATCAGAAGGACGCTAGAAGAGATGACAGTTAACACCACTCAAAGTGCATGAGCTAATCACCAAAATATCTTCTTCCTTTCCTTGGGTCTATTTCCAAGTCCTGCTACCAATGCGTTAGCAGGACAGGGGATTTTCGATGCGCTCGGGCTAGTTTTGATCGTGTTTAGGAAAGGCATTTAAGGGCTATCGAGATGTTTGTAATTTGGTTTCCATGGACTCGAAATCTAAATCCTATCTTGCGATCGCTATGGGGATAATCATAATTCTGGCCGACCTGTACTGGTTAGTTGTAGGCAGCTCCTACACGTATCCTCCGTGGCTTGCTGCAGGCATTATCATCTTCGTTGCGAGCCTGGTCTGGCTCTGGGTCGATTACGACCTCATGAAGAAGTAGACGGACCCCGCGATCTACGTCCGCACTGCAAAGTCTTCTTTCACTGTTCGCAGGACGATGATGGTTTCCGTTCCAGCGATCCCGTCTATCTTTCCCACTTCATCCATTATCTTTCCTAACTCTTCTGTCCCGCTGGTCCGAATCTTGAGAATCGAATAGTATTCCCCAGTTACGTCGTAGATTTCGTAGATCTCATCGAATTTCCGTAAGGCGTCAAGCGTGCCTGGAAATGCTTTGGGGGTCGCTCGGACGAGCACAATTGCGGTAAGATTTTTTCCCACAGCTTTAGGATCGACGATTACGCTATAACCTCTAATCACGCCCCCCTGCTGCATCTTTCTCACACGCACGAAGACTGTTGCTTCACTTACGCCGACTTTCTGAGCGATTGTTTTGAATGAGATTCGTGCGTCGCGTTGGAGTTCGCGTAGAATCTTATGATCAGCCTCATCGAGTTCCATCTGGCTGCTCTGCAAGGTTTGTATCTTTTCTTTCGCAAGAATTGTCATAACCGAATCCACAACTTCAAGGAACACTTATTAATGATAACATAATGTATGGGCCGAATTCATAAGGTTTCCTTAACAAAGTGAGCCGATTTAAATGCCTGAAAAAGTCGTTCTAGCCTACTCCGGCGGCCTCGACACGTCCGTCATGATCCGCTGGATCAAAGAAAAATATGCATACGACGTCGTAACCGTAACCGCAGATGTCGGGCAAGCAGATGATCTCACAGAGGTTGGAAAGAAAGCCAAACTGATCGGAGCGATTAGACACTACACGCTAGACCTGAAACAGGAATTCCTGCAGGACTATGTTTTCCCAGCAATCAAAGCCAACGCTCTCTACGAATCCAAATATCCAATCAGCACAGCACTCGCGAGGCCACTGATCGCCAAGAAACTCGTTGAAATTGCCCACAAAGAGCACGCACAAGCGGTTGCGCACGGATGTACGGGAAAAGGCAACGACCAGGTTCGGTTCGAAGTTACAATCAAGGCCCTCGACCCGAAACTGAAGATCATAGCCCCCGTATGGGAATGGAAACTTCCGCGCGAACAGGAAATCCGTTACGCCGAAGAGCACGGCATCCCCGTCCCAGTCGACCTTGAAAACCCATACAGCGTAGACCAGAACATCTGGGGTCGTTCAATCGAATGCGGAATACTCGAGAACCCAGCCATCGAACCACCCCAAGAAGCATACGAATGGACCAATTCACCCGAAAACGCTCCCGCAACTCCTGAATACTTCACCATTGAATTTGAGAAGGGAGTTCCCATGGCCATTAACGGACGGCGCCTCAACCCGACCGACCTAATCAAGAAACTCAACTATATCGGCGGAAAGCACAGCATTGGCCGAATCGACCACATCGAAGACCGTCTAGTTGGAATCAAATCCAGAGAAGTCTACGAATGCCCAGCAGCGACCATACTAATCGAAGCTCACAGAGAACTGGAGAAACTCGTCTTAACACGGCATGAGGTATGGTTCAAACAGAAGATTGACGCAGAGTGGACGAACCTCGTATACACTGGACTTTGGAACGACCCACTCAAAGAAGATCTTGATGCCTTCGTCGAGAGAACTCAAGAGCATGTCTCGGGCGAAGTCAGGTTGAAGGCTTACAAAGGCACAGTCACTGTCGTCGGGAGAACTTCGCCCATGTCGCTATACGATACAGCGCTCGCAACATACGATGCATCCACGACATTTGACCAAACGTGGTCCAGTGGGTTCATTGAGATTTGGGCAATGCCTACGGTGGTAGCGAACGCCCGAAAACGCGAACATTCCAACAAGCCGATACAGTACAAAGTCGCTGCGAAGGCGACCACGCAAGCGCGTAAGGCAAAGTAAACCGCCCCACGCTGGCACCCAAGGGTCGTGTTCGCTAGACTACTCGTTAATTCGATTTGATGGAGGTGAGCGGATGTCTGTTGAAAAATGCGTTGATTGCGAGGCTCAAATCGTTGTTCCAGATGACTCTGTGAACGGGGAGATTATCACCTGTCAAGACTGCGGGCTAGACTTCGAGGTCGTAGTCACTCCCCAAGGCCGCTCGATCAAACCAGTCGTGATTGAGAAAGAGGATTGGGGTGAGTAAGTAACGGTCAAGCTTGGCCTGTTGTACGATCAGTTAAGGCCTGACGAGCGGCTCATCATAGATGCTGCAAAACGTGATGGCATAGATCTAGCTCTCTATGACACGAATCAACTCGCATGGGACATCACAACTGAAAACGACGGAATCGAATTAGCGGACGCTTTCCTCCAACGCTGCATATCATACTTTAGAAGCATACACGTAACCGCCACGTTGGAAGCGAGAGGGAGGCCCGTCGTGAACTCCTACAAGGCAGCCTCAACCTGCGGAAACAAACTTATCGCATCGATATGCCTCAGCCGCGCGAAGATTCCAACCCCACGAACATTCCTCACCTTCACCCAAGAGGCATCACTCAAGGCATTGGAACAATTAGGTTACCCGGCAGTGGTAAAGCCAATTGTGGGAAGTTGGGGGAGGCTCGTTGCGCAAATCAAGGACCCTGAATCGGCAGTTGCAATCCTTGAACCAAGAGAGTACATGCACCCCGTCCAACAAGTCTACTATCTGCAAGAGAAAATAAAGCGCCCCGAACGGGACATCCGGTGTTACGTGATCGGCGATCAAGCCGTCGCTGCCATTTACCGAAACGCCCCACCAGGCGATTGGCGAACTAACACGGCGCGGGGAGGCGTGGCTGAGAATCTGCCAGTAACTCCTGAACTTGCAGAGCTTAGCATAAGAGCCGCCCAAGCGGTCGGAGGCGGTGCTTTCGGCGTAGACTTGATGGAAACTGGTGCCGGCTTCGTTGTTCACGAAGTAAACCACACTACCGAATTCAAGAACACGGTTCGGGTGACGGGGATCGACATCCCGAAGCTGTTACTCGAGTACACGATTCGGCAGGCCAAGAAATGATAAACGTCTCCGTCATGGGCGGGTCGGGGTATGTAGGGGGCGAGCTCCTACGTTTACTCGTCTCTCACCCAAACTGCGAAGTTCAGGCAGTCACGTCGCGACGGTACGCCGGAGAACCACTCTTTCGAATACACCCTAACCTTAGGGGCGTAACCGCGCTCAAATTCCAGGAGGAGAGCTTGGAGACCGTCATTGCTAGAAGCGACATCGTATTCACCGCGCTGCCACATGGAAAATCCATCGAAATCGTTCCACAACTCCTCGAGCGCGGCGTGAAGGTGATAGATCTCACAGCAGATTTCCGACTGAAGGAACCAACAGCATACAAGGAATACTACGGGTTTAATCATCCTCGTCCGGATCTCTTGGAGAAATCGGTCTACGGGCTACCGGAACTACACAGAGATGGAATAAAGACAGGGCAACTTGTTTCCATCCCAGGTTGCATGGCTACCGCAGCAATCCTAAGCCTCGCCCCTATTGTGGGAAGCGGATTGATTGATCTAAACAGAATCGTGATCGATGCGAAAATCGGTTCGTCAGGTGCCGGAGCTAACCCAACAATTGCAAGCCACCACTCCGAACGCGCCGGAGGCGTCCGTCCCTACAAGGTTACAGGGCACCGACACATCGCAGAGATTGAGCAGGAGCTTGACGAGGTCGCGGACAAGCCTCTTCATGTTTCATTCACTCCCCACGCTGTGAACATGATCCGCGGCATCCTCTCCACCTCACACACCTTCATGACAAGTAGCTTGGATCCTCGAGATGTCTTCAAGGCCTATCGCGCAAAATACGAATCAGAACCCTTCATCAGGTTAGTCTCAGACAAGAAAGGCCTTTACGGGTTACCTAACCCGAAAGTTACGGTCGGCACAAACTATTGTGACATAGGGTTCGAGATAGACGCGCACTCGCAGAGACTGATTCTCTTCTCCGCTCTAGATAACCTGACGAAGGGGGCGGCTGGAGCGGCGGTTCAGTGCTTCAACCTGTTGTCAAGCCTCGATGAGAAGACCGGCTTGAATCTGGTAGGCTTACACCCGTAGGTGATTCCCATGGTTATCGTTGTAAAAGTCGGAGACAAGGTAATGGGAGACGCCTTTTCAGAAGCTGCACTGACAGATTTCGAAGCTCTAACGCATCAGGCCCCGACTGTTCTGGTGCACGGAGGGGGCAATACGGTTACAGGTGTCGCGGAGAAACTCGGAGTTCACCAGCAATTCGTAACTTCTCCGGAAGGTTTCAGAAGCAGGTACACGGACGCTGAGACCATTCAGATCTATACTATGGTTATGGCAGGGAAAGTCAACAAGCAAATCGTCATGCAACTCCTCAGCAGAAAAATTCCAGCGGTCGGCCTCTCGGGAATAGATGGCAGCCTGATACGGGCGGAAAGAAAAAGAAAACTGATCATTAAGGATGAGCGAGGTCGGAGGAGAGCTATAGACGGAGGATACACCGGCATGATTACGCATACAGACGGAACTCTTTTGAGAGCCTTGATCAGCAGCGGTTACGTCCCAGTTATAGCACCAATAGCACTCGGCTCCGAAAATGAACCTCTGAACATCGACGGTGACAGAACAGCGGCACACATCGCTGCAGCTCTGCAAGCTGACGTTTTATTGCTCATAACGGATGTGGGAGGCGTCTCTCTAGAGTCCGGTGTCGCACGTCATCTGAACGCTGACGAAGCGAAGAAGGACCTGACAAAGCTCGGACCGGGAATGATTACGAAGGTTTACGCTGCGCTCGAAGCGCTTTCGAAGGGAGTGGGCAAGGTTGTGGTCGCACCAGGCAAGGGCACGACTCCATACACTGCCGCAATCAATGGGGAAACCGGGACCTTGATCACGCCATGACCGCGCCCGATACACGTACAATTGAAGACACCCACTACGCAAAGTACTATGCACGCAAGCCAGTTACGATAGTTCGCGGAAAGGGAGTGCTGCTATACGATGATCTTGGCAGGGAATACGTTGACTGTACCGGAGCCTATGGCGCGTGCATCGTAGGCCACGCACACCCACGCGTTGTAAAGGCCATAGAAGATCAAGCCGAGAAACTCATCGCATGCCACGGCTCAGTGTACAATGACGCTCGAGCAAGATTCACCTCAAAACTAACCGATATTCTACCTACGGGCCTCGATAGAATCTTCCTCAGCAACAGCGGCACCGAGGCAATCGAGTGCGCAATCAAAGTAGCACGAAAATCCACCGGAAGAAGAAAGGTTGTTGCTGTGAAGGGTGGGTTTCACGGTAAGACTCATGGTGCACTGTCGGCCACCTGGGACGCTAAATACCGGAAGAATTTCGAACCCCTCGTCCCAGGCTTCGTTCACATCCCCTTCGACAACATCGAAGCCGCCAAAGAAACTATCACGAATGACACTGCTGCAGTTCTGGTTGAACCTATCCAGGGGGAGGGTGGAATCCGGGTCCCATCTAAGAGCTGGATGGGGTTGTTACAAGATTTGGTTCATGATGCAGGTGGGCTCCTCGTGGCAGACGAGATTCAGACGGGTTTCGGCCGAACTGGGAAGATGTTCGCTTCCGAACACCTAGGAATGCAATCAGACATCCTTTGCCTAGGAAAAGGCGTTGCAAGCGGATTGCCGATCGGCATAACCGCAGCGACGTCAGAAACGATGGGCTCACTCTCCGTCGGCGAACATACGAGTACTTTCGGGGGAAACCCTGTCGTCTGCGCAGCCGGCTCCGCCACGATCGACGTTCTGTTGGATGAACGATTGGTGGATAACGCGGTGAAAGTTGGGGAATATTTCAAGGCGGGGTTTATGCAGTTGATGAGTGCTCATCGGATAATCAGAGAGGTTCGTGGCCTCGGCCTTATGCTAGCTGTTGAGCTGCGTTTTGATGTCCACCAAATTATCTTAGACGCTTTACAGGAAGGGGTTTTGATGCTCGATGCTGGGCGAAATATTCTCAGATTTCTACCCCCACTCTGCATCCAACCTGATCACGTAGATCGTGTTCTCAAAATACTGCCTAAGGTCTTGGAGAGAGAGGAGCTTGCAAAGTTATCCAGTTAAACTATTGCAGAAAATGCTGGAGATCTACAGCCCGAGCGGATCCGAAGCCGACCTCGCTGAGTTCCTCCACGGTGAAATGCAATCTAACGGACTAGTCGCGCGAACCGATAATGTTGGAAATGTAATCGGCGTTCTTGGCAACGAAGGTCCGCGGATTCTCCTGTGCGGCCATATGGATACGGTTCCAGGTCGCATACCTATTCGACAGGACGTTGATTTGCTATACGGCCGCGGCGCAGTTGACGCCAAATCATCCTTGGCTGCCATGATCGTTGGCGCTGCTCTCGCTAAGAAAAAAAGTTCATACCCTTTCCAGGTTACTGTAGCCGCCGTCGTGGAGGAGGAGACGAGCAGCAAGGGTATTCGTGCGATAATCGGTGATCAAACGCAGTACGCTATGGCGGGATTCGGCGAACCGAGTGGCGTCTCGAACCTTATCATCGGATACAAGGGAAGCCTCAAACTACACGCCTCCTTCACCACCAATGGAGGCCATTCGGCTTCACCCTGGCTCTCGGCCAGCAGCTACGAGGAGTCAAACCTCTTCTGGAAAGCCTTTGAAAAAGGAATTTTGAGGAACAATTCTCCGTCCAAGTTTGACGCTGTAACGGGTTGTGTCACTCGCGCTGAAGCGGGTGACTTAGGAAACAGTGTTCCGACACGTGCGACCTTAGATGTTGATCTCAGGGTCCCGCCTGGATTGTCACCGAACGATCTAATTACCAAAATCAAGGAATTCACCAACCGTTACAACATAAATCGGCAAGATGTGAGAATCCAGGTAGATTTCGAGGATCAGACCGAAGCTTTCCTCGGTTCGCCGAATTCCTCCGCGGTCTCAGCTTTCAGATGGGCCATTAGGAAGGTGAAAGGAGGCCAAGTTGCCATGGTCAAGAAGACCGGCACAAGCGACATGAACCTCTTCGCCCAAAGCCAGAATATTCCCATGTTTGCCTACGGTCCAGGGGACTCGAGGTTTGATCACACTGAAGTCGAGCATGTAAGAATCTCGGAGTACCTGGCATGTATCGAAGTCTACTCCCTCGCTCTCACAAGGTTCGCTGAAAAGGCCAGCAGCTCACCACTTCTCCCAACCGCCACGCAGTGACCCCACATGTCGTCGGTTCTGAAAGGTGGTCGGCTGAAACGGACGCGAAGAGATGTAGTGAATTTCATCTCATCGCTTGAATCAGACAAGCGAATCACGCTCTCAACAGTCCTGGTCAACGAAGCGCACGTAATTGCGCTCGCGAGATGTGGCGCCATCCAGAAACCTGACGCCCGCAGAATCTTGAGAGCGCTGAGCAGCCTTGAGGGTTACAATTTCCCTGGACGAAACGCCGAAGATATCCACGTGGTGATTGAGGATTACGTCACGAAGCATACGAGTAGAGGAGTGGGAGGTCTTCTTCACCTCGGCAAGAGCCGGAACGACCAAGTCGTTACGGCCATAAGAATGACTCTGCGGAGCGAGATAATCGAACTTTCGGACCAAATACTTACGCTCGAATTCTCAATCCTCAAGTCTGCGAAGAAACATACCGCTACAGTATTCCCAGGCTACACCCATCTTCAGCCCGCACAGCCAATCAGTTTCGCCCATTACCTGCTCGCAAACTGTGCCTCTCTGTCGCGAGATGTAGATCGGCTAAGTGAAGCTTACAGGAGAGTTAATGCTTCTCCGATGGGTGCCGCCGCGTTGGCCGGAACAAGCTTCCCGCTGAATCGACGGTTAATCGCTCGCCTGCTTGGCTTTGATGGGCTTGTGGAGGTTTCGTTGGACGCGGTTGGGGGTAGAGATTTCGCCTTAGAGATTCTTGGAAACTGTGCCCTCTTAGCCTCGGATCTCTCCCGAATCGCGACAGATCTGATCTTTTACAGTTCGGCAGAAGCCGTGCTCGTTTCGATTCCCGACGAGTTTGCCTCAACGAGCAGTATCATGCCTCAAAAGAAGAACGCTGACCCGCTCGAGTTAACCCGTGCAAAGTGCGCGAAAATCGCAACCAATTTCAATTCGGCCCTTTCAATAATGCACGGCCTGTCCTCAGGATACAATCTTGACTACCAGGAAGTAACCCCGCTTCTCTGGGGGTCGATTGATGAACTCAAAGCCTGCCTGCGAATTCTCACCGAAATCATGCCTAGGATAGCTGTCGACAGTAAGTTGTCGAGTAGGCGATACCTGGAATTTACTGCGGCAACCGAAATTGCCAACCTCCTAGTAAGAAAGGAACACTTGCCCTTCAGAACAGCCCACCAACGCGTTGGCTCCGTTGCACGATCAGCCCTTGCTCAAGGCTTGACATTCAAAGACATGAAGCGATCAGATTGGGAACGAGCCCTAGGAAGGTCAATCCACCCTCGCACGATGAGTTCAATCGCTGAGGCTTTGGATCTGGACCGGCACCTTCGCATGTATCGAACTAGCGGCAGCCCTAATCCACAAGAAACGAAGCGGCTTATCTCGCAAGAACTTCGTTCATGCGCGAGATCGCGCACACGTAATGCAAGACTAGAGGCGAGGCTTCGAAGGAGTATGCAGGAGCTTCGGGCCGCTTCGAAGATGTAACCCTCAAAGATACTTCTTTTTCAGCAAAATTACCGCGACCGCCGCAACTATTACTAACCCTCCCAGGATTTGCAACGCCTCTTGTTCACTTATCAGCGGAGGTTGGTCGTTAGTAATTGGCAATCCACTGATCGGACTGAGCATTGTATCCACTGGCGCGTAGTTGTCCGTGAGTATCGGAGGATTGTTCCCGGTAGGTGTGAAATAGTTGGCTAGGTAATCGTTCATACCCGGAATCTTCACATTAGAGTTTGTCGAGGCGAGTTCCTTAAAATCTGTGACACTCAAATGATGTGTTGAGAGGGTAGCGATGATTATCACGTTTTGCGGGTTCGTGTCTGACGCGCCTTCCACTGCGAAGGTGTAGACGTTTGGGAAGATTTGGCTCATCGTTGTGGTTTCAGCGGTGAGTAGCTGATCGTTACTGGATGTTGTTCCCGAGATTAGGTTTGAGATCACCATACCATTGGAGGTTAGGTGGGAGTCAATGAGATTGAAGAATTCTAGGGTCATTAAATGGAATGGGACATAAGTCCTCGAGTAAGCGTCGAGCACGATGAGGTCGTATTTTTGCTGGGTGCTTTGAAGGAATACTCGACCGTCGTCGATGTAGATGTGAAGCCTCGGATTGCTAGCGTTCACAGCGAAATATTGTTCCGCGACTTGCACAACCTCCGGGTCTATCTCCGCAACGTCGACGGTCACGTTTGGATAATCTCTCAGGAAGGCTTTGGGGCCAGTGAAACCGCCTCCGCCGATGAAGAGGACGCGAGTTATGTTCGGGTTGAGCAGGAGCCCGATGTGGAAGTAGTCGGTGTAGGGGAAGACGGTTCGGTTGGGGTCTTGAAGGTCCATGGCACTGTGCAGGTTATCATCCATTATCAGATAGCGCGTTGTGGACTGAGTTGACGGGTCATATGCGTCTGCTACAATGAGATGATGGTAAGGAGTGTCGGTTTCGTAGATTGTATCACCCAACGCCAAGGTGTAGGTGGCAACTGTCAGCTGACGGTTAACCATGTAGGGCGCAGCGAACGGGAGGATGATTAGGATGAGGAGGACTAGAAACCTGAACCGATAACTCAAACCAAGAAAGGCAACGACCAGCAGTACAATCCCCAGCACAAAGATGATCTTGTTAACTCCAAAAAGAGGAATTAGAATGAAAACAGTCAGAAACGTTCCTACTATGCTCCCTACGGTCGAGAGGGCGTAAAGGTTGCCCGACGCTTTGCCTAATGTCTCAAAGCTCTTAGCCACCAGCCGAATTGCATAGGGCGACACCATGCCCAGAAGAACGCTCGGCGGCCCCAACAATAAAGTCGTGGCGAGTAGCGGCGCATAACGGTCCCCCAAATTCAACCTTATCGCAAGATCGAAGAGAGGAGGGGCGATGGCTGGTAGTGACAGAACCATTAAGCCTGCAATGAAGATCACGATTGACAGGACATCGAGTTTGGGTTTGATGTCGGCGAGTTTTCCGCCCAAATAGTAACCCGCGCTAAGCGCTGACAAGACCACACCAATCAAGCTGCCCCAAACGAAGATCGAACTTCCGAACACTGGAGCTAGGAGTCTACTGCCCAAGAGTTCAAGCGCCATCACCACCGCGCCCGAAACGAAGACCGAAATAAGAAGACGGAGTTGACGCGGCATTCAGATTCCAGTCAAGAAATCGGATTGAGGAGGCCTAACTTGGGTCAATCCAGGGTTTTGGGACTTGCCGCAGATGCGCTTTGATACTCAAAGCACTATTAGTAGCGATTGACGTGGCAGTAGAGGTATTTTGTCCTGAGGTTTGGTAGTTGTCCAACCAGATTTGCATGTACATGTCCGAGCCCTGCGGGACAGCGATCTGAGCTGAATACGTCGCGTATCCCTCCAAGGACACTCCCATGCCGTAGGTTCCCTGAGGAACCCATACTTGGAAGGATCCGTCGAGGCTAGATGTTATGTAGTTTCCCGGCCGAACATCAATGATGTCCGTGAGGGTGCTATTGTTTGGCTCAAGTGTGATTGTTGCCCAGGATAGGTGACGGGCACGGTCGAAGTAATCTGGCCCCATTACCGTCCCGAAAATCCGAGACGCACGGTCCATGAATGTGACTACGGAAACATTCTGTGGGGCGGTAACAATTACACGTAAGGGCTGTAACTGGTAGTATCCGTCGACCCAGATTCTGATCGTGTACGTGTGAGGCGACATGTCCCATGGGTATAGAATTAACCCACCAGGAGTTTGGCTCGCTCCGTCTGTCGTATCATAGAACCCTGACCAGATCAGCCGCGGGTCTCCGAAGTAAAGGTCGAACCCAGACAAAATAAAGTGAGCAGTCTTAACTCCGTTCGGTATATACGTTGCATTTGCTGCGACAAAGCGTCCTTGATCATCGAAAACTTCGATGCGCGTCGGCGTGGCTGTCAGGTTGTTAATCGGTTGGACGAAAGGCAGAGTGGAATCGATCGAGTTGAGAATGGCCTCATGTGTGAAGAATATAGTTAGATCAATTACTGGGTTTGCAATCATGTAAATTGCGACGTCAGCAATAGCCCCGAGCCTAACGTACACGTGTATTATCTGTTGCTGAGTATAGCCGCGCGTTTGGACTATCACGGTATAGGTATTAGTGAGAAGGCCATCGTAAGCGAATGTTACGGTTGTTGTTCTCAGCGGTTGTGTCGAATTTGTCTGGTAGATGATTCCGTTTGAGTCGATAATCAACAGCTTAATTGTCGATTCAGGGTACCCCCAATTACCACGAAGGGAATTTGATAGTTGAGGAACCTGATAGTTGATCGAGCGGAGAGTCAGTAGCAGTCCTCCAGCGCGGTATACTGAGAAGCTGATCAGAACCTTGTCTTCGCTGAGACCAATGGTGGCTTTGACGATGTCTGTTTGGTAGTATAGGTCACGGATTCCGATGTTCGCGAACCCAGCGAAACTGGGTGAGGACGTGACACGAGCTACGATGTAATACGTCCCGGGCCGGAGGCCAGCATTCGGTGAGAATAGCGAAAAACTGCCGAACCCCCTAGTGTTGCTGAAACCTTGCAAGTCAATAGTTGCACTAGTACTGCCTGCTGGTACGAACGTCACATTTTGTGCCCTGAGTATGCCCTCCTGATCATAGGCTGAAACAGTCAGGGTACCGCCAATCTGGATAGGTTGACCATTGCTATCGAAGCCCGTCAACGGTTCTGCTAGCAGTGTGTTGTTTGAGTACCTGAAATGGACAGTTACTCTAATGCTTCCTGATCGGATGAGGGGCAACACAGTTTCTGTGTCCGCCGTCGAATTAGCCACATGTACCCGAACTTCATCCAGTTGAATGTAGGATGTTACGTAAGCTTGGAGCAGGTAGTCGCCCCATGTTAGGCCTGAAGTGTAGTTGGCGAAGTCTTGTGGGATCCGTCCGTCGAAACCAACTTGGTTTTGAATCACAAAATTAAATGACGTTGCGGTGGGGTCCGTAAAACTTGTCGTGCCGTACGGGGCTGAGGTAGATGCGACTAGATTGCCTGCGAGATCTAGAAGATCAACGGTGATTGCTCGGGGTACTGTAGAAGTGCCGTTGATTCCTGAAAGCGTTCCCCAGGGAATCAAGTTTCCCTCCGGGCTCTTGGACAACACCGTTCCGCTAACGATTACGCTCTCATAGAGATACACATCTACTCCTTCCAATGATTGAGCGGCGGCAACGCTTACGGTCCACGGTCTAACTGTCGGAAGATACCCTGCGGCGTAGGCAGTTATGTTGTAAGTGCCCGGCGCTACCCCGAATAATGTATAATACCCACCGGCGGTCGAGTTGAGAAACGCTTGGGCTGAAACTGATCGGCCGAGGTAATCGAAACCGGTCGCAAGCACTCGAGCTCCGGTGCCGTTCGGTAGTGTTATTGGTTGTCCTGCTCTTGACGCGTTTCGGTCGCCCGAATCTCGCAGGACGCCGGAAATGTAAGCGGGGTCCCTGCTTGCCTTAACCACTATCGTGGGAAAATTCTGAGGTCCTATCGAGGTGCCGTTGATGGATGCTTTGAAGAAATATCTTCCCGCTGTCGTTGGTGATGTTACTTGAAAGAGCCTGATGTATTGTGTCTGGTTAGCGAGGAACGTTTCGTTTTCCGGATTTCCGGAATTCGGTGGCTTGGTAAGGAACAGATTCGATACGGTAATCTCCCACCAGTTGGGGCCCACTTGATCAGCTGATGATAATCTAGAAACTCGGAGAATGTGAGAGTCATAGTTGTTCGTGTAACTCGTCCAGACATTACTTGTAGTGATCCCTGAAAAATCTGGGGGTATGTAGATATTCACATTGGTACGGTAGTATGCTGGGCATAGCACAGACTTTGTTGGACCACATTTTGAGTCGGCCACATTTTGAGTGTTGTTCAGCCCGAGAGTAACGTTGAACAGTAGGTCTCCAGTGCTATTGGTTAGGATGGCGCTATCCGGGTAACTTAGTTTTACTGAGCCGAATGCTGGAAAGTCGTCGCCAAGTAAGAGATCGTATTTGCCCGGCGACACTGTGACGCTGCTTGATTGAACTGGACTGGCGACGACGGATGTCAGAATCAGGGTTAACAAGAACAGGATTGCAATGGGTTCCTTGATCCTTGGTCGCCCATTAGGGTGGCCGGACATTAGAAAAGCCAGGGTGTAGCTTAGGTTTCTTCTAACTTCTTCTCTTCAGTTTGATCCGTTTGATCTGCTTCAATCGCTTCCTCTTCCTCAGACTTGCCGCCTTTAAATCGCACATAGGCCAGGGCAAATAGAACGATTGCGAGAACGATCAGAAATCCGGTTATGAAGGATGAGAGTAGGAAGGAGGTCTCTGAACTCGTTCCCGCGGCGGCTCTGAATGTTCCGCTACCAGTAAATGTCCCTCCAGTGAAGGTCCCACGGCTAAAGGTTGGTGGAGGAGCCAGCAAGTAGATAAGAAAGGCGTATCCAGTGTTGAGTAAGCCGGACACTAGAGAAGCGATTAACAGTTTCTTCTTGGAGATCTTTCGAGTCTGAGATACGAGTAGAGAGCCTAACGTGACTCCAGCGACTATCATGGGGATTATGATTGGGGTTGTTGGCATCGCAATCTAACCATGCTAGGCGGAGATTGAAACGAATTTATATAAGGCTAACTACAGGCGGTAGTCGAGAACTGGTCACCGTTGAAATTGCAAGTTCTTCACCCAAATAACAAGGATATCCGCTTTGCCTTGGGTGACTTGGAGGCGGCTATGCTCCAGGAGCTATGGAAGTCGCCCACAGCCCTCTCTGTCAGAGAGTTTCATGAGAAGATCGCACGTAACAGGTCGATCGCAGTCACGACCGTTGCTACGATCTTGGACAGATTGTACCGGAAAGGTGTTCTTTCACGAAAACTGGTGAAGGAGGGTGGCCCCCATTACCTGTACTCATCCCGTCTTACCAAGGATGCGTTCAAACATGTTGTCGTGAACAACGTGATGGGAGCCCTGCTTCGCGGTTTCAATGACGTGACGGTAGCATACCTTGCTGAGAAGATGACGGACAAACCAGAGGATCGCAGAATTATATCCAAGTACCTGAATAGGCTGAAGAGCGAGGGAGGCAAATGATACAGGTTCCCGGAGTCCTCGTCTTCATCGCGTGGTTTCTGATAGGGCCACTCAGCGTCCACCATGAGCCATGGCTACCAACGCTAATTCTCTCAACTCTTTCATTCACCGCTTTGGGCCTAACCATCATCGTAAGACGGTCATATCGATTCCAGTCCACCGCCCTTCTAGCAGCCCTAGGGATAATGTCCTTCGAGAGCTTGCAGTCAATCGCAAGTTGGCTGCACATCGAGCTGCTTGATCCTTCGTTAATGGAGGGCGAGCAGGTTCGGCACTTTCTATCCTTCTTCTTCACACTTAACGTTGGCTTGGCTGCGGTAGGCATCGTCGCAGCCGTGGGCGTTGCCCTGTCTTTAGAACTCAGGAAATCCCATCTTCCGCTAGCAAAGCTATTCCCAGAAATGAACTTTGAGACCGCCCCGCCCGAAGTAACGAAATCAGTAGAGAGACTTTCAAAGACTATGGGTGTCGATCGGCCAAAGGTAACCTTGATTGATTCGGGAGACCCAGCTGCGTTCATCACGCGTTCGAAGCGGAAATACGTGTTGGCAGTTTCAGTGGGACTTGTAGAATCACTAAGCACCGAGGAGCTAGATGCTTGCCTTGCGCATGAACTGTCGCACGTGAAGAATAATGATTTTTCAGTTAGGTCATTTGCGACCGCGGCGAGAGTTGCATTATTTGCGCATCCGTTGGGCCATTTAATTGAGCCAGCTGTTTACAGGGCGCGTGAGTTTCTTGCGGATAGGACAGCTGCGGATCTCGTTGGGCGAGGCGCGCTGATATCTGCTCTTTCGAAGCTTCGGGAATCCCAGAATTATGTAGCTGCGCACAGGTCGATTGGAACGGCTTGCCTGTTTGATTCCGTTGGCACGAACCCGTTGTTCAGGTTGTTCGATAAGCACCCAACACTCGAGAAAAGGATAAGCTCCCTTCAGGAGCAATAAGGGCTTGAACTGGTCTGCACGACGCCGAATCCTGACCGTTATGGTTTTGTTGCTGCCCTTGTTTACGCAACTGCCTGACGTCCACGCCCAACAAGCTGCGCATCTGACGGTTTCTTTGACTGGACAAACCTTGGTTGCAGGTTTGAACAATACGATGACCGTCACCGTATCTAACAACTATAGTGGATACATAGCAATCTACGATGTTGACGTTGACGTTTCCTTACCGGACCCTCTAGTCCTAGTTGGTACTGGTGGTCACTGGCATTACGATTCAATCTACTATGGTCAAAGCGTTACTCTCACGTTCTCTGTGTACGCGCCATCCTCTGCAGCCGGTAGCTCCTATCAAGGCACTGTAACCGGAACTTACAAGCAGTTGGGAGACGTTTCATACACGCAGGAGACGCATGCATTGGCGGTTTCAGTGACGGGTTACATCAGCTTGGTCGTGTACGGCATCCAGCTTACCCCAAGTGAGGTTACCCAAGGAGGAAATACGACGATTTCAGGGAACGTGCTGAACAACGGAAACCTCGCATCCTACGAGGCCAATGTCACAGTTGAATCTCCCGCGATCATTTCTGGTCCACAGAACAGCGTATTCATAGGAGAAATTGACCCAAACATACCAAGGCCCTTCAGTGTCCTAATCGTCTTCAAGCCGAATCTCCCACCGGGAAACTACACGATCTCAGCGACCGTGTCCGCCAGCGACGAGAATCACCCAACGGCCGCAATACTTGGCAGTGCCACTGGACAAGTTCAGGTGATAATGCAATCTCAAACTGTCGTGAGACCTCAGGGTTTCAGCGTAATTGGACTCATTTTATCGTTTCTCCGTAGCCTCTTCAACACCTTCTTTGGTTCCACCACAGGCTAAGTGTTCCTAACGCTAATTGTCAGAGTGCTCCGCTGGGGTGCGATAGAAGCAAGCATTAGGCGTTTATTCGTACTTTAGTGCAACCACCGGGTTCAGCCTCGAGGCTCTCCACGCGGGGTAGAGACCTGCCATCGTGGCCAGAAGGACTGGGAATGTGAGCGAGAAGATTATGAGTCCTGTAGAGAAGACCGGCACAATCGCTGCTCCTCCACCGCCCCCGGGCCCCCCGCGGCCAAAAGACAGAGTTGAACCAGCAAGTTCTCCGCCCATCAAGAAGGACAGTGCGTAGCCGAGCATAAGCCCAGTGATACCACCCACTACTCCGGTCAGCGCGGCTTCTGACAAGAACATTCCCATGATTTGCTTTGGTCGATATCCTATAGCCTTTAGAATGCCGATTTCTCTCGTGCGTTCCATTACAGAAACATACATCGTGTTCACTATGCCCACGGTTGCAACAAACAACGACACTGCTCCGATGCTGCCTAGGAAAACCGTCAGTTGTCCAGTGACTCCTTGAAGGGAGCTTAGAATCTGTCCGGGGCTTATTACGCGAACGTTGGTTCCATAATATGTTGTTAATGTATTCTGAACGTTCGCGACATCACCAGTATTGTCAACGACCACGTAGATTCCGGTGAAGTAGGGCGTCTTGGAAATAACCGTAGCTGCCTGAAATGACATGAAGACTGTGTCATCGATATTCGCGAAGAGGGCTGTCCCGTATTGGGCAAGGATTGCTTGTGCAAGAACCGCGTACGAGACCGCTGTCTTGGATCCCTTGATCCCGCTAAGAGACATTGAAACCAATTGATGAAGACCTGTCGGCGTTCCTGAAACAGGGTTTGCTATCGACCATCCGATCGCGGCGGAAGTAGTATCCCCCGTAAGAGGAATGGCTCCCTCAGCAACCGCTATCCCGTTATACAAAATCGGCAGAGATGAAAGATCTATTCCGATTGCAGTGGCTGAAAGCGCTTGGCCCCCGCTCTGGATAGTGGCTCCAAAGGAATAGTAAGGATAGACATGAACAACGTTGGGGATTCCCTTCAGGTAGGTTACGTCAGCTTGACTAAGCTGGTAAGTGTTCGACGAGCCAGACGAAAAGAAACCTCCCGAAGTTCGTATGGTGAGGATATTCGCCCCGGTTTTCTCGATGTTAGCAGTAATTCCTGCGTTAAGCCCACTTGAGCTTGCAATTAATGCCAAGATGATGGCGGACCCTACTGTTATTCCCAGAATCGTTAGGACGCTACGTATCTTCCGGTCCAACAACGCTTTGGCAGCCAGCTTGAACATATCAGTAACTAACATCTTTCTCAACCCGAGGAATAGGTATCCAGCCTTTGAAGGTATTGCTCCTTTTCGACTAGACCGTCTCGAATCGAGATCACGTGCTGAGTTCTTTCCGCGATATCTGGATTATGTGTGACAACGAGTACGGTTGTGCCGAATTGCTTGTTTACTTGGACAAATTGATCAACCACCTCACTAGTGGTCTTTGAATCCAGGTTTCCGGTTGGTTCGTCGGCTATGATGAGGGCGGGTAAAGTGACTAAGGCCCTTGCGATTGCGACCCGTTGCTGTTCTCCACCGCTAAGCTCAGCGGGTCGCTTGTTCGCCTTTGCTCCAAGGCCCACTGCGCTGAGCATCTTCAACGATTTGCTCCTTCGAATCTTTTCCGGCATGCCGCGAGAGATGAGCGGCATCTCGACATTTTCTATTGATGTGAGCCGTTGAATCAGGTTGAATGATTGGTAGATGAATCCAAGCTTGCGGTTTCTGAGCAGGGCTAGCTTGTCTTCGCTTAGCTTCCGGAGATCAATCCCGTCGATAATCACCCGCCCAGACGTAGGTCGGTCGAGCGCCCCAATCACGTTGAGTAGTGTGGACTTGCCGCTGCCCGAGGGGCCCATTATGGCAACGAACTCCCCTCTATCAATCTTCAAGTTGATTCCTTTCAGGGCTGGGTAGTCGGTATGGCCGACTCGGTAGACCTTCGTAACGTCGATGGTTTGAACTGCTAAGCTGGTCGCTGGGCTGGTCGGCGCTGTGGGGGAAGGCATCTTGTCCATAACTACACGCCATAGTTGGTAAATTTACGTATTACGCTTTATTAGGTATCGGTTCTGATGATCCGCAACCGTAGACTGGTCGTTTCTACGATGATTTGAATAACCGCTCTGAACCTGCATCTCGTTAGCTAGTTTAGCAGCTCTCTTGAAAGGTCTCGTGAATTCCTCTTCTCGAATATCTTCTGAGGCACCTATCCTGATATCGCGCATACGTTTGCACATTCCATGAAGAAGTTTTGATGAAAGTCTTGCTCCCTGAAAGAAGTACAGGTTAATGTGTTTACTATAGTCTACGATCGAGCTACATTACCCTGAAAATTCCCAAACACGACAAACACATCACTCTCACACGAAAACTAGCTCAGGAAATCCTCCGTTAACGGCAACCATAGCCCGAGCACAGAACACATACGGATTGCGTTTACAGAAACAGTTCCAAGCTCTCCTACAAGTATCAGCACTGGCATTGTTACTTTTCGGTTGATTAAGTGCTTGACTGTGAATGCTTCTTCATGCGTTGATTGAAAAACAGTAGACCAAGGATTAATGCCGCATTACCGCGGGAACTACCCAATCACGATAGGTTTGTGAGAGGCCTACTCAAGCAACCGATGTTGACGTTACTCAGACGAGAAAGGTTTAAGAAAATGCGTACGCTCTCGTCATTTGCGTTGGCGGTGAAGCTCGCCATTAACCGCTCGCAACTCGATTGTGAGCCAATAGCTTCTGCCTTCAAGCGAGCTGTCAACCAATGGAGCAGAGCGTTCACATCGCCATCAAAAGCGGGCTTTCCGTGATTGAGAAATGCTTGCGCGATATTCTGCAAGCGACCAAAACTCGTTCAGAATCCAAGAACTGGCTGTTCAAGCGACGGCATTACGACATAAGCGAAGACGTTGCAAGCGAGTTGACCGTTAAGGCTGAAGAGATGCTCAAGGAGATCCAAGAATTACAAAGAATGTTCGAGATAGGAAGGGATGATGAATCAGCTAGATGGCATATAATCGGTAACCTAGCCGAGATCTGGACGATACTAAGTGACCTCTCTCCAGACAAATTGCGAGGATATGGACAAATGCGACCCGAGGATGGGAAACTACTCACAATGCATGTTGACAGAATGAATGAGATAAGGAAAGACATGGAGAAGGTTCTCTCAGCATAGTAGAGTCACGGATTAGTTGTGCTACCCTTTGAGATGGGATATTTTGTATACTGCTGGGTTTGTGGGGCGGTTAGAAAAATGGGAGTTTTCGGTTACGTAGCTTTCTAAGTCTAACGAGGTGGCGGAGGCGCTGGAAACCATGTTACTGAGGGGGGTTGCTGTCTACGTCGTCCGTACACGACTAGACCTGCTGTTGCAATGACAACGGCTACCAGTATTGCTACGATTGCAACGTAACCGAGTAGGGATGAGTTATTCTTGTTTAGAGTTTGGTATTGCGATTGATACGGGTGCTGTTGCGAGGGTTGCTGGGATGGAGCCTGGTTTGGGTACGTGGGTTGATATGAGTAGGGGGTTGATGGGGGGGTTTGGTATGGGTATTGGTATGCTTGGGTTACTGTTGTCGTGACGACTTGCTGGTTTCCTGTTACGGCTTGGAATGTTTCGCTAGTTGCGCCTATCAGGCTCCCGTATTGGCTGCTGTAGAGGGAGACGCTGATTGTGACCGTATGGCCTTGAGTTGTTGGGGGTAGGTTGAAGCCTAATTGCCCGTTAAACGTGGTGCCGCCGTCCGTGGATTGTAGAACACTGTTCACCGTGCCTAGACCGACGTTCGAGGTTGCGTCATAAGCGTTGCCTGACGCGTACAGTTGGTTGCCGTAGGTTGTTGTGCAGGTT
>Ga0074046_10000484_pt1 | contig 36659 bp, 29 predicted proteins | sample BogForMeECP23OM3_FD_94441 | JGI IMG/M metagenome (GOLD analysis project Ga0074046, IMG submission 94441) | Bog forest soil microbial communities from Calvert Island, British Columbia, Canada - Bog Forest MetaG ECP23OM3 | ecosystem: Environmental > Terrestrial > Soil > Wetlands ... | reverse complement strand
CAGCGCCAGGTACAGGTTGGCCAGCGTCTGCGCCTCGATGCCCTGGGCGGCGTCGACGAGCAGCACGGCGCCCTCGCAGGCGGCCAGGCTGCGGGAGACCTCGTAGCTGAAGTCGACGTGGCCGGGGGTGTCGATGAGGTTGAGCACGTACTGCTGGTTGTCCTCGCCCGTCCAGGGGAGGCGCACCGCCTGGCTCTTGATCGTGATGCCGCGCTCGCGCTCGATGTCCATCCGGTCCAGGTACTGGGCCCGCATCTGGCGGCCTTCCACCACGCCGGTGAGCTGCAGCATCCGGTCGGCCAGCGTCGACTTGCCGTGATCGATGTGAGCGATGATGCAGAAATTCCTGATCACGGCCTGGTCGGTGTGGCCCGGCGCCGGGCGGGCAGGTGAGTCCGCCCGGCTCGTCCGGCTCTTGGCGACCGGCTGGCCGGTGGGGCTGGGAGGTGACACGCGCTTCCGTTCCGGTTACTCGCCGTTGCGGCACTCGCCGCTAACGGCCTGGGTGTTCCATGATCCCATGTCCGGCCCAGTGCCCCCGCCAGGTCCTGGTTTGAGTACAGGGGTCCGGCTCGGATAAGCTTCGTCGTCGCGGCACCCACAGACAACCCTTGAAGGATTCCCACGCGTGGCGAACATTAAGTCTCAGATAAAGCGCAATAAGCAAAACGAAAAGGCGCACCAGCGGAACAAAGCGGTGAAATCCTCGCTGCGCACGTCCGTGCGTAAGTTCCGCGAGGCCGCGGACGGGGGGAACCTCGACGAGGCCGGGATCGCGCTGCGCTCCGCCTGCCGACAGCTGGACAAGGCGGTCGGCAAGGGCGTCATCCACAAGAACCAGGCCGCGAACCGCAAGTCCGCGATCGCCAAGCGCTACGCCGAAATGTCGGCCAGCTAGCTAAGGGTCTTCGCCGGCTAGCTCTCGCCGGCTTAGCTCAGGTCCTCGCCGGCCCGGCTGGCGACGATCCGGCGCACCGCCCGTTCCAGCGCGTAGGCCGCGCTGGCCGCTTCGCCTTTGACCTGAGCGTCCGCCTCGGCGACCGCGTGCAGCGCACGGGCGATGCCGTTCGGGTGCCAGCCGCGCAGTTGCTGCCGGACCCGGTCGATCTTCCATGGCGGGGCGCCGACCTCGGCCGCGAGCGCCGCGCTGCTGGCGCCACGGGGCGCGGAACCGACCCGGCCGAGCAGGCGCACTCCCTGGGCGAGCGCGCTGCAGATCAGCACCGGGGACACGCCCGTGGCCAGCGCCCAGCGCAGTTGCTCGAGCGCCTGGGCGAGGTGCCCCTCGACCGCCCGGTCGGCGACGGTGAACCCGGTCGCCTCGGCCCGGCCCCGGTAGTACCTGGCCACGACCGCCTCGTCGATGCCGACCCGGCTACCGTCGGTGTCGGCGGCGAGCTGGCTGCAGGCGGCCGCGAGCTCGCGCAGATCCGAACCGACCGCGTCCAGCAGCGCCCGGGCGGCGCCGTCGTCGGCGCGCAGGCCCGCCCGGCGGAATTCGGCCCGGATGAAGTCGAGCCGCTCGGCGAACCTGGTGAGCTTCGGGCATTCGATCACCCGCGCTCCCGTGGCCTTGACCCCGGCCAGCAGCTCCTTGCCCTTGGCCCCGCCCGCGTGCGTCAGGATGAGGACCACGTCGGGCGCCGGGTTTTTCGCGTACCTGGCCAGCTCGGCCGCCACCTCCTTGCTGGCGTTCTGGGCGGCCCGCACCACGAGCACGCAGCCGCCGCCGAACAGCGAGGGCGAGGTGAGGGATTCCAGCTCGCCCGGGCCAAGCTCAGATCCGTCGAGGTCATGCAGGTCCCCGGCTGGCACCGAGTCCTGCGCGGCGCCGGCCCGATGTTCCATCGTGCCGGCTGCGGCCGGCTCGATGCTCCATCGTGCCGGTCCGTGGGCGGCGGCGATCATGTCACGGACGACGCGGTCGACGAGGAATTCCTCCTCGCCGACAACCAGCGTGACGGGGGCGACCTCTGTGGCGGGTGGGTTTACGGCAGTGCGCACAGCCATGACGGCAGCATAGGGCTAGCGGGCCGCGATCGGTTCGCCGCGGGCTAGCGGGCCGCGACCGGTTCGGCGCCGAGCCAGACGCGGCGGGGGGCCAGGCCGTAGGACCAGACGAAGGCGCCTTCGTGGTCGGCGTCCCACAGGACCATGTCGGCAAGCCTGCCGCGGACCATGGCGCCGCGGTCGGGGGCGCGCAGCGCGTGCGCGCCGCCGATGGTGGCGGCCCGCAGGGCCTCTTCGACGGTCATCCCCAGGTAGGACACGGCCAGCGAGATGACCAGGGCCATCGAGGTGATGCCGGACCCGCCCGGGGTGTGGTCGGAGCCGAGCGCGACGGCCACGCCCTTGTCGAGCATCTCGCGCACCGGCGGCCGGGCGCTGGCCTGCAGGGCGGTGCCGGGGCAGACCACGGCGGCCACGCCCGCCTGGGCGAGCACGGCGACGTCGTCCTCGGTCGCCTCGTGCAGCAGGTCGGCGGACGCACAGCCGAGTTCGGCGGCCAGCCGGGCCGCGCCGGTGCGTGAGTCGCCGCAGGCGTGCAGCCGCGGCAGCAGGCCCGAGCGGCGCCCGGCGGACAGGATCCAGCGCGCCTCGTCCTCGGTGAACCGGCCTTCCTCGCAGTACACGTCCACGCTGTCCGCGCCGACCGCTGAGGCGTCCGCGCACCAGGAGCTGACCGCGTCAATGTAGTCGTGGCGGCGGCCGAAGAATTCCGGCGGCACCGTCTGGGCGGCCAGGAACGTGACGTGCACCCGCGGCATGCCCGGCTCGCCCTCGAGCCCGCGCAGCATCCGGACGTCAGCCAGCTCGCCGTCCCTGGTCAGGTGGTATCCGGTCTTGGCTTCGATGGTCGTGGTCCCGGATCGCAGCCAGCGGCCCAGCCGCTCGCGGACCCCGTTGCACAGCGTCCAGGGGTCAGTGCCCCTGGTCACGGTGACGGTGGATGAGTCGCCGCCGCCCGCGGCGGTGATCTCCGCGGCCGACGAGCCGTTGGACCGCATGGCCAGTTCCGCCCAGCGGTTGCCCGCGTACACCGGGTGGGTGTGGGCGTCGATCAGCCCGGGCGTGACCAGCCCGCCACCCAGGTTCTCCACGTGGTCCACGTCGACGATGTCATCGACCAGGCCGGGGATACGCTGCGGCAGTTCAGCCGCGGGGCCGACCCAGGCGATCCGGTCGTCGCCGGTCACGATGGCGGCGTTGCTCAGGATCTCTGATCCAGTCCACAGCCGACCGATGTTGGTCAGCAGCCGAACAGTCACCGGCGGTCCCCCCCGGGACTGGTGATCCCATGCGCCATGAGCGTTCACCTGCCATGACAGGTGCGCGCCGGAAGACCCAGCGTGCACTGGACGAGCTTCGCCGCGCACCACCCGTTGGCGCCGGTACCGACCGACACGGGCCGAGCGGGTACGACAGCCAACATATCGATTCAGACACGCTATTGCACCGCTGCCACCGCAGACAAGCCTTTCGGCGAAATGCGGAACCTTATCCGGTGGCGCGGTCTAGGCACCCTTAGTCGGCGAGAAAAACCCGCCAAACGTGACCACAATCACGCTTGGACTTGGACACAATCGTCCAGCGCCGCCGCCTCGAGCTGGGCGGCCAGGCCCGCCGGGACGCGCGCCCCGAGCCGGGTCCCGTCGGCGGCGTGTTCGGCCGTGAGCACCTCGCCCTCGGCGTGCGCCCGCGCGACCAGGTCGCCGCGGCGGTACGGCACGAGCACGTTGACCTGAACGTCGAGCCGGGGCAGCGCGGCCTCGATGGCGTCGCGCAGGCCGGCCAGCCCGGCCCCCGTCTTCGCCGAGACGCTGAGGCTGCCCGGCTCCCGCGCGCGCAGGCCCTGCAGCACGACCGGGTCGGCCGAGTCGATCTTGTTGACCACCACGAGCTCGGGCACGTGCGCCGCGCCGATCTCGGCCAGCACGCCGCGGACCGCGGCGATCTGCGCCTCGGGTTCGGCGTCGGACCCGTCTACCACGTGCAGGATGAGGTCCGCCTCGGCGGTCTCCTCCAGCGTGGACCGGAACGCCTCGACCAGCTGGTGCGGGAGGTGCCTGACGAACCCGACGGTGTCGGTCAGCGTGTAGCCGCGCCCGGACGGGGTCGCGGCGCGCCGGACGGCCGGGTCGAGGGTGGCGAACAGCGCGTCCTCCACCAGGACCCCGGCGCCGGTGAGCGCGTTGAGCAGGCTCGACTTGCCCGCGTTGGTGTAGCCGGCGATGACCACCGACGGCACGTCGCCGCGGCGGCGCTGCCCGCGCTGCACCTTCCGGCCGGTCGAGTAGTTCGCTATGTCCTTTTTCAGGCGGGAGATGCGGGCCCGCAGCCGGCGCCGGTCCGTTTCCAGCTTGGTCTCGCCGGGACCGCGGGTGCCGATACCGCCGCCGGCCACCCGGCCGCCCGCCTGCCGGGAGAGCGACTCGCCCCAGCCGCGGAGCCTGGGCAGCATGTACTGCAGCTGAGCCAGCTCCACCTGGGCCTTGCCTTCGCGGCTGCGGGCGTGCTGGGCGAAGATGTCCAGGATCAGCGCGGTCCGGTCGATGACCTTGACCTGCACGATGCCTTCCAGCCGGCGCAGTTGGCTCGGGGTGAGCTCGCCGTCGCAGATCACGGTGTCGGCGCCGTCCGCCGCGACGATGTCCGCGAGCTCGCGGGCCTTGCCCGAGCCCACGTAGGTGGCCGCGTCGACCCGGCTGCGCCGCTGGATGAGGCCGTCGAGCACTTCGGAGCCCGCCGTTTCGGCCAGCCGGCTCAGCTCGCGCAGTGAGTTCTCCGCGCTGGCCAGGCTGCCCTCGTCCCACACCCCGATCAGCACGACCCGCTCGAGCCGCAGCGCCCGGTACTCGACCTCGCTGATGTCCTGCAGCTCGGTGGAGAGCCCGGCCACCCGCCGCAGCGCGTGCCGCTCTTCCAGGTCCATGTCCCCGTGGTCTGGCTGCTCGTCAAAAACCGTGCTCATTGTCCTCCGACATCGTGCTTACTCTGTGCATGCTCGTCCCCCGATGGTGCCACGCGGCGGGCGGCACCGCACTTGAATAACATCCGGACCGCACCATATGTGCCCGGCCGCTCCGGTTCTGCTCGTATCTATTTTTGCGGAACGGGCAGTGGTGCCTCGTCCCGGTCAACCTTTAACGGGTTGATGGGGCGAGACGGTGCAGCGAGGTGGGCAGGTCACCGTCGTGGACCACGGTGAGGCGGTGGGTGGCGCGGGTGATCGCGACGTACAGGTCGTGGCCGCCGGCCGGGGACTGGGCGAGGACCCCGGCCGGGTCGACCAGCACCACCCGGTCGAACTCCAGGCCCTTGGACTGGCCCACGGTCAGCAGGGCCACCGGCGCGTCGAGCACCTCGGTCCGGTCACCGGGCACCGCCGCGGGGATCGCCCGGGCCAGGTCCGCGATCCGCGCCCCGGGCGCGATCACCGCCAGCCGCCCGCCCTGTCCCATCTCGGCGCCCATCTCGGCGAGTTCCTCCGCCACCACCACTTCCGGGGCCCGGGCGAGGCCGCGGACGGCGCGCGGGGAGGCGCCTTCGTCCCGGACGGACTCGGGCGGCCGCTCGCCCGGGGCGACATCGGCGAGCACGTCGGCGGCCACCGCCATGATCTCGGCGGGAGTCCGGTAGTTGACCGTGAGCAGCTCCTCGCGCCAGCGGCCACGGACGTACGGGTCGAGCATCTCCGCCCAGGAGCGGGCCCCGGCCGCGCTGCCGCGCTGCGCCACGTCACCGACCACGGTGAGCGACCGGGTCGGGATCCGGCGCATCACCATCCGCCAGGCCATCGCGGACAGCTCCTGCGCCTCGTCCACGATCACGTGCCCGTACGCCCAGGAAGGGTCGGCCCAGGCCCGTTCGGCCGTGGTGAGCTGCTGGCCCGGGTCGCGGTTCCAGTCAGCCAGCGTGGCGGGGTCGACGAACCCCTGCCCGGCCAGGCCAGTGATCTCGAGCACCTCCCGGGCGTACTTCTCCTCGGCCCGCCGCTCCCGCTCCGCGGCCCGGCGCCGGATCTTCTCCGCGGTGTCGCCAGCGTCGGTTAGCACAGGGCCGAGCAGCTGAGCGGCCTCGTCGAGCAGCGGAACGTCGGCCACCGTCCACGCGTCGGGGTGGCCGGGGCGTAGCAGCGCGGACCGTTCGGCCGAAGAAAAAGACGGGGCGGCCCGGCGGAGGGCACCTTCGGAGGCCAGCAGTCCGGCGACCAGCCGCTGCGGGGTGAGGAACGGCCACAGCGCGTCCAGCGCGGCCCGGACCGGCGCCTTGTCCCAGAGCCGCGCCCGGGTGTACGGGAGGTCCTCGGGGTCGAGCTGGCGGCCGAGCGCCCTGGCCTCGGCCGCCGCGAGCGCGCCGAGCATCTCGGTGACGAACAGCTTGCGGGCCACGTTGTGCGGCTTGCGCAGCGCGCGGGCCCGGTCGCGGGCGCGCAGCACGGCGTCCCGCGGCACCGTCATCGCCACGCCGTCGACGGTGACCTCCAGGTCGGCCGGCGGCACCTGCTGCAGGTTGCGCACCGCGCGGCGCAGCACGTTCACCATCTTGAGGTCGCCCTTGACCACCGCGGCCTCGGCATTGTCGTCTGGCGCCGCCTTCACGCTGGGGAACAGCTCGGCGATCGAGCTGAGCACCACGTCGGTCTCGCCCAGGGACGGCAGGACCTGGCTGATATAGCGGAGGAAGGTGGAGTTCGGGCCGATGACCAGCACGCCGCGGCGCTCGAGGGTCCGGCGGTGGGTGTAGAGCAGGTACGCCGCGCGGTGCAGCGCCGCGACCGTCTTGCCGGTGCCCGGGCCGCCCTGGACCACCAGGACACCCTGCAGGGCGGCGCGGATGACCCGGTCCTGTTCGGCCTGGATGGTGGCCACCACGTCGCTCATCCGGCCGGTGCGGCCGGCGGTGATGCTGGCGATCAGCATGGCCTCGCCGGACAGGGTCTGCCGGTCCGGCTCAGACAGCCGGTCCAGGTCGAAGACCTCGTCGTCGACCCCGGTGACGGTGCGGTTCCTGGTGTAAATGTGGCGGCGCCGGATCAGGCCGGCCGGGTCCTTCGGGGTGGCGGCGTAGAAGGGGTGGGCGGCGGGCGCGCGCCAGTCGATGAGCCGCGGCTCGTGCTCGTCGTCCCGCAGGCCGATCCGGCCGATGTACAGGGTGCCAAGGGCTGGCGCGTGGTCGGCTGGACCACGATCGGCTGGCGTCTTCGGGTCCGCGTCGGTGCGGCCGAAGCACAGGCCGTGTTCCACCGCGTTCAGCTGGGCCAGCCGCCGCGCCTGCTCGGCTGCCGTGACCTCGCGCTCGACCCGGGCCTGGAAGGTACCGCCCGCCGCGCCGACGCTGTGCGTCCGGGCGAGCGCGCGCTCGGTCCGCTCTCGCGCCTCATCGAGCAGCCGGTAAAGCATATCGAGATACGCCTGCTCTTGGCCTATGGCCGTCGTGCCGGCGGAATTGGTTTGACTAACCGTCATATTTCTTGGTACACTTTCGTTGCCTTTTGGCCTGGCGTACTAGCAATACAAAACGGGATGTAAAAGCGTATCATCCCAGTCGGCTCCCGGAAGCCTCGACGTCGGCCAGCCAGCGAATCCCAGCAGGCCAGCGCTGAGTCAGCTCTCCGTGACGGCCCAGTCAGTGCTGCGGCAACCACCGGCCGGATGCGGCCCCAAAACCGTAAATAACCGTGACGTCCGTGCCGAATTCCTTGCCCGAAGGAAATCATTAGCCATTATCGCGGCCTAGCCGGAGAATTTCGGCCGGCGATATCGCCCGGGCACCTCTACCCCGGTCGCACTGGGCCGCCTAGGATGTGCCGCCTAGGATGTAGGGCAGACTTGAGGAGGAGATAGACATGCCGGGAACCGAAAGCGTGGAGATCACCGGTCCGTACGGTGATCGCTACGACGAGATCCTTACGCCGCAGGCCATCGACCTCATCGCCGCCCTCCACGCCGAACTCGGGCCGCGCCGGTCCGAGTTGCTGGCCGCGCGCCGCCGCCGCCAGGCCGAGATCTCCGGCGGCGCGATGTTCGACTTCCTGCCCGAGACGGCGGATATCCGCGACGACCCCGGCTGGCGGGTCGCGCCGCCCGCGCCCGGGCTGGTCGACCGCCGGGTGGAGATCACCGGCCCGACCGACAAGAAAATGACGATCAACGCCCTCAATTCGGGCGCGAATGTCTGGCTGGCCGACTTCGAGGACGCCAATACCCCGCTATGGGACAACATGATCAGCGGTCAGCTCAACCTCAAGGACGCCCTGGACCGGACGATCGACTTCTCCAGCGACGAGGGCAAGGACTACGCGCTGCGGCCCGATGACGAACTGGCCACGATCGTGGTCCGGCCGCGCGGCTGGCACCTGGACGAGAAGCACATCCTCATCGACGGCGTGCGGGCCTCGGGCAGCCTGGTCGACTTCGGCCTGTACATGGCAAGCTCCGCGCAGCGGCAACTCGACAAGGGCAAGGGACCGTACTTCTACCTGGCCAAGAATGAGAGCCACCTCGAGGCGCGGCTGTGGAACGACGCGTTCAACCTGGCCCAGGACGCCCTCGGCATCCCGCGCGGCACGATCCGGGCCACGGTCCTGATCGAGACGATCCCGGCCGCGTTCGAGATGGAGGAGATCCTCTATGAGCTCAAGGAGCATTCGGCCGGGCTGAACGCGGGCCGCTGGGACTACCTGTTCAGCGTCATCAAGAAGTTCCGCACCCGGGGCCGCGAGTTCGTGCTGCCGGAGCGGAACTCGGTCACGATGACCGCCCCGTTCATGCGCGCGTACACCGAGCTGCTGGTCAAGACCTGTCACCGGCGCGGGGCGCACGCGATCGGCGGCATGGCCGCGTTCATCCCGAGCCGGCGCGATCCCGAGGTCAACGAGAAGGCCATGGCCAAGGTGCGGGAGGACAAGACGCGCGAGTCGCAGGACGGCTTCGACGGATCCTGGGTCGCCCATCCGGACCTGGTTCCGCTGTGCCGGGAGGTCTTCGACGGCGTCCTCGGCTCGAACCCGAACCAGATCGCCAAGACCCGCGAGGAGGTCAGCGTCACCGCCCAGGACCTGCTCGCGGTGAGCAAGACGCCCGGCGTGATCACCGAGGCCGGGCTGCGCAACAACATCAGCGTGGCGCTGCAATACCTGGCCAACTGGCTGGGCGGCAACGGCGCGGTCGCCATCTTCAACCTGATGGAGGACGCGGCCACCGCGGAGATCTCCCGCTCCCAGACCTGGCAGTGGATCCACAACGACGTCACCCTGGACGACGGCACCCTGGTGAGGCGGGACCTGGTGGAGCGGCTGATCGACGAGGAGCTGACCAAGATCCGCGCGCTGGCCGGGGAGAGTTTCGACGCCGAGCGGTACGGCCAGGCCACCGCGCTGTTCACCGAGGTTGCCCTGGCCGACAGCTTCGCCGAGTTCCTCACCATCCCGGCCTACGAGCGGATGCCGTAGCTGGTTTCTGTTCACTGGGACAGGAAAGAGGGACAATCACCACAGGTTTCTTCGGGCCTGCAGCGAGGTGGTGCGAGATGACGACGACCATCGAGGAGCTGGTGCCGCGGATGCGGGACATCTGCGGCGCGGGCAACGTCATCACCGACCCGCTTGAGCTGCGCACCTACGAGTGCGACGGGCTCACCGCGCACCGCTGCGTGCCCGCGCTGGTGGTGCTGCCCGGCTCGGCGGCCGAGGTGGCCGCGATCGTGGCTGCATGTGCGCAGGCCGGGGTGCCGTTCGTCGCCCGGGGCAGCGGCACCGGGCTCTCCGGCGGGGCGCTGCCGCACCAGGATGGCGTCCTGATCGTGATGACCCGGATGCGGAAGATCCTCGAGATCGACCCGGTGAGCCGGCGGGCCGTGGTCGAGCCGGGCGTGACCAACCTGTCGGTGAGCAAGGCTGCGGCGCCGTTCGGGCTGTTCTACGCGCCGGACCCGTCGAGTCAGGTGGTCTGTTCGGTCGGCGGCAACGTGGCCGAGAACTCCGGCGGGGCGCACTGCCTCAAGCACGGGTTCACCGTGCACCACGTGCTGGGCCTGGAGATCGTCACGCCGAGCGGGGAACTGACCTGGCTGGGCGACGGCACCGGCGTGACGACCGGCTACGACCTGCTCGGCACGTTCACCGGCTCGGAGGGCACGCTCGGCATCGTGACCAAGATCGTGGTCAAGCTGATGCCGCTGCCCGAGGTGGTGCACACGCTGCTCGCCGCGTACGCCACCACCAGCGAGGGCGGCCGCGCGGTGTCCGACATCATCGCGGCTGGCATCGTGCCCGCCGCGATCGAGATGATGGACGCGCTGTCCATCGAGGCGGCCGAGGCGGCGGTGCGCTGCAACTACCCGGCCGGGGCGGGCGCCGTGCTGATCGTCGAACTGGACGGGCCGGCCGCGGAAGTGGAGGCCGAGCTGGCCACGGTCCGCGCGATCTGCCAGGCAGCCGGGGCCACGGAGATCCGGGCGGCCGACGATCCGGCCGAGCGCGCGGTCATCTGGGCCGGGCGAAAGTCCGCGTTCGCCGCGGTGGGCCGGATCAGCCCGGCGTTCATCGTCCAGGACGGGGTGGTGCCGCGGACGTCGCTGGGCGCCGTCCTGGCCAAGATCGCCTCGCTGTCCGAGGAGGCGGGCGTCCGGGTGGCCAACGTGTTCCACGCCGGCGACGGGAACCTGCACCCGCTGGTGCTCTACGACGACGCCTCGCCCGCCGAGACGATCGCGGCCGAGGAACTGTCCGGTGCGATCCTGGACGCCTGCCTGGAACACGGCGGCTCGATCACCGGCGAGCACGGCGTCGGCGTCGACAAGTCCCGGTACATGCCCAAGATGTTCGACGCCGACGACCTGGACACCATGCAGCTGGTCCGGTGCGCGTTCGACCCGGCCAGCCTGTGCAACCCGGGCAAGATCTTCCCCACGCCCCGGCTGTGCGGTGAGGTTCCCGGCCACCGCCGGGCTGCGCAATACACGGCGGGGCATCCCGCCGTAGCGGCAGGCCAGGCGGAGATCTTCTTAGATGGATACCGAACGATCCTCGGTTCCCGCCATCCGTTCGGCTCTTGCCGCCGCCTGCCCTTTGCTGTGGGATGGATCTGCCTCCAAAGCCGTGGCCGGGATGGCGCCGTCGTTCGTCGCCTCACCTGCGAGCACCGAGGAGGCTTCGGCGCTGATGCGGGCCGCGGCTTCGTCTGAGCTCACGGTGGTGCCGCGCGGTGCCGGGACCGGGCTCTCGTGGGGCGCCCCGCCTTCGTCGTGCGATCTGGTCGTGGACCTGCGCTTGATGGACCAGGTGCTCGAGCATGCGGCCGGGGACCTGGTGGCGCGGGTGCAGGCCGGCGTGACGATCGGGCAGCTGGCCGCGGCGCTCGCCTCGGCCGGCCAGCAACTGGCCCTCGACGCCCCGGCCGCCGCCACCGTGGGCGGGGTGGTCGCCACCGGCACGGCCGGGCCGCGGCGGTTCCGCTACGGTGCCCCGCGCGACCTGCTGATCGGCATGACCGTGGTGCGTGCCGACGGGGTGATCGCGCACTCCGGCGGCAAGGTGGTCAAGAACGTGGCCGGCTACGACCTCGGCAAGCTGTTCTCCGGGTCCCAGGGCACGCTGGGGCTGATCACCGAGGCCACCTTCCGGCTGCATCCGCTGCCGCCCGCGGTGGCGTGGGTGACCGGGGAATTCGGGCCTTCGGACCGGGCTGGCGCGGTCACGGCGGTGGCGTCGGCGGCGAGTTCGGCGCTGGTGCCCTCAGCGGTGGAGCTGGACTGGCCGGGCGGGTCGCACCGGGCGCTGCGGGTCGGCGTACTGGTCGAGGGCACGCCCTCCGGGGTCGCCGAACGGGCCAAGCAGTTCTCCGAGCTGCTAGCGGCCGCGGGCGGAGCGGCAGCGGTGGCCGACGTGCCGCCGGCCCGGTGGGGGCAGCTGCCGTCGCCGAGTGCGGTGATCCGGGTCTCGTTCTGGCTCAGCTCGTTGGGCGCCGTGCTCGAGGCGCTCGCCGCGGCGGCCGCCGATGCTGGGGTGCGGCCCGCGGTGAGCGGGCCGGCCGGGGCGGGCGCGCTGTACGCCTGCCTTGACCCTGCTACCTCGCACGATGCCGTGGCCCGGTTCGTGGCGGGGCTGCGCGAGCGGATCGGGAGGGCCCTGGGGGCCCGGGGTTCTCGGGTCGGCGTGGTGGTGCTGGCCGCACCGCCGCCGGTGCTCGAGGCGGTCTCCGCGGCCGGGACGATCCCGGGTGCTGCCTTGATGCGGGCGGTCAGGGACCAGTTCGATCCCGGTCACCGGATGTTCCCCGGCCGTTTCGTGGGAGGCGACTGATGCAGGACGAGAACACGCTGCGCGAGGTGGCGAAGGACTGCGTGCACTGCGGGTTCTGCCTGCCGGCCTGCCCGACCTACCAGCTGTGGGCCGAGGAGATGGACTCGCCGCGGGGCCGGATCTACCTGGTGAACCAGATCCTCGACGGAGCCCCGATGTCGGCCTCGGTCGCCGAGCACTTCGACCGCTGCCTGGGCTGCATGGCCTGCATGACCGCCTGCCCGTCGGGCGTGCAGTACGACCAGCTCATCGAGGCGGCCCGGGTATGGACCGAAGAGGCGCGATCCTCGGCGCCCGCCGTAGAAGCCGCCGCGCCGGGGCGGACGGTGCGGGACCGGGTGGCGCGGGCGGCCATCTTCTCCCTGTTCCCGTACCCCAGGCGGCTGCGGGCGCTGACCGCGCCGCTGCGGGCGGCGCAGCGGACGGGGCTCGACCGCCGGCTGGCCCGGTCCAGCCTGCCGGGACGGGTCTCCCCCGTGCTCGGGGCGGCGCTGCGGCTGGCCCCGCCGGGCGTTTCGGCGGCGTCGGCGCGGCCGCTGCCCGAGCGGGTGCCCGCGCTCGGCACCCGGCGGGCCGTGGTCGGCATGCTCACCGGGTGCGTGCAGTCGGTGTTCTTCCCGCGGGTGAACGCCGCGGCCGCCCGGGTGCTCGCGGCCGAGGGCTGCGACGTAATCATCCCGCGCGGGCAAGGCTGCTGCGGCGCGCTGTCACTGCACTCCGGCCGGGAGGCCGAGGCGGCCGCCTTCGCCCAGCGCACGATCACCCTGTTCGAGCAGGCCGGGGTCGACGCGGTGGTGGTCAACTCGGCCGGATGCGGCTCGGCCATGAAGGACTACGGGCGGCTGCTAGGCCAGGCCGGCGCGCGATGGGCCGGACGCGCCGCCGAGATGAGCGGGAAAGTCCGGGACCTCGCCGAGTTCCTGGCCGAGATCGGGCCGGTGGCCCGGCGCCATCCGCTCCCGGTCACCGCCGCCTACCACGACGCCTGCCACCTGGCGCACGCGCAGCGGATCACCAGAGAGCCGCGCGAGTTGCTGCGCGCGATCCCCGGGTTGAACCTGGTCGAGGTGTCCGACGCGGGCACCTGCTGTGGTTCGGCGGGGGTGTACAACTTGCTGCAGCCCGAGGCGGCCAGCGAACTGGGCGACCGCAAGGCCGAATCGGTACTGGCCACGGGCGCGCCGCTGCTCATCTTGGCCAATCCCGGCTGCTCGCTGCAGATCGCGTCCGCTCTGGCCAGACGCGGCCAGGACATCGCGGTCGCGCACACCGCCGAGGTCCTGGACGCCTCGATCCGCGGCCGGGCGCTTGAGGGGTGTTCGGGGTTTTAGGACCGGCCCCTCCCGGACCGTGGGAAAGAGGGGCCGGTCGGGGTTGGGCTAGCTGCCGGTACTCGCGCTTCCCGGAGCGCTCGGCATGGTGCCGCGCGTGCCGCCCATGTTCGGGCAGTTGTGCGTGGCCTTATGGGTTGCGGACGGTGCGGGCGAGGGAGTGGATGCGCTGCTCGCCGACCCGGCGCTGACCGCCGTGGTGCTCGCCCCGGACGACGACGATGTCGCCGAGGACGTGTGCGTGGTCGCGGCGCTGGCGACAGCCATGCTGGCGCCGAACCCCACGCCCAGCGCGCCTGCTCCGATTGCGGTGCCGATCATGATCTTGCCCAGTCTGGTTTTCAACGTGTCCGCCTCCTCGCGGTCGAGCGATGGTCCTGCGCCCAGGACACCCGCGCAGACTGCGGACTTTCTGCAGCGATACTCTCCCAACCGTATGAAACCCTCTGATTACCGTATGAAAGAACCTCGGAGTCTAGAACAGCCATCGCTGCCGCGGCCAGGATGACAGTTATCCATGCGGCCCCCCGCGGGACCTGCGGCCCGGACAGGCAGTGCCGCAGGCCGGACCGCCGGGGACCAATGGCCCTGCCGGCGCGGTAGCTGCGGTCCTAGTGTCGGCAAGATGAAGACGACTGGCATCGCGTACATGCGGCCGAGCGACGCGTTCTCCTGGTACATGGAACGCGACCCCGCGCTCCGCTCGACGGTCGTCGCCATCGACTGGCTCGACCGCGCACCCGACTGGGACGTGCTCGTCGGGCGCGTCGACCGGATATCCCGGGTGATGCCCGCGCTCCGCCAGCGCGTCGTCGAGTCTCCGTTCCGCCTCACCGTCCCCCGGTGGAGCTACGATCCGCATTTCGACCTGAACTTTCACCTGAGCCGGGTGACCGCTCCCCCGCCGGGCACGCGGGACGCGGTGCTGGAAATCGCACGCCGGGCGGCGATGGCCGCATTCGACCGGGCCCGCCCGCTGTGGGAGGTCACCCTGGTCGAAGGCATCCAGGGCGGCGAGGCGGCGCTCATCGTCAAGCTCCACCATTCCCTGTCCGACGGCGTCGGGGCGATGCGCATGCTGACGATCGTGGCTGACGAGCAGCGCGAACCGGCGGACCTCGGGGAGATGCCGCCCGTGCCGCCGGACGAGACGCCGGACCTGCCCGGCCTAGTGGCCGGCACCGTCGGCTCGATGGCCGGGCGCGCCGCGAGCCTGGCCTGGCTCGGGACCGGAGCGGCGATCCCGGCCCTGATCCGCTACGCACGCGACCCCATCGGTGAGATCCGCGGCGCCGTGGGGATGGCCCGTTCGGTCTACCGGACGGCCGCGCCGAATACCACCGCCCTGTCACCTCTCATGCAGGAACGGGATATGACCCGCCATCTCGCCATGATCGAGGTCTCCCTGGACGCGCTGAAGAGGGCGGCCAAGGCCGCCGACGGGACCGTCAACGACGCCTACCTGGCGGCCATCGCCGGAGGGCTGCGCCGGTACCACGAGCGCCACGGCGCGGCGGTCGAGTCCCTGCGGGCCATGATGCCGATCAACCTGCGAGCCGGGAAGGACACCGACTGGGGCAACCGGATCACCCTGCAACGGCTGATCGTGCCCGTCGGGGAACCGGACCCGGCCGCCCGGATGCGCGTACTGCACCGCGTCGCCCAGGCGGCCCGCGACGAACCGTCGCTGTCGGTCACCGGGACGATCGCGGAGGCACTCAACATGCTGCCCGTCGCCTACGTGGCCGGGATCCTCAAGCACGTCGACTTCCTGGCGAGCAACGTCCCGGGCCCTCCCGCGCCGGTCTACATGGCCGGCAGCAAGGTCACCGGCATGTTCGCGTTCGGGCCGACCATCGGCGCCTCCGTCAACATCACCTTGATGTCCTACAACGGCCGCTGCGATATCGGCATCAACATGGACACGGCGGCGGTGCCGGACCCGGACGTCCTGCTGGCCTGCCTGCGGGAGAGCTTCGCCGAGATCACGGCCCTCGGCGACGGCGACCCGGTTCCGGCGGGCTGACCGCTCAGGGGCTCAGCGGTAGTCGGGGTTCTCGAAGTCGAAGCGGCAGCCGGCGTCCCACTCCGACCGCTGGTTGCCGTAGGCCGGGATGCCGCCGGCGTCCTTGAGCATCCGGGCTAGGTGCAGCAGGTTCCAGGTCATGAACGTCGTGTTGCGGTTGGTGAAGTCGTTCTCCGGGCCGCCGGAGCCGGGGTCCAGGTAGGACGGGCCGGGGCCGGCTTCGCCGATCCACCCGGCGTCGGCCTGCGGGGGGATGGTGTACCCGAGGTGCTGCAGGCTGTACAGGATGTTCATCGCGCAGTGCTTGACGCCGTCCTCGTTCCCGGTGATCAGGCAGCCGCCGACCCGGCCGTAGTACGCGTACTGGCCGGCCTCGTTGAGCAGGTGCGAGCAGGCGTACAGGCGCTCGATCACGCGCTTGGTCACCGAACTGTTGTCACCCAGCCAGATCGGGCCGGCCAGCACCAGGATGTCGGCGGCCAGCACCTTGGCGTACAGATGCGGCCATTCGTCGCTGGCGGCGCCGTGCTCGGTCATGTCCGGCCACACGCCGGTGGCGATGGCGTGGTCGGCGGCGCGGATCGTCTCCACCCGGACGCCCTGCTTGCGCATGATCCCGGCGCTGACCTCGATCAGGCCCTGGGTGTGGCTGGGCGCGGGCGACGGCTTCAGGGTGCAGTTGATGTACAGCGCGCCGAGATCGTCGTAGGACGGGCCGGTCATGGGGCTCCCCTCAGGGGCGGATGGTAATGGTTAGTCCTCACAGGTCGGCTGGCGTTACATGTCTGGGTGGCTCGGGGGTACGTTCAGGGCGGGGTTGCGGTCGAAGAACCCGAACGGCTTGAGCCAGAACGAGACGATGTCGCTGGGCATCACCGGCCAGTCCTCCGGCCGGGTGATGTGGTGGATGCCGAACACGTACCAGAGCACCACGTCGGTGTTCTCGATGGGCCGGTTCGCCGCGGTCCAGACGGCCAGGCCCGAGTCGTGCTCGCTGAGGTTCGGGAAGTCGCCGCAGGGCCAGCGCTCGTCCTCGCGGTAGGGCGTCACCCAGAGCGTGTGGCCGATCACCTGGGCTCGCTTGAAGGCTGGCGAGGCGGGGTCGAGCAGGGGCGGGAACGCGGCCGAGGGCACGAGCTTATAGCCGACGGGGGTACCGAGTCCGTTCGGCACATTGTCGTTCACCACCTTCCAGCCGCGCTGGGTGCTCCAGTCGTAGTCCTGTTTCCCCTCCGCCTCGGTACGCAATGGGGTGCTCCTGACCACCAAGCCCAGCCCGTACGGGTCGTCGGGATCGCCCGCCGCGGCGGGCTGGGACTCCGAAGCGTAGACCGTGTTGCCGGGCCCGGCTATGTCCAGGTCGAGCCGGGCGACGATGAAATGCTGGTGGAACGGCGCGTAGGTGCTCTCGTCGACCAGCGTCCCGTTCTGGGGCCGGCTGCCCGGCGCGTCGGCGTGCGAGGTGACCAGGATCCCGGTCGCGCGGACCTCGCACTCGATGTTCCCGTCCTGGTAGAACCGCCAGTACACGAGGTACTCGTAGTTGGCCACGGTGACGTGGAAGGAGACCACCAGCCGCCGGGCCCGCCGGACCTCGACGCGGGCCCGCTCGTCGACGTGCTTCCACAGCACCCCGCTGTCCTCCTCGTGGACGCAGATCGCGTTCGGTATGGTGCGGGGCTCGCCGCGGGAGTCGTGCACCACCGCGTCCAGGTAGCTGATCTCGCCCAGGCAGTCGCAGCCCAGGGCCAGCGAGGTGGTCATGAAGCCCAGGCCCCACTCGCCGATGTCGAACGCGGTCCGCCGGTAGTGATCCGGGCTGGCGTCCCGGTACGGCACGACCATCTCGGCGAACGACATCCGGTGCGCCACCGGGCGCAGCCGTCCCGCGTCGCGGAACCCGACCTGATGCAGCACCAGCCCCTCGCGGTGGTTGAACCCCAGCCGGAGCTGCCAGTCCTGCCAGGACAGCAGGTGGCCGTCGAGGGTGAAGCCGACCCCGGCGGGCTGGCTGATGGTGAGCGGCGTGACGTCGCGCAGCGGCATGGGGATGAGCCTGGGCAGATACTCCCCCATCACGTTCGGGGGTCGGTCGCCTGGGTCGCTGTCCTCGAGCTCGAGCAGCGTCATCGTGTTCAGGTCGACGACGGGGTGCAGACCGGTGACGTGGTGGGCGTACGGGTTGCCCTGCTCGCTGGCCCGGCACCACACGTCGCACCAGCCGAGCCGTCGGCCTCGGTAGCGCTCGGGTACCAGCGCGGCGCCGTAGGCCCACATGTCGGTCAGCACCAGGGACATGTCGGTGATCCCGCGCCGCGCCAGCGCCGCGGCTAGCGCGGGGTGGGCGCGGAGCATCTCGTCGCATTCGTGCCATTCGTCCACGGTCATGTTCGGCTGCTGGCCGGGCAGGTGCTCCCATTTTGTGACGTTGTCGCCGGTCAGCGAGACGGTGGCGCGGTAGGCCTGACCGTCCGTGCGGTCCCAGCAGACCACGATCGCCTCCCGGCTCACCGGCCGGCCGGCCTGCCCGTCGGCCTCCAGGCCGCCTACGGCGGCCTTGACCGGCTCCTTCAGCTCGATCGAGGCGAACCGCCAGGTGCCGCCGACCCCGCGATCGCGCCGCAGGATCGCGGCCGCCTGCCGGATCTCGTCGGCCGTCAGCGGGTCAAGCGGATGTGAGTGGGTCACGGTCGTCCTTCCATTCCCGCGGGCATGCCCATCTTGGCTGATTATCGGCCGTCGAGCCACCACCCGGTTCGTGCGGCTGGTTCTTGGCTGGTTCCTGGCTGGTTCTTGGCTGGTTCCTGGCTGCTTCTTGCGGCGCGCGCGGCGCAGGCTCTACGTTTCGGCCATGCACAGTGTGGATCCGACAACGGAGTCGATGATCAGGTCAGTGCTCGCCTACGCGGAGAACCGGCTGCGGCTGAACCCGGTTCCGCTGGACCAGGGCTCCCGGGACCCGGCCGAGCTCGACGCGGCCCTCAAGGGCCTGCCGAGCGCCGAACCGCATACCCCCGACCAGGTGCTCGGGGTCTACGCCTCGGTCCTGGCGCCGGCTGTCATCTCGGCGGACAGCCCGCGCTTCCTGGGCTTCATCCCGGCCGCGCCGACCAAGGCCTCGCTGCTGTTCGACATGCTGGTCTCGTGCGCGTCGATCCAGGGCATCTCCTGGTTGGAGGCGGCGGGCGCGATCCACGCCGAGAACATGGTGCTGCGGCTGATCGCCGACCGGGCCGGGATGCCGGAGACGGCGGGCGGCTGTTTCGTCTCGGGCGGCTCGGCCGGGAACCTGTCCGCCCTCGTCGTCGCGCGTGAGGTGGCCAAGCGGAAGGCGGGACCTGCCGCGGCCGGGCGCCGCTGGCGCGTGGCGATCAGCGAGGACGCCCACTCCTCGATCATCAACACGCTGCGGATCTGCGAGATGGACCCGCTGATCGTGCGCTCCAACGATCACCGGCTGACCGGCGCCGGCCTGCGGGCGGCGATCGGCACCGACGGCGACCCGGGCTCGCTGGCCGCGATCGTGGCCACCTCGGGCACCACGAACGCGGGCATCGTCGACGACCTGGCCGGCGCGGCCGCGGTGGCGCGCGAGCACGACCTGTGGTTCCACGTGGACGGCGCCTACGGCGGAGCCGGCCTGTTCGCGCCGAGCGTCCGGGCCGCCTACGCCGGTATCGAGCACGCCGACTCGTTCATCGTGGACCCGCACAAGTGGCTGTTCGCGCCGTTCGACTGCGCCGCCCTGCTGTACCGGAACCCGTCGGTGGCCCGTTCGGTACACAAGCAGGACGCCTCGTACCTGGACGTGATCCACGACCGGCCGGGCGAGTGGAACCCGACCGACTACGCCTACCACCTGACCCGCCGGGCCCGGGGCCTGCCGCTGTGGTTCTCGCTGTCGGTGCACGGGGTGGATGCCTACACCGAGGCGATCGAGACGGCGATCGGGCTGGCCCGGCAGACCGCGGACGAGATCCGGGCCCGGGATCAGCTGGAGCTGATCCGCGAGCCCGAGCTCGGCGTGGTGCTGTTCCGCCGCCGCGGCTGGGACGGCGGGCAATACACCGCCTGGGCCGACCGGCTGCTGCAAGATCAGGTGGCCTTCATCCCGCCGTCGGCGTGGGAGGGCGAGACGGTCGCCAGGTTCGCGTTCCTGCACCCGCACACCTCGATGGACCTGGTTCGCCAGATCCTCGACCGGATGGAGTGACCTCGGGCCTGCCCGGGGCCTGTTAGTCGGCCGTGAGGCGTGCTAGTCGCGTGCTAGTCGGCCGGGGCGGCGTCCGGACCATCCCGGCGCTCGGCCAGGCCCCAGGCGACGCCGGCGTACTGGCCGCCGATCGGGTCCGGGTCAGGGCAGAGCGCCTGCTCGCCGTCGGCGATTTCCGGCAGGTCCAGGTCAAGGTCAAGGCCGGTGAGGCACATGGGAGTTTCCTTAGCGGGCGAGGAGGGCGAAGGTGACGGTTTGCTGACTTTGCTGGGTGACGATGGTGCCGATGCCGGTGACCGCGGAGCCGGACGGGGCCAGCGCGTCGATCTGCCAGGCTTCGGATCCGTTGAGGCCGCTGGACTGCGACGGCTTCCAGCTCGCGCCGGTGGCCGACGTCCAGACGGCCACGTCCTGCTGCCCGGGCGGGCCGAACAGGCCCGCGGCGGTGAAGCCGGCCGAGCTCGCGGTCAGCGCGGTGAAGGTGGTGTCGGGTCCCGGCGAGCCGAACGGCACCTGCTGCCAGGTCGCGCCGCCGTCCACCGAGAGCTCGGCGAACGGCACGGTGCTGGAGTTGCTGCCGGTCCCGGACGTGGCCTGGCCCAGGGCGACCACGCGGTTGCCGCTGATCGCGACCTGCTGGAGCACCGCGGTCGCCCCACCCACCTCCCCAGCCCCCTTCTCTGGCACCGGCAGCACGATCGTGTTCCAAGAGGTCCCATTGGCGGTCGTCCAGACCGCGGGCTTGCTGTCGTGCGAGCCCACCGAGACGAACCCGTGCGCGCCCGCGGCGACCGCCAGCACCTGGCTCGAGCCGGTCGTGTCGTTCAGGTCGTGCGCGCGGGTCCAGCCGGTCAGGTTCGGTGACCACCAGACGTCGGCGACGCAACCGCCGCCAGGCGCGACCAGCTTGCCGACGATGACGTAGCCGGCCGGGCCGGCGGTCGCGGCGAGGGCGGACACGCCGGTCAGGTCCTGGCTGATATTCCCGCCGGCCACCCTCCAGGCGGTGCCGTCGGTCGAGCTCAGCACGACGGGTCCTGGCGTGCCCACGGCGAGCCAGCCGGCCGAGCCGTGCGTCACGCTGGTCAGCGCGCGCAGGCCCGAGCTGGCGCCGCCCAGCGACTGGGTCAGCGCCAGCGAGGAAACCAGCGTCCACGCCCCGCCTGTCGTCTTCCGCCACACCGCGGGATAGCCGTTGGCGCTGCCGACCGCGATCTGCACGCCGCCGGCCACCGCGGTGCTGTGGACCGCCATCTCGGGGATGGCGGCGCCGGCTACGTCGCCCAGCGGGACCGGTCGCACGCTGCCGTCGGCGCTCGCCTCGAGGAAGACGGGCTGCTGGCCGGTCTTGCTGGCGGCCGTGTACCCGACGGCGACGATCGTGCCGGCCGGGGCGACGGTCGCGCCGACCACGGACTGGGCGGCCGCGTTGCCCAGCAGACCAGTCGGCAGCCAGATCGTGCCGGTGCCGGTGCTCGTGTAGCCCACGAGCTGGCCCGAGCCGCTCGTGCCGGTGACCACGAAGCCGTAGTCACTCCCCTTGACCAGGCCGGGGCTCCACCCGCCGGCCGGGTCGATGGTGGCCGAATACTGCCATGCCTGCCCGTTCGGGGAAAAATAAGCGATACCGTCGGCGGCCCCGCTCGCGGTCCGCCCGGGCCTGACCGCGATCAGCCCGGAGCCGTCGAAGCCCAGGCCGGTGATCGCGGGCCCGGCGCCGTGATCGGCCGGGATCGCCACCCGGGTCCACGCGGTCCCGTCGTTGGTGCTCAGCCACGCGGCGTCGTAGGAGGTGCCGCCCCTGGCTACCGTGCCGGAGATCACCGTGGCGTTGCCCCGCGAGGTGGCGTGCGAGATGTTCAGCACCGTTTCGCCGGGTCCGGCCAGCCCCAGCTGCGCGGCGGTCATCCGCTGCCAGGTCACGCCGTCCCGCGACGTCCAGATCACCGCCTGCGGCGCGCCGCGATTCGCGCCGTTGGCCGACCCCGCGCCCGCGGCCAGGAAGCCGTCGGCGGTTTTCGTGATCACCCACACCGAGTCGCCGGGCAACTGCGGGCTGATCCCGTGGGTGGCGGCGAGGGTCCAGGTCAGGCCGCTCGGGCTGGTCCAGATGGCCTGCGGGCCGACCGCCGCCCAGCCGCCCGGGCCGCCGGCCAGCAGCGCGGCCGGATGACCCAGCGCGGCCGGGACCCCTGGGCCGCCGCCGGGCGCGCGGACCGGGGCCAGCTGCCAGCTGGCGCCGGCGTTCGTCGAGACCAGGAACTGCTGGCGGACCACGCCGTCGCTGGCCTGCGAGCCCATCGTCACGATCGTGTTGCCCACGGCGACGACACGGTTGATGGTCTGGAAGACCCCGCGCTGCTGCTGTCCGGGATAGGTGTCGAAGGTGACCGCGGCCAGCGGCAACTGGGGCACGACGGGGTTCGAGGTCTGGTGCTGGTTCGCGGTAAGCGGGCCGAACTTCGGCCCCTGGCCGGTCAGCAGCGCGAGGGCCAGGACGGCCACGGCCACCAGCACGATAGCCGGTACCGCGATCCTCGCGGTGCGGCGGCCGAACAGGCCGGGACCGGACCGCCGGGAGCCGGGCATCCTGTGGTCGAGCAGGAGGGTGTCGGGCGGCCGCGTCTGGCTGGCCTCGTTCGTACGGGGCGGGGGCACCAGGCCGACCGGACGCTCCCAGATGGGCGGCTGGTCGTCGCCCCACGTGTCATCCCAGTCCGGGCCGTCGTCCTCGTCGACCCCGGGGTCGGAGAACACGGGCGCGCCCAGCGGGACCCGCATGGACCCGGCCGGGCCGGCGGCAGCCGGGTTGGCCGGGTCGGGCCAGCCAACGGCGGCCGGGTCGGGCCAGCCGGCGGCGGCCGGGTCGGGCCAGCCGGCGGCGGCCGGGTCGGGCCAGCCGGCGGCGGCGTGCCGTGGCGGGGCCGGCGGGCGGGACGGGGGCGCCTGGCGCTGGTACTGCGGTTGCGGCGGGGCCTGGCGTTGGTATTGGGGTTGCGGCGGGGCCGGGCGCTCCCACTGGACGCCGGCCTCGCTCCAGACCTGGTGGGACCGTTGCCATGGGGAAAGTCCGGCCGCGTTCGGGGCGGCCGCGTTCGGGGCGGCCGCGTTCGGGGCGGCCGACGGAGCAGAACGAGTGGGCTGGAATCCGGGGCCGCCCGCCCGGCCGTGCCGTGCCTGGGCCGCGCCCAGCGGACGGGGCGTGGACTTCGGCGTCAGCGGTGAAGACCAGGATCCGTCTGGCTCGCGGCGGGGGGAGGGGACCGTACTGGTCGCGTACCAGGGGCCGACGTCGGGCCGGGGGCTGACGGGCCCGGCCGGGGGCGGGTCGCTGGGCTCTGATTTGGCGGCAGCTTCGCCCCCGGCGTCCTGGGTGGGGCTACTCTCGGGGCTGGCCGCGGGTGGTGGCTGCGATGCGCGCAGGAACCATCCCGCGGGAGGTGCCGCGCCGGGCCAGGAATTGTCGTCAGCGGCCGACTCGCCGAAGGCTTGGCCATCCGCGGCGGGCTCCGAGGCTTGCCTGTCCGGGGCTTGCCGATGTTCCTGCGGCGAGGAACCATTATGACGATTCCCACCCGACTGGTCACTTTCTGTATTCATCACAGACCCCAGTCCAGGCACATTTCCGGCAAAGTGCCATACTGTGCCGATCCTCATACTTTCTCGTCCATACGGGATGGCCCGCGGTTTGATGTTACCGATTGAGAGCGATCGTGTACAGAGGGCAATTTTTCGGGTGGATCAGACCGAAAGTGGCGGGCGGCTGGCAGTTTCCTGGCTCTGGATGAGGCCGTAACCAATGGCCTGGGCAGTGGTCAGCGTACGCCCGCGGCGCGCGTCATCACGGATCTCGTCCACCTCGCGGCCGGTGACCTCGGCCAGCCTGAAGTACAGCGTGTCAAGCATCCGGGTCACCTGCTGCTCGCGGGCGGTGAGCGCGGTCACCGTGCCACCGAAGTGCAGCTTCGGCTCGGCGAGCACGAAGGAAGCATTCGGGTAACCGGACCCGCGCGGGCAGGAGACGAGCACGCCGAGGGCGGGACCGGTGATCTCGCCGCTCACGCAAGCATGCACCGGCACCCGCAGGACGTCGAGGATGCCCATGACGGTGAGGACAGCGGATAGTTCGGCCCGCAGGTTCTGCAGTTCCAGGCGGATCGGCGTCTTCTGCTCGGCGTCCAGTGTGAGCAGCTGAGCGGAGAGCCTGGCGGCCGCGTCGTCGTCGAGGAAGCCCGAGGCCAGCACGATCCGCTTGGCCAGCAGCCGCTCGTACAGCTTCGCCGTCCAGTCAGCGTGCGGGTCCAGCCACACCCGGGTCGGCGGGACCGGGCCCGGGGCCTCCGGCGGCGAGAACGGCCAGCCCGGGGCGCCCGGGTTGAGCGGGGTGCCCGGAATGGACGGCCCGGGCGGCCAGCCCGGCTCCCCGGGCCGCGGCGGGACTCCCGGGACGTGCGCCCGCATCATGGGCTGCCGCGATGAGCTGTGCACCTTCGGTGGGGTCATGAGCTGGCTCCTTCCCCCGGACGGTTGAGCTTCCAGGTGATCTGACCGCCGACCGCAGCCGCGTAACGCTCCAGCGTCGAGGCCCGCACGTCCGCGGTTCCCGACTCGAGCCTGGCCACCGCGGACTGGGAGGTCCCCATCCGCGCGGCGACCTCGGTCTGCGACAGGCCGACCGCCTGCCGCTGTTCGGCCAGCTCGCGGACGAGCCGACCGCGGTCTTCGGCCATCCGGGCCGCCTGCTCGCCGGCCCGGCGCCGCGCCATCTCGCGGAAGCCCGGCATGACCGGCAGCGACGAGCTGGCATCGTCGCCCGCATCGTCGCCGGCCGGCCCTGGCGCCGGGGGCCGCTTCCCGTTCATACCTCAAAGGTTATCTCGTATTTGAGATAAAGCACTTCGGGGAGAAGCGAGTGCGTCGGCGAGGACCCTGCCGGGCGGTGCCCACCGCCCGGGGTGTTACCGATGATGCTCATGTGCATGATCTCGCGGTACTCCCTTTAATGTGGACCGCTACCCCCGCCAGACGGCTGGTAACTGTCCACAATCATGAACGAGGCCACCGGGCCGGTGGCTATTGGGGCGCGAGTGGCCCAGGCGATGATGTCGTGGGCGTGGCGAGTGTCCGCTTGGCGGCCCGTGAGGGTTTGCTGCGGGCCGGGGACGCGTGGGCGTGATCGGTGGGTTCAGAAGCAGGGCATCAGGGAGCGGGAGGAGCGTAGGCACGCATGAAGACGCCGATGCCGCTGGTGATGATGCGGTCGGCTTCTGAGTCGCTGAGCTGGATGGTGCCCATCATGGACTTCTTGTTGACCTGGTCGAACGTCAGGGCCGACAGGTGCTCGGCGCCCTGGGCGGGGTCGTCGGTGTCGAGCAGCCCGGCGGCGGCCAGTTTGGCCAGGGGTTCGGCCATCAGGGGTACGATCCCCTGGTTGTGCTAGAGGTCGAGGATTACGGGAAAGTGCGGCGCCTCGGAGATGAGCAGGCGGACCAGCGTGGCGCGTTCGGGCGCCCGCGTGATGGTCCGGACGATCTCGCGGATGCACGCGGTCAGGGCGGCCCGCAGATCGTCGACGTCACGCAGGTTACGGTCCACGATGTCGCGGACCCGGTCTCGCATCGTGTCGTAGGTCTCGCGGAGCACCAGCAGGAACAGGTTCTCCTTGTCGCCGTAATGGCTGTACACGGTGCGCTTGGACACGCCGGCCTCGGCGGCAATCGCATCCACGCTGGTGCGCTCGTAGCCGTCCCGCACGAACAGCACCAGCGCGGCGCCGGCGATCGCGTCGTGCTTGCGCTGCCAGCCAGAAACCAGCTGATGGTCATCGCTGGTTCCGGGACGGTCAGCCGCGCCGGAGCGTGATGCGGACGCCGGGACGTTCTGCATGCCCAATATCGTACTAAACCGTTCAGTATTATTTAGTAAAATGTACGGTTCAGTTTACTTTCCGTTAAGACGTTGGCGGGCAGGTGGCGCGGGGCGAGGCTTGGCGGGCAGGTGGCGGGTTAGGCGGCCGGGCCGGGGGGCCAGCCGGGGGGCGGGACCAGGCGCGCCTGGCGAGTGATCTTGCTGGGGCGATCGGGCGACGGCACGGCGACCGGCCAGCAGGCTTCGGCCCAGACGGTGCGGCCCTGATAGGCCTCGGAGTAACCCCAGCGGCTGGTGCAGGCGGCCACCATGGCGAGCCCCCGGCCGCCTTCGGCCATCAGGTCGAGGGAACCCGCGGCCGGGACGGCCGCGCCGCCGTCGTCGGTGACCGCGACCCTGGCCACCCCGTCCCGCGGGCAGTCGACCTCGACCGTGAACATGCCGCCGCGCCCCGAGGCGGTGTGCGCGATGGCATTAGCGCACAGCTCGGACACGCACGTCATCAGCGTCTCCCTGGCCGGACAGCCGGCCAGCAGCTCACCGACAAACCTGCGCGCTTCCGGTACGGACGCGGGCGTGCCCCGGTAGGTACGGGCCCACGGCCGCGTCGGCTGGACTGGACCCAAGTGAAGCACCGGGTAGGCACCTGTCACCGTAGGTCACCCCCTGACGATTAGTTCCTACCGTAGGTGACGCGCGAGAGCACGAAATGGTTCAAACGGGCTTTCCGGACCGTGGCGGTCGACGTCGGTAGGCCCCTGGGTACCAAAGAAGGTACCCAGGGGCCCACCGAGCACCGACGGGGCGGGGCACGGCGCGGGCGGGGCGGGGCTGGGGCGGGGTGGGTGAGCCGGGGCACGCACTACGGCGCGTTCGGAAAATGGCTGGTAAATCGCCCCTTCCGCGACGGACGGGTGGGAGGGACACTATGGGGATCAAGACCAGTGAGGAGGAGCAGATGGAAGCGAAGCCTTCCGGCGCACCTGGGCTTAAGCGTTCGCTGTCGGTGTGGGCGGCGGTGGGCCTGTCGGTGGCGCTGATGGCGCCGAGCATGGCCGCGAACATCAACCCGCAGGCGAGCGCCACCACGGCGGGTCGCGCCGTGCCGCTGACGTTCCTCATCGCGGCCGTCGGCGTGCTGCTGGTGGCCTACTCCTTCGTCCGGCTGTGCCAGTACTTCCACCATTCCGGCTCGGTCTACGCGTTCGTCGGCGCCACGCTCGGCCCGCGGACCGGGGTGCTCGCGGGCTGGGGCCTGCTCGGCACCTACACCTTCTACGCCGTGGTCACCTCGAGCGCGGCCGGCATCTTCGGCACGGCGTTCCTGCAGGCCGTCGGCATCTGGCCGCATCCGCCCTCGTGGGCGCCGTTCATCCTGCTCGCGGTCGCGCTGGCGCTGACCCTGGTGCTGGCCGTCATGCCGGCCAGGCGCGGCGCGAGCGTGCTGTTGTCGGTCGAGGGCACCACGGTCGCGCTGATCCTGGTCGTCACCGCGGTGGTGCTGGTCCGGCTGCTGGCCGGGAACGCCCCCGGCGGGCAGCACTTCACCTGGAGCGTGTTCCAGGTGACGCCAGGGACGAGCTTCTCCGCTCTCTTCCTGGGCGTGGTGTTCGGCTTCCTGTCGTTCGCGGGATTCGAGGCGGCGGCCACCCTGGGCGAGGAGGCCAACCGGCCGACCCGGGACATCCCGCGGGCGATCCTGGGCACCGCCATCTTCGGCGGCGTCTACTTCGTGATCGTGACGGCGGTCGAGATGATGGGCTTCGGCACGAGCCCGGCCGGGGTCAAGGCGTTCACGAATTCGCCGTCGCTGCTGGGTGACCTGGGTTCGAACTACGTCGGCCACTGGGTCGGCGACGTGATCACCCTCGGCACCACGATCAGCGCCTTCGGCTGCTGCCTGGCCTCCACGGTCGCGGCAGCGCGGCTGCTCTACGCGCTGTCGCGGGACACCGCCGGGCCGCGCGGGCTCGGCCAGGGCTCGCGCTGGGGCACCCCGGCCTGGGCGACGCTGGTGATCGTGGCCATGGCGGGCCTGATCGTGGTCATCTACACGGCGGCGTTCCACGCCACCGCCTTCGACAGCTTCCTGTGGTCCGGCACCATCGGCACACTGATCCTGCTCGTCGCGTACGTGCTGGCCACGGTGGGCTGCGTGATGCTGGTGTTCGTTCGGCGCAAGCTGCCAGTGCCGATGTGGCAGGTCGTGGTGCCGATCGCGGCGCTGGTCGTGCTCGGCTACACGCGGTACCGCAACGTGATCCCGTACCCGACCGGCGCGGGTGCGTGGTTCCCGGTGGTATCCGGCGCCTGGCTGGCCGCGGCCATTGTGGCCGTGATCGTGGCGCCGGGCACGGCGCGTAAGCTCGGAGCGGCGCTGGCCGCCCGCGAGGGCATCGCGGCGCCGGGCGCCGAGGACGCGGCGTCCGCCGGGCCCCGGCTCGCGGCCGTGCAGGACGAGGCGGGGGGCAGCTGAGTGGAGGCGCATTAGTGCCGGACCTGCTCCCCTGCGTAGCCGAACAGGCGCTCGTCGACCATCACTGCCACGGAGTGCTGGTCCGGGACGCGGACGAGGCCACGCTGGAGTCGATGCTGACCGAGGGCGCGGGCTGGCCGGGCGGTTCGGTGTTCGACTCGCAGGCCGGGCTGGCGTTCCGGCGGCTCTGCCCGCCCGTCCTCGGGCTGCCGCCGCACGCCGAACTGCCGGATTACGTGGCGCGGCGGGCCGAACTCGGCGCCACCGAGGTGAGCAAGCGGTTTCTCGTGGCCGCCGGGGTTTCCGTGCTGTGCGTGGACACCGGCTTCACGCCGGAGCCGCTGACCTCGCCGACCGAACTCGGCGGCCTGGCCGGCGCGACGGCGCACGAGATCGTCCGGCTCGAGCGGGTCGCGGAGGACGTGGCCGCGGCCGGGGTGGGCGCGGCCGCGTTCGCCGACGCGGTGCGGTCCGCGCTGGCCACCCGCACTGCCTCGGCGGTGGGCGTGAAGTCGATCGCCGCCTACCGGACCGGGCTCGACCTGCGCGCCGAACGGCCGTCGGACTCCGAGGTCGCGGCCGCGGCCGGGCGCTGGCTGGCCAGGGTTGAGGGGTTTAAAGGGGCCACCCCGCCGCGGCTGGCGGATGAGACCTTGCAGCGGTTCCTCATCTGGTGCGGCGTGGACCTGCGGCTGCCGGTGCAGTTCCACGTCGGCTACGGGGACAGCGACGTCGACCTGCACCGCTGCCACCCGCTGCTGCTCACGCCGCTGCTGCGGGCGGTCCAGCCCACCGAGGTCCCGGTGATGCTGCTGCACAACTACCCGTACCACCGTGAGGCCGGGTACCTGGCCCAGGTGTTCCCGCACGTGTACGTCGACGCCGGGCTGGCCACCCACAACCTGGGCGCGCGTGCCCCGGCGCTGCTGGCCGAGGCGCTCGAGCTCGCGCCGTTCGGGAAGTTCCTGTACTCCTCGGACGCGTTCGGGCTGCCCGAGCTGTTCTACCTGGGCGCGGCGCTGTTCCGGTCCGCGCTTTCTTCGTTCCTGCGCACCGGGCTTAACGAAGATCTTTATTCCGAACGGACTCTGGTGCGCCTGACCCGGATGCTCTGCGCCGACAATGCCAAGCGCGCATACCAGCTTGGCAGCCAGATGTAGCTTCGAGCCCAGCGAGCGGAAAACGTATCGCCAGGCGCACGGGGCCGTGCGTATCCTCGAGGTGTCCTGCCCCCGGATTCCGTGCACCACCTTCCAGGGCTGGATGGCGCAGGCTGGCTGGATCAAGCGGTTCACGCAGGCCGGCCGGTCCGGCACCTACCTGCGGGTGATCAAGCCCGGCGAGATCCGCGCCGGCGACGAGGTCGAGGTCGTGCACCGGCCGGAGTACGAGGTCAGCGTCAGTGTCTGTTTCCGGGCGCTGACGCTCGAGCCGGAGTTGCTGCCCCGGCTGCTCGGCGCCAAAGCGCTGCCCGCGGAGCTCAAGGAGCGAGCCCTCCGGCGTGCCGGTTGATCGCGAAGACTTCACAGTCTGTGCGGATTGTAAACCCTTCGTGATCATGAAGGGTGGGCGTGGCGGAGGGTGATCAAGAGGGGCGGGCGAGGCGGAGGGCTTCGGAGAGCAGGGCGGGGCTGGTCGCGTCGAGCCAGGTGACGCGGGGGTCGCGGCGGAACCAGGATTCCTGGCGGCGGGCGAAGCGCCTGGTGGCCTTGATCGTCTCCCGGCGGGCTTCGTCGAGGGTCCATTCGCCGTCCAGGTAGCGGAGCAGCTGCTGGTAGCCGAGCGCCCGGCTGGCGGTCCGGCCCTCGCGCAGGCCCTGGGCGGCCAGGCTGCGCACTTCGGCCTCCAGTCCCGCCTGCCACATCCGGTCGACCCGGGCGGCGATCCTGCGATCCAGTTCGGGGCGGGGCAGCGTAAGGCCGATCTGGACCGCCGGGCGGTTCTGCTGGTAGGCCGGCATGGTCGCGGTGAACGGGCGCCCGGAGATCTCGATCACCTCCAGGGCGCGGACGATCCGGCGTCCGTTGCTCGGCAGGATCGCGCCCGCCGCGGCCGGGTCGAGGGCGGCCAGCCGGGCGTGCAGGGCCGCCGCGCCGAGCCGGGTGAGCTCATCTTCCAGCCGGGAGCGGATAACCCAGTCCGTTCCGGGAAAATTCAGGTCGTCCAGGGCCGCACGGACGTACAGGCCGGAGCCGCCGACGAGGATGGGCATCCGGCCGCGGGCCGTGATCTCCTCGATCGCCGCACGGGCGAGTTTGGCATAGTCGGCCACGTTCGCGGCCTGGGTCACCGGCCAGATGTCGAGCAGGTGATGCGGGACGCCCTGCCGGGCGGCTTCGGGCTCCTTGGCGGTGCCGATGTCCATGCCCTGGTAGAGCTGCATCGAGTCGGCGTTCACGATCTCGCCGTCCAACGCGCGGGCCAGCTCGATGGCCAGCCCGGACTTCCCGGTGGCGGTCGCTCCCACCACGGCGATGACGTGCGCGCCCATCCCCCTAGTGTGCCGTCACCGGCGGACCTGGCAGGTACCGACTTTCGGCAGGTCTGATTTGGGACCTTTGGCGCTTCGCGGAAGTGCCGCGTTAACAGATCCTCCAGCTAAAGAGAGTCCCGATGTGAGGAGAGTCACATGGCTACTGCAGACCTTGCGCACCCGCTTGCGCAACCAGCGGCCGCGCCAGCCGTCCCGGCCAGCGGCTGGGGGAATTCAGCACCGCTGGGCCTGGCAGGCTTCGCGGTCACCACGTTCATGCTCAGCATGATCAACGCCAAGCTCATCAACGTCGGAGTCGAGCCGGTCGTCTTCGCCGTGGCGCTGATGTTCGGAGGCATCGCCCAGCTGATCGCCGGGGTGATCCAGTTCCGCCTGGGGAACACGTTCAACGGCGTGCTGTTCTGCACCTTCGGCGCGTTCTGGCTATCCCTGTACGCGATCGCCGAGTTCTTCCTCAAGGACGTCCCGCTGACGCAGGTGGGTCACGCTCTCGGGCTGTTCCTGTATGCGTTCGGCATCTTCACGGTGTGGATCTGGGTGGCCTCGTTCCGTACCAACGTCGTCGTGGTAGTGGCGCTGGCCGACCTCGCAGCCACATTGTTCGTGCTCGGGGCGGGTAACTACTATGGAAACGGCCTGACGATCGAGTGGGGCGGCTACCTGGGCCTGGTGGTGGCATTCCTCGCCGCCTACCTGTCGTGCGCAGAGCTCTGCGAGGCTTCGTACAAGCGCTCAGTGCTCCCCGTCTGGCCGTTGGCCAAGCACTGACCGGGCCGCGACTACTGGAAGGAGTGAGTAACGTCATGGGTCGCTACGCGGAGGCGTTCCAACGGAGCCTGGCCGATCCCGAGGGATTCTGGGGTGAGGCCGCCAAGGCCATCGACTGGTACACCGCGCCTACGCAGGTGCTTGATGCCTCGAATCCGCCGTTCTACCGCTGGTTCGCCGACGGCGTGCTGAACACCTGCTTCAACGCGCTGGACCGGCACGTGCGCGACGGCCGGGGTGACCAAGCCGCGCTGATCTATGACAGCCCGGTCACCGGCACCCGCCGGACCTATACCTACCGGGAGCTGCTCGAGGAGGTCGCGCGGTTCGCCGGGCTGCTGCGCGGCCTGGACGTCAGCGCGGGCGACCGGGTGATCATCTACATGCCGATGATCCCGGAGGCCGCGATCGCGATGCTGGCGTGCGCGCGGATCGGCGCGGTGCACTCGGTGGTGTTCGGCGGCTTCGCGGCAGCCGAGCTCGCCACGCGGATCGACGATGCCGCGCCGAAGGTGCTGGTCTCGGCGTCCTGCGGCATCGAGGTCAGCCGCATCATCGAGTACAAGCCCATCTTGGACCGGGCCATCAACCTGGCGCGACGCAAGCCGGAGCACTGCGTGATCCTGCAGCGGCGGCAGGCGACCGCCGCCCTGACGCCCGGCCGCGACGTGGACTGGAAAGAAGCGGCGGCCAAGGCCGAGCCCGCGGATTGCGTCCCGGTCGCGGCCACCGACCCGCTGTACATCCTGTACACCTCCGGCACGACGGCCAAGCCCAAGGGGGTGGTCCGCGACAACGGAGGTCACGCGGTCGCGCTGCGGTGGACCATGGACAACATCTACGACACCAAACCGGGCGAGGTGTTCTGGGCCGCCTCTGACGTGGGATGGGTCGTCGGGCACTCCTACATCGTCTACGCCCCGCTGCTAGCCGGGTGCACGAGCGTGCTGTACGAGGGAAAGCCAGTGGGCACCCCGGACGCGGGGGCGTTCTGGCGGGTCATCGCCGAGCACCGGGTCAAGGCGCTGTTCACCGCGCCGACCGCGTTCCGCGCGATCAAGAAGGAGGACCCGGAGGGCAAGCTGGCCCGCGAGTACGATCTGTCCGGCATGAAGTACCTGTTCCTGGCCGGAGAGCGGCTCGACCCGGAGACCTACCGGTGGGCGGGCGATCTGCTCGGCATACCGGTCATCGACCACTGGTGGCAGACCGAGACCGGCTGGCCGATCGCCGCCGACCTGATGGGCCTGGAGGCCCTGCCGACCAAGGCCGGATCACCCACCATGCCGGTGCCCGGCTACGACGTGCGGATCCTCGACGCCTACGGTGCGGAAGCCAAGTCGGGTGAGACCGGGGAGATCGTGGTGCGACTGCCGCTGCCGCCCGGATGCCTGCCCAGCTTGTGGCGCGATGACGAGCGGTTCGTCGACTCCTACATGTCGCAGCACCCCGGTTTCTACATCACCGGCGACGGCGGATACCGCGACAGTGACGGCTACCTGTACGTGATGGGTCGCATCGACGACGTGATCAACGTGGCCGGCCACCGGCTGTCCACCGGGCAGATGGAGGAGGTGCTCGCCAGCCATCCCGCCGTGGCAGAATGCGCGGTGATCGGCGTCAACGACGAGTTCAAGGGCCAGATACCGCGCGGGTTCGTGGTGCTCAAGGCGGGCGTCAGCGCCGAGCCTGCCACCTTGTCCGCCGAACTCGTCCAGCTGATCCGCGACCAGATCGGGCCGGTCGCCGCGCTGCGCCGGGTCGACGTGGTGGCCGCCCTGCCCAAGACCCGGTCCGGCAAGATACTCCGCAAGACCATGCGGGGCATCGCCGACGGCCAGGACGAGGCGGCCCCTTCCACCATCGAGGACCCCGCCGTCCTCGACGCGCTCCGCCCGGTCCTGACCGAGGGGAGTTGATCCGGGCCGCGGCCGCCCCCGGGGCCGCGGGCCGTATCGTCAGCGTCGCGGCTGGCGGTCGCGGTCGGGAGCGTTTAGCCGCACCGTCGCGCGGGATCGATGGCGTCTGGCCCGGTTCGCGCGGCGGCGGTTGTCCGCCTCGTCGTCGTCGGCTTCTGCCTGCAGGTACAGCTTCACGAACATCGGATGCATGACGCCCCCTTGGTATGGGCTGGCGGGCCCTCTTTGCTGTGCGGAGAGAGGAGCCCGGCCGGAAATACGGTCCTACTGGTAAAGACTCGGGTCGTTCGTTTCCTCATCGGCCTTTGCGAATCCTGATCACCGGCGCGCCCGTCGACCGAGGCTACGCCGAGCGTCTCGTCGACGCCGCGCTCGACGGCGTGTTCGACGGCGCCAGACCCTGAACGTGCCCCCGAAGGGGTGAACGCTGATACGCTGCCGATGTTCCGCGCGATGGACGCGGCGCTGTCGCGCGGGCCTGGGCCTCGCTGATGGAGCGCCTCGGGTACGGGCGGTACGGCGCGCAGGGCGGCGACTGGGGCTTGTCGATCTCCCGGGAACTCGGCCTCATCGACCCCGGGCCATGTATGACGACCAGGCGGTGTACTTCGCCGGCCTGGTCGACTTCCTGCACAGCCTCAAAGGCAGGTAGCCGGGGCCTAGTGCCCGCAGAGCCTGTCCAGGTCGACCAGGAGCACGTCGCTGCTCCGGCCAGCGGCCTGGAGAGCGGGATCGAAACCAGCGCCGGAATAGCAGACCAGCATGGTCTCGGCCGTGTCGTAGCCCTTGATGGTCAGCAGCGCGCGGGCGCGTCGCAGGCGCTCGAGGTGACGCAAGCCCATGACCTTGCCCAACTTCGCCTCGCCGAGTGAGATGACGCGCCGCGGCTCTCCCGGTCCGGCCGGACCGAGGACCGCCACGTCGACCTCGATCTGCGTCCTGTTCTCCGGATCGACCACGGTGCCCCACGCCACTTCTCCGGTCGGCGTACCGAAGACCTGGCGTCCTTCCGCACGGGCAAAGTCCCGGCACAGCGCCTCGAAGTGCGGTCCGGCGACCTGCGACCCGAATGTCGGCCTGGCATCAGCCCAGACCTCAGCGCCCAGCCCGAGCTCCAGGTCAGCCCACCGGGGCCGCATGACCGCTTCATAGAACGTGATGAGCGGCTCAGTGACGCGATAGCGAGTCCGGCCAGTCCGGAAGGCGTCGGCCTCCTTGGCCACAAGACCGGAGTCCTCGAGCACGTGGAGCGGGTGTGCGATGTCGGCTGCCTTGCGGCCGATGTAGTTGGCTATCCCGCCCCACGTCTCGTTCCTCGCGGCGATAGCCGCCAGCACCGAGTGGTAGAGCGCCGGATCGCGGATGTCGGTCTCCTCGGCGAGCAGGTACCGCGCCTCGCGAAGCAGCGGACGATCCGGGTTGAGCACCGAGCGCACCACCCAGTCATCCAGATCGCCCGGGCCAGCCGGAGCGTCGTCACGGACGAACTGCCGGCGGTACGCGGGCGTGCCGCCGACAATCGCGTGCAGTCGTACGGCGAGCCCGGGATCGGTGACGCCCCAGAACCGCGCGGCGTCGCGGTAGCCGAATGGCTTGATGACCATCTCCAGGCCGGCCCGCCCGCGCAACGGCGCGTTGCCCGCGAGCAAGCCGCCCATCACCGACATCGCCGAGCCGCAGAGCAGGATCCGAGTGCGGCTGCCGCCGCCCTGGGATGGTCCATGGCTGTCGATCTCGCGCCGGAGCAGCGAGGGAAGCGCAGGACTCGCCTTCACCAGGTACGGAAACTGATAGTGAACTATACTTCAGTGAAGTGTACCTCAGTGGATTACGGTCCGAACGGAATGCCTGGGCGCACGCAGCTCGCGTGCGGCTGCCAGGCGTTTCCCTGGCGTGGTAGGGGACGGCGGCGATCACGCCGAACTGATCGCGGGGGGGCCTGATCAGCCACTACTCGGCGTTCGTGTCCGGACCCGGCGACGGCCGGGAGCCTGCTCCGGCTATGACCTGGGGGCGGGCATGCCGAGCAGGACGGGAGCCCCGGTGGATGCCGCGGCCGCGGGGCCGGGGGGTGCGGTGGCGGCGGCCTGCCAGGCGTCGCCGGCGCAGGTGCGGCGGACGGCCAGCGGGGCGGCGTCGGACAGCAGGTAGTGGGGGGCGCCGCGGGTGACGGTCACGGTGGCGACGTCGCCGGGGCGGGGCGCGGTCTGGTCCGGGGTGAAGTGCACCAGGCGGTTGTCGCGGGCGCGGCCGGACATCCGGTGGGTGGCGGCGTCCTTGCGGCCCTCGCCCTCGGCCACCAGGACCTCGACGCATGACCCGGCCAGCTTCTGGTTCTCCGCGTAGGTGGTCTCCTCGACTAGCGCCGTGAGCCGCTCGTAGCGCTCCTGCACGAGGTCCGCGGGCACCTGGGCGTCCATGGTCGCGGCCGGGGTGCCCGGGCGGATGGAGTAGCGGAAGGTGAACGCGCCGGCGAACCGGGCCTGGCGCACCAGGTCCAGGGTGTCGGTGAAGTCCTGCTCGGTCTCGCCGGGGAAGCCGACGATGATGTCGGTGGTGATGGCGGCGTCGGGGATGGCGGCCCGGACCCGGTCCAGGATGGCCAGGTAGCGGTCCCGGCGGTAGGCGCGGCGCATGGCCTTCAGGATGCGGTCCGAACCGGACTGCAGCGGCATGTGCAGGCTGGGCATGACGTTCGGCGTCTCGGCCATCGCGTCGACGACGTCCCCGGTGAAATCCCTGGGGTGGGGGGAGGTGAAGCGGACGCGCTCCAGGCCCTCGATCTCACCGCAACCGCGCAGCAGTTTGCCGAACGCGTTCCGGTCCCCGAACTCCGCACCGTACGAGTTGACGTTCTGACCGAGCAGGGTGACCTCGAGCACTCCATCGGCGGCCAGCGCGCGGATCTCGGCCAGGATATCGCCGGGACGGCGGTCCTTCTCCTTGCCACGCAGGCTCGGCACGATGCAGAACGTGCAGGTATTGTTGCAACCCACCGAGATCGCGACCCAGGCCGCATAGACCGACTCGCGCCGGGCGGGCAGCAGCGAGGGGAAGGTCTCCAGCGTCTCGGCGAACTCGGCCTGGGCCTCGTTCCTGACCCGGGCCCGCTCGAGCAGCGCGGGCAGCGAGCCCATGTTGTGAGTGCCGTAGACCACGTCGACCCAGGGCGCGCGCTGCGTGATCCGGGTGCGCTCCATCTGGGCCAGGCAGCCGCCCACCGCGATCTGCATGCCCTTCTTCTTCTGCGGCAGCAGGTG
>Ga0074046_10000483_pt1 | contig 36678 bp, 31 predicted proteins | sample BogForMeECP23OM3_FD_94441 | JGI IMG/M metagenome (GOLD analysis project Ga0074046, IMG submission 94441) | Bog forest soil microbial communities from Calvert Island, British Columbia, Canada - Bog Forest MetaG ECP23OM3 | ecosystem: Environmental > Terrestrial > Soil > Wetlands ... | reverse complement strand
CTACGCCGCCGCCGACCGCGAGGAGCTCGAGAAGATCATCCAGTCGACCGGCTTCTACCACGCCAAGGCGAACAGCCTGATCGGACTCGGGCAGGCGCTCTGCGACCGGTTCGGCGGCGAGGTGCCGCCGCGGCTGCGCGATCTCGTCACGCTGCCCGGCGTGGGCCGCAAGACCGCGAACGTGGTGCTCGGGAACGCCTTCGGTATCCCCGGCCTCACCGTGGACACCCATTTCGGGCGGCTGGCCAGGCGGTTCGGCTGGACGACGAGCCTGGAGCCTACGATGGTCGAGGCCGAGGTGGCCACGCTCATCCCGCGCAAGGAATGGACCATGCTCTCGCACCGGATGATCTGGCATGGCCGGCGGGTCTGCCATGCCCGCAGGCCCGCCTGCGGCGCGTGTGCGCTGGCCCCGCTCTGCCCTTCCTTCGGCGAGGGTCCCACCGATCCGCGGGTGGCCGCGAAGCTCATTAGGTCCGGCCCGTTCTCGTGACCTCAGGCGAGTCCGTATCGGCCGGGCCCGCGCCGGCGTGGCTGCGTGAGCTGGCGGTCGCGGCCGAGACGATGAAGATATCCCCGCCGCTCAACCCGCCCGCTACCGGCGGGCGGGCCTCGGCGGTGCTCATCTTGTTCGCTGACGGCCCGGGCGGCCCGGACCTCCTGCTCATCCAGCGCAGCGAGGGACTCCGGCTGCACGCCGGCCAGCCGGCCTTCCCCGGCGGGGTCATCGACGCCGGGGACTCCGGACCGGTCGGGGCCGCGCTGCGGGAGGCGGTCGAGGAAGTCGGCCTCGACCCGAGCGGCGTCGACGTGGTCGGGACCTTGCCCGAGGTGTTCATCCCCCGGACGGGATTCCGCGTCGTTCCCGTCCTCGCCTGGTGGCGGCGGCCGTCCGCGGTCGCGCCGGTCGACGCGGGCGAGGTGGCGGCGGTCGAACGAGTCAGCGTCGCCGAGCTGGCCGATCCCGCCGCGCGCCTGATGGTCCGCGTGCCCGACGGCCGGATCAGCCCGGCGTTCCGGGTCCGGGGCATGCTCGTCTGGGGGTTCACCGCCGCGCTGGTCGACCGCCTGCTCGCCCTGGCCGGCTGGGAGAAGCCGTGGGATGCCACCGCCGTCATGGACTTGTGACTGGCGCTGACTGACTGGCGCTGACTGACTGGCGCTGACTGACTGGCGCTGACGGGCCCCGAAGCGGCTAAGACGCTATACCGTTATGGTCGTGCGCGGTGATGTGCTCGACCTCATTTTGATCGTGGTTGTGGCCGCGTTCGCGGTGTCCGGTTACCGGCAGGGTTTCATCGTCGGCGTGCTCAGCTTCTTCGGCTTCGTGGGCGGAGCGCTGCTCGGCGCGGAGTTCGGCCCGAGCATCGCCCGGGCGCTGGTCGGCGGGCAGACACAGCAGGATGTCGTCGCCGTCGTCCTGCTGGTGAGCTTCGCCGTGTTGGGACAGTTCATCGCCTCTTCCATCGGCGCGGCCATGCGGTCCACGGTGACCTGGCGTTCGGCCACGGTGCTGGACTCGGTGGGCGGGTCCATCGTCAGCGTGGTCTCGGTGCTGCTGATCGCCTGGGTGGTCGGTTCGGTGCTGAACGGATCCCCGTTCCCCGTGGTCGACCAGCAGGTGAACAACTCCCTCGCGCTGCAGACGCTGGACAAGTTCATGCCGTCGCCCGCGAAGACCATGTTCTCCGACTTCCGCAGGCTGCTGGCCAGCAATAGCACCTACGCCGAGGCGTTCAGCGGGATCGGCGCAGAGCGCATCCTGGCCATCCCGGCTCCGGACCCTAACGTGCTGAACAGCCCGGGCGTGCGGGCGGCGGAAGACCGGGTGGTCCGGGTGCAGGGGGTGGCGCCGAGCTGCCAGCGGTCCATCGAGGGCTCCGGCTTCGTCATCTCGCCCCAGCACATCTTGACCAACGCGCACGTCGTGGCCGGGGTGACGCAGGAGCAGACGGTCACTACCGCCGGCGGCGATCAGCTGCGGGCCGCCGTGGTGTTCTACGACCCGCAGGTGGACGTGGCCGTCCTGTACGTGCCCGGCCTCGACCTTTCCCCGCTGCAGTTTGCCGGCCAGGCCAATCCCGGCGATGACGCCGTGGTCGCGGGCTACCCGCTGGACGTCCAGACGCTGCACACCGTGCCGGCCCGGATCGGCGGCATCCAGAATGCGCAGGGCCCGAACATCTACCAGACCAGCACCGTGACCCGCCAGATCTACGAGATCAGGGCCGTGGTCGAGTCGGGCAACTCGGGTGGCCCGCTGCTGTCGCCCGACGGCACCGTCGACGGCGTGGTGTTCGCCGCCGCGGTCGGCGTGTCCGACACCGGCTTCGCGCTCACCTCCGCCCAGGTGGCCGCCGATGCCCGCGCAGGCGCCCAGTCCACCACGGCCGTCTCCACCATGGGCTGCGACTAAACGTTCTCGGCGGGTGCTAGCAGGCCGGGCGCCAGGTCGGCGGGCGGGAGGTCGTCGAGGCCGTGCTGCTCCATCCGTGCCGCCAGGTTGTCCGAAGTTGCCAGGACGGCCGGGATGTCCATGCCGTACGGCTGGTCTCGTCCGGGCCCGGCCGGCGGCCCGGGCTGGTCCTGGTACGCGCGGACGCGCCCGGCGCCCCGGCGGAGCAGGGCGGCCGCGCCGCGGGCGTTGCCCCGGCGGGCGTGGGTGAGCCCGACCGCGATCTGGGCCAGGCCTTGCCACAGATCGCGCTCGCCCGGCGGGCCCGACTTCCAGGCCGCCTCGAGGACCTCGTGCGCGTGGAACGGGCGGCCTTCGCGGAGCAGCTGGTCGGCGAGCGTGGCCGCGTCCGGTCCGGTGATCACGAGGTCGTCGGGAATCCTGGCCCGGCTGGCCTCGGGCTCCGCGCGGTCCAGCGGGCGCCCCATGGCGTCGCGGGGCCGCGCGTTCCGCGGCCGGCCGGCCGGGTCGCGGTCCCGCGTCAACGTTCGGGTTCCGGGTCGGCCAGCCAGCCGAGCAGCTCGGTGTCCAGTATTTCCGGCCGTTCCTCGTGCGGGAAGTGGCCGGCGCCCTCGATCACCCGCCAGCGGTACGGGCCGTCGACGTAGCGCCCCGCGCCGCGCGCGGTCTGCGGGAGTACGCAGCTGTCCAGGGCGCCGTGCAGGTGCAGGGTCGGGGCCTGGATCGCTGACCGCATGTGCCGGGCGTAGCGCAGCCCGTCGGGCCGCACGCCGCTACGGGCGAGCCAGCGATGATATTCCAGCGCGGAGTGCGCCACCGAGGGTATCCGCATGGCCCGGGCGTAGATCCGCTCGGTCTCCGGGTCGGGCCAGCCCGGCGCGGACCATTTCTCGAGCAGCCGGCCCACCCGCAGGGCGCCGTCCCGCAGCAGCTGGCGCTCGGGGAGGATGGGCAGCTGGAACCCGAACGCGTAGCGGCTGCGGCGCCCTTGGCCGAGCGGGTCGCTGAACACCGAGGCGCGCATCCGCAGCGGGTGCGCCATCGAGATCACGGCCAGCCGCCGGACCACCTTGGGGTAGTAGGCGGCCAGCGTCCAGGCGATCAGCCCGCCCAGGCCGTGACCGATCACGATCGCGTTCGCCTCGCCCATCGCCCGAACCAGCCCGGCCGCGTCGGCGGCGGCCGTGACCAGGTCATAGCCGCGGGGCGGCTTGTCGCTGCCGCCGTAGCCGCGCAGGTCCACCGCGACCGCGCGGAAGCCCGCCTCGGGCAGCACGGCCAGCTGATGACGCCACGTCCACCAGAACTCGGGGAAGCCGTGCAGTAGCAGCACCAGCGGCCCGTCGCCGACCTCGGCGGCGTGGAACCGGGTGCCGTTGGCCGAGACCGTCCGGTGGGCCCAGGGGCCGCCGATCTGGACCACGGCGCCGGCGCCGCCGGGCATCGCGCTCACCTCACCGGGTCTTGGGCGCGGTGATCTCTGGGCGCTGGCCGTCGGGATGCTGGACCTCGCTCCGCAGCATCTCGATCCCTTCAGTCACGGTCTTGCGCGTCTGACTCAGGCCGGACAGGCGCTGCATCATCAGGTAGGCAATCAGCACCGCCAGCCCGGCCAGCAGCACCAAGGTGCCCGCCACGATCAGGAAGGCGGCCCAGGGCCAGATGCCCAGCGTGATCAGGCCGTACGCGTAGGCGAAGCAGAGCATGACGAGCACCAGGCAGCCGCCGAAGGCGGCCAAGCCGATCCCGCCGGCCGCCACGCCGACCCGCTGCGCGTCGATCTTCAGCTCGCTCTTGGCCAGGTCGATCTCGTACCTGATCAGCTGGGACACGTCCTTGGCGGCCAGGGCGACGAGATCCCCAAGTGACGGTTCAGCGCCGTCCGGTTCCGGCGTTTCGCTGCGGACCATCGAGTCCATCTCCCATCGTGTGCGGACCACTTATCCGCGCTTCCGCACGGCAATGGGCGCCCGCGTCCGATATCTCCTCGGGGCTAGCTCATGTTCGGCAAACTCCAAGGCTAGCGTTGCCCTTCATGATGGCAGTACCCCGGGGCGGTGCGGCGCAGCATACTGGGCGCGCGGTCGATCTGGTACGCACCACCCCAATTGACACCACCGGTGTCGTGAGACATATACACCGATGTGCGGCGATTCGCCGGATCGTAGCCTAGCGATTGCGCGCGCAGCGGCCCACGGAAGTCTGAAGAAATTCAGAGCATACCCAGAACCGGAACGTGTGCCGTGGGCCCGAAAGGGCGGTGAGCCAGACAGCAAGCGGCGCCCCTGGCCGGGGCGCCGCCGCGAAAATCCACGTCAGGCCTGGCTACCAAGCGTGCACCTTCTCTGTCGCCCAGGCTGGCCGCTACCGACCTAGCCTGGCCTGACACGCCTCCCGCGGCTGGTCGCGCGTGGGTACCTGGCTGCCGTGCCGGACGCTGCCGCGTCCGTACCACCTTTCTACGACGAAATCGCCGACATGAAAAGCCCCACCGTGTAACCAATTCGTGATCTTAATCAGTCCCCGCGATCACATGCCGTCAACTAGTGGCTCGTTGCCCCGGCCATGCACCGTGGCCCGCCGACCGCTTTGAGGCTGGACACCGGGGGTAAGATGGTATACAGCAGGTGTTTGCGGACAGTGTCGGAGGCTCGATCCCCGCCGGCGCTGCGGAGTCTTACTAAGTGAAAACTTGCTACCGCAGGGTAGCCAATCTCGCGATAGGCCCTTCTCAGACCCTTCCGCATATGTTGTAATTCGATTGGCTGACGCCGCAACGGGTGCCTGTGACGGATACGCCGCCGGTAGCCGAAAACGACACTGGTGGTCGCATACGGGAGCACTTTGCGGATAAGCTTACCTATAAGGACGGAGCCGGCCTCCCCCCCAGGGCCGGACCGTGCGCGCGGGCGCCGCTCTCCCCCCCGGCGGCGCCCGCCTCCTTTTCTGCGTCATTGCGCCGCAAGTTGCCCCTGTGACAACTGAGGTTCGCTCAAGAACTCTGTTACCCCTGTTGCCTGTCCGGCAACTCCTGTTACCCACCTTCGGCGGCTTAACCCCAGGGACCCGGCCAGGAGGGTATCGAGCAGCGCCACCGCGCCCCGCTTGGACAGCGGGTGGTTGGCGTTGCCGCACTTGGGCGACTGCACGCACGAAGGGCAGCCGGCCTCGCAGTCGCAGCTGGCGATGGCCTGCCTGGTGGCTCGGAGCCAGTCCGCGGCGGCCTGGAAGCCGCGTTCGGCGAACCCGGCGCCGCCGTCGTGGCCGTCGTAGACGAAGACGGTCAGCGTCCCGGTCGCCGGGTGTCGGGCGGCGGAGACCCCGCCGATGTCCCAGCGGTCGCAGGTGGCGAACAGCGGCAGCAGGCCGATCGAGGCGTGCTCCGCCGCATGCGCGGCCCCGCCCAGGTCGACGCCCGCGGCGCCGAGCGCGTCGGCCTGATCGGCGGAGATCGTCCACCACACCGCCCGGGTTAGCAGGTGACGGGGCGGCAGGTCGAGCGGCGTCTCGCCGAGCGCCGCGCCGGTGTCGGCACGCCGCCGGACGAAGCTGACCACCTGGCGGGTCACCCGGACGTCGCCGAAGCGGATTTCGGCGTCGCCCCACGTCGTCCGCCGCAGTTCGCCGCGGACCTCGACCTCGGTCACGTCCCTGGCGGTGGTGGTGTACGCGGGCTCGCACGGTTCCACCAGGGCCACCCGGTCGTCCACGTCCAGCGTCGCCACCAGGTAGCTGTCGCCCTGATGCAGATAGATGGCACCCTCGTGCACGATCAGATGCGCGGAGGGCTCGTCCACCGTGCCGACCAGCCGGCCCGTCGCCGCCTCCACCACCCGTATCGGCGCCAGGCCGGCCCCGCGCAGGCCGGCCGCGGCGGCCGCGTCCCGGCGCATGCTGTACCAGCCCGCCGCCCGGCGGCGCAGCCGCCCCGCCCGGGTGAGGTCATCGACGACGGTCCGGGCGGCTGGGCCGAAGATGTCTAGGTCCTGCTCGGTCAGGGCCAGCTCCGCGGCCGCCGCGCACAGGTGCGGGGCCAGCACGTACGGATTGCCCGGGTCCAGGACCGTGGCCTCGACCGGGTGCCGCAGCAGGATCTCAGGATGGCGCACCAGGTAGGTATCCAGTGGGTCGTCGCGGGCGATCAGGACGGCGGCCGCCGACCGCCCGCTGCGTCCGGCCCGCCCGGCCTGCTGCCACAGCGAGGCCCAGGTTCCGGGCCACCCGGCGATCAGCACCGCGTCCAGGCCGGTGATGTTGACCCCGAGTTCGAGCGCGGTCGTGGTGGCCAGCCCGACCAGGCGCCCGTCAGACATGGCCGCCTCGAGACGGCGCCGGTCTTCGGGCAGGTACCCGGAACGGTAGGCCGCCACCTTCGCCTCCGCCGGCCCCTCTTCGGCCAGCGGCTCCGCGGCCAGCGACCGGCGCGCGGCCAGCGCGACCGCCTCGGCGCCGCGCCGGGACCTGATGAAGGCGAGCGTCTGCACGTTCTCCCTGACCAGCCTGCTCAGCAGGTCCGCCGCCTGAGCGGTGGCGGTCCGGCGCAGCCGGGCGCCCGCCTCGCCGCGGGCCTCGGTCAGCGGCGGCTCCCACAAGGCGAAGGCCAGCGGCCCCCGCGGCGAGCCGTCCTCGGTCACTTCCTCGGCATCGAGCCCGGTGAGCAGCCGGGCGCAGACGCCCGGCGCCCCGACTGTGGCGGAGGCGAGCACGAAGACCGGACGCGGCAGGCCGTCCGGCGGGGCGTGATGCGCCACCACCCGGCGCAGCCGGCGCAGCACATGTCCCACGTGCGAGCCGAAGACGCCACGGTAGCCGTGGCATTCGTCGATCACCACGTAGCGCAGCCGGCTGAAGAACCCCGACCAGCGGGCGTGCCCGGGCAGCAGCGCGCGATGCAGCATGTCCGGGGTGGTCAGCAGGTACCTGGCGTGGCTGCGCGCCCAGGCCCGCTCGGCGTAGGTCGAGTCGCCGTCGAACGTGGCCGCCTGCACCCCGGGCAGGCCGAGCGCGCGAATCGACGCGAGCTGGTCGGCCGCCAGGGCCTTGGTGGGCGTGACATAAAGCACAGTGTCGCCGGCCAGCACCGAGGTGAGCGCCGGCAGCAGGTAGCCGGCCGACTTGCCCGAAGCCGCGGCCGTAGAGATGATCACGTTCCGGCCGGCCCAGGCGTGGTCCGCGGCCTGCGCCTGGTGACTCCACGGCGCGCGGATGCCGCGGGCGGCGAACGCGTCGGTGACCTCGGCGGGAACCCACTGCGGCCAGGGCACTTCCCGGCCGGCCCGGGCCGGGATGTGCTCGACGTGGACCGGGCGGCCCGCCCGCGCGTCATCGAGCAGGATGCCGAGTGCGCGGTTCTCGGCCCTGGCGGGGGCGTGGTCCGAAAGCCCGGCGCCGGTTCCTGCCGCGAGCATCGCAGGTCCGGCCGGGGGAACCGGGGTCATGGTCGACACAGCTTTCTCAGTGTGACATCTCGCCGGCGGATGCCCGGAGATTTTGCGTGTGTCGGCCGTTCGGGGATGCCCGGAGTCATGATTTCGTATAGACATGACACCGGAGCGTGGTTGAATGCCGCAGGGGATCACGCCCTAGGCTCTGGTAGGTCAGCCCGCGAGCCGGGCCGGACGCTGAGATGACGCCGTGCACGGCGCTGGAGGATTTGTGGATCTGAAGCTGGGTCACTACAACAAGGACGGCATCGAAGTCGTCGACGTCGAAGGCGAGATCGATGTCTACACGGCGCCGCGGCTCCGTGAGCTGCTCATCGATCTGGTCAATAAGAACAACTACCAGCTCGTCGTCAACATGGAGAAGGTGGAGTTCCTCGACTCCACCGGTCTCGGGGTGCTGGTCGGCGGCCTGAAGCGGGTGCGTGCGCACGACGGCTCCCTGGACCTCGTCTGCACCCAGGAGCGCATACTCAAGATCTTCAGGATCACGGGCCTGACGAAGGTCTTCGGCATCCACAGCACGGTGGACGAGGCCATCGCGGCCAAGAAGTCCGAGAAGTGACGCTGGCGCCCGGAAACACCCGAAGATCCTGACGAGCCGGGAATAAGCATGGCCACAGTAGAAGTCACGTTCACGCCGCTACCCGCGCACGTTCGCACCGCGCGGCTGGTCGCCACCGCGGTAGCGCGGCGTAGCGGCGTGGACGAAGCGCTGCTCGACGAGGTGCGCCTGGCCGTGGGCGAGGCTTGCTCGCGCGCGGTTGAGGCGCACCGGCGGCACTGTCCGGCCGAGCCGGTCAAGATCGAGATGACCGACCAGGGCGAGCGGTTCGTCGTCGTGGTGAGTGACCAGGCCCCCACGAACCCGGCCCGGACGGCCGGCACCAACGGCCACGGCATAAGCCCGGGCGAGCCTGCGGCCACCACGGCCCTGGTCCAGGGCGCCGATGACGCCGGCATCCCGGCCGGGTTCGGGCTGGCCGTGATCTCCGGCCTGGCCGATGACGTGCGCGTCTCGTCGACGAGTTCCGGCGTGAGCGTCCGGATGAGCTGGCCGTCGGCCACTCCGACTGCCTGAGTCCCGCCCACCGGGCCTGGCCGCCGGCCAGCTACACGCGACGCCACGCGACTTTCGTGAGCACAATGCGACGGCCGGTTACGGCTGCCGCCTTCAATGATTACGCTCTTATGTCACGATAATAACAAGAAGGTAACGAAATTGTTAGGATTGGCCTGGTGTTCGTGGTTCGGCCCGCGCGTGCGTAGACTCCCGGCCACTTGTTCAGTCCCGATCGGCAACGTCTTCCGTTCGGAGTTCCGGGAGGTCGAATGATCAGGTATGTCTCTGCGTCGGCGGCCAATTCCGTCAGCGTGAGCGGCTCCAACCTGACCTGGGTCGTCATCATCGCGGTCGTCGGGCTGCTCGCGCTCGGCGTGGCCGGCGTGCTGGTCCGGGAGGTGCTCGCGGCTGACCCGGGCACCCAGCGGATGCAGGACATCGCGCGTTCCATTCAGGAAGGCGCGGCCGCCTACCTGCGGCGCCAGTTCCAGACCCTCAGTGTGTTCGTGGTCATCATCTTCTTCATCCTGCTCCTGCTGCCCGCCGACGACACCGCCGTGCGCTGGGGCCGCAGCATCTTCTTCCTGGTCGGCGCCCTGTTCTCGGCGCTGACCGGGTTTACCGGCATGTCGCTGTGCGTCCGCGGCAACGTCCGGGTGGCGGCCGCGGCGCGCGAGGGCGGCGAGCGGCCCGCGATGCGGATCGCGTTCCGGACCGGCGGCGTGGCCGGGATGTTCACCGTGGGCCTGGGCCTGTTCGGCGCCGCCCTGGTGGTGCTGATCTACCGGGCGAACGCCCCGGACGTGCTCGAGGGCTTCGGCTTCGGCGCGGCGCTGCTGGCGCTGTTCATGCGGGTCGGCGGCGGCATCTACACCAAGGCGGCCGACGTGGGCGCGGACCTGGTGGGCAAGGTCGAGCAGGGCATCCCGGAAGACGACCCGCGGAACGCCGCGACGATCGCGGACAACGTCGGTGACAACGTGGGCGACTGCGCGGGCATGGCGGCGGACCTGTTCGAGTCCTACGCGGTCATGCTGGTGGCCTCGCTGATCCTGGGCAAGACCGCGTTCGGCGACAAGGGCCTGGTCTTCCCGCTGATCGTGCCGATGATCGGGGTGATCACCGCGGTGATCGGGATCTTCGTGGTCCAGCCGCGCAAGGGGGACCGCAGTGGCATGACCGCGATCAACCGCGGCTTTTTCGTCTCCGCGGTGATCTCGGCCATCGGGGTGGCGATCGCCTCCTTCACCTTCCTGCCGGCCAAGTTCAGCGACCTGAAGGGCATCACCGACCCGGCCATCGCGACTTACAACGGCAACCCCCGCTGGATCGCGTTCGGGGCGGTGCTGATCGGCATCGTGCTGGCCAGCGCCATCCAGCTGCTGACCGGGTACTTCACCGAAGTGAACCGGCGGCCGGTCCGGGACATCGGGCAGAGCTCGGAGACCGGCGCGGCCACGGTCATCTTGTCGGGCGTAGCGTACGGGATGGAGTCCGCCGTGTACGCCGCGCTGCTGATCGCCGCCGCGATCTTCGGCGCGTACCTGCTCGCGACGGGGAACGCGACCATCGCGCTGTTCGCGGTGGCGCTGGCCGGCGGCGGCTTGCTGACCACGGTCGGCGTGATCGTGTCGATGGACTCCTTCGGCCCGGTGACCGACAACGCGCAGGGCATCGCGGAGATGTCCGGCGACGTCGAAGGCCCGGCCGCGGAGGCCCTGACCCACCTGGACGCGATCGGCAATACCACCAAGGCGATCACCAAGGGCATCGCGATCGCGACTGCGGTGCTCGCCGCAACCGCGCTGTTCGGCGCCTTCCGCACCATCGTCACGCAGGCGCTCGGCAGCGCCGGCGGCACGTTCAGCCTGTCGGTCGACCGGCCGAGGGTGCTGGTCGGCGTGATCATCGGGGCCTCCGTGGTGTTCATGTTCGCCAGCCTGCTGATCAGCGCCGTGGGCCGGGCGGCGCAACGCGTGGTCCTGGAGGTGCGGAACCAGTTCCGCACCCACCCGGGCATCATGGATTACACCGAGAAGCCCGAGTACGGCCGCGTGGTCGACATCTGCACCAAGGATTCGCTGCGCGAGCTGGTGACCCCGGCCCTGCTCGCGGTGCTGATCCCGATCGCCGTCGGCTTCGCGTTCGGATATGCCACGCTCGGCGCCTACCTGGCCGGCGCGATCGCGGTCGGGGTGCTGATGGCGGTGTTCCTGGCCAACTCCGGTGGCGCCTGGGACAACGCCAAGAAGCTCGTCGAGGAGGGGCAGCACGGCGGCAAGGGCTCAGAAGCGCACGCCGCGACCGTCATCGGCGACACCGTCGGTGACCCGTTCAAGGACACCGCGGGCCCCGCGATCAACCCGCTGCTCAAGGTGATCAACCTGGTGTCGCTGCTGGTCGCGACCAGCGTGGTGAAGTACAGCAGCAACGTCGGGCTGCGCACCGGGGTGGCGGTCGGCGCGGTGGCCATCGTGGTCGCGGCGATCGTGATCTCCAAGCGCCGCGCGCATGGCATGGGCGGCGAGGCGCCAGCGGCGGCCGAGGTGACCGGCGCGGTCTCGCCCGCGGTGGAGGGCGCCAGCGCGCCCGCGGTAGAGAGCGCCAGCGCGGTGCCAGACGTCACTAAGGCGACCGTCGGGGACGACGCCGAGGACCGCGCGACCGCCGCCAAGCGAACCGAATAGCGGCCCAGCCGTAACGAGAGGAAACCCGGGGTTCGCCGAACCCTGGGTTTCCTCTCGTGGTGCCCGTAATCGTGTGCCCCGGCTAGGGCCCGGCGGCTACGTCGTCGCTGGAGATGCCGAGCAGGTACAAGATGGCGTCCAGGTAGGGGACGCTCAGCGAGGTGTCGGCCGCGTCACGGACCACGGGCTTGGCGTTGAACGCGACGCCGAGCCCGGCGGCGGCGATCATGTCGAGGTCATTGGCACCGTCGCCGACCGCCACCGTCTGGGACAGCGGAACGCCGGCGTCCGCGGCGAACCGGCGCAGCGCCTCCGCCTTCGCGGCCCGGTCGATCAGCGGGCCGCGAAGCCGCCCGGTCAGCTTCCCGGCGGAGATGTCCAGCTCGTTGGCCGCTACGTAGCCGATGCCGAGTTCGGCGGCCAGCGGCCCGATCACCTGGACGAAGCCGCCGCTGACGATGCCCGACTTGTAGCCGAGGTCGCTGAGCGTCCTGATCAGCGTGCGCGCGCCCGCGGTCAGCCGTAGCCCGGCCCGGACCTCGTCGAGCACCCGCGCGTCGAGCCCGGCGAGCAGCGACACCCGTTCGCGCAGCGACGCGGCGAAGTCGAGTTCGCCGCGCATCGCGGCCGCGGTCACCTTCGCCACCTCCTCCGCGCAGCCCGCCCGCGCGGCCAGCAGGTCGATCACCTCGTCCTGGATGAGGGTGGAGTCCACGTCCATCACGATCAGCCGCAGCGCCCGCCGGTGCAGCCCGCCGCGCTGGACTGCCACGTCGATCCCCTGCTCGACCGCGGCGCGGGCCAGGTCCTCCCGGAGCATCGCCGGGTCCCCGCCGGAGATGTCCATCTCGATGCAGGTTACCGGCTGCTGCGCGAGCCTGCCGATCCGGTCGATGTTCGCCCCGCTGGCCGCGATCCGCCCGGCGATGGCGGTGATGGCGGCGGGCGCCAGCGGGCTGCCCAGCACGGTGACGTGCAGCCGCCCGCCCCGGGCGGCCGGATCGCCCGAGATCCCCGAACCCGTGGTGATCTCGGCTTCCAGGCCGAGGTCGCCGGCGAGCGCACTGACCGCGGCGTGGATGCCGGTCAGGTCGGGGGGTGAGTCGCAGCCGAGCAGCACCCCGAGCACCAGCCGGCCCCGGATCACCACCTGCTCGACGTCCAGGACGCTGACCGGGTGCCTGGCCAGGATGGCGAACAGCCTGGAGGTCACGCCCGGCCGGTCCCGGCCGGTCAAGGTGATGAGCAGGGAGGTCCGCGGAGTATTCATGGCGGGCGCCAGGCTACCCGACCGAGGTTACGGCAGCATCAGGTGGACGTCACCGAACTCGTGCCACAGGTACCGGGACCTGATCGCGGTTTCGTAGCACCGGCTCAGCAGCTCACCTCCGGCAAACGCGGCCAGCATCCGCAGGTGCGACGAACGCGGCTCGTGCAGCCCGGTGAGCAGCCCGTCCACCACCTTGACCCCGGTCTCCGGCGTGACCACATGGGACGTCCAGCCCGCTGAGGCCGTCACCTGGCCACCGGGAAGACCGCCAAGCGCGGCTGTCTCGAGCGCCCGGACCACGGTGGTGCCCGCGGCGATGACCCGGCCGCCCTGCGCCCGGACGTGGTTGACCAGCCGGGCCGTCGCGGACGGCACATCGTAGGGCTCCGGGTACGGGTCCTCGCCAGCCTCCAGCGAGGACACCCCGGTGTGCAGGGTGAGCGGGGCGATCAGCACCCCGCGGACCACCAGCTGGGTGACCACGGACGGCGTGAACGGGCGGCTGGCGCTCGGCATCTCCGCGCTGCCCGGCTCCCGCGCGAACACCGTCTGGTAGAACGGCAGCGCCCAGTCGCGGCTCACGTAGGAGTACCTGATGGGGATGCCGTGCCTGAGCAGGTAGGGCACCACCGCCGCCGAGAGCCGGGCCCGCCAGAGCCTGGCCGTGGCCTTGCCCTCCAGGGTCAGGACCGCCCCCGAAGGCAGGCTGATGAGCTGACCGGGGAACCCGGGGCCGTTCGGCATTGAGATCTTGCCCTTGACCTGCCGGAGCTCTACCAGCCACGCACCGTCAGGGCGCGGGCTGGAGAAGTGCACGGCCAGCCCGTCGGCGGCGCGCACCTGAGCCGGCAGCGTCGCGGTGGTATTGACGACCAGCAGGTCGCCGGGGAGCAGCAGGCCGGGCAGGTCGCGGAAGGCGTGACGACCGATCTCGGCGGTTGACCGGCGGCTGACCAGCATCCGGACGCCGTCCCGGGCCAGGCCGCGCGCCTCGGGCGGGTCGTGCGCCTCCAGTTCCGCAGGCAGGATGAAATCGGTCAGCATGGGATTACCTCGCGCTCGGCATCAGGTGAGCCGCGCGGTACCAGCCGCTCGGCAGGCGCTGCGAGATGAGCCTGACGAACGCGGGGACGACCGACTCGGGCTCCGGGCGGTCCGATATGTCCGTCCCGGGGAAGGCCAGCTGGTGCATGTCGGTGCGCAGGTCGCCGGGATCGGCCCACCAGACCCGGACCGCGAGCTCCTCGGCGGCCAGCACGTTCGAGGCCTGCTCCAGGGCCGCCTTGGCCGCGCCGTAACCGCCCCAGCCGGCGTAGGCCTCCACCGCCGCGTCCGAGGTGATGTTCAGCACCGCGCCGCCGCCGGCGCGCAGCAGCGGCAGCATCAGCTGGGTCAGCGCGATCGGCGCGATCACGTTCACCTCGAACGCGGCGCGCAGCTCGTCGGGTGGATAGTCGGCCAGCGCGGGCAGCGGGCTGGCTCCCAGCGTCCCGGCGTTGTTCACGAGCAGGTCGAGCCGGCCCGCGGCGTCGGCGGCCTGCCGCAGGGCGGCGCGGTGCGCGGGGTCGGTGACGTCGCCGCCGACGGCGGTGACGGTACCGCCCGCGGCCCTGATCGCCTCCGCCGCCGCGTCCAGCGCGGCGGCGTTCCTCGCGTCGATGATGAGGGCAAAGCCCCCGCGGGCCAGGCCGGCCGCCAGGGCGCGGCCCAGCCCGCGGGAGGCCCCCGTGATCATGGCTGTGGGGGTGTCGTTCATGTCTTCGCACGCTAGGCGCCGCCGCCCCCCGGCACATCGGTCCCGCGCCCGGGTTGGCCCTGGCCGATGGTCCTAGGACCGCCGCCCGATGCGGTGCCCGCCTGGCCCGGCTAACGTCAGACATGTGAGCGATGGGCTGGATGAGCTCTACCAGGTGAGCCAGGCGGTGCTGTCCGTCACCCGGCAGATGTCCGTCCGTGACGTGCTGCAGGTGATCGTGCGGTCGGCGCGGTCGCTGGTCGGCGCGCGCTACGCGGCGCTCGGCGTGCCCGACGAGGGCGACTCGTTCGCCGAGTTCGTGGTGGACGGGATGAGCTCAGCGGAGTGGCAGGCGATCGGCCCGCTGCCGCGCCGTCATGGGATGCTCGCCGTGCTGCTCAACGAGGGCCAGCCGGAGCGCCTCGCCGATATACGTAAAGACCCCAGGTTCGAGGGCTGGCCGTCCGCCCATCCGCAGATGTCGCACTTCCTCGGGGTGCCGGTGCGCGACGGGGACCGGGTTCTCGCCATCATTTTCGCGGCCAACAAGATTTCCGCCGCGGCGGCCGGCCGCGGGTTCACCGAGCGCGACGAGGAGATCCTCTCGCTGTTCGCCGCGCACGCCGCGATCGCGCTGACCAACGCCCGGCTGTACGAGCGCAGCCGGGAGCTTTCGGTGCTGCAGGAGCGCTCCCGGCTGGCCCGGGACCTGCACGACGCGGTCACCCAGAAGCTGTTCAGCATCCGGGCGCACGCGCGGGCCGCCGCGGTCCTGGCGACCAGGGACCCGGTGGACGCGGCCCGGGTCCGGGCCGAGATCGAGGTGGTCGGCGCGCTCGGCGCCGAAGCGCACGCCGAACTGCGCGCGGTGATCGACGGGCTGGCCCCGCCGGACCTGGAGGCGGCCGGGCTGGCCGAATCCCTGCGCCGGTACGCGGTGCTGGCCGGGCGGGCGCACGGGGTCCCGGTCACGTTCACCGCCGGCTGCCTGCCCGCACTCGGGCCCCGGGCGGAGGCGGCGCTCTACCGGGTCGCGCAGGAGGCGCTGCACAACGCATTGCGGCACGCCGGGGCGTCCGGCGTGCGGGTCGCCCTGTCGAAGGCGCCGTCGAAGGCCCCGCGCCGGGTCGTCCTCGAGGTGTCAGACGACGGCCACGGGTTCGCGCCCGAGGCGCCGTCCGGCGGGCTGGGGCTGGCCTCGATGCGGGAGCGCGCGGCGGCCGCGGGCGCCGCGCTGACCATCCGGTCGGGGAAGACGGGAACCCTGGTGCGGATGACCGTGCCCTTCAAGACCGTACCTATCACCACGGGACCGGTCATTACGGGGCCGGTCAAGGCGGGAGGCGGGCGATGACGCGGCCCATCTCGGTGCTCATCGCCGACGACCACCCGGTGGTCAGGCGGGGGCTCCGGGTGCTGCTCGAGGTGCAGGACGGGATCGAGGTGGCCGGCGAGGCCGGCGACGGCACCACGGCGCTCGCGCTGGCCGCCGCGCAGGCCCCGGACGTGATCCTGCTCGACCTGAAGCTGCCCGGCATGGACGGCATCGCCGTCCTGGGCGAGCTGAGGGCCCGCGATAGCACCGCCCGGGTGCTGGTGCTCACCAGCGCGACCGAACCCGCGTCGGCGAGCCTGGCGGTGCGCTCGGGCGCGGCGGGGGTGCTCTACAAGGACGTCGACCCCGACGCGCTGGTGCGGGCGATCCGTTCGGTCCACGACGGCCACTTGCTGCTCGCCCCGGAGGCGGCGGGCCTCCTGGTCCGCTCGGCGGGCGCCTGGCGGTCGGGAGCGGAACTGGACGCGCTCACCAGCCGTGAGCGCGAGGTGCTCGCCGAGCTCACCAAGGGCCGGTCCAACCGGGAGATCGCGCGGGCCCTGGGGGTGGCCGAGAAGACGGTAAAGGCGCATGTGAGCTCGGTGCTGGCCAAGCTCGGCGTGCAGGACCGCACCCAGGCCGCTCTGCTCGCGGTCAGGCAGCAGCAGGGCGCATAGCCTTGGCCCTACTTACCGGTCCATCCGGCTGGGCTTGCCGGGGGGTGGTGGCATAGGTTCGGTGTCGGCGGCCATTCGAGCTGGCGGATCCATTGCGGCACGTGCGGAGAAAGGGGGCCTGATGTCCGACGAGGTGCTGCGGCTGCGTGGCGTTGAGGTCCGGCGGGACGCGGCAGTCCTGCTGCGCAACGTGGACTGGACGGCGCGCGGGGACGAGCGGTGGATCCTCATCGGCCCGAACGGAGCGGGCAAGACGACCCTGCTGCAGGTGGCGGCCACCACGATGTTCGCCACCGAGGGCACGGTCGACGTGCTCGGTGAGCGGCTCGGCGAGGTCGACGTCTTCGACCTGCGGCCGAGGATCGGGCTGACCAGCGCCGCAATCGCCGAGCAGGTCCCGCCCGGGGAGAAGGTCATCGACCTGGTGCTCACCGCCTCGTACGCCATCCTCGGCCGCTGGAGGGAGGAATACGACTCCGCCGACGTCACCCGCGCGGTCGAGATACTCGACGCGCTCGGCTGCGCGCACCTGATCAGGCGCAAGTTCTCCACCCTCTCCGAGGGTGAGCGCAAGCGGGTGCAGATCGCCCGGGCCCTGATGCCCGATCCTGAGCTGCTGCTGCTCGACGAGCCGGCCGCCGGGCTCGACCTGGGCGGGCGCGAGGACCTGCTGCGGCGGCTCACCAAGCTGGCCCGCGATCCCCAGGCGCCGATGCTGGTGCTGGTCACCCACCACGTCGAAGAGGTGCCCGACGGCTTCACCCACGCCATGTTGCTGCGCCGGGGCTCGGTGCTCGCGGCCGGTCCCATCGAGGAGGTCTTCACCGCGCGGAACCTGTCCCGGTGCTTCGGCGTCCAGCTGGAGATCGAGCACCGCCAGTCGCGCTGGACCGCCCGAGCGCGCTGAGTGGTTGGCCGCTCGGTCCGCCGGGCCGTCGTCACGGCCGGGGCCTGAGTTCCACCTGCCCGTCGGCCGTCACGCGGGTCTCGAAGGATGGCTGACGGGCGGTGGCGGGCCCGTGAACGACGGTGCCGTCGGCGATCACGAAGGTGGATCCGTGCCAGGGGCAGGCGACGCAGGCAGCGCCCCGCTCCACGACGATCCGGCCCTGATGCAGGGGCCCGCCGAGATGGGAGCACCGGTCTGACAGCACGCTGACCTCGGGTCCCTGCCGGTACACCAGCAGGGACAGGTAGCCGAGCTGGCGCCGCACCGGGCGCCGGTCGGGCAGTTCGGTCAGCGCGCACAGGTCGTGCCAGCCGAGCCCGGCCAGATGGCTGACGTGCTCAGCGTGGCTGGTGCCTGCGCCGAGCCGGAGCGCCAGGTGCCCGCCGAGGTAGGAGCCGACGGTGGCCATGGCAAGCCCGGAGGCGGACAGCGCCCGGCCGTAGCCGGCCCGGCCGCCGGCCCGCGCAGCCAGCGAGCCGAGGAACAGCGTGGCCGCGCCGGCCTGGCAGACGGCGTGGACCAGTCCGACCCGCTGCTGGTCCCGGTGGAGCGCCGACCAGTCGGCCAGGCCAGTGGCCGCCGCCGGCGCGGTGCCGGCGATCCCGGCCGCGATAAGCATCTCGGCCGCGCGCTCGGTGCCGCGGAACAGGTCGAGCAGGACCGCGGAAGTCCAGCAGCCAAGCGGCAGCCGGACCAGCGCGGGGTGGGCGGGCTGACCGAACGGGACGCCGTGCAGGGCGTCTGTGCGCGGGCCGGCCGGCAGCGCGCGCACCACGGTGTCGGATAGACCGTAGACCACGGGGTCGAGGGCGTGCGCACGCTCGATGCGCTCGGCGAGGGCCGACGGCCGGGACAGCAGCGAGACCTTGCCGGTCTTACGCGCGCGCCGGGCCGTGGGGAGGAGAGATTGCCGCACGGTTAGTGCGTACCCGTCACCCGCGCCGCCTACCCCCGGGAAGGGGCACGCTGATCAAGATCGCCGCGCAGCCGGGCCAGCTGATCGCGCACGATCTCCTCGAGCTTCCGCTGGAAGTCCAGCAGCAGCTGCAGTTCCTCGTCTGAGTAGTCGGCCGCGGTGGCGCGCCACGCCTTGACCAGCGGCCCGAAGGTCGGGCCGATTTCGCGCAGACTTGGCCCAGAATTCAGGTTGACGATCACCCGGCGCCGGTCCTTCGGGTCACGTTCCCGCCGGACGAAGCCGCCCTCCTCGAGCCGGTCGAGGACGCCGGTGATCGACGCGGCGGTCAGCCCGGTGGCCTTCGCCAGCTCATCGCTTGGCGTCGGGCATCACGAAGGACGCCGGCGATCACGAGGAGCGCCTGCCTCGGCGCGGAGCGCGCCTAGGCTTCGGCGGCGGTGATGGCGGCGTCTACTTCGGCCTTGCGGGCGGCGAACTCGGCCGCGTGCTCCTGCTCGATGCGCTCGGCGATGTTCTCGTCGTCGCGCATCAGCGCCTCCAGGTCGCTGTCGCCGGCGTCGAGCACGCCGAGGTCGGCGTAGGCCCGCTGGACCTTCTCGCCCCACAGCCCGATGTCCTTCACGCAGGGCACGATCCGGCTGAACAGCAGGGCGCGGAAGGCCTGCTGCACCGGCGAGTGCTCGGTGAACTCCAGGCACTCCTCGACATCGAAGCCCATCCGCTCCCAGACCTCCTGGGCGCGGAACCGGTTCCGCATCAAGTAGCAGCCCTCGACCACGAACTCCTCGCGGTCGGCGCGTTCGGCCGTGGTCAGCTGGGCGTAATAGTCGCGCAGGGCCAACCGGCCGAACGCCACGTGCCGGGCCTCATCCTGCATGACGTACGCCAGCACCTGCTTCACCAGGGCGTTTCCGGTGAGGTCGCGGTGCACCCCGAACGCCGCCAGCGCCAGCCCCTCGATCAGCACCTGCATGCCGAGGTAGGGCATGTCCCAGCGGGAGTCGCTGAGCGCGTCAGCGAGCAGCTTGGCCAGGTCGGCGTTGATCGGGTAGTACAGGCCGATCTTGTCGCGGATGAACCGCTGGTACAGCTCGACGTGCCGGGCCTCGTCCATGGTCTGGGTGGCGGCGTAGAACTTCGAGTCCATGTCGGGCACCGACTCCACGATCCGCGCGGCCACGGTGAGCGCACCCTGCTCGCCGTGCAGGAACTGGCTGAACAGCCAGGATCCCAGGTGAAGGCCGAGCTCATCGCGCTCGGCCTGCGACAGCACCTCCCACTGCCGCGACCCGTAGATCGGCACCAGCTCCTCCGAGGTCGCCATCACGTTCGTCGGGTCGACGGGCAGGTCCCAGTCGATCCGCTTGGTGGCGTCCCACTGCTTGTCCTTGCCCCGCTGGTACAGGTCGAGCAGTCGCTGCCGCCCCTCGTCGTACTCCCAGGAGAACCGCGCAGCCCCGGTCGAGGGCACGTCCCAGGTGCCCTTCTCCACCGGCGTCGTATACAGGTCATAAGTGCTCACAGCAGCCTCCTCGGCGGCACGGTACGGCGGCGTACCCCTTCTCCTCTTAACTACCCAGTAACCAAGGCTCGCGCAACGCCCAGACGGGAAAATCTACGCCCGGCTCACGGCTTGAACCGGTAGCCCATGCCCGATTCGGTGAGCAGGTACCTGGGCCGGGATGGTTCGGGTTCGAGCTTGCGGCGCAGCTGGGCCAGGTGGACCCGCAGGTAGTTGCTCTCCGTCTCGTACGCGGGGCCCAGACCTCCCGCGGCAGCTGCCGCTGGGTGACCAGGCGGCCGCTGTTGCGGACCAGGATCTCGAGCAGCTGCCATTCGGTGGGGATCCGAGCCGTGAATCATCTCGCCTGCTATTTCATCCGCGCTACCAGGCATTATCATTGATCCATACGGAACCATAACGCCGCGCTCACAAAGCTTGACGGGTCGCATACGGCGGCCCGCCGACCGCATGAATAGCGTCAGATGACATGATCAGCACGCGAGGGCCCGGGACGGAGCTGGCAACCTAGTGGCGACGCGTAAGGCGACTAGCCTGCTCGAGCGCGGTCCCGGGGACGTGATCCCGGAGACCTTCTGGTACAACGCGAAGCGCCGCCTGCTCGGGCCGCCGATGATCAACGCGCAGCTCCGGGAGCAGCGGCTGTCAAAATTTCTCGCGCTGGGCGTGCTGTCCCCGGATGGCATCTCCTCCTCGGCCTACGGCACCGAGGAAATCCTCATTGAGCTGATCAAGGTCTTCGGCATCGCCGCGTTCGCGGTGCTGATGCCGATGACCGCGGTGATCTTGTTCGTCATGCTGCTCGTGGTGCTCCTCTACCGCGAGGTGGTCATGGTCTATACCCGGGCCGGCGGGTCCTACGTGGTCGCCAGGGACAACTTCGGGCCGCGGATCGCGCAGGTCGCCGCCGTGGCGCTGCTGATCGATTATGTAGTCACCGTCGCGGTGCAGATCGCTGCGGGCACGGCGGCCGTGGCCTCCACGTTCCCGGCCATCGGCCCGTACGTGACACCGATATCGATCGGCATCATCCTGCTGATGTGCCTCGGCAACCTGCGCGGCATCCGGGAGGCGGGCAAGATCTTCGCGCTGCCTACCTACCTGTTCTCCGGGTCGGTCATCCTGATGATCGTGGTCGGGATCATCCGCGAGGCGCTCGGCAACCTGCCGCAGCAGAACATCTACGCCCTCCACGGGCTTTACAAAATCGGCCCCGGCGCCTCCAGCTTTACGAGCTTGGTGATCGTCTTCACGCTGCTGAGGGCGTTCGCCAACGGCGGTGCCTCCCTGACCGGCATCGAGGCGGTCTCCAACGCCGTCAGCGCGTTCAAGCCCCCCGAGGGCATCAACGCCCGCCGGGTCCTGGTGATAGAGGGCCTGATCCTCGGCACGCTGGTGGCCGGCATCTCCTGGCTGGCGCACCTGACCCACGCCGCCCCCTATCAGGTCGGCTTCCCGACCGTACTGTCGCAGGAAGCGAACATTGTGTTCGGGTCGGCCGGGCACTTCATGTTCTTCGTGGTGCAGGCGGCGACCGCGCTCATCCTCTACACCGGGGGGAACACGAGCTTCAACGGCTTCCCGTTCCTGACCAGCTTCGTCGCCGAGGACTCCTTCCTGCCGCGGTGGTTGATGAAGCGGGGCCACCGGCTGGTCTTCTCCAACGGCATCATCGTGCTGACTGCGCTTTCCGTGACGCTGATAGGGGTCGTCGGCGCCAACGTGAACGCGCTCGTGCCGTTCTACGCGATCGGCGTGTTCACCGCCTTCTCCATGGCCGGGTTCGGCATGGCGAAATACTTCCACACGCACCAGGGACCAGGCTGGCGGCACAAGCTGGTCATCTGCTTCTCGTCCGGGGTGCTCACCTCGATCGTGGTAGTGATCTTCGCGGTGGTGAAGTTCACCGAGGGCGCCTGGCTGATCCTGATCATCTTCCCGATCGGGGTCTTCGCACTGATCCGGCTCAACCGGGAGTACCGCACTGAGGCCCGGGTCCTCGAGACCATCGGCGAGCGCCGGGCGTCATCCGGCGGGGTCCAGCGTCAGCCGAACTACTCCCGCCGTGTGGTCATCGTCTTCGTCGATGACTTCGACCTGTCCACGATCGCCGCGCTGCGGTACGCCAAGAGCCTGCGGCCCACGGTGGTGCGGGCCGTTCACTTCGTCATCGACACCGAGCAGGCGGAGCGGCTGCGCGCCGCCTGGCTGCCTGATCGCAGCGTGTCGCTGGAGTTCGTCGACTGTCCCGACCGGAGGCTGACCCGGGCCGCCGCCGAACTGGTCAGCCGCGAGGCGGAACATCCGGGCACCCAGGTGACCGCGATTCTGCCCAGGCGCAGCTTCTCACCGCTGCTCGGTCGGCTGCTGCACGACCGGACCGCGGACAAGATCGCCGGCGTGGTGAGCCGGGTGCCCAACGCCGCGGCCACCATCATCCCGTTCGACGTGCAGAACCGGGTGCAAGTCCTGCATGAGCGCCAAGCCGTGAGCGACGGGCAGGCGCCCGGATCCGTGACCACGGCGCCCGGCCCGCCCGCCGACGGCGCCACGGCGGGACGCCAGGACGTCCAGGCGGCGAAGGTGGCCGCGACGCCGGGCCAGGACGAGCCCGAGCCGCTGCCCGGCGCCGGCGGGTACGACCGGCCCATACCGCCGCCGGATGTCACCCCCATCGGCTCGCTGCACCAGCCCGGCAAGGCCACCGTCGAGGGCCGCGTCCGGGTCGTGGAGATCCGTTCGGTGGAACGGAACTCGGTGCTGGCCTGCGAGATCGCCGATTCCACCGGTGACCTCACCGCGTTGTTCTACGGCCGCTCCCGCATTGCCGGCCTGATGTGCGGGTCCCGGGTCCGGCTGCGTGGTCCGGTCGGCATCAAGCACGGCGCCCCGGTCATGGTGAACCCCGCGTACGAGCTCATCGTCCCCTACACCTCAGGCAAGCCCGAGGCGGACGGCGAAAAATAAGGGCCGAACGTCCCGGTGTGAACGGCCCGGTTATGGTATGGGCGTAACCAGGTGGCCCGCGGATGGTGCGCCCCGGGAGGCATCATGGGACTACCCGTATACCGCGTGTTCACCCGCGTGTGCCAACGTTGCCGCAGAGCGACATAATCCTAGGCTGGGTGGGTGGGTCCTTAGCGTCCGAGCTAAAGAGGCTTCTCATGACGACAACACCGGCCGCCGGGCCGAGTGCTCCGGCGGACAACAAGACCACGCCGCGCCTGTCGCGGCTGCTTAAACGGCCGGTCGCGGACAGCAGCGGCGAGGACATCGGGCGGCTGGCCGACGTCATCGTCCGGGTGCGCGGGGCCGACTACCCGCTCGTCACCGGCCTGGTCGCCGCCGTCGGCGGCCGCGAGATCTTCGTGCCGATCGACCAGGTGGCCAGCTTCGACGAGGATCCGATCCGGCTGTCAAGCGCGCGGCTCAGCCTGCGGCACTTCGAGCGCCGCGAAGGCGAGGTGCTGCTGCGGCGCGACGTACTCGGCCACCGGCTCATCGACGTGCCGAACGCCCGCCTGGTCCGCGCGGCCGACCTCGAGCTGGCTAAGCACGGCGACGACTGGGTCCTGGCCGGCGTGGACACCCGGCGTCGCCCGCGGCGGCTGTTCGGGCTGCTCGGCCCGGACAAACAGGACGACGCCGCCGTCTTCCGTGACTGGCACGACTTCGAGTGGCTCATCGGGCACCAGGGCAGTGCGCTGCAGCGCGGGCCGTTCGGCCGCATCCGCAGGCTGAAGCCCCCCCAGATCGCCGACCTGCTCGAGGAGGCCTCCAAGGAGGAGGAGACCGAGATCCTCGGCCAGGTCCACGCGGATCCCGAGCTCGAGGCCGACGTCTTCGAAGAACTCGACGAGGACCTGGCCACCCGCCTGCTCGGCGCGCGCACCGATGAGGAGATCGCCGCCGTGCTGACCCGCATGCGCGCGGACGACGCCGCCGACGCGATCACCGAGCTGCCGCAGCGGCGCAGGCAACGGGTGCTCGACCTGCTGCCGCCCGGCCAGCGGACCAAGGTGCTGACCCTGATGGGCTTCAACCCCACGAGCGCGGGCGGGCTGATGTCGATGGACTTCGTCGCCGTGCCCCGCAAGGCCAGCGTCGCCGACGCGCTGGCCCGGGTCCGCGAGGCCGTCTCTCTTCAGCCCGAGGCGCTGACCAGCGTGCACGCCGTCAACGACAAAGGCCGCCTGCGCGGCGTGGCCACGCTGGTCACCCTGGTCCAGTCCGATCCTGACGCCACCGTGATCGACGTGTCCGACACCGATCCGGTCCGGGTGGGCCCGGACGCCGATATCACGGACGTCGCCGTGCTGATGACGGACTACAACCTCATCACGATCCCCGTCGTCGACGACGAGCGCCGCCTGCTCGGCGTGATCACCGTCGATGACGTGCTCGAGGTCACGCTGCCCGACGACTGGCGGCGCCGCGAGACCGCGGAGCCGCCGGACGCCCACTATGGGGACGACCGCCCTGAGGACGCGCAGTGACGACGCCTGGCGAGCGCGTGCCACCCGGCGAGCGCGTGCCACCCGGCGAGCGCGTGTCACCCGGCGAGCCCATGCGACCCGTCCCGGAGCCGCTGGCCGCCACGGAAGCCCCGATGGCTCCGGCAGCGGCTCAAGGCCGCCCGGCTCACCAGGGTCCTCCGCCCGGACAGGCGCAGCTCGGACATCCCGCCGCGCGGGCCAGCGCGGTGCTGGACGAGGCCCACCTGGGTGACATCGAGGGCGCGCTCGGCCGGGTCCGGCTCGGCGACGTTCAGCAGGCTGGTCTCAAGCGCAAGCTGATCACGTTCCTGGCCATCGTCGGACCCGGGCTGATCGTGATGGTCGGCGACAACGACGCCGGCGGTGTGTCCACTTACGCGCAGGCCGGGCAGAACTACGGCTACACCCTGCTGTGGACGCTGCTCCTGCTGATCCCCGTGCTGATCGTCAACCAGGAGATGGTGGTCAGGCTCGGCGCGGTCACCGGCGTCGGGCACGCCCGGCTGATCAACGAGCGATTCGGCCGGTTCTGGGGCTGGTTCAGCGTCGGCGACTTGTTCATCCTCAACTTCCTGACCATCGTCACCGAGTTCATCGGTGTCTCGCTCGCCCTGCGGTTTTTCCACGTCAGCCCGTACATCTCGGTGCCCGTCACCGCGGTCGTCCTGATCGCGATCACGATGAGCGGCAGCTTCCGCCGCTGGGAGCAGGCGATGTTCGCGTTCATCGCGGTGAGCGTGGTGCTGGTCCCGCTCTTTTTCCTATCCGACCCGCACTGGGGTCAGATCGGCTACCACTTCGTCGTGCCCGGCGTCCAGGGCGGCGTGACGTCGACCGCGGTGCTGCTCATCATCGCCATCGTCGGCACCACCGTCGCGCCGTGGCAGCTCTTCTTCCAGCAGTCCAACGTCATCGACAAGCGGATCACGCCGCGGTTCATCCCGTACGAGCGCGCCGACACCACGCTGGGCGCGTTCGTCGTGGTGATCTCGGCTGCGATGATCATGGTGGTGGCCGTCTTCGCGGTGCGAGGCACCAACCTGGTCGGAAAATTCACCAACGCGCTCGGGGTGGCCGACGCGCTCGCCATGCACGGCTGGTGGTACGGCGCGGCGTTCGCGGTCGTGCTGCTCGACGCGTCCATCATCGGCGCGTCGGCGGTCACCCTGTCCACCAGCTACGCGTTCGGCGACGTGTTCGGCATCAAGCACTCGCTGCACCGCAAGTTCCGCGAGGCCAAGCCGTTCTACACCATCTACGCCGCGATGATCGTGGTCGCGGCGGGCATCGTGCTCATCCCAGGTGCTCCGCTCGGGTTGCTCACCGAGGCGGTGCAGGCGCTGGCCGGGATCCTGCTGCCCAGCGCGAGCGTCTTCCTGCTGCTGCTGTGCAACGACCGCGAGGTACTCGGCCCGTGGCTGAACCCGCGCTGGCTGAACATCCTGGCCAGCTTTATCATCGCCGTGCTGCTCATGCTGTCGGGCACGCTCGTCGTCACTACGCTGTTCTCGAACATCGACGCAGCGAAGGTCGCGACCTGGCTATCCATCGGGGAGGTGGCCGGCGTCGTGGTCGCCGGGGCGTGGTTCTGGCTGACCAGGAACCGGCGCCCGGCCCACGAGCCGCACCTGCGGACCACCATGTCCGCCGAAGAGCGGATGAACTGGCGCATGCCGCCGCTCGCCCTGCTCAAGCCGGTGGAGTGGTCGGCGGGAAGGAAGCTCGCCATGCTGGCGCTGCGCGGCTACCTCGTCATCTCTGTCCTGCTGCTGATCGTCAAGGCCGTGCAGCTAGGCGGCGGCTGACGCCGCCGCGCGGACGCGGCTCAGTCGCTCTCGTAGTTTGACCGGTGGTGCGAAACTGGTGGCATGACTGACGCGTCACCACGTTGTTTCCGTTCGGTGCTCGACGGCTTTCCCGCGTATAAGCCGGGCCGGACGCCGGTCAGCGCCACCGGCAGGACGCACAAGCTCTCGTCCAACGAATGCCCGTTCGGGCCGCTGCCCTCGGTGCTGGAGGTCATCGCCGAGGCGGCGCGCTCGGTCAACCGGTATCCGGACAACGGCGCGCAGGCCCTGACCCAGGCCATCGCGGCCAGGTTCGGCGTGCCGCCGCAGCACGTCGCGGTCGGGTGCGGTTCGGTCGGAGTAGCTCAGCAGCTGCTGGAGGCGGTGGGTGAGCCCGGCGCCGAGGTGATCTACGCGTGGCGCTCCTTCGAGGCGTACCCGACGCTGTCGGACCTGGCCGCGGCGGACTCGGTCCGGGTCCCGTTGCGCGAGGAAACCCACGACCTGGCCGCGATGGCGGCCGCGATCACCCCGCGCACCAGGCTGATCTTCGTCTGCAACCCGAACAACCCGACCGGCACCGTGGTGCACGCCGCCGAGCTCGAGGCGTTCCTCGACCAGGTGCCCGCCGATTGCCTGGTCGTGCTCGACGAGGCCTACCGGGAGTACATCCGCGACGAGGCGGTGCCCGACGGCATGGACCTCTACCGGGACCGGCCGAACGTCGCCGTCCTGCGCACCTTCTCCAAGGCGTACGGCCTGGCCGGGCTGCGGACCGGGTTCTTGATCGGGCACGAGCCCGTCGCGGCCGCGGTCCGGATGACCATGCTGCCGTTCAGCGTGAACAGCATCGCCCAGGCCGCGGCGGTGGCCTCGCTGGCCGCGGAGGACGAGCTGCTCGAGCGCGTCGAGCTCACCGTCAAGGAGCGGACCAGGGTCCGCGAGGCGCTGGTCGCCGACGGCTGGACCGTTCCCCCGACCGAGGCCAACTTCGTCTGGCTGCGGCTCGGCGAGCACACCATGGACTTCGCCGCGGCCTGCGAGGCGCAGGGCATCGCGGTCCGTCCGTTCGCCGCCGAAGGCGCCCGGGTCAGCATCGGCGACGCCGAGGCCAACAACGCCTTCCTGGCCGTGGCCCGCGCGTTCCCCCACCGCAACACCTGACACACCCGCAACCCACGACGCGCTCCGCAGCAGCCGGAGGCTCAGGCGGTAACGGCCGTGATGTCCGCGCCGAGGGAGTTGAAACGCTGGGCGATGGCGGCGTGTCCGCGGTCGATCGGGTAGCCGGGCGTGACCAGGGTCTCGCCCTCCGCAGCTAGGCCCGCCAGCACGAGCGCGATGCCGGTCCGCAGGTCGTGCGCGACGACCTGGGCGCCCTTGAAGTTGGTCGGGCCGTGCACGATGACCGCGTCGCGGTCGAGCTCGACCTGGGCGCCCATCTTGTTCAGCTCGCGGACCAGGGTGTAACGCCCGTCGAAGATCGTCTCGCGGATATAAGAGGCGCCCTCGGCCAGGCAGGCCAGCGCCATGATCGGCGACTGCAGGTCGGTGGCGAACCCGGGGTAGGGGCTGGTGATGACGTTGATCGGGCGCACCGGGCGGCCCATCCGGACCGAGACCACCGCGCCCTTGGCGGTGAACTCCACCCCCATCTGCTCGAGCTTCCAGCGGACCACGCCGAAATGGTCGAGCGAGGCGCCGACCAGGTTCAGCTCGCCGCCGGTGATGGCCGCCGCCATCGCGAACACGCCCGCGTCGATCCGGTCCGCCATCACGGTGTGCTCGACCGCGGTCAGCTCGTCCACGCCGTGCACCGTGATGAAGCCGGTGCCGCCGCCGGTGATCCGCGCGCCCATCTTGGTCAGGAACGCGATGACGTCGAGCACCTCGGGCTCTTGCGCGGTGTTATCGATGATGGTCCGGCCCGGGGCCAGCGACGCCGCCATGATCAGGTTCTCGGTGCCGGTGTGCGAGGGCGTGTCCAGGTACAGGTGCGAGCCCTGCAGCCGGCCGGCCTTGATGTGGATGACCGTCTCGCCTTCGTCGACGACGGCGCCGAGCCGGGCGAAGCCCCGGTAGTGGAAGTCCAGGTTCCTGCTGCCCAGGTTGCAACCGCCGATGCCCTCGATGACGGCCTCGCCGAACCGGTGCAGCAGGGCCGGCACGAACAGCACCGAGCTGCGGAACCGGCGGGCGATTTCGGCCGGCAGCACCGGGGTGGTCAGGTGGGACGCGTCGACCACCAGCGTTCGCTCGGTCTCGTGGAACTCGACGACCGCGCCGACCGCCTGGGCCAGTTCGACGGCCCGGCGGACGTCCTCGATCGGCGGCACGTTGCGTAGCACGGTGCGGCCGTTGGCGGTGAGCAGCGACGCGGCGATCATTTTGAGCGCCGCGTTCTTCGCGCCCTGCACGAAGACCGTGCCATGCAGCGGAGTGCCTCCGCGCACGCGGTAACTCGTCTCGGGTCCCAGAGTCATGGGCGCTAGCTTAGCCGGGAGAGGCGCTCGAATACCGGAGCAAGCCGCTCTGTGTACCGTTCCGGCCGGAATGCGGAGTCCAGGGCCTGTTCGGGAAGTTGCTGCCCGCGTGTCGCGGCCTGCTTGCGCAGCGTCTGGAGGAACGGCGTGCCGGAATCCCAGGTTTCCATGGCCGCAGCCTGCACCAGGGCGTAGGCGTCCTCGCGGGTCATCCCCGCGCTGACCAGGTCGAGCAGCACCGCCGAGGAGTAGATCAGGCCGCCGGTGGCGTCCAGGTTCGCGCGCATCCGCGCGGCGTCCACGGTCAGCCCCTCGATCAGGCCGATGGTCAGGTGCAGCAGGTAGTCGGTGGCGATGGCGGCGTCCGGCAGCGCGATCCGTTCCACGCTCGAGTGTGAGATATCCCGCTCGTGCCAGAGCGGGATGCCCTCGGTCACCGGGGTCACGTAGCCGCGGACCACCCGGGCCAGGCCGGCGATCCGCTCGGAGCGGATCGGGTTCTTCTTGTGCGGCATCGCCGAGGAGCCCTTCTGCCCCGCCCGGAACGGCTCGGCCAGCTCCCGCACCTCGGTCCGCTGGCCGTGCCGCACCTCCAGGGCGACCGCCTCGCAGACGGTGGCGGCCAGCGCCAGCGCGCCGACCCACTCCGCGATGCCGTCCCGCATCACGACCTGAGTGGCCACGGGCGCGGGCCGCAGGCCCAGGGCCGGCATGACCTCGGCCTCGATGGCCGGGTCGATGTTGGAGTAGCTGCCGACCGGGCCGGATAGCGTGCCGACCGCCACCGCGTCCCTGGCCCGGACGATCCGGTCCCGGCAGCGCGCCATGGCGAAGGCGAAGTCGGCCACGCGGTGCCCCCAGCTGTCGGGTTCGGCGTGGATCCCGTGCGTGCGGCCGGGCCGCAGCGTCCCGGCGTGCTCGAGCGCGTGGTCCCGCAGCGCCGCGACCAGCCGGGTGGCCTTGTCGGCCAGCAGGTCGGTGGCCTCGGTGAGCTGGACCGCGAGCGCGGTGTCGAGCAGGTCGGAGGAGGTCATGCCGTAGTGCACGTAGGCGGCGGCGGAGCGGGGGGTGGTGTTGTCGGCCCACGCGGTCAGGAACGCGATGACGTCGTGATCGGTGACGGCCTCCACCGCGGCTACCGCCTGGGGGGTGGGCGGTGGAGCCGAACGGACCGGCTCCACGCTCTCGGCAGGCACCGTGCCCGCCCGGGCGTGCGCCTGGAGGACGAGCAGCTCGACCCGGCACCACAGCTCGTACTTGTGCGCCTCGCTCCAGACCCGCCCCATCTCGGGCAGCGTGTACCTCTCGATCATGGCTCTATTGTCTCGGGGGGAACGATCCCCCCCAGACCCCCCCTGCTCTTTTTCCCGGGGGGACCCATCCCCCCGGACCCCCCTTGGGAGGGACTCGTCCCCCCAGACCCCCTGGGGGACCCCCGACGGGGGTCCCGGTCCTCGGCCGCGAGCGCGGCCGCGGCGATGTCGTGGCGGTACCAGCCGCCACGCAGGGAAATCGTGGCCGCCAGCCGGTAAGCCGCGTCCCGCGCGGCCGCGACGTCCGGGCCCGAGCCGACCGCGTTCAGCACCCGGCCGCCGGCCGACACGAGGTCCCCTTCGGCGTCGGTGCTTGTGCCCGCGTGGAGCACGTAGGAATGCTGCTGATCGGGGTCGCCGGGGCGTGTCATTACGGCCCGTTCGGCCTCAAAGAATTTGATCTTCTCGCCCTTGACCGGGTTTTCCGGATAGCCCTCGGCGGCGATCACCACGACCACCGCGGCGCCGGGCCGCCACCGGGGCGGTCCCGTGCTGGCCAGACTGCCGGCCAGGTCGCCGGCCGCGGCGGCCTGCAGCAGCGGTGCCAGCGGCGTGGCCCCTGGGTCCAGCCGGTCGAGCACCACCTGCGTCTCCGGGTCGCCGAAGCGGGCGTTGAACTCGACCACCCGCAGGCCGGCCGGGGTCAGGGACAGGCCCGCGTACAGCAGGCCGCGGTACGGCGTGCCGCGCCGGCGCATGGCGTCGACGGCCGGCTGGATGACGGTGGCCATGGTGCGTTCGGCCAGGTCAGCCGGGGCCCAGGGGAGCGGGGCGTAGGCGCCCATGCCGCCGGTGTTCGGTCCGGTGTCGCCGTCACGGGCGCGCTTGAAATCCTGGGCGGGCAGCAGCGGCACCGCTGTGACGCCGTCGGCGACCGCGAACAGCGAGACCTCGGGACCGTCGAGGAACTCCTCGATCACCACCGTGCCGCAGGCGCGCGCGTGCGCCCGGGCGGCCGCCAGATCGGAGGTGACCAGGACGCCCTTGCCCGCGGCCAGGGCGTCGTCCTTCACCACGTAGGGCGGCCCGAACGCGGCCAGCGCCTGGTCCGCCTCGGCGGGGGTGGTGCAGGTGAACGAGGCCGCAGTCGGGATCCCCGCCTCGGTCATGACCTGCTTGGCGAAGGACTTCGAGCCCTCGATCATGGCGGCGCCCGCGTCCGGCCCGAAGCAGGCGATGCCGCTCTCGCGCAGGGCGTCGGCCGCCCCGGCGACCAGCGGCGCCTCCGGGCCGATCACCACCAGGTCGGGGCTGAGCTTGCGGGCCAGCCGGACGATCTGGTCCGGGACCGGCGCGGTATCCGGGTGGGTCTCGGCGAGCGCCGCGATGCCCGGGTTGCCCGGCGCCGCGTGCAGGCTGTCCGCACCCTGGCTCAGGGCGCGGACGATGGCGTGCTCACGGCCACCCGACCCGATGACGAGAATGCGCACGCCGTGAGCCTACCGCCAGCCTGGTCACGCAGCCTGGTTACGCAGCCTGGTTACGGCAGCAGCGGCCGGAGCTGCAGGGTCTGGTCGCGGCGCGGGCCGACGCCGACCGCGCACACCGGGGCGCCGATCATCTTCTCCACGGCCGTGATGTAGGTCCGCGCGTTCGGCGGCAGGTCGTCGAACGAACTGGCCTTGGAGATGTCCTCCGACCAGCCGTCGAAGTACTCGTAGACCGGCGTCGCGTGGTGGAACTCGGTCTGCGTCATCGGAATCTCCTCGTGCCTCTTCCCGTCCACCTCATACGCCACGCAGACCGGAACCTGGTCCAGCCCAGACAGCACGTCGAGCTTGGTCAGGAAGTAGCCGGTGATCCCGTTCACGCGGGTCGCGTACCTGGCGATGACCGCGTCGAACCATCCGGTGCGGCGCGGCCGACCCGTGGTCACGCCGTATTCCGCCCCCGTCTTGCGGAGCCATTCGCCCTGCTCGTCATGGAGTTCGGTGGGGAAGGGGCCCTCGCCGACGCGGGTCGTGTAGGCCTTGACGATGCCGATGACCTCGGCGATCCGGGTCGGGCCGATGCCGGACCCGACGCAGGCGCCGCCCGCCGTGGGAGAGGAGGAGGTCACGAACGGGTAGGTGCCGTGGTCCACGTCGAGCATGGTGGCCTGGGCGCCCTCGAGCAGCACTAGCTGGCCCGCCTCGAGCGCCCGGCCCAGCACGAGCCCGGTGTCGGCCACGTAGGGGCGGAGCCGTTCGGCGTACCGTTCGTACTCGGCCGCGCAGACTCGCGGGTCGATACCGCGGCGGTTGTAGACCTTGCCGAGGATCTGGTTCTTCTCGCGCAGCACCAGGTCGAGCTTCTTGCGCAAGATGCCGGGGTCGAACAGGTCCTGGACGCGTATCCCGACCCGCGCGATCTTGTCGCCGTAGGCCGGGCCGATGCCGCGGCCGGTGGTGCCGATCCGCGCGCTGCCGAGGTAACGCTCGGTGACCTTGTCCAGCGCGCGGTGGTAAGGCATGATCAGGTGCGCGTTGGCCGAGACGAGCAGCTTGGAACAGGCCACGCCGCGGGCCGCCAGGCCGTCGATCTCGTCGAGCAGCACCTGCGGGTCGATCACCACGCTGTTGCCGATCACCGGGATGACGCGCGGCGACAGCACGCCGGACGGCAGCATGTGCAGGGCGTAGCTCTCCTCGCCGATGACGACCGTGTGGCCGGCGTTGTTGCCGCCCTGGTACCTGACCACGTAGTCAACCCGGTCACCGAGCAGGTCGGTGGCCTTGCCCTTGCCCTCGTCACCCCACTGGGCGCCGACAAGCACGATGGCGGGCATGTGCATCCCTTCGGCTGGCGCGGGCTCCGGCTGGGCTCCCGGCGGGTTCCGCGGGGTCCCGGCCTGGCCGCGCACGACGAAACCCCCGCTCGGGCGCAAGCGCGGCAGGGGCTCTTGCGTTCTGAGATTACCCGCAAAAACGGCAGGTAAGCCAGCTGTGTTGTCCGGCTATGGCCGGAAGCTCCTGCGGTAATGCACCCGGCGCCGACCATCGATGGCCCGCCAGCCCTTCGTCGGCTCCTCGGCTAGCCCGGGGGCTCGTCGGCTAGCGGCGCTCGTCGGCTAGCCAGGGGCTCGTCGTTTAGTTCAGCGGCGGCGGTGGGGCTGCTGTCCCGCAGGAACTGCTGGCAGCGCTTGGCCTCGTCGTCCTCGCCGATGGCCGCGGCCGAGACGGCCAGCATGTACAGCGAGCGCAGAAACCCGCGGTTCGGCTCGTGCTCCCACGGGACCGGGCCGTGGCCGTGCCAGCCCGCGCGGCGCAGCTGGTCCAGGCCGCGATGGTAACCCGTCCGCGCGTACGCGTAGGCGGTGACGGCATCGCCGTGCTCGAACGCGCCGACGGCCAGCGCGGCCCAGGCCGCGCTGTACATCGGGAAGCGCGCCGCGACGTCCGCGGGCGGCTCGCCCGCGGCCAGCGCGGCCGCCGCCTCCTCGTCGGCGGGCAGGTACGTAGCCGACGGCGCGCCAAGCAGGTTCTGACGTTCCACCTCAGCCGAGGCGGTGGCCGGCCGACAGCAGGTCCTCGCAGGCGTGCGTGACCCGCCGGGCCATGCCTGCCTCGCCCGCCTTGCCGTAGCTGCGCGGATCGTACTCCTTCTTGTTGCCGACTTCGCCGTCCACCTTCAGGACACCGTCGTAGTTCTTGAACATGTGATCCGCGATGGGCCTGGTGAACGCGTACTGGGTGTCGGTGTCGACGTTCATCTTGACCACGCCGTAGGAGATCGCCTCCCTGATCTCCTCCAGCGCCGAGCCGGACCCGCCGTGGAAGACCAGGTCGAAGGGCCTTTCCTTGCCGTACTTCTGGCCCACGGCCTCCTGGATCTCCTTCAGCACCGACGGGCGCAGCTTCACGTTCCCCGGCTTGTAGACGCCGTGCACGTTGCCGAACGTGGCGGCCAGCAGGTACCGGCCGCGCTCGCCGAGCCCGAGCGCCTCGGCGGTGGCCAGGGCGTCTTCCGGCGTGGTGTACAGCTTCTCGTTGATCTCGCCGACGACGCCGTCCTCCTCGCCGCCGACCACCCCGATCTCCACCTCCATGATGATGTGGGCGGCCGCGCATTCGGGCAGCAGCTCGGCCGCGATCTGCAGGTTCTCCTTGAGCGGCACGGCCGAGCCGTCCCACATGTGCGACTGGAACAGCGGCTGCTCGCCGCGGGCCACCCGCTCCCGCGAGAGGGCCACCAGCGGGCGCACGTAGCCGTCGAGCTTGTCCTTCGGGCAGTGGTCGGTATGCAGCGCGACATGGATCGGGTACTTCGCCGCGACGATGTACGCGAACTCGGCCAGCGCGACCGCGCCGACCACCATGTCCTTGACCGGACCAGACAGGTATTCCGCCCCGCCCGTCGATATCTGGATGATCCCGTCACTGCCGGCGTCCGCGAACCCGCGGAGCGCCGCGTTCAGCGTCTGGCTCGATGTGCAATTGATCGCCGGGAACGCGAAACCACGCTGTTTCGCCGTGTCCAGCATCTGCGCGTAGACCTCTGGGGTCGCGATAGGCATAGGGGTGACTCCCTTGTTTGAACCTGGAACCCACTCTAGACACTCGGGCCTGAGCCGCTGTAGGGACCTTAGGCCTGACGACTCTGGACATGAAGCGCGCGTGAAGATGCACCGGGCAGGGCCCGGGATAAGGTACAAAGACTGCCATGGAGAGCTTTCTCACCTCGGCGGGGTACGCCGCACTCATCCTCTTCGGCTTCCTGGAGGCGGCGTGCATCCCGATCTCATCCGAGATCACGTTCGGCTTCGCCGGGGTACTCGCCTACGAGGGACATCTTAACCTCGCGCTCGTCATCATCATCGGCTCGCTGGCCGAACTCGCCGGGTCGTACGCCTCGTACGCGGTCGGCCGGGTCGGCGGCAAGCCGCTCGTGCACAAGCTCGGACGCTACGTGCTGGTGACCGAGTCCGACGTGAGCCGGGCCGAGCGCTTCCTGGAGGGCCGGGGCGCCTGGGCTATTGTGGTTGGCCGCATGCTGCCCTTCGTCCGGGCTTTCGTCTCCATCGTCGCCGGCCTGGTGCGCGTCCCCGCGGTCCGCTTCGGGATCCTCAGCCTGATCGGCACCGTCATCTACGCGACCGTGCTCTCCTGCCTCGGGTACGTGCTCGGCAGCGAGTGGACCAAGGTCAGCCACGGGTTGTCGATCGTCGGGTACGTCCTGTTCGCGATCGTGGTCCTCGCCATCGTCGGCTTCGTTGTCTACCGCTTGCGCCAGTTCCGGCGTGAGGCCCAGCTCCGCCCCGAGAACCCGGGCGCTGCGCCGGGTGTCACTGCGCCGGGTGTCACTGCCCCGGGTGCCACTGCCCCGGGTGTCACTGCCCCGGGTGTCACTGCCCCGGGTGTCACTGCCCCGGGTGTTGCTGCCCCGGGCGTCGGTTCGGGTCCGGACGAGCGGCCCAAGCCGCGGTCGCACCGGGCCGACAAGAACAAGAGGTCAGACGCCGAGGTCGGCTAGCTCGTAGGCGGCGCGGTAGGCCAGCCCGTGCCGCGTCACGTTCTGCCTGGCGCCCCGGTCGACCAGCACGGCCACCGCCACGACCTCGGCACCGGCCTCACGCAACGCCTCCACCGCGGCCAGCGGGGACGCGCCGGTCGTGGACGTGTCCTCGACCGCGAGCACCCGTCGGCCGGCCACGTCGGGACCTTCGATCCGCCGCTGCGTGCCGTGCTCCTTTTCCTTTTTCCGCACCACGAACGCGTCGACGGGCGCGCCCCGGGCGGCCGCGGCGTGCATCATCGCGGTGGCCACCGGATCGGCGCCCATGGTGAGGCCGCCGACCGCGTCGTAAGCCAGGTCCGCGGTCAGGTCGAGCATGACCCGGCCGGCCACCGGCGCCAGGCGCCCGTCGAGCAGGATCCGGCGCAGGTCGACATACCAGTCGGCGCGCTGGCCCGAGGACAGCACGAAGTCGCCGCGGACGACGGCCTTCGCCTTGATCGCCGCGAGTAGTTCCGCCCGGTCGCTCACAGTGCCTCCAGCTCAACCACCGCACGTGATCCTAAGGGATGGCCCGCCGGCGCCGGTCCCAGTCCCCCTCGAACTGGAGAGCCGGCGCCGGCGAGGTCAGCGGGCCAGTTCGTTGCCCAGGCTGCGTCGACGCCAGGCGTCCCGGAGCCCGGTACGACGGCAGAGCGCGTCTTGCCGGTGTGGCTCCGTGGGCTGGTGGGCTCCTTCGGCTCGGGACGTTCGGCCTTCGGGAGTGATGACGGCGAAGTTGCCCCGGCATGACGTCGAATGCGCGAGGGTTCCCTGAGTGACTATTCGGAGTCATTCAAGGACGGTTAGTAATGAAAGCTTTCGGGAAGCGCTGTCGCCGAGGAAGGCGGACCTGATCGCGGCGAACAGGACGGGGGCGCCAGGTAGTGGCGTTGTCGCCATGTCTCGGATCGCCCCACCCGTCCCGTTAGCCTCATCCGCGCTAAGAGTCGTATATATATTCGATATTGAGCATTTTAATGCGAAAGATTCGGGCTTGACGGAACATTTGGGGGCCAATGTAGACATTCCGAAGTAACGTGAGTTTCCGGCGCGTCGCCCCCGGCGGATGTGATGCACGGTGCCACACACCCCGAACCGGACATTCCCGCATCAACCGGGCGCTTCCGGGG
>Ga0074046_10000482_pt1 | contig 36710 bp, 35 predicted proteins | sample BogForMeECP23OM3_FD_94441 | JGI IMG/M metagenome (GOLD analysis project Ga0074046, IMG submission 94441) | Bog forest soil microbial communities from Calvert Island, British Columbia, Canada - Bog Forest MetaG ECP23OM3 | ecosystem: Environmental > Terrestrial > Soil > Wetlands ... | reverse complement strand
GTGCTGCTGCTCGGCGAGATCGACCTGTCGATCGGGTATACCTCCGCGATCGGCGCGACCTTCACCTGCTGGCTGCTGGTGCCGCCGAATCCCTGGCCGTGGCCGATCGCGGTGCTGGTCGGCCTGGCCGTCCCCGCGATCTTCGGCGGCCTCGAGGGCGTGATCATCACCCGGCTCCGGCTGCCGTCCTTCGTGGTCACGCTGGCCGGCCAGTTGCTGGCGCTGGGCCTGCTCCTGGAAGTCATGAATTGGGCCGCCCCCGGTTCCGGCGGGACCATCAGGCTGTACAACAACGTGCTATCCGATATCGAGGGCGGCGCCATGAGCCCGCTGGCCGGCTGGATCGTCATGGCCGTCTCGGTGGCCCTGGCCGGCACGGTGTTCGTCGTCCGCGACCGCCGTCGGCGGGCGAGCAATCTCGCCGCGCCCCCGGCCAGCGTGACCGCCCTGAAGATCGTCCTGATGGCGATCGCGGGCGTGGTCGTCGTGCTCATCGGCAACACCAACCGCGGCGTCGCCGTCGCGGTGCGCGGCGTGCCGTGGGTGGTGCCGCTGATCCTGGTGATCGTCGTCGCCTACAGTTTCCTGCTCGGCCGGACCCGTTCTGGCCGGTACTTCTACGCGATCGGCGGCAACGCCGAGGCGGCCCGGCGGGCCGGGATCAACCTGAGCCGGATTCGGGTTGCCGCGTTCGTGCTGGCCGGGCTGACCGCGGGCATCATGGGCATCGTCTACGCCTCCTACCTCGGCTCGGTCTCCACCAACGTCCCGGGCGGGCAGAACGTCCTGTTGGCGGTCGCCGCCGCGGTGATCGGCGGGGTCAGCCTGTTCGGCGGCCGCGGCAAGATGCTGGGCGCGGTCCTCGGCGGGGTCGTCGTCGCCGTCATCTACAACGGCCTGGAATTGCTCGGGCTGGGCGCCGCCCCGCAGTACATGTGGACCGCGGCCGTCCTGCTCGCTGCCGTCATCGTCGACGCCACCGCCCGGCGCGGCCGGTCAACTGTATAAAGATCATTAATCCCGAACGGGCCGCGGTGCATGCCCCGGCCACGGTGGGCAGATAACCCTCGAGAGAAAGCGAGGGAATGCCGATGCGCCTTGCCGTCCTGTCCTCGGACGAGATGACCGCCGAGCAGCTGGACCTGTACCGGGAGATCCTGGGCGGCCCGCGCGGCCAGGGGCCGCGCGCGGTCGCTCTCTCCAGCGGTGCGGGCGGCCTAGCCGGGCCGTTCAATGCGATGCTCTACGCCCCGTCCGTCGGCCACGCGCTGCAGGAGCTCGGCGCGGCCATCAGGTTCCGCACTCAGCTGGCGCCCCGGATCCGCGAGATGGCCATCCTGGTGGTGGCGCAGGCCTGGGACAGCGGATACGAGCGGGCCTCGCACGAGCCGATCGGGCGCGAGGCCGGGCTCACCGAGCCGGAGATCGAGGCGCTCCGGGACGGCGGGGATCCCGGTCTTACCGACAAGCAGGAGCAGGTCGCGTACTCGGTGGTGCGGGCGCTGACCGGCCCGGCCGCCGACCTGGACGACCAGGAGTACGACACCGCGGTCGCGGTGCTCGGCGAGCAGGCCCTAGTGGAGCTGTCCGCGCTGGTCGGCTACTACGCGACCCTGGCCCTGCAGATGCGCATCTTCCGGGTCCCCGTACCGTAGCCCCAACGCACGCCTTCTCAGCGTCATGGCGCCTCCCTTTACCCGGCCAAAGGCGGCAAATGCCTCCGCACACGCTGATGAATAATAGATGAACTAATCACTGAACAAATCATCTCGAATCGCAATGAAACAGTGACCATTTGCGCCGTAAACCGGCGGACAGCTCCCGGCGTCGTATCCATTGGACCTGTTCAGTGGTGGCCAGCGCGGCGGCGCTCGCGCTGGCCACCCCGGCAGGCGCTTACGTGCTGCCCGGCGGCCTGCCCACCAGTCCGCCCGTTGCCCGAACCGTCGGCCTGCCCATCGGCTCCCCGGCGGGCAGCCCTGGCTATGCCTTCTCCACGTTGAACAACGACAACGACGTGACCTTTAACCAGTTGCTTGGCATCAACAATGAGTTCGTCATCGCGGGCTACTTCGGTTCGGGGGCGCAGGGCCACCCGAACAAGGGCTACCAGCTGCTGCCGCCTTACGCTCAGGGCAACTACGTCAATGAGAACTTCCCCCGCTCGGTTCAGACGCAGGTCACCGGGCTGAACGACAACGGGGTCACGGTCGGGTTCTGGGCGCCGACCAATAACGCCAACCAGGTCAACGCCAACTTCGGCTTTTATGCCAAGCACGGCCGTTTCCACGAGGTCAACTTCCCGACCAAGCACAATTCCACGCCGCCGGTGAACCAGCTGCTCGGCGTCAATGACTCTGGGGTGGCCATCGGCTTCTACACCGACAATAACGGCAACAATCACGGCTACGAATTCAATATTTACACCCACCGGTTCACCCGGGTAAACGATTCCCGGCGCCGTCAGCCTGACCGCCGCGGGGATCAACAAGTTCGGCGACGTGACCGGTTTCTACACCAACGCCGACGGGGTGACCAACGGGTTCCTCATCGTCGGCGACCACGTGATCACGCTGTCCTTCCCCGGCGCCGCGTCCACCACGGCGCTCGGCGTCAACGACAAGAAGGAGGTCGTCGGCGTGTACGTGCCCAGCGACAACCCGAACGCGCTCGACGGCTTCACCTGGACGCCGCGCGGCGGCTTCACCACCGTCAATGACCCGAACGGCGTGGGCACCACCACCATCAACGGCATCAACGACTTCGGTGACCTGGTCGGCTTCTACGTCGACGGCAACGGCAACGGCAACGGCATGCTGGCTGTCCCGTGATCCTAACGGCATGACCAGGCGGGGCGGTCCCGGCCGGGACCGCCCCGCCTCGTTTCCTGACCGGTGCTACCGCTAGGATGCCATCGGTGGTGTCGGTTTTGTTCGCGCTGCTGACGGCGCTGTTCAACGGCCTGGCGTCGGTCTTGCAGCGGATCGCCGCGGCGACCGCACCAGCTGCCGATGCGCTGCACCTGTCCCTGTTCAGCTACCTGATCCGGCACAAGGTATGGCTGGCGGGCATCGGCCTGGTCATCCTGGCCGCCCTCTGCCAGGCCACCGCGCTGGCCACCGGCCCCGTCGCGCTGGTGCAGCCCATCTTCATCATCGAGCTCCCGTTCACCCTGCTGGTGGCGAGCAGGCTGGCCCGGCACAAGCTGCCGCGGAAGACCTGGTGGGCCATCGGCCTGGTCACGGTGGCCCTCGGGGCCGGGCTCGCCACCGCCGCGCCGTCCGGCGGCGGGACCAACGCCAGCCCCAAGGTGTGGGCGGCGGCGCTGATCGTCACCGGGATCTTCGAGGCAGTGGTGATCACCGTCGGCGTGCGGACCAAGGGGAACGCGCGCGGGGCGGCGTTCGGCCTGGCGGCCGCCTGCGGCTACGCGCTGACCGCGACGCTGCTGAAAAGCGCGGTGGCGGCCCTGCCGCAGGGCGCAGGGGCCTTCTTCAGCTCCTGGCAGCTGTACGCGACCGCGGTAGCCGGGGTCGGCGCACTGTTCCTGCTGCAGAACGGCCTGCAGGCGGGCTCGCTGGTCGCCGTCCAGCCGCCGCTGACCCTCGGCGACGCGCTGATCAGCGCCTGCTTCGGGGTGACCGTATTCGGCGAGGACGTGAACACCGGCGGCTGGCTGCTCGTGATCCAGATCGTCGCCGTGATCGCGATCGCCGCGGGTTGCATCGAACTGTCCCGCTCGCTGGCCCTGATGCAGGGCCCACTGCTAGGCCCGCAGCCGACGGAATTACCCGGTGAACGCGCCGCTGATCGCGTCCTGGCCGTGGCCGGCCCCGTCGCGGCAAGCTGAGCGCCATCGCGCTGGGGCAGTCCGGTCGCCTGACCAGCGAGCAGCCCATCCCGTTCGGCCCATTCTGTTGCGGGGACAGCGCATCGGCACGGGCCTGAGCCTGGCGCCGGATCCGCTCAGCCCTGCCCGAAGTAGTGCCCGTGCTCCAGGTCCTCGATGAGTCCCGGATGGCCCGGCTCCCACCCGAGCACCTTCCGCGTCACCTCGCTGGAGGTCGGGTTGTCCACCCCGACGAACGCGCCGAGGAAGGCGAAGCGCTCACCAGCGTCGGATGCGGAGATGCTGGCCACAGGCACGCCAGCCCCGCGCCCGATGGCGGCCGCGATGTCATGGAAGGCGATGCCCTCGTCCGCGACCGCGTGCAGCCGGGTCCCGGCCGGGGCGCCCTCCAGGGCCAGCCGGTACACCCGCGCCGCGTCGAGCGTGTGCACCGAAGGCCACCGGTTGGCCCCGTCCCCCACGTACCCCGACACGCCGGCCTGCCGGGCGATGCCGATCAGGATGTGCGCGAAGCCGTCGTGCTTGAAGGCGAGGTGGATGACGCCGTCGGCCGCCCCGGCGGCCTCGCGCAGCCCGTCGAGATCGTCCAGGTCGCCGCGCCGGACCTCGGCGCTGGCGGCCGCGAGCGCCTCGGCCGAGCTGTCCGAACGCGCCAGCCCCACAACCTGGTGCCCGGCCTGCAGCAGCTCGGGCACGACCGCCGAGCCGATGTGCCCGGACGCGCCAGTCACGAAAACACGCATGGGAAACCCTCCCGGAACGAGTGATGTCACCTGGTGCCATCACTATAGCACGCCTATGACACCAGGTGACATCAGTTAGTCTTGTCGCATGGGCAGATGGCAGCCGGATGCGCGAGCGCGGCTGCAGGAGGCGGCCCTGGCCCTCTACGGCGAGCGTGGGTACGAGGAGACAACCGTCGCGGAGATCGCGGAACGCGCGGGGCTTACGAAGCGGACGTTCTTCCGGTATTTCACGGACAAGCGCGAGGTACTGTTCTGGGGCTCGGAGCTACTTGAGCAGCAGATGGTGGCCGCCATCGAGGCCGCCCCCGCCTCCGCCTCGGCTCTCGGCATGATCGGCGCGGCGCTGGACGCCGCCGCCGCCCGGTTCGAAGAGGTCCGCGAGTTCGCCGGCCCGCGGCACCGGATCATCGCCTCCAGTCACGAGCTGCAGGAACGCGAGCTGATCAAGGCCGCGTCACTGGCCGCCGCCATGGCACGGGCACTGCGCGCACGGGGATTCGGCGACACCGCCGCCGCACTCGCCGCCCTCACGGGTACGACCATCATGCACGTCGCCTTCGAGCAATGGGTCGATGACCCGAACCAGACACCGTTCCAGCAGGTCGCCAGGGATGCCCTAGCGCAGCTCCGGGAGCTCGCCTCCACCGGGTAACTCAAGACCTCGTATCCCTAACGGGCCGTGGTGCCTCACCCGCCGATGATCTACCGCCCCGCTCAGACCTGCGCGACTTCCTCGCGCGGTCCCGTCCGGATCGGTGAAGCTCCGAGCGCTACCTCGGTGACCCGGATGATGCCAACGGCATTCGTGTCGAACACCCGCAGCGCATCCGGCCCGTTGAGCGCGAGCATCCCGATGCCAGCGTTGTTGACCAGGACGTCGAGCCCGCCGTCGGCCTCGATCTGAGCGAAGGCGGCGGCGACTGAGGCGTCGTCGGTCACGTCGAGCTGAACGAATCGAGCGCCCAGCTCGTCGGCTGCCTCACGGCCACGAGCCTCGTCGCGGGCGCCGGCGTACACGGCTAGAGCAGGGACGGGCCACCTCGCCGTCGCGTCACGGGCTCGTGAGGATGACGAGTCGCTGGGTCGCCCGGGTCATCGCGACGTAGCGGTCGACCGCTCCTTCGATGCCCGTGCCGAACGCCTCGGGGTCGATGAGGACGACCAGGTCGAACTCGAGACCCTTGGCCAGTTCCGGGGTCAGCGACCGGACGCGGGACGTCGCCCGGAACGCGGGATCGCCGATGACGGCGGCGATCCCGTCGGCATGCGCGGCGAGCCAGCTGCCGAGGACCGGGCCTAGATCCGACGCAGGTCCGTGGACGACGGGGACGCCGGTGCTGCGGATGGAAGTGGGCACGTTGGCGTCCGGGAGCACGGCCCGGATGACCGGCTCGGCTTCGGCCATGACCTCTTCGGGCGTCCGGTAGTTGATGGTCAGGGAGGCCAGGTTGATCCGGTCGAGCCCGATCCGCTCGAGCCGTTCCTGCCACGTCTCGGTGAACCCGTGCCGGGCCTGGGCGCGGTCCCCGGCGATGGTGAAGCTCCGGGACGGGCAGCGGGCCAGCAGCATCTGCCACTGCGCGTCGGTCAGTTCCTGCGCCTCGTCCACGACGATGTGCGCGAACGGGCCGGCCAGCCGGTCCGGGTCGGTGCCGGGCAGTGCGGCCTGGTTGACCAGGGCGTCCTGGAAGTCCTCGCCGCGCAGCATCGTCACCAGGCCGACGCCGTATTCGTCGTCGGCGGCCTCGATCAGGTTGTCGATGACCCGGGCCATCTGCTCGCGTTCGGCGGCGACCGCGGCGTCATGCCGGCGCTTCCGTCGTGATGCCTGCGGGTCGCCGAGCCGCCGCCGTGCCGCGTCCAGCAGCGGCAGGTCGGACACCGTCCAGGCCTGGGCGTCCTCGCGCTGCAGCTTCCGGACGTCCTCGGGGCTGAGCCAGGGAGCGCACAGCCGCAGGTAGGCCGGTACCGACCACAGGTCTGCGACGAGGTCAGCCGCCTCGATCAGCGGCCACGCGCGGTTGAGGGCCGTGCGCAGCTCCCGGTTCTGCTGCAGCGACCTGCGGAGCAGGTGCACGGGGACGTCACTGTCGCGGGAGTCCGTCAGGATCGCGAGCAGCTCCTCCCAGATCTCCTCGCGCGCCTCGTTGTGCGCAGTACCGGGATCTGGTGCCTCGAACGCCTCGGCCCAGTCATCGGCGCTCAGCCAGATGTCAGACCAGGGGGTCTGGACCGTCATCCCCGTGACGGGCGGGTTCTCGTAGAACCTGACGGCCGCCTCGATCGACTTCACCATGTCCGCGGACGACTTCAGGCGGGCCACCTCCGGGTCGGTCTCGGTCGCCGCGGCGGCTCCCTCGGCGACCAGGTCCCGCAGGGTGGCTGTCTGCACGCCCTCCTCGCCGAGGCTGGGCAGGACGTCGGCGACGTAGGCCAGGTAGGGCTGGTGCGGGCCGACGACCAGCACGCCGCCCCGGCGGTGACCCAGGCGAGGATCGGAGTACAGCAGGTAGGCGGAGCGGTGCAGGGCGACGACGGTCTTGCCCGTGCCCGGACCGCCGTCGACGACCAGGGCGCCGGCCGATCCGGCGCGGATGATGGCGTCCTGGTCGGCCGCGATGGTGCCGAGCACGTCCCGCATCCGCGCCGACCGGCTGGCGCCCAGGCTGGCGATGAAGGCGGACTGGTCGTCGAGCGCGGCGTGCCCGTCCAGCCCGTCCGCGGTGAACACCTCGTCCCAGTAGTCGCTGACCCGGCCGCGGATCCAGCGGTACCGGCGGCGGCTGGCCAGGCCCATCGGATTGGCGTGGGTCGCTGCGAAGAACGGCTCGGCCGCGGGGGAGCGCCAGTCGACCAGCAGCCGGCGCCCCGCGCTGTCGGTCAGGCCAAGCCGCCCGACGTACACCGGCTCGGGGTTGCCTGCGCTGACCATGCGTCCCAGGCACAGGTCCAGGCCGAAGCGGCGCAGGGCGCGCAGCCGGGCGGTCAGCCGGTGGATCTCCATGTCCCGGTCCATCGCCGCCTGGCCGATGCCGCCGGGCGCCGCGCGCTCGGCATCGAGGCGCCCGGACAGGCCGGCGATCGACTGCTCCAGGCTCTCCGCGATGGCCGCGAAGTGCTGCTCGTCGCCGGCGATCAGCGCCGGGTCGGCCTTGGCGGTGAGGCGGCCGGGAAGGTCAAACGCGCTCGTAGTCAGCGGCTTCACGGCATCAGCTCCGATCTGAGGTCGCCTGCAGCCGTTGCACGCAGAAGGCGTCCGGGCCGGCGTGACGGACCTGGCGGGTGCTGAGCGCCGCGCCGGACAGCACGGTCACGCTCCGGGCGTCCAGACCCCACAGCACCCGGCTGCCGGTCACCTCCGGCGGGAACGGCCGGCCCGGCCGCGGCGACGGCGGGTGGCGCAGCGACGGCAGCCTCCGCGCCGGGTGCCCGCAACCGCACCGCGAGTCCCGCCAGCGGTTCGAGGTCCCCGCGCGACCCGTACGCCGGCAACAGCACACGCATTTCGCGACCCCCATTTCCGTAGGTTCTGGCCTCGGCTAGCGATTATGCGGCACGACCCGGGTCTTGCGGCAAGTCCCCCGGTGCGCTATAGATTGAAAGTGGAGAGGTGCGGGTAGTCTCCTTTCCCTTGATCGTCCGCCGTGGACGGGCAGCCTCCTCGCGAAGCAGCGGCGCGCCGCGTACGACGGTACTGTCGGCCCAGGAGGATCTCCATGGGCCCAGGGTGAGCAATAGTTCCCGGGTTGCCGGTGACTTCCTGCCCCTGCCTCACCCGTGGCGATGAAAAGGCGTGTACGCCGGCGTTCAGGGGGTGAGCACGATCTTCCCAGGCAACCCTCCGCGCTTGACCGCGCACCCGGTCGGCAAACCATGCAACCCGCCGCCTTCGGCCAGCAAGTCATCGCCGCCATCCGCGCAGCTGGACACCCCTAAAGCTGCACCACACCCCGCGCCAGCCGAAGGAAATGGCAGCACGATGAGAAACGCCGCTCAGGCCACCACCACCACCTGAGACTCAGGCAGAACCGCAGGTAACAGACCCGCCTGGCATGCCATACGCGCTGGGAACCTACAAGCGGATGTAGACCGGCTCGCCCGGGATGTGCACCAGCTTGTGGAAGAACGCGGCGATGTCCATCGGGATCCGGACGCAGCCGTGTGAGACCGGCGCCAGCGGCACGTCGGTGTCGCCGTGAATCGCGAACGCGGTACCGATGAAGAACACGGGGTTGTACATCTCGCCCAGCGGGACCGTGACCCAGCCGGGCATGAACACCACGGTCCGGTAGTTGCCGGTCGGGGTGACGGCGTACGCGCAGCCGCCGTTGGAGCAGTAGTAGTAGTGGCCGCCGGTCGACACGTGGCTGATCAGCTCGACCTGGTTGTTGTGGTAGAGGACCAGGACCTCGCGGGACAGGCTGATCTCGACCCGGTTAGCTCCGCCGTGCGGCACGAGCACCCGCGGAGCCCGCGGGTGGGCCAGCGCCCGCTGCATCGCGGAGGTCACGTAGTCGTACCCCGGCAGGCCCTGCACCTCCTCGAACGCCCACACGGCCTCGAGCGTGCTGGTGCCGAACTGGCCGTCGATCGAGCCCGGGTAGTACTTCAACGCGGCCAGCCGACGCTGCAGCGCCTTGACCGCGGTGCCGCTCATCCCCGGCTGCAGGGCGCGGGCCGCCGCGACGGGTGCCGTCCGCGCCGTGGGCGCGGTCCGCGCCGTGGGCGCCGATGACGAGGCCGAAGCCGCGGTCGGCACGGCCAGGGCCACCACCGGCACGAGCAGCAGGGACATCCATAGACGTCGCATCGCCGACCTCCGCACGCGTTCGGGGCCATGCTTCGGCGCCCCGCCAGTCGCTAGATACCCCAAGATTAGTCTGGGTACCACGAACCCCCAGGACCGACATATCTCGATCTGATAGCACCTGGGTCAGCGAGCGGCGATGACGGCTCGCGCGCGGCGCAGGTCGCCGAGGGCGTCGGTATTGTCGATGAACTGGTCGGCCGTACCGATGGCCGGCAGCTGCCTGATCGCCGGGTCGGTGATCGCGTCGGCCAGGGCGGCGGCGAAGCGCCCGGCGTCAAGGACCCGGAAAGGTCGGCGGTAATAGAGCCGGGTGCTGGTGTCGAGAGGTTCGGTGAGCCCCAGCTGGTTGTGCGCCTCGGCGACGGTCACGTTTGCCCGGTCCAGGTACCGCTCGCGGTCCGGCCAGCCGGTGGAGGACAGCGCCGCGGCCAGGCTGGCGCCGAGCCCGGCGGCGTCCGGGACCTGGGCAAAGGCGCTGCCGAGCCACTTGCTGTACGGCGGGTACCAGCGGTTCATCAGCAGCCACAGGCACATCAGGTCGCGGGCCAGCCGGGCGGCGACGATGGCGGAGCCCAGTTCGCCATCCGCCTCCCAGGCACCAGGTTTTCGCGGCTCCGGGCCACCTCGGCCAATCTGGCTCAACGGCTCACCTCTCCGCGGAACCCCCGTAGTGTCGACGATAATCTTCCGTCCGGTCAGCCCTGCGTCTCCGACGGGGCCGCCGACGACGAACCGCCCCGTCGGGCCGATTTCCTGCATCATAATTATTGTCCCCGTCCCCTGGCCGCCGGGATAGCCGATGCGCCGCGCAATTGTCTAGGCCATTCGTTGCGCATGGCGCACAACGAATGGCTAATGGCCGCGCGTGCTGACCGGCCGGCCAAGCGAGCCGCGTAGGTATGCGATTGCCTGGCGGAGGTGACGGATTTCCGCGCGCAGTCACTCTATGACCGCGCCGGGATCATCCTCGGCCGATCCGATGATGTCGATGACGTGTCCGCAGCGCGGGCACGGGAAATGCCTGATTGTCATGCCATTCACGCGGGCCCTCACGAACAGCCAGGGCCGTAGCCTTTCTATGCCGGCCCGGCCAGTTCATTCCATGATGCCGCGATTAGTGCATTCCCGGTAGCGGCGCGCCGGCGCGAACCCGGTGCCGCAATTCTTGTGCCGCCGCCACAACAACATCAGGCCCTGCGCGGTTTGCGCCGGCGGTGGCGGGCAGACCAGGCAGCCAAGGCAAGCAGGCGCCAGGCCAGCGCCGCCGGGCGGGAAAATCCGCCGGCACCGGTCTATCCTGCACCGAAGCCTATCAACGGTATACTGAAGTGACCCTCTAGGGAAGCGATGGCGTGTAGGCATGACTGACCGGCGGAAGCTGGTGAACCGGGCCCCGGATGACGCGGAGGAAAGTGGACGCGAACGGGTAAGCCGGGCCGCGTATGAGTTGTTCAGCCGCGAAGGCGTCCGGGCGGTCGGGGTCGACGCGGTCATCGCCCGGGCCGGCACGGCGAAGATGACGCTCTACCGGAATTTCCCGTCCAAAGACGACCTGATTCTCGAATTCCTGCGCCGCCGGGAGCAGTTGTGGACGCGTGAGTGGCTAGAGGCCGAGAGCCGCCGCCGCGGCGACACTCCCCGCGAGCAGCTGCTGGCAATATTCGACGTCTTCTCCGAGTGGTTCGGCCAGCCCGACTTCGAGGGCTGCTCATTCCTGACCATCATGGTCGAGATTAACGACAGGGAGCATCCGGTCCGTCAGGCCGCTATCATGCATCTGGCCAATATCCGCGGCTATCTGGAAAGCCTTGCCGCCGCGGCCGGGATCCGCGACACTGATTCGTTCGCGCGAAAATGGCATATCCTCATGAAGGGCTCGATCATGGCGGCGCATGAGGGCGACGTGGCGGCGGCGTCCCGGGCCCGGGAGATCGGCGAGCTCCTGCTCAAGGAGTACGGCTGCGGATAAGCCGAGCGGCGGGTGCCGACGTCGACACGCCGGCACCCCCGCCGCTGAGCGTCCGTTAGCCGACGCCGACGGTCAGCCGACGCCGAGCTTCTCCGCGGCTAGGCGGGTTCCCTCCACCCGGTTGGTGATCTTCTGCCAGGCGGTCTGGCGGGCGAAGTCGGGGGATCCGTGGCTGGGCTTCTCGTCGATGCTGAACGGGGAGAACCCGCAGTCATCGGTGGAGCCGAGCTGCTCCTTCGGGATGAAGTTAGCCGCGCGGATCAGGGCGTCGCGGACTTCTTCGGGGCTTTCCACCCGCGGGTTCAGCGGGTTGATCACCCCGACGTAGGCCATCTGGGTGACGCCGTTGGCGTCGCCGCGCAGGTTCTCCCCGATGAGCTGGTACACCGGGTCCTTGTCCCGCTCGCTGGCCAGCTGGATCAGGAAGTAGCCCGCGTTGATGCCGAACATGGACGGCAACAGGTCGCTATAGGGCACGTCGGCGCTGTGCACCGAGTCCCGGTCCCCGCCCGGGCAGGTGTGCAGCCCGATCCGGCTCCGCTCCTCGGCGGTGAACCGGTCCATCACCCGGTTGTTCAGCTCGATGAAGTGCGGCAGCATGTTCCGGCCGGTCCAGGGGTTGCGCGGGTCGTTCCGGGTGGCCAGCCGTCCCTCGGTGAAGTCGACCGACACCCGCGCCGCCCCGGCCGCGAAGGCCTGCCGGATGTCCTTCTCGCACTCGTTCACCAGGTCCGCTTCGAACTGCTCCTGGGAGTAGCCGGGGACCTCCTCATCCAGCGGGTACAGCAGGGCGAGCATGGACGGCGCGATCACCGCCTGCTTCATCGGCTTGTGCGCCATCGTGATGGACTTCGCCAATGTGTCCGCGGCGTAGGTCTGGTACCGGAACGGGCCGCCGGTCAGCCTCGGCAGTTGCCGCTTGTGGCCGTCGGCGAAGATCGCGAAGTACTGGCCGCCCGTCCCGGCCAGGTGATCCGCCAGCCCGGTGCCGGCCAGCGTGTCGGTGATCGCGTAGGTCGCGAAGCTCGACCAGCGCTGCTCCCCGTCGGAGATAATCGGCGCCCCGGTCGCCTCCAGGTGCTCGATCGAGTCCCGCACCGCCTTGTCCTGCTCGGCCTCGAGCTCCTCGCGGGTGATCTCCCCGGCGTCGTACCGGGCGTAAGCCTGCTGCAGCCAGCTCGGTCGGGGCAGCGAGCCGACCGGCTCGGTCGGGATCCCGGTCGCGGTCCTCGGATCATAGTCGGTCATGACGATTCGTTCTCCGTTCGGTCGTTGCGAGCGCGGCACTGCGCTGCGCGCGACGCGGACCGCAAACCCCGGCGTAAACCCGATGTTCGCTCGAAGCGGCGCGCGTCAACGCCGTGCATGAGAGACCGGCCTGTCTCCAACTGCTTAGCCGGAGCATAAACCCGCTGCCAGCTATGGGTCAACGGGATGTTACTGAGGTATTCCGTGGCTGCTTTGTATGCCAAGCAGGCGTGCTTGACATCTCAATCATGCTTGGTATAGTTAGCAGGGAAAGTATATGAGGAGGCAATACCATGGCTAGCACCCCCACGCGGGACCTGCAGGACGAGTTCCTGGCCGCCACACGCAAGAGCCAGGAGACCGTGGTTCGCGCGATCAAGACCTGGGTTGAGACGGTCAGGACCGTCACCCCGAAACTGCCGTCTGCCTACGTGCCGCTCACGGACAAGCTGCCCAGGCTGCCGTCAGTTAACGTGCCGTTCGCGGACCGCCTGCCCAAGCCGGAGGACGTCGTGGCCAGCGGCTACGACTTTGCCGAGCACCTGCTCGCCCTCCAGCGGCAGTTCGCTGAGGATCTGCTGAAGGTGACGGAGCCGCTGATTCCGGGCAACAGCCCGAGGCCCGCCCCGGCCGCGAAGAGCGAGCCCAAGCCCGTCCCGACCGCCCCCGCGTCGCCGCCGCCTGCGCCCAAGCTCGTTGCTCACGCCAGCCAGCCCAAGCCCCCGGCTGCCGTGAGCGAACCCAAGGCCGTGGTGGCCGAAGCCGCGCCCAAGGCCGTCGCCGTTCCGGCCGCGCCGAAGGCCCCGGCCGTCAAGTTCGAGCCCGCCCCGGCCGTCAAGGCCGAGCCCGCCGCGCCCGTGGCCAAGAGCGAGCCGAAGGCTCCCGACACCGCCGCCCCCGAGGCCCCGACGGCCGCCCCGACGGCCGCCGCCCCCGAGGCCCCGGCCGCCCCGAGCGCGCCGAAGCCGGCCGCCGACAAGCCCGCCGACAAGCCCGCCGCGAAGGCCACGCCCGCGCCGCGTACCCCGAGGTCCGCAGCGGCCAAGAGCGCGCCGAAGCCCCCGGCCGCCCGCCGCGTGCCCAAGAGCACCGGCAGCAACTAAGGCCCCGGACCGCCACCGGCCGCACCGAACCCGTGCTACATATGCCAAGCATCCTGCTTGACATCCCAATCATGCTTGATATAGTTAGCAGTAGAAGCTCACATGGAGGCAAAGAAAATGGCTAGCACCGTTACCCAGGAACTGCAGGACCAGTTCCTGTCCACCGTCCGCAAGAGCCAGGAGATGGCGCTCGAAGCGATCAAGACCATGGTGGACACCATCCAGAACATCACCCCGAAGGTCCCCTCGGTCAGCGTGCCGTTCGCGGACCGGCTGCCCAAGGCCGAGGCCATCGTGGCCAGCGGCTATGACTTCGCCGAGCAGCTGCTCACCAGCCAGCGGAAGTTCGCCGACGAGGTCGTGAAGGCCACCGCCCCGCTGCTGCCCGGCAAGGGCGAGGTCGACTCGAAAGCCGCCAACTAAAGCAGGGTCATGCCCGCGTCCGAGCCAGGCCAACCCGAGCCAGGCCAAACTAGATCAAGTACGCGGCAGCTCCGGAAACACCGGAGCTGCCGCGTACTTTTCTTTGCGCTCCAGGATCCAGTTCGCCTCGGGATCGTTTGTCAGCCGCGCTGGCCTGAACCCGATGGGTCGGCTGGTCGGGTACGGGCACGCGGGCGTGGAGCCGCGGATCATGGGCATGGGCCCGGTGCCGCCCGAGTGCACCAACCCGAACGGCAGCGGCGTCGCGGAAGTCTTCGAGCGGGTCTGACCCGCCGCACGAGCGCGTCTGACCCCACCGTTCTCGCAAACTTTACCAAGCGTTCCGCTTGACACTCCTACCGGATGCTTGGTAAAGTTAGCAAAGAGGCTACAAGGAGGCAGGAAAATGGCAAGCAACCCCACGCAGGACCTGCAGGACGAGATTCTGAACACCATCCGCAAGAGCCAGGAGACCGTCATCGACGCGATCAAGGCCTGGGTCGAGACCATCCAGTCCATCACCCCCAAGATCCCCTCGATGCAGGTTCCGGGCGCCGACAAGCTGCCCAAGCCTGAGGAACTCGTGGCCAGCACCTACGACTTCGCCGAGCAGCTGCTCGCCAGCCAGCGCAAGTTCGCAGAAGAGGTCCTCAAGGCGACCACCTCGCTGATGCCGGGTACCGAAGACACCAAGTGAGCCACCGCCCCGCCGCACGCAGGCGGGGACCCGTTCTGCCCATCGAGCAGGACAGCACGCGGCAGTGCCGACCACCCGGCGCTGCCGCGTACTATATTTAGCATAGGAGGTGCGCTGTGACGGACCTGTGGGAAGCGCAGCGGGAGGCGCTCGGCGCCTTCATCCGCGAGCAGCGTAAGCGGGCCAACTTGTCGCTTCGCCAGCTCGCCGAGCTGACCAGCCTGTCCAACCCGTACCTCAGCCAGGTCGAGCGGGGCCTGCACCAGCCGTCGGTCCGGGTGCTCAAGGCGATCTCCGACGCGCTCAACCTGTCCGCCGAGACGATGCTCGCCCAGGCCGGCCTAGTCGACGCGATAGCCGCCACCGCCGCCGACGGCAGGACGGACGCGCAGGCGGACGGCGAGAAGCAAGGTGTCCCGGACACCGAGGACGTCATCCGCGCCGACCCGCGCCTCGGCGACGAGCAGAAGGCGGCGCTGATCGCGGTCTACCGCAGCATGCTCGGCTCAGTCCCCCCAACCCAGGACTAATCCCCAGCCAGACCTAGCCGTCGGCGTCAGCCGCCGAAGCCGAAGCCGCGGCCTCGGTGACATGGTGGAGCAGCACGGCGGTGGTCACCGGCCCGACACCGCCCGGCACCGGGCTCAGCGCCCCCGCGACCCCGGCCACCGCCGGGTCCACGTCGCCTGCCATCCCGCCGCCGGGCGTGGCGTTGGTGCCGACATCGATCACCACCGCGCCGGGCGCGACATGCCCCGGCCCGATCAGCCCGGCCCGCCCCGCCGCCACCACGAGAACCTCCGCCTCCCTGGTGACCGAGGCCAGGTCCACGGTGCGCGAATGGCAGACCGTAACGGTGGCATCGCGGCCGATGAGCAGCTGCGCCACCGGCTTGCCCACTATGGCCGAACGGCCCACCACCACCGCCCGCCGCCCGCTCAGCGCCACCTGGTGATGATCGAGCATCGCCAGTACGGCCGCCGCGGTAGCCGGCGCGAAGGCCGACAGGCCGGTCATCAGCCGGCCGAGCGAGACCGGGTTGGCGCCGTCCACATCCTTGGCCGGGTCGATAAACCCGGCCAGCTCGGCCAGCCGCGCCCCGCCCGGCAGCGGCGTCTGCAGCAGGATCCCGTGCACCGCCGGGTCACCGCTCAGCGTGGTCAAGGCGTCCCTGATCCCGGCCACGGTAGCTTCCTGGGACTCCGGCCGCTCGGGCGCGTGAGGCACCAGATCGGTGACGTCGCAGACGATGCCGGCCTTGGCCGCCGTCCTGGCCAGCGACCGGACGTACCAGGCGCTGGCCTCGTCGGCGGTGGCCGTGACCACGGCCAGCCGCGGCGGCCGGCTCGCGGCGGTGAGCTCCGCCGCCAAGCCCGCCGTCGACGCCCGGATCTCCGCCGCCAGCTCGCGCCCGGACAGCTCGCGCGCCGCCGGCTGGCCCTCCAACCCCGCCGGGCCAGGCCCGGAGCTCACTGGCTGATCTCCGCGCGGACTGCCGCGACGAGCTGATCGGCGCGGTCCACCACCGTGTCCGCCGCCGTGGCCGTGGCCCCGAACTCCGCCAGCAGCACCGGGTCGGTGATCCCCTTCAGGTTGACCTCGATGAACAGCCGCGCGGTGACCGCGGCGGCCCGGGCCGCCACGGCCGCGGCGGCCAGGTCGGTGATCATGTTGCGGTTCCCGGCCGGCAGCAGCTCTTCGGCCAGGCTGATGACCAGCAGCGCCGTCCGCACCACGTCCGCGGGCGGCCGTGCCGCGCCGGCCAGGGCAGAAGATATTGAGGCCGAACGATCCCGGCGTTCCGCCTCGGTTTCCCGGGGCAGCCGGTATGCCTGCGCCACGGCGCCAAAAGCCTCGGCGTCCGCCTCAGCCAGCTCCAGCGCGTCCTCGCGGAGCCCGTCGGCTTCGGCGGTGATGCGGTTGATCAGCTCGGCGTCGTAGCGGGGGCCGTCGGTGTACCGGGCGACCATGGCCAGCAGCGCCGCGGCCTGCGCGGCGTGCAGGGCGGCGGTGGCGCCGCCGCCGGGGGCGGGAACTCGCGCGGCCAGCTGGTCGAGGAAGGCCGCGATGGTGTCGTCGCGCATGCCGCGAGGTTACCGCGTGGCGGGTTCACCGCTTACAGTTGGATCATGCGCGGGTACACGCAGGACAAAGAGGCCTACCTCAAGCGGCTGCGGCGGATCGAGGGTCAGGTGCGCGGGCTGCAGCGCATGGTGGAATCCGACACGTACTGTATCGACATCCTCACCCAGGTGTCCGCGGTGACCCGGGCGCTGCAGGCGGTCGCCCTCGGGCTGGTCGAAGACCACCTCGGCCACTGCGTCACCCAGGCCATCGAGGCCGGCGGCCCCGAAGCCGGAGAGAAGGTGAAGGAAGCCTCCGAAGCCATCGCCCGCCTTGTCCGCTCCTGAGCCCGCGCCCGGCGCTGAGCCCCGGGAACGCCCGGCCGACTGGCACCGCTGGGTCGTCTACCAGGTGTACCCGCGGAGCTTCGCCGACTCAGACGGGGACGGCGTCGGCGACCTGCGCGGGGTGCTCAGCCACCTGGACCACCTGGACCGGCTGGGCGTCGACGTCGTCTGGATGTCCCCGGTCTACCGGTCGCCGATGGACGACAACGGCTACGACATCAGCGATTACACCGACATCGACCCGCTGTTCGGCACGCCGGCCGACCTGGACGAGCTGATCGCCGCGCTGCACGCCCGCGGCATGAAGCTGGTCATGGACATGGTGGTGAACCACACCTCCGACGAGCACCCGTGGTTCGTCGAATCAAGGTCCAGCCGTGACAACCCCAAGCGGGACTGGTACTGGTGGCGCGACGCCCGCCCAGGCTTCACGCCGGGGACGCCGGGCGCCGAGCCGACCAACTGGGAGTCGCACTTCTCCGGCCCGGCCTGGACCTTCCACGAGCGGACCGGCCAGTACTACCTGCACATCTTCTCGCCCAAGCAGCCCGACCTGAACTGGCAGAACCCCGAGGTCCGCCAGGCCATCTACGCCATGATGCGGTGGTGGCTGGACCGCGGCGTGGACGGGTTCCGGATGGACGTCATCAACATGATCAGCAAGGACACGTCCTTGCCGGACACCGAGCCGCGACCCGGATCCCTTTACGGCCCCGGCGACCAGCACTTCACGTTCGGCCCGCGCAACCACGAGTTCCTGCAGGAGATGTACCGCGAGGTCTTCGCCGGCCGGGACGCGCACGTGCTCACCGTCGGCGAGATGCCCGGCGTCACCGTCCCCGAGGCGGTGCTGTTCACCGACCCCGAACGCCACGAGCTCGACATGGTCTTCCAGTTCGAGCACGTGCGGCTGGATCAAGGGGCGCATAAGTACGACCTGCGCCCGCTGAAGCTGCCCGACCTCAAGGCCTCGATGGCGGCCTGGCAGGCGGGCCTGGCCGGGCGCGGCTGGAACTCGCTGTACTTCGGCAATCACGACCAGCCCCGTTCGGTGTCCCGGTTCGGCGACGACGGCCAGCATCGGGTCGCCTCGGCCAAGACCCTGGCCACCGTCCTGCACCTGCATCAGGGCACGCCGTACGTGTTCCAGGGCGACGAGCTGGGCATGGCCAACGCGCCGTTCACCGCCATCAGCGATTACCGGGACATCCAGGCGCTCAGGTTCTACGCCGAAGCGGCCGCGCGCGGTAATCGGGACGACGTCGACCTGTCCGCGCTCCTGCTGGCGATGGGCCGGATGAGTCGTGACCAGGGCCGCACCCCGGTGCAGTGGGACTCCTCCCCGAACGCCGGCTTCACCACCGGGACGCCCTGGATCGCGGTCAACCCCGACTACACCAAGATCAACGCGGCCGCCGAGGTCGGCGACCCAGACTCGGTGTTCGAGCACTACCGCCGGCTCATCGCCCTGCGCCACGCGGACCCCGTGGTCACCGACGGCGACTTCGAGCTGCTCCTGCCGGACCACCCGACGATCTGGGCCTTCGTCCGCCGGACCGGCGATGCCGAGCTGCTGGTCGCCGCCAACTTCACCTCCGACGTGGTCAGTGTCGCCCTCCCCCTGGATAGCGACTGGTCGGACGCCTCCATGGTGCTGACCAGCCTGCCCGGCGACGCCCCCCTCCAGCCGCCCCCAGACCTCAAGCTCCGCCCCTGGGAGTCCGTCGTCTGGCGCCGCGTACGCCCCTGAGGTTCCTAACGGCGCCGCCGGGCTCCCCAGCTTACTGCCGCGGGCGGCGGGCGGATTCAGGGTTCCGGGGCGGGGCGCGCGGGGCTCATGGGGCATCCGGGGAGGGGGTGGCGGACGCGGGCCGGGCAGGCGTCTCCGCGGAGACGCCGGAGGCCTGGGTGACCCTCACGCGTGCGATTCCCAGGCCCGGCACGGGGCGTTCACTAGGACCATCTGGTGAGGGGTTCGGCAGGACACGCGGATCAGGTCCGGGCTGGCCACGATGATCGCCAGGGCCCGGGCTCGTGAGGTGGCCACGTTCAGGCGGTGCACGTCGTAGAGGAAGTCCAGCCCACGGGGCGCTTCGTCGGCCGAAGAGGTCGCCATCGAGTAGATGACCACCGGGGGTCGCCCAGCAGGACCAGGTTCCGGGCCGCGCCGGCCACCGCCAGCACTCCTGCCAGCGACATCTGCCCCGCCTCGTCGACGAACAAGGTGTCGACGCTGTCCGCGAACGGCCCGCGCGCCCACAGCCAGCTGGTCCCGGCCGCCACGTCCAGCTCGCCGTCACGCAACGCTCGTTCCAGCGTGTCGTGATGCATCCTGGTGGCGTCCGCATGCAGGTACGGATGGTCGCGATCCGCGCGCTGGCCGATTCGGGGCGGCCCGGCTCCGCGCCGCCTCGCGTGCTCGTAGACGGTGTCGATGAGGTGGCAGATGACGGCATGCGACGGACCGGTGATGCCGACCGTGCGTCCCGCCGTCTGCGCTCGGCGCACAGGTCGCTCCACCGGCAGATGGCGCAGTGCTCGACTGGTTCGGGGTACGGCACGGCAGGCGGGTGCTCGCCGAGGCTGGCCGCGATCACCGCTTCCAGCCGCCGCCGGGTTTGCCGTTCGTAGGCGGCGTAGTCACTCACCTTGAACGAGGCGAACTCTCCGTGGCCCAGGGCCAGGTGCATCCAGCGCGGCTCGACGCCCTGCAGGCCGGCCAGCAGGTATGAGTAGAACGCGGTCTGCAGCACGGCGCGCGCCTTCGCGGACCGGGCCAGCTTGGCGTCCACGACCTCGTAGTGGACCCCGCCGGGGCGGGGTGCTCCGTCGGGTGCGGGCAGCAGGTCGGCCCGGACGAGGAAATCCGGGCGGCCGAGGAGGGCTGGCCCGTGGCCGGGTTCGGACCCGGTGAGCGTGCCCTGATAGATGAGCTCGACGCCGGCCCGGAGGGCTTCCGCGGTCGTCTTGGCCGTCTCGGCGTCCGCGGTCGCGCTGATGTCCGCGACCACGCGTCCGTCCGCCCGGAACTGGTCGAGCACCGTTCGCTCATGAGCTTCGCCGCGCCGCACCAGGTCTTGGAAGCCGATGTCGAACTCGCGCGGCGGGCGCAGCGTGCCCTGGGCCATCTGCAGGTCCAGCCGGCTGAGGTGCTGGCAGGCGAGGTAGTTGGCGACGTCGCTCGCCGACAGCCGCAGGCGGCTGTCAGTGATCTTCATCTTCGTCCCTTGGTCAGCCGTTCTGCCCCTGGAACCAGGGCCTAAACTATCGCAGATTTCTTGCCGCGGACCGTCCATTTTCGTCGCCGCGGTTCGTCGTAGCTGTGAAGGCGGTCAGAAGTCATGAACCCGTTCACAGGAGGTTTCGATGAGTCTTCCAGAAGTCACCTCGCGCGAGCAGTGGCTCGAGGCCAGGCGCCGGCTGCTGGCGCAGGAGAAGGAGCTGACCCGCAGCCACGACGCCCTCAACGCCAGCCGGCGCAGGCTACCGATGGTCAAGGTCGACCGGGAACGTGTTCGAGGGTCCGGACGGCCCGGTCACGCTGGCCGAACTATTCGGGGACAAGCGGCAGCTGATCGTCCAGCACGTCATGTTCGGTCCGGACTGGGACCAGCCCTGTCCGGGCTGCTCGGCCGCCATCGACGAGCTCTCCCCGGCCGTGATCGCCCACCTGGGAACCAGGGAGACCGCGTTCGTACTGGCCTCCCGCGCTCCCTACGACAAGCTCGCCGCGATGGCCAAGGAGCGGGGCTGGTCGGTCCCGTGGTACTCCAGCTACGGCAGCGACTTCAACTACGACTACCAGGTCACGCTGGATGAGTCCCGCGGCCAGGTCGACTACAACTACCGGGCCGAACCCGGCCTGCTCGGCGGCGACCGGTCCAGCGAGATGCCGGGCTTCAGCTGCTTCCTGCGCGAGGGCGACGAGATCTTCCACACCTACTCGGTCTACGGCAGGGGCACCGAGTATGTCGGGAACGCCTACACCTTCCTGGACATGACGGCCCTCGGCCGCCAGGAGGACTGGGAGGAGCCCAAGGGCCGGGTCGCCCCGGTCCGCGGCGGCGACCCCACGTTCACCAGCTGACGCGATACTGATCTCAATACCCCGGCGGGGTTTACCAATTACCCCGCATTGGTTCCCTAGTATACCCCCGCATGGCATTCCTAATACCTGCGCGGGGTATTAACACCATTACAAGATTGTCATTTCAATTGCGCGATCTAACCGGACGCCATTAACCTCATGCCATTGCCAACCGCTCGGCTCAGGAAGGACACGCATGGCAACCCAGGCGGCGCACGCCAGTGCCCGGGCCGGATGGCTGCGTGGCATCGGCGCGGTGCACGAGGAAGGCTGGACGGCCCCCGATATCAGGCGGCGGCTGCAGCTGGCGCTGGCCGGTCTCTGGCTGCTCGATGCGGTGCTGCAGTTCCAGGCCTTCATGTTCAGCAAGGGCTTCTCGCAGATGCTGGGCGGGACGGCGGCGGGCAATCCGGCGGTCATCGCCGACCCGATCAACTGGTCCGCCAAGATCGTCGCCCAGCACGGCACCGCGACGAACGCGATCTTCGCGTTCATCCAGCTCGCGATCGGTCTCGGGATTGCCTGGCGGCCCACCCTCAAGCTCGCGCTCGGCGCCTCGATCCTGTGGGCCCTGGGCGTGTGGTGGTTCGGCGAGGGACTCGGCGGGGTCGTGAGCGGCACCGGCGGCCCGGCCAACGGCGCGCCGGGCGCCGTGATCATCTACGCGCTGCTCGCGGTCTTGCTCTGGCCAGGTCGTCGCGGCCGGGCGGCCCCCTTCGCAGCTGGCCAGTTCACCGGCGCGAACGTGGCCCGGGCCCTCTGGCTGGTGCTGTGGGGCAGCCTGGTCTACATGGCCCTGCTTCCCGCGACCAGGGCGCCGAAGGCACTCGGCGGCATGGTCTCCGCGATGGCGTCCGGGCAGCCCGGCTGGCTGGCCAGCGCCGACAACGACATGGGGGCGTTCCTGACCAGCCACGGTCCGGCCCTAGCCGTGGCCCTGGCGGTGGCGCTGGCCCTGGTCGCGGTGAGCGTCTACCTGCCCCGGCCCGCCGCCCGGGCCGGCGTCGTGCTGGCCATCGTGATCGCCGCGTTCATCTGGGTCTGCGAGGGGCTCGGCGGCATCCTGACCGGCGGCGGCACCGATCCGAACTCCGGCCTGCTGCTCGCGCTGCTCGCGGTGGCGTACTGGCCGCTGGCCAGCGCCCTGTCCGCCACCGGGCCCGCCACCGGCCGGCCCGACCTGGCCGCGACCACCCAGCCAGTATCGTCTGAAGGAGCCTGACATGGCCGGACCGTCCTGGCTCGCGTGGATCTTCGCGGGCGGAATGATCGTAGTTGCCGGCTACTGCCTGACCCGGCTGGTGGCCTCCTGGCGCCAGCGTCGCCCGAGCGATCGCCGCGTGGACGGCATGCACGTGCTGATGGGCGCCGCGATGGCCGGCATGCTCGTGCCGCGGCTGCGGGTGTTCTGGACTGGCGGCTGGGAGGTCGTCTTCGCGGTCGGCGTCGCCTGGTTCGGCTGGCTGGCCATCCGCGAGTTCCGCGGCCAGCCGACTGTGGGCGGACGGCCGGGTCATCATCTGCAGCACGTGCTGGCCTGCGGGGCGATGCTGTACATGTACCTGGCCGTGGCCACCGTCGCGAAGGCCGCGGCCGGCGGATCCGCGATGGGCGGGATGGCGGCCGACGGCGCGCACTTCCGCACGCTGGCCCTGGTCCTGGCGCTGGCGCTGATCGGATACACGGTCTGGACGGCGGACCGGCTCTCGTCGCTGGCGCCGGTAGCGGCCCTCGCGGCCCGCAGCGCGCCGGTTCCGGTCCTCGCCGGAGCGGTCGCCGGCGGCGGCGCCAGCCTCGCGGACGCGGCCGGCGAATTCGCGGACAGCGAAGGCGCGGGCAGCACCCCGCGTGATCCCGGCGAGGCGCCGACGGGCCCGGGCCAGCGGGTGCCGCTGTCCCCCCGCCTGGCCGCGTGCTGCGAGATCGCCATGGGCGTGACTATGGGATACATGCTCATTCTGATGCTCTGAACTTCCCGCTCGCGTTACGGCATACGCCGGCATCCATCATCGAGCGCCTGCGCGAGGAAGGGCGCCTCGACCCGAACGCCTAGCTCGAACGTCCCGGTGACGAGCTGAACTAGCCGGCGAACTCGTACCCGGCTTCCTCGACGGCCTCCCGCAGCGCGGCGTCCCCCGGCAGCGGCTCACCGGTGATGCGGACCTGGCCCCCAGCCACGTCGACGTCGACCTCGGCGACGCCGGGCAGCCTGCCGATCTCAGCCCGGATGGCGTTGGCGCAGTGGTCGCAGCTCATGCCGGTGACGATAATGGAGCGAGTTTCCACGCCGCTGATCCTAGTCCCAACCGCCCGGAGTACCTTACTCACATGTCGGCCATCGCCGCGCCTGACATCGCCGAGGTCGAGCTCGCCATCGGCGGGATGACGTGTGCCGCCTGCGCCGCCCGGGTCCAGGCCAAGCTGAACAAGGTCGACGGCGTCACCGCGTCCGTCAACCTTTCTACCGAACGGGCCCACATCACCGCCCCGGCCCACGTCCCCGCCTCAGCCCTGATCGCCGTGGTCGAGGCGACCGGCTACACCGCCGAGCTAGCCAGTCGGGCCGAGGCAGACGCCGGGCTGACGGCCGACGAGGCCGCGGTCCGGCGGCTGCGCCGCCGGCTGATCCTGGCGCTGGTGTTCTTCGTCCCGCTGACCGACCTGTCGATCGTGCTGTCGCTGTTTCCCTGGGCGCGGTTCCCCGGCTGGCAGTGGTTCCTGGTCGTGCTGGCCGCGCCGGTGGCGATCTGGGCCGCGTGGCCGTTCCACCAGGCCGCGCTTCGGCAGGCCCGGCACCTGTCGTCCTCGATGGACACGCTGGTGTCGCTGGGCATCCTGGCCGCGTGCGGCTGGTCGGTCTACGCGATGTTCGTGCTGGACCGCAGCCGGACCGGGCTCGGCGGCCTGCAGTCGCTCCTGCACGCCTCCGGCGGCGGGATCTACCTGGAGGTGGCCGCGTCGGTGACCACGTTCCTGCTGGCCGGGCGGCTGTATGAGGCCCGGGCCCGGCGCACCGCCGGGCAGGCCATGCGGGAGCTCGCCGCGGCCGGGGCCAAGGACGTATGCGTGCTCGCCGACGACGGCACCGAACGGCGCATCCCGGCCGACCTGCTCCGGGTGGGCCAGCGTTTCGTGGTGCGCCCGGGGGAGCGGATCGCCGCCGACGGCGAGGTCACCTCCGGCCAGTCCGCCGTGGACCGCTCGATGATGACCGGCGAGTCCGTCCCGGTCGACGCGGCCGCGGGCGACAGCGTGACCGGCGGCACCATCGCGCTGACCGGCCGGCTGGTGGTCCGCGCGGACAAGGTCGGCCAGGACACCCAGCTCGCCCGCCTGATCGCGATGGTCGAGCAGGCCCAGGCGGGCAAGGCGGGCATCCAGCGGCTGGCCGACCGGATCTGCGCGGTGTTCGTCCCGTGCGTGCTGGCCTGCGCCGCGGTCACGCTGGCCGGCTGGCTGCTGGCCGGAAGCTCGGCGTCCCACGCCGTCAGCGCCGCCCTGGCCGTCCTGATCATCGCCTGCCCGTGCGCGCTCGGGCTGGCCACCCCGGCCGCCCTGGTGGTGGCGTCCGGCCGCGGCGCCCAGCTCGGCATCTTCATCAAGGGCTACCAGGCCCTGGAGTCCTCCCGCGCGATCGACACCGTGGTGCTGGACAAGACCGGTACGGTCACCACCGGGCAGATGACCGTGACCGCCGTCCAGCCCGTCCCGGGGGTGAGCCGCGCCGACCTGCTCCGCTACGCAGGCTCGGTCGAGCAGGCCTCCGAGCACGCGGTAGCCGCCGCCGTGACCGCCCTGGCCGTGGCCGAAGGGGCGTCGCTGACGTCCGCCGACGGCTTCATGGCGCTCCCCGGCCTGGGCGCCCGCGGCGTCGTGGACGGCCACGAGGTCACCGTCGGCCGGTCCCGGCTGTTCGCTGACCAGGGGACGAGCATTCCACCGGACCTGGCCGATTGGTGCCGCGCCCAGGAGCAGGCCGGCTGCACCGCGGTGCTGGTCAGCTGGGACGACGCGATCCGCGGCGCGCTGGCGGTGACCGACACGGTCAAGCCGTCCGCCGCCGCGGCCGTGGCCGGACTGCGCGGCCTGGGCCTGCGGCCGGTGCTGCTGACCGGCGACAACGCCGCCACCGCCCAGGCGGTCGCGGTCGCCGCCGGGATCGAGGAGGTGATCAGCGAGGCGCTGCCCGCGGCCAAGGCGGAGGTGATCACGGATCTGCAGCGGGGAGGACGTTCGGCCGCCATGGTGGGAGACGGGGTCAACGACGGGCCCGCCCTGGCCGCCGCCCAGCTGGGTCTGGCCCTCGGCTCGGGCACGGACGTCGCCATCTGCGCGGCGGACATGATCTTGCTCCGCGACGACCTGGCGGTCGTCCCCGACGCGATCAGGCTAGCCCGGGCCACGTTCCGGACCATCCGCCGCAACCTGGCCTGGGCGTTCTGCTACAACGTGCTGGCTATCCCGCTGGCCGCGCTCGGCTTCCTCAACCCCATCCTCGCCGCCGCCACGATGACGCTGTCCTCGGTCTTCGTCGTCTGGAACAGCCTGCGGCTGCGGCGCTTTTCCGCCTCCGCGGCCTCCTCAGCCCGCATCCCGCAGCCAGACGCCCAGCCCCAGCCCGTAGCAGTGTGAGATGATCCGGTGATTCGCGAGGCGAAGCTCGTGGGGTTCGTGCTCCTGCTTATCGCGATCTTCGTCGGTGCGCACGCGGCCGGGGCTCATCTGGGTCCGGTGACGACCTCTCACGCCCAGGTCAGCTATCCGGGGATGGGCGGCGGCGGCACGGGCGGCATGAACATGGGCGGCAGCGGCTCCGGCGGCCGCCAGGGGCCCGCGCCGGCGGTGCGGCTGCGGCGCGGCCCGCCGTGAGCGACACCGAGACCACCCTGGCGGCCGAACTCGTCGTCGGCGGCATGACCTGCGGATCGTGCGCCGCCCGGATCGAACGACGGCTGAACCGGCTGGACGGCGTGGCGGCCACCGTCAACTACGCCACCGGGCGGGCCTACATCTCATCTCTGGGCGGGCGTGACCCGAGCGAGCTCATCGGCGTGATCACCTCGACCGGCTACACGGCGGAGCTGCCCGTCCCGCCAGCCATGGAGGGCGCCCCCCAGGCCGACCCGGAGTCCCGGGCGCTGGCCGGGCGGCTCGCGGTCTGCGTGCCGCTGACAGCGGCGGTCATCGTGCTCGCCATGGTGCCGTCCGCGCAGTTCACCGGCTGGCAGTGGGTGAGCCTGGCGCTCGCCGCGCCGGTCGCCGTGTGGGGGGCCTGGCCGCTGCACCGGGCCGCGTGGTACGGGCTCGGCCACGGCGCCGCCACGATGGACACCCTGGTCAGCGTGGGAGTCGCCGCGTCGTTCGGCTGGTCGGTGTACGCGCTGCTGTTCGGCGGGGCGGGCATGACCGGGATGCGGATGTCGTTCGCCTTCACGTTCGGGCAGGCCAGCGGGCAGACCCTGTACCTGGAGGCCGCCGCCGGGGTGACCACGGCGGTGCTGGCCGGGCGGTACCTGGAGGCGCGGGCCAGGGTCAGGTCGGGATCCGCGCTGTCGGCGCTGGCCGCCCTGGGCGCCAAGACGGTCGCGGTGCTGCGCGACGGGATCGAGCAGCGGGTGCCGGCCGCCTCGCTCGTCGTGGGGGAGAAGTTCGTGGTCCGGCCGGGGGAGAAGATCGCCACCGACGGGGAGGTGGCCGAGGGCAGCTCCGCGGTCGACGCCTCGCTGGTCACCGGCGAGTCGATGCCGTCCGAGGTGGGGCCCGGCGACGAGGTGACCGGGGCCACCGTGAACATGAGCGGGCGGCTGGTGGTGCGGGCTACCCGGGTCGGCGCCGACACGCTGCTCGCCCAGATCACCCGCCTGGTCAGCCAGGCGCAGGGCACCAAGGCCAGCGCGCAGCGGCTGGCCGACCAGATCGCCGCCGTGTTCGTCCCGTGCGTGATCGCCCTGGCCACCGCAACGCTCGGCTTCTGGCTGGGCGCGGGCCTGCCCGCCGCCGCGGCCTGGAGCGCCGCGGTCGCGGTGCTCGTGGTCGCGTGCCCGTGCGCGCTCGGGCTGGCCACGCCCACCGCCCTGCTGGCCGCCGTGGGCCGCGGCGCGGAGCTGGGCATCCTGGTCAGGAGCGCCCAGGCGCTGGAGTCGGCCGGCCGGGTCCGCGCCGTCGTCCTGGACAAGACCGGCACCCTGACCACCGGGGTGATGACCGTGCACAAAGTGGTCACGGCCGGCCCCGCCGAGGAGGAGGTGCTCCGGCTGGCCGGGGCGGTGGAGGACGGCTCCGAGCACCCCATCGGCCAGGCCGTCGCGCGTTATGCCGCCGAACGTCTGGGCTCATTGCCCCCGGTCACCGCCTTCGCCTCGCGGCCCGGCGCCGGGGTGCGCGGCACCGTCGACGGCCGCGTGGTCAGCGTCGGCAGCCTGCGCCTGTTCGGCGAGCTGTCGCTGGTGGTGCCCCCGCCGCTGCGGGCGGCCGCGGGGGCCGCCGAGGAGGAGGGCCGGACCGCGGTCCTGGTCGGCTGGGACGGCGAGGCGCGCGCCGCGCTAGTGGTCGCCGACCAGCTCAAGCTCGGTGCCGTGGATGCCGTGGCCCGTCTGCGTGGCCTGGGCCTGCGGCCGGTCCTGCTGACCGGCGACAACTCGCGCGCCGCGCTCGCGGTGGCCAGCCAGCTCGGGATCCCTCCCGCCGACGTGTTCGCCGAAGTGCGGCCGGAGGGGAAGGTCGAGGCCATCCGCCGGCTGCAGTCCGATGGGATCGCGGTCGCCTTGGTGGGCGACGGAGTGAACGACGCCGCCGCGCTGGCCCAGGCCGAACTCGGCATGGCGATCGGCGCCGGCACCGACGCGGCCATCGGCGCCGCCGACCTGACGCTGGTGAGCAGCGACCCGCTGAGCATCGTCTCGGCCATCGAGCTGGCCCGCGCCACCCTGACCGTGATCCGCGCCAACCTGGCCTGGGCGTCCGGCTACAACCTGGTCGCGATCCCGCTCGCCGCGCTCGGCTACCTCAACCCGCTGTTCGCCGGGATCGCGATGTCGGCCAGCTCGCTGATCGTGGTGGCCAACAGCCTGCGGCTGCGGCGGTTTCACCGGTGACCGCGCCGACCATGAGCCCCGCCCCCGCGCCGACCCAGCCCGGGCGGAACGTGCTGCGGGAGCTGGCGCGGGCCGCGTTCGGGCCGGTGCTCTGCGCGGTGGTGCTGGTCGGGCTGCTGTCCGCGTGGGTCGCCACCGGCGGGGCGGGTACCTTGTCCCGGGTCCGGCTCCAGGTCACCCTGGCCGCCGTCCCGATGCGCGCGTTCACCCCGCAGGCCGCCGCGGCGGTGGGCCCCGCGACCACGTTCCTCACCATTCGCAACCTCAGCGACACCCCCGACGAGCTCGTCGCCGCCCGCAGCCCCATCGCCCGGCAGGTCGTCCTGACCATGCGCGGCGGACCAGACGCGCCCAGGGTCGCGGTCAGCGGCCTGGCCATTCCCGCGCACGGGACCCTCACCCTGAGCCCGTTCGGCGATGACGTCGTGCTCCAGCACCCGGCGCCGTACGAGACCGCCTCGACCGTGCCCCTCACCCTGACCTTCCGGCACGCCGGCACCGTCACCGTCGAAGCGACCGTCACCGCTCCGGGCACTCCCTGACCTGCGGCGTCGCAGCGATCGACCCCGGGGAAGTGCAGCGGAGTTCCTGAAATCCCGGGGTTGCTCCCGAATCCCGGATCGTCTACGTGGACCACGACCCGGTGGTGCTCAGCCACGCTCAGGAGAAGCTGGCCAGCGCCGAGTCGCCCTGGTAGCCGCTGGCGTACAGCAGAGGCCTCCCATCATCGTGGGTCAAAAACCGCATGATCACGCCGGTAACAACCCACGATGCGGTGAGGCGCGCCCGCCGAAGTGCAGGACGCGCAGCCCGCCAGCGTTGGTCGCCACCGCTCCGCCGGCGTTGGTCGCCACCGCTCCGCCGACGGTGGCGCTGCCCCGGCTGGCGCGATCAGGATCCCGAGATCCAGGCCCGGATCGGCGTCCGCCACCTGCTGCAGGGTGACCCCGGCGCCCGCCGACCAGGTCGGTGTTTCCCCCTTGCGGGACGACGGGCACCCCGGCGTCGGTGCACAGGGCCAGGACCGCCGCCACCTCGGCCGTATCACGAGGCCGAACGACGGCAGGGGCATCGCCCTGGAAACGGCCGGTCCAGTCGACGGCGAAACCCGTGGTCGCGTCCCCGGTCAGGACATGGCCAGCCCGGACGCGGTCAGCGCGGGCCGCGGGTGAAGAGCGCGACCGCGTCCGCGATGAGTCCGTCGGCCTGCCCGGCGTCGACGCTGACCGAGGTGACGAGCGCGGCGATGCTACGGCGACGCGGCCGCGATCGCGGCCAAGGTGCGCGAGCACGTGGCGGCCGGCGCCGATCACGTGACGCTCATGCCGTCCGAGAGCGACTTCACGGTCGGCGTGGACCAACTCGAGCAACTCGCCCCGGCACTGACCGAAGTCGGGCCCGCCTCTTATGGCGTGAATTATCAGGGCTAGGCGTGGGCGGCCGCGGCGGCCGCGGCTAGTTGCGCCACCGGGGGCTTCTTGATGTCGGAGTGCGCCCCGGAGAAGGGTTCGTTGGTCGTGTTGTTGATGACGCTGGCGGCGTCAATCCGGTAGAAGGTGCCTGGCACGAAGCCGTAATTCGTGCCGCCCTGGGCCGGCATCGTCTGGTCTTGGGCGGGATTGACGGCCTGGAAGCCGTCGGAGCCCATGCCGCCCCAGCGGTCCGCGACCACTGCCGACTCATCCTGCTGGGCCAGGAAGGAAGCTTTGGGATACCACACGCCGACGGCCCAGTCGTAGACGGTGTGGGTCGCCACCAGGGGGCCATGCACCCGGTCGGCGTAGGCGTTCAGTGCTCCAGGGATGCCGAACGGGTTGTCCTGCGGATGGGCGAATGACCAGTGCGAGAACGCTCCCTGCAGCAGGAGCAGCGAGGCAATCGGGCTGTTGGCAGGCGTGCCGACGCCGGCCACGGTGAAGGAAACCAGCCGCGCGCCGAAGCTGTGCCCGATCAGGTGCACCCGGATGCCGGGTGACTGGGCGTGCAGCGCGGCCAGCAAGGGTCCCAGCCCGTTCTGGCCGACGGTCCCGGCGCGGGCTTTCATGGTGGTGTAGGACAGCACTCGCAGGGCGTCTTTGGCGCCGTTGATGGCCTTGCCGAACCAGTCGCCGATATCCTGCTGCGCACTGGCCTGCGGCGCGCTGCCGAAGACGTCCGCGGCCGCCTGATAGTCCGTCACCGGATTGTCGGTCAGCAGCAGCGCCGTCTCGCCGGAGTCCTCGAATGTGCCGCTCGGATCCGGCGGCGGCACGAGCGATTGGATCAGCTGGCTGATCTGCTGCACCCGCTGTTGTTTCAAGTCGTCGGACTCGGCTTCCCCGGCTGGCGCCTGCCCTTCGTCGATCAGCTTGCCGATCTGCGTGATCGCGTCCTGCTGCGCCGGGTCGGAGTACCCCTGCAGCAGTGCCGACGCGATGTCGGCGCCGGACAGCGCCGCAGTCCCGGCGGACAGGGCCACCGGGGCAGCGCTGTCCGCTTGCTGAGAGCTCGGCGGCGGCGGAGGGGTCGCCTGGGTCGGCGGGAACCACATCGACGGCCAGTAGATGCCGGCGAAGCCTATCTTCCCGATGCCCGCCAGGCCGTTCGCCGCAGTCCGGATCATCGGGAACATCTGGTTATACAGCGCGAGGGCGCTGCCCGGGGCGGTGTCCCACCCGTGGCTGAAGGCGAATAGGTCGGTGATGCCCGCCGCCGCGGTCTCACCGAGGAAGTCGCCCTGGGCCGGGGATGTCAGCTTGCCGTTTTCGTCGAATTGCAGGTCCCAAACCGGTTCGCCGGTCTGCAGTTGCCGCATGACCATTGCCCTTTCTGTCAGACGTTCGCGAGCATCCGCATCAGATCGATCAGGCCCGCGCCCTGTGCGAATGGTTCCCGGCCCAGGTCGGTGGCACTCTGCATGAGCATGGTCTTGACCTGCTGCGGCCGGCCGATGAATTCCGGCCGGGCGGACAGGAACGCGGCGATGACGCCGCAGACGTGCGGCGCTGCCATCGACGTGCCGGACTGCTCGGCGTAGGTCAGCAGGCTTGCCGGGTCGGTCGCTCCGGCCGGTGGGTTCAGTCCGGCGGCCGCGCGGACCTGACCGGTGGCCGCCGAGGCGATCCACTCACCGGGTGCCACCACGTCGGGCTTCATCCGGCCGTCCAGCGTCGGCCCCTTGCCGGAGGTCCAGGTGATGCCGAAGGCGTGCGGCGCCTCGCGGTGCGTCGACCCGACCGCGATGCAGTCCTGAGCGTGCGCTGGCTCGGTGATCGACCCGAGGATGGCCGAGGTGTTAGCCGAGTCCCCCAGGGTGGTGTTGGCCCCGTAATTTCCCGCCGAGACCACCACCACCACACCGGCGGCGACCAGCTGGTTCACGGCCTGGCACAGCGGCGACTGGCCCGCGGCGTACTGGTCGGGCTGCCACTCACAGCCCAGGCTCATGTTGACCCCGTGCACGCGCAGCACGCCCGGGTCGACGTTGACCTCGGTGCGCAGGTAGGTCAGCGCGCGGATGACGGCGCTGGAGGAGGTGACCCAGGTGCCCTGCCGGCTTAGGCGCATGATCCTCAGGCTCACCAGCTCGCACGCCGGCGCCATGCCGGACATCCGGCCGACGCGAGCCCGTTGGACGTACCCGCCGTCCACCGGGTCCTTGGACTCCGCGACGTGCGGAGCCGAGCCGTCCGGGGAGCAGCCGGCGATGATGCCGGCCACGTGGGTGCCGTGCCCGCTCTGGTCGGACAGCGCCTGCCCCGAGGGCGAGCCGCCCGGGGCGCCGGGAGCGGCCGGCGGCACCGGATCGGCCGGGTTGACCAGGTAGCTGAAATCGCGGTGCAGCTGGCTGGTCAGACCCTGCGGCGGGACTTCGCCACGGCCCTCCGCGGCTAGCTCCAGCGCCGAAAAGTGCGGATGGCAGGCGTCGATCCCGCTGTCGATGACGGCCCAGACGATACCCTGGCCGCGCGCGTCGTAGGAACGCCAGGCCGCGTTGGCCTTCACCGTCGGCGCCGAACGGTCGATCTGCGGATGCAGAGTGTAATCCGGCCAGATCCGGAAGATAACCGGAGTACCCCCGCTCTCGCGGGCGGACCGGCGGTCCTCATCGACCATCTCCTGCGCATCGGCCCGGGACAGCACGCACTGGTAAAGCTTGGGCGCCACCAGCGCCAGCCCCGCCGGAACGGCCGGCAGAACCGGGCTAGCCGGCGAAAGGTTGGGATCGGGCGGCAACGCCCCGGCCCGGTCCACGTAGTGGTCCCACAGCTGATAGAACGCCAGACGGACCGCGGCCAGGCCGCCGGGATAGAGCACGTTAAGCTCGATCAGCATGGGAACTTGCTCACCCGCGACCTGAGCGGCTTCCTGGCTGGCCGTGCCCGCCGACGGCACCTTCAGGTCTCCGATGATGACCGACCGGGCGTGGCTCCCAGGCTCGTACGTCATGTCCCTCCCGCTCCTGATGTCATTACAGAGCGGCCAGACCGACGAAAAATACATGTGATCAAGCGCGCTAATTCAGCTCAGCCGGCCCCACCTTCGGGTGCCAGCAGGTGCTTGCCGGATACCACCTGGGTGGCCAGTTCCCGGTACCCGTAGTCGTCGAACAAGACGGTGAGCCGGTCGGCTTCGGCCTCGAGCACCAGGCCGGGGCCCCACTGGTGGTGCTCCACCCGTTCACCGGGGGAGAACAGCCCGGTCGGCACGTCCGGGCGGGACCGGCCCGCGTCGCAGTTATCGCAGGCCCCGCAGGCCTGCGAGACCGCCTCGCCGAAGTATTGCAGCAGGAACCGCCGGCGGCAGTCGGTCATCTCGGCGTACCGCCGCATCATCTCCACCCGGGACCGCTCGACCGAACGGTGCTGCCTGGCCAGCTCCACGGCCCGGTCCGCCGCCTCGGCCGGCGCCACCCCGGCCGGCTCCACCTGGCGGCGCAGCCGCACCGCCCCGGCCGCCTCCAGCAGGTTGAGCAGTCCGGCGAGCCGCCCCGCCGGCATCCCCACCCGGCTGGCGAGCTCGCGCCGCCCCAGCGGCCGGTCCAGCGCGCCCACCACCGCCACCAGGTCGCCATGATCGGGCAGGCCCGCCACGAAAGACCGGAACATGCCCAGGTCCTCAGCCCGGTAGCAGCAGATCGCGCCGGCCGGCTGGCCGTCCCGGCCGCAGCGCCCGATCTCCTGGTAGTACTCGGCTCAGTGAAGACTCTGGCCCTAGCCCGCAGCGCTGGGAGACGGACTTTGGAAACGACGCTGGAACGGGTATAACCTCCCAATCATGGCGGAACCGATCTCAGCCGAGGCCGAGGCTGCCGTAGGTCCCCTGCTGCCGAAGGCCCCGACGGGGATCCGCGGACTCGACGAGATCACCCGGGGCGGTCTGCCCTATGGCAGGTCGACGCTGGTTACGGGCGGCACGGGATCCGGCAAGACGTTGCTGGGGTTGCATTTCCTCGTCGCTGGCGCCCGGGAGCATGGCGAGCCAGGCGTGCTGGTCACCTTTGAGGAGTCGGCAGAAAAGGTGAGCGCCAACGTCGCCTCGCTGGGCTTCGACCTCGACGAGCTCCAGCGGGACCATCTGCTGGTCGTGCATGCCTTGCGGGTGAACCCCTCTGAGCTGGTCGAGACGGGGGAGTTCGACCTCGAGCCGCTGTTCCTCCTCCTCGGCGACACCATCGAGCGTATCGGGGCGAAGCGTGTCATGCTCGACACCGTCGAGTTGCTGTTCAGCGCGTTCCAGGAGCAGGCAATCGTGCGAGCGGAGCTCGGCCGCCTGTTCCGCTGGCTCGAGGACCGGGCCATCACCGCGATCGTGACCGGCGAGCGGGGCGACAGCGGCCTCACACGCCACGGGATCGAGGAGTACGTGTCTGACTGCGTGATCGTTCTCGACCACCGCATACACGATGAGATTTCCACGCGCCGTCTCAGGGTGGTCAAGTACCGCGGGTCGGCGCACGAAACCAACGAGTACCCCTTCTTGATCTCGGCCCACGGCTTCGTCGTGCTGCCGATCACGTCCGTCGCTCTCGACTACGGCGCACCCGAGGAGCGGATCTCGTCAGGCGTGGCCCGCCTTGACCACATGCTGGCCGGCGGCCTGTTCCGGGGATCGACCGTCCTGGTCAGCGGGACCGCGGGCACAGGCAAGACCACGCTCGGAGCGAACCTCATCAACTCCGCGTGCGCACGGGGTGAGCGGGCGCTGCTGGTCCTGTTCGAGGAATCACCCGACCAAGTCATCCGCAACATGCTATCGGTGGGGCTCGACCTGCGGCGCTGGGTCGAGGCGGGCCTGCTGCGCATGTGGGCGGCCCGGCCAACAGCTTTCGGGTTCGAGGCCCACCTGGCGATTCTGGCCCGGCTGGTCGAGGAGGTCACGCCGTCCGTCGCCGTCCTCGACGGGCTCGCCAGCCTCGCCCATGGGCCCACCGGCCCCGAGGTGACCTCGATGGTGGCCCGCCAGATCGACCTGTTTAAGGCTTCGGGGATAACCGCATTGGCGACGACGCTGGCTCACGACGAGACAAGCGCAGCGGGCATGTCCTCGTTGGTGGACACCTGGTTGCTGCTGCGCAACGTCGAGTCGAACGGTGAGCGTAACCGGCTGCTCTTCGTGCTGAAGTCGCGGGGCAGCGCCCATTCGAACCAGGTGCGGGAGTTCGTGCTCACTGACCGCGGCGTCCAGCTCGTCGACGTGTATGCGGGCCCGGACGGCGTCGTGACCGGTTCCGCTCGCCTGGTGCAGGAAGCCCAGCAGCGCCGCGCGGACCTGCAGCAAGCCGAGGACCTTAGTCGTCGCCGGCGTGAGCTGCGGCGGAGCATCGTGGAGGGCGAGGCAAAGTTCGCTGTACTGCAGGACGAGGTCGCCGCGGACCGGGCCGAGCTCGAGCGGATCGCCGGGCGCGAACAGCGTCAGGCGGCCGACGCCGAGGCGGACCGGTCGGCGCTGGCCTCGCAGCGCTGGGCCGATTCGGCGCCGCGCGACGAAGCGCCGCGCGACGCAGGAGGGCAACGATGACCCGAGCCCGCAACGCCGATGCAGGAGCCAAGGCACCGGCTCCCACCAGTGAGACCTGGGAGCTGCGACTCTATGTGACCGGGCGCTCGCCCAGTTGCCTCCGCGCGATCGAGAACCTGCGGCTTGCCTGCGAGCAGCACCTAGCGGGGCGGCATCGCATCGAGCTCGTGGACCTGCTGGAGAATCCGAGCCGGGCTGCCGACGACCAGATCCTGGCGGTGCCCACGCTGGTCCGGCAGTACCCGCCGCCCATCCGGAAGATCGTCGGCGACCTCTCCGACACGGACCGGCTCCTCGCCGGGTTGCAGCTTCAAACGCGAAAGGGCGAGGTGATGTGACCGATATCGTCGCGGACCCTGGCTGGTCGCTCACGCTCCACGCGTGCCGCATTCGATCCAGCGATCGAGACCGTTCGGCGCATCTGGGACGAGGAGTCCGCCGGGAGGGCGGTTTGGAGGCCGTTGATGCGCGGCTCCAACCCTCACGCGCCGTCCGCGACAAGGTCGCCGCCGCGCCAACGCTGGTCAAGCGCCGTCCAGCGCCGCTAAGTGATCTCTCCGACAGCAACCGGGTGCGCCTCGGCCTCGACGGCCGGTCGGGGGGTCGCAACGAACGTGCTCAGCTCAGCCGGCGTAGGAAGGGATCCCTGGGCTCTGCCGGGGTGATCTGCACCCGCGCGTCGACGCAGTAAGCACCGTCCTCCCTGGCGACGACGGGGTTGAGATCCAGTTCGCTGACCTCAGGAAGATCATCGGCAAGCCTGGAGATCCGCAGCAGGGCATCAGCGAGCGCCGCGGTGTCCACCGGCGGTGCGCCCAGAGCGCCGAACAGCCGCGGCGCGTCGCGCGCCGCGTGGATCATCTCGTCGGCGTCGGCGTCGGTCAGCGGCGTCAGCCGGGTCACGTGTTCGCTGAGCACGTGACCCGGCGCCCCGCCGGACCCGAACACGACCAGCGGCCCGAACACGGGTTCCTGCACGACGCCGATCAGCACCTCGAAGCCGCCAGTCAGCATTGGCTGGACAAGCACCCGCTTCAGCCTGGATCCGAAGTCGGCTGCCAGCGCGCGGTAGCCTTCGGCTACTTCCTCCGGGGTACGCCGATCGAGCGTCACGTCCCCGGCGTCACTCCGGTGCACCAATCCCTCGGCCTCCGCCTTGAGCACGACGCGGCCGCCGAGCTTTGCCGCAGCCTCGACCGCTTCCTGCTCGCTGGCCGCTGACATCGTGACAGCCAGCGGGACGCCGTAGCAGGACAGCAACTCGGCTGCCTTC
>Ga0074046_10000481_pt1 | contig 36726 bp, 67 predicted proteins | sample BogForMeECP23OM3_FD_94441 | JGI IMG/M metagenome (GOLD analysis project Ga0074046, IMG submission 94441) | Bog forest soil microbial communities from Calvert Island, British Columbia, Canada - Bog Forest MetaG ECP23OM3 | ecosystem: Environmental > Terrestrial > Soil > Wetlands ... | reverse complement strand
GATGAGATAGAAGCGCCAGGCAAGAGACAATTTGCGGGAAGTCTAGGAAATATTGCCTCTAGATTTAGTCAAGGCGGTGGAGGCCAGGGTGCATTGAGTAGCCGAAGAAGTAGTGGTTTTCAAAATGCTGCGACTGCAGCCTCATCAAATTTTGCTCAGGAACTGCAGGCACAACGTCAAGGACTACAACGCCAGGCGCTCTATGATCTAATGGGTCTTAGTAGTAATTTATTAGGTCAACGACCATACGAAGCATTTTTAACTAAGAAAGCTCCTGAACAATCATCTGGTTGGGGTGGGTTAGTAGGAGCCGGATTAGGTGGAGTTGGCGGATATTTTGCAGGTGGAGGAAATCCATATACAGCAATTCAAGGTGCTGGTTTAGGATATCAAGTTGGATCAGCATTTTAATAAGGATTAATTATGGTACAAATTTTAGATGCACCAGAAAGAAAAAAGACGTTTGCACAGAAATTAAATATCGGAGTCGGTCGAGGACTGGAAATGGCTGAAGGCATAATGCAAACGCGTGAAAAAGAAGAAAAAGAAAAAAAAGCTAGTAAATTGATTGCAGATTATGCGGCAGGCAAGGTTAAACGTCAAGATCTACCCCTTGAGCAACAGAAGGCTATTTTAGACGCGGAATTGAAGGCAAATATCGAAGCAACCAAGCAAAAAGCCAAATATGAAAATCAACTTAATTTAATAAGAGAATCTGGATTGTCAGATATCTTTGGTCTGGAAGAGGAGCCATCACAATCACCATCATCGCCACAACCAACACAACAAAATAGACCACGAGGTATTTTTTCTGATGAATTTGGTGGAGCTGAACCCCATCAAATGAATGGCCGCGTTCAACCGCAAGTAGAATTTCAGGAAGAACCAGAAGAAGAACCAGCTAGGCCGAAGCAAAAGAAAATGATTCCACCAGACGTAATTGCAAAAATGTCAATGATAAATCCAGCAGTGGCCGATAAATTGCAAAAGCATAATGATAATATTTTAGCTGAACAAAGGCATCAACAAAATCTAAGTCAACAAAAAGAATTAACCGAAAAAAAATTAGGTCAACAAAAAAAATTAGCTAAACAAAAATCCACAGAAACCAAACAAAATGCACTTCGTCAAGAAACATTACCTTATAGAACAGAATTAGCAAATAGATCCGAAATAGCCAGACGTGGTATCGAGGATAAAGAAAAATTACTTGATTTAATCGAAACTGGTGATTTGGACGATCCTACAGTTGCTACGATACTAGAGGCATTACCATTTAATGTTGGTAAACGGTTTATGTCTCCCGCTACAATCGAATATAAAGGTGGTTTAGTTCGTGGATATGGAGATTTGAAAAATATATTTAGTGGTGCAACACGAATAAAAGAAATTGAATTATTAGAAAATAAGATAGCTGACATTTATTTGACCGATGAACAAAAAAAGCGTGTATTACGATCTATGTCAGATTCTTTAAAAGCGGATATAGTCAAAGCAGACGTAGCGGCTGAATTGGAAGCTGAAGGAAAGAATTATGGAATATTACAATATCAAAATGAATTACAAAAAAGAGCAAAACCTCAACTTGATGCTTTATTTAATACTGTTTTAGATGAGCAAAAATCTATCATACAAAATGCAGAAAACAGAAAAAATTTACCATTAGATATCAATGATCCAGATGATAAACAAGTTATTGCACAAATCATGATGGAAGCAGGTGGTGATAAGAAAAAGGCTAGACAAATAGCTGAAAAAAAAGGCTATAAATTCTAATGAATAAATCAGATGTTTTTGATCTATATCAAGAAGAATCAAAGAGCAGGAAAAAAAATCCTAATGGTGATGTATTTGATCAATATACTCAACAGACAGGACAAGATGAAGAACCATGGTATAAATCATTTGCTCGCACGGTAATGCAACCTGTTCAAGGTGTTTTATCGACTACAGGCCCAGGCTTAATAGCTAGTGCATGGGAAGCATTGGCTCAGGGCGAAATTATGGACCCAGAAGAGATAGAACATATTAAAATGATATCTGAAAGAGAAGGCGTGCCATTTGACGAAGAAGCCTATTATCAAGCAGCTGAAAAGGCATTGAGTGCCATACCAACGGTATCAAATATTGCAAGAGGAATAGAAGAAAAGACAGGTGCGCCATTGGAGCCAAAAACTAAACTGCAAAAAGGGCTTAGGCTAGGCACGGAATTATTATCAGGTGGATTCAAAGGGAAAAAAGTTCCTACATTGAAGCCAAAGTCACTTGGTTCTGAAGAACAAGCGTTAAGAGAAACAGCCGAACAATTTAATCTAAGAAAATTTGCTGGAATGGAGGCCGAGAAGGAACCATTTATTACTCCCATCGTTTCACCAGCTAAGGAAGCAAAATTAAGAACCGAATTAACTGATACCACGAAAAAGGCAATTAATGACATAATCGATCAGAAAATTCCGATAAGAAAAATGAGAGAATCTGGAGTCGATTTAACGGAAGCATATCAAACAGCATATCAAAAATCTCGATCAACTGCTTCGGAAATGGGAAATGAACAAATAAATTTTTCTAATGTTATACAATGGATAAATTCGGAAGTAAAACGTGTAAAATCGACAGCTCCAAGTCTTAGTGGTAATCAAAAGGCATATTTGAATGTATTAAGAAAAGAAAAATCAGCTTTTCTCAAACCAAAAAAACCAGAACCAAAAATAGATGAATCTAAACAATTAATTTCTATAACTGGCGAACCATTGATTAAGCCGAAACCAGTCAAAAGAGAAATTAAACAAATGAATGCCGATCAGGCGTTGAATCAATATAGAAATTTTAACGAAAATGTTGAAAGTATCTGGAGAAAACCTGAATTCAGTGGCCATGAAAACGCTGTAAAAAATGCTTATGCTGGATTGAAAGAACAACTTATAAATTCAATTTCAAATGCAGATAGTGAGTTGGGGAATGAACTTCAATTCGCAAATAAGATATTTCACGAAAAATCCAAACTTGATGAAGTAGAAAATATATTATCTAAATCTTTCAAGGATGGATACGATACCAATAAATTAGCAAAAACTCTCTCGGGCAAAAGAGATAGAAAATTTTTAGAAAGAAATATAGGAAAGGATAGCATAAAAGATTTAGAAAAAATCGCTAAGTATGGCCAAAAAGCCCAGGAAAAAATATTCAACAATATTCAGAATCCTAAAACATTGAAAGATTATGTTAATAAAATGACTCCCACTCAACTGGCTCTTTTGGTTGGTTTTAAATCACACATTGGTATTCCAATTTCTTTATCTAAGGCGGGAATAAATCGAATTCAAGGATATTTGTTCACAAGAAATTCAACAAAAAAATCTTATATAAATTTTCTAAAAGAAGCATCAAATTTGGGAAAAAATCCATCACCTCTTTTCATAGCTTCTAAAAAATTAAATGAATCTATAACGGAAGAGTTTGGGTCTGAGGAGGAATTAAGAAATATGTCTTCTCAGGAGGAATAAGGTTTAGTGAAAAATTTATGTTTTATTAATTTATATGCAAACCAAATGGGCAAATAAATTATTGGTATAATTAAGCTTAAAATAATCAAAAATAAAATCATCTCATTCCACCTTCTTTATTTGTCTTTCATCTTTTAACATACAGCATTCTTTAGCATAAAATGCTCCTTCAATGCGATTGAGACTAGTTCTAAGCTCTTTCATATCTGTGCGCATTTCTTTCATATCTGTGCGCATTTCTTTCATATCACTTCTAACATCATCGAATTTATTGTCAAATCGATTAGTAACATCATCGAATTTATTGTCTATTTTATCGAATTTTTTGTTTAAACTTGAATTGAATCTCCAGAACATCAAACCCATGACTAACAGAGTCATAATGTCTAATTTAGAAATATATTCGATTATATCCATTATTTCTTTCCTTCTTCAATTTTACACAATCTATTATGAAAATCTCTTATTTCTTCTTGAATAGCTTTCAAAAAATTCATGTTTTCTCTTCTATTTTCATCAATTTTCTTATCAAGATGTAAAAAATCACTTCGTCCTTGTCTGACTGCCCATAGAAACATTGCTATATTACCACCTAATATCGTCAGAACTTGAGTCCATTCCATCTCATCCTCTCTTTTCCTTCAACAATTCATAAAATTTTTCATTCATTCTATCAAATTTTTGATTAAATTCTTTTTGATTTTCTAGTATTAATTCATAAGATTTGTCTATTCTTATGTTAGTTGCGTCGATTCTGAAATGAGCATTTTTGATATCTTTTTTTATCTCTAACATATCTGCATGTAGCGACCTATGAGACCATAGTACCATAGCTCCGATTGTTCCAACAATTGCTATGCAACTAGCGATTTCTCGTATGTATGTAATGAAGAATTTTATCATTCCACCTTCTTAATTTGTCTATCATCATTAATCATGCAACATTCTTTCATACGCAAAATTGTTTTGACTTCTACCATATCTGTTTCTAACTTAGAAATTTTGTCTTCTATCTTATCAATGCGTTTACTCAAATTATTCCATACAAATCCAATCAGACCGGTAATAAACGCTGTTTGAATTCCTATGACACACATCATTAGTTGGGCAAATCTCCATGTATTTTCGTCCATCTGACCTCTCTACTTTTGTCCAATTGTACCCATGTCGTGCAATCTCCGCAATTCATAATCTTTTTTTGAAATTCTTGTATCAATAAATCTTTGTAAAATTTAAATTTTAATTTGATATCAAAGGAGAAAAATTATGATTCAGCCAGGAGCCAACCTTTACACACAAGGTTTTGGTAGTCGTCCAGAGAATGTAGAAGTCCCTCACCTAGATGTAAGACCCCCTAATGCGAATGATGTTGGTTATCCGATAGGTAAGCATTGGATTGATAATGTAGGTTTAATCGAATACACATTGGTCGGTCAAACAAGCATTGGAGGCAATCTACAATCTATATGGGATAATGGCGGCAATGCAGCGGCAACGACAACAACAGCGGGAATTGTCAGTTTATCAACCTTAGCTCAATTGGAAGCTGGTACTGCTCCAGCCGGTGCGGTTGTTCCTCTGGCCAATGATGTCTTCACCTTCGTTAATAGCGTGGCAATAGCTGGTGCTACAGCTGCAACGACTGCCGCTCAGGGTATCGTATATCTAGCTACCAATGCTGATGCTGTAACTCCTTATGCTACTCCATTTGGTGCCAATACGGCACTTGTTCCGGGTAATATTACGCCAATGTTTGCTTCTCCTCCAGCGATTGGTGGCACATCAGCAGCTGCCGGATCATTTACCACATTAGCCACAAGCGGATTATATACAGGATCGGCAAGCGCCACAATCAATACTGCAGGCACAGCATTAAATTTGGGGACGGACGCCTCAGGGGATGCCATTAACATCGGTACAGTCGGTAGTGGTCGCGTAATCACAGTAGGTGATGTCACAGGCGCTACCGGTATTGTTTTAATTGTTGGAACTGGCAACTTCTCATTAAATGGCGTTGGCGCTTCAACTTATATAATTGGTGCGGCAACTACTGGTGGTACCATCAAAATTGGCGGTACAGCAATGACAGGTACGTTAACTCTAGGTTCATCTTCAGGTACAAATACACAAGTGATAGCTGGGGGTGCAGGTGCTACTACGTTGCAGATTGCTAATGCTCAAGTCGGTGGTAGCGTGTCGGTCGGAACGGGGATGGTTGCTGGTACAATAAGCGTCGGCGGAACTGCACAAACTGGAAATATGACGTTAGGTTCTTCTAGTGCAACTAATACGCAAATCATAGCTGGGGGTGCAGGTGCTACTACGTTGCAGATTGCCAATGTACAAAACGCAGGTAGTGCTTCAGTCGGCGCAGGTATGACTATTGGAACAATATCGATCGGAGGAACATTACAAACTGGAGCAATCACACTTGGCGCATCAACAGCTGGGCAAACGGTCAATATCTCAAGTGCTTCAACCATAGGAACTGGAAATACCGTCAATCTATTATCAGGCGCAACACCTGGAGCCAGTCAAACATTAAATATTATGACTGGTGTTGGAACTGCAGGAACATATGCAGTAAATATTTTAACTGGCGCATCAACTGGTACTACTCAAACAGTGTCAATTGCTACAGGCGCTGCAGCTACAGTTGTAGGCATCGGTAATGCAACGGGTGCGTCCAGTTTGACATTAAAAGGTGGTACAGGCGGGATTGTAATTACTCCGGTAGCTGGTAATATCTCGATGGCGCCGGCTACAAGTTCAGGGGCTGGTACTACGCTTACATTAAATGATCGATTCATTTCTTGGACCATTACAGGTTTAACGACTGCATCGGCCGGAGTACAAAGTTTCGTTTTAACGAACTCGAATATTTTAACAACTTCTGCACTATTTGTGACTGTTACTAACCTTGATGCCTCAGGCAACCATGCGAAAATGGGACTTCAAGGTGTGAGAATCGCAGCTAGTTCAGTAAGTATCGACACTGTTAACAACGGTGCTGGCGCTCTGGGAGCCGGAGATAACGTTCTACTGTCAGTATGGGTAATGAGCTAACAATAGGTAAATTATGCTTAAGAATCTTTCTTCTCTTGATTGTCAAATCAATAATAAATTTTATCGCTTTATGTGCGACATGGATTCGCCTTTGCCAGATGTTAAAGAGGCATTATTTCAGTTTCAGAAATATGTTGGACAAATCGAAGACGCGGTTAAAGCGCAACAAGCGCAACAAGAGGCTGAGAAATCCCCTGATATTAGTCAGGATCAATCAATAGAGGTAGCATGAGCTATACAACAAGAATTGCATGGGAGGCACTTAGAAGCGTAAATTCCACCGGATTTAGTGGAACTTATGTTGCGGTGGGTGGTCCACTTCTTTTTCCGTCTTATAAATGTAAACTTGTGAATAACTCGTCCTCTTTAGTCACTGTTTCTATAGATGGGAAGACTGATATTGACGTCGCTCCCGCCAATTCTTACTGGTTGTATGATGAAGCAGCATTTGGGATTCCATCTATTCAATTTCTGTCCCAGGGAACTCAGTTTTATGTTAAAGGAGCCGCTGGAACTGGCTTGGTGTATCTTGTTAGCCAATATTTAATTCAACCGTAGAGGTGAAACTTGAGTCAAGCCGGTCAACTTAATTCAGCTGCAGGTCCATTGCCTCCATCGGTTGCAACATCGTATGTTGAAAATTCTGGAACAGCTGTTCCTGCGGCCAATATTTTAGACATACTAGCGGCGCTCGCGGCAGCCGGTTCGACACCTATTACAACGACCGGTGCGACAAATGTTGTAACTATAAATGTGCAGACAACGCAGGCAATAGCATCCACCGATTCAACAAAGGTAGGACTTGCCGCTTTTAACAGCGCTCAATTTACAGTTGATGTGAATGGTTTTGTCTCTATTACGAATTTCTCTCCTTTTAACTATGTACAGATTAATACTGCTTCTTCTCCATATACTGCATCAGCCACAGATCTTTTTATTTCTTGCGATTCGACTGCTGGCCCAATAACGATCAAATTGCCAAATGCACCAACTACATTTAGAGAATTTATCATCAAAGACAGAACTGGTCAGTCGTCAGTAAATAATATTTTTATAACAACTGTAGGCGGAGCCGTGACTATAGATGGCCAAACCACCTATACACTTGCCGATAATCGCAGTTCAGTTCAGTTGCTCTTTAATGGCACAAGCTACGAGGTTTATTAATGGGATATAGAAATTATTCTGTAGGTAATGGATTTACGGTCGATAAATTAGGAAATGGGGATTTTACGACCATTTCGGCAGCCATAACAGCATCCGTGGCTGGTGATACGATCTATATTAGGCCAGGAACTTATATTGAAAATATAACTTTAATACCGGGTATTGCGTTAACAGCATCAGCACCGGCAACTGCTACGGGGACTGTTCAAACTCAGCCCACTATCCAAGGAACTGTTACATTTTCTGCATTGGGGATTGCCACTATATCAAATTTATATCTAAGTAATCCAACGAGTGCTGCAAATGTAATAATTGTTGGAGGAGCGGCAAGTACTACACTTGTGGTTGAAAATTGTGTTATAAATGCTGCAAATAACAATAGTAGTATGATTGTTTTTAGTAGTAGTTCAGCTTCCTCAAATCTAAATATTATTAATTGCGAAGGTGTAGTGTCAGCAACAGGGTCAACGTTATTTACTCACACATCAGCCGGGCAGTTATTTTTCTTTGGATGTAATTTTACAAATACTGGTTTATCTACTACAGCCAGTACAGTTGCTTCAGGTTCACTTTCAGTCCAGCAAACCATTATATCTAATGCCATAACTAGTTCCAGCACCGCGTCCGTTGCCATCGGCAATGGCTCATTTATTAATAATGCAGCCAACAACACGACATGCATCACTTGTGGCGGCTCTGGCGCGCATACATTAGCCCTGTCTTCCTACGTCTCAGGTACGGCATCGGCGATCTCAATATCAAATACTACAACTGTTTCGCTGATATCTGTAAATAGTAGCAATACCAATGCAGTGACAGGCGGTGGAACCATCATCAATGGCGGCGTATCCCTTATCGGAACAAGCCAAGTCATCAACACTACTACGCAGACGGCTAAAGCATTGAGTGTCGGTGGAATAACATTTGATGGTGGTACCGATGTATTACAAAACTATGTAGTTGGTACATTTACTCCAACTATTATTGGAGGCAGTGTTGCAGGAACAACGACTTACCAGTTTCAAAATGGATATTATATAAGAGTGGGCGCGATGGTACAAGTTCAAGCATTGATTACGATAATTTCTGCTACGGGAACGGGAAATGCAATATTTGGAGGACTTCCATTTACAATAAAAAATCAAAGTTTTGGAACTCCTGTTGGTACTATTTTACCGCCAGGCGGTGCTACATGGGTTTTTCCAGCGGGAAATACAGAATTGATCTTGGAAGGATTTATTAATACAACAACTGCCGCTGTTGCTGGATCTGGAACAGGAGTTGCCAATGGAACATTACAAATGGCTAATGCCGGTGGATCTTTCGTATATAATATCGTTTATCAAATTTAATCGTTCATGAAATTTAGAGGTAAAAATGAATTTTTTTCAAGCACAAACTTTCTTCAAAAGGATGTATCCGAACAAAGAAATACAGTTCGAATTCGATGAAAAATGCCTTGGTCGAGTTGAATTGGAATATACTGATGGTGAGTTAAATCCAATACATCATGTGGAAAATAATAAACTTAAGGTAACTGTCTTTGATATGGATGCGATTTATGTCGACATTGCTCCACATCGCCAGAATTTTACCACAGAAGCCTTAGAGGCTCATGCTCAAATCAAACTCTCTTAGAGGTATTGTAACTAATGCAGCCATCCAATCAAGGAAATGCACCACTTGCCAATGAAGGATATTCGGTTGCAACGGGGACATCTTCTTCAGATCCATTCATCACAGTTTTTGCGACAAGAGATCCAACGGCATATGATTTTAACTATCCAGTCAAAAAGCGCTGGATCAATACGATTTTAGTGAAAGAATGGTATCTACAAAGTTTCTCCAATATCACAGGCCAAACTCTGGCCAAATGGGTACTTCTTACTGTAGCTGGCACCATTGAAAGCTTCGAGGTAGATGTCGCAGTAGCGCCAGGCGTTAACCCAGTCACGCCTAATGCTGGTGTAATCAATTTTGGAGAATCATTTGCGACACATATACCAATTGCTACGGGAACAAATCCAGCAGGCTACCAGACGGTAACGCGTGCATTATTTGAAATGGGAATGGAATTGCAATTGGCTGGCAGCAATCCAGCAGTTGCCACACCAAATAACTTTGGTATTGCTCAATTTGATTCGAATCAATTCACTGTGACAGCTGGTTTTGTACAGATTTCAAATTTTACACCACTACATTACACACAAATCACTCATAATGGCAGTAATCCATCGCCATATACCGTGACTGCAACCGATGAATACATCTCATGCGATACAACGGCGGCAGTTCCGGGGACAATCACTATACTATTGCCTAATGCACCTACAACACTCAGAGAATTCACCATCAAAGATAGAACAGGTGGGGCTTCGGCAAATAATATCTCTGTGACGACAGTCGGGGGCGCAGTGACCATCGATGGTCAAACGACATACACGATAGCCGGAAATTTTGCAGCTATCAACTTACTTTTCAACGGCACCTCATATGAGGTGTATTAAAGGAATTAATTATGCCACTACTCAAGGGTAAAAAGAATATAGGGAAAAATATTCAAGAAGAGGAAAAAACTCATCCTCATAAGCAAGCTGTAGCAATTGCACTAAATGTCGCCCGAAAGTCAGGCGCGCACATACCAAAAAAGAAGAAGAAAAAATAACCAATTGAGGATCGTATGAAACATAAATCACATCATAAAGAAGAAAAAATGCATGAATCAAAGAAGAAAGAAGAAATGCCAAAAATGATGAAAGAGCACCATAAGCATGATAAGAAAGAAAAACATGGTAAAAAGTAATATGAAATCAATTATATTAATTAGTCTATTCATTTTAGTATCTTGTTCCATGATTAATCGTGAGAACCTTGAAAAAGGCATCGACGTGGAATTCCACGTCGACACCAATAAATCAGATATTAAGCAGCTTTAGCCTGTTTATCTTTCCATATTTGGAAGTCCCTGACCAATTCAGGGGCTTCTTTGGATAGAAAAATCTCCTCTTCCGTTTTAGATTTAAATGTCTTTTTCAGTTTATCTATATAGGTGACCAAATCATCCTTATTTTCTTTACCAGCCAATTCGATAATCTGTTTTTTTCTATCTACCAATGCATTCTTCAGTAGTTCGTTATTCACTATGGTCTCTTTTGGTATATAGTCTATGGAATCCTTTTCGACATCATCACCAGTTTCCAAGCAGAACAACTTGAGTAGCGCATATTTGACTGCGTAACTTATCGCCTTGCCTATGCCCTTATCTTGTGGATCGATTCCGTATCCGTAGTGATTGATTGTAATTTTATCAGCTGGATCATCCGCATTGATAAAACTGATTTCCATCTTAATGATAGTGCGATTCCCATCTTGTACAAGCTCAGCAACTGTTGGGACCATCACGATGCCATGATTAGCCATAGGCTCGTGTAATGCAGCAGTGACGCTATCATGAGTGACAAAACTATACATATTATTAACTTTGCGATCACTTTTCTGTACATATTTGACCTCTTTCATGACTGCAACGATTCTTTGATAGATATTTAATTTTTCCATAATTTTTCCTTGACATTGTGTGTGTTATTTGATAAATACAAAGACGTCCTGATAAATTTTTTCATTAGAACATCTCTTTTTTATTTTTTGCATTGGTGGGAGCTCTCGGGCTCCCATTTTCATATATAGTCATATGGATTGACATCCGTCGCACCCAAATTAAAATAGCGATATATCTCTAGGCACTTGATAAATAAGGTCATGTCTGCGTCATAGACATATACTTTTGGTTCCTTGCCATCTTTCGATAGCTGAACGAACTCAATGCGTTTGATATCGTAGCCAGCTTTTTTCGCTAGATATGAGTAGGCCGAACCTTGTAGCATCCATGTTTTACTTTCGTTAACTGGCGTCTTTATATCCACCAAGACTAGTCCGCCTTCGTCTCTATAGATGGCGTCGCATTCGCCGGTTAGCCTCAATTCGTCGCAATAGAAGCGATCTGGCCTAGGGATAAACTCCTTAGACAGCCATTTCATAAAACTCTCAATATACTTTCCAATCTTTTGATCACAGGGAAAAAAACCTAGGTCTTGCATGATGGCATCGCAAAATTCATGCACCTTCGTGCCTCGTTCGGCGGCATTTTTTAAAATGTCTGGTGGTATATTCTTTAGTCCTGATAGCGGGAAAAGAACATCGGTAACTCTCGTATATTTAATTTTATTTTTTTCTATTTTCAAAAAAAATCCCTCCATGTTAGCATATCGTCGCATATTTCGTCTTCACTTGGCAGATCTATATTTCCGTCGTTATATAGGTCTGTCATTTCATCTTTTAGATACTCTAGATCTAAATCTCTTGATGATTCTATTCCTTGCATAGATAGTATTTCTTGATGGCTCCATTGATCCCAATAAGCGTTTATCACTCTAGCCTCCAATTTCTTTGATATGGTTGCTCATACAATGGATTTCCCAACTATATCTTTCTAATTCAAGACGCAAATCAACACAAAACTTTTTTTCATTAGCTGCTGCCATTTCTAATGTTTGACACAATTTGTCTGCACTGGCTACCAATTCGTCTATTGCTGACATACTCACTCCTTGACTTAATTTACATGTTTAGGTACCGTTTATGTATAATACAATGCATTATTGCACAATTAAGTGCAAGATAAACATGAGATGAAGCATAGAAAAAAGGTACTTAACATGATTTTATATGATTTTTTTAGAAGCACTGGAATGTCTCAAGCAGAATTTAGACGCAGGTGCGGTATCACGCGAAGTGTGTTATCTAGAATATTGCAGACACAAAGAGATGTGCCGCTTGATATTGCAATCAAAATTGAGAAAGGTACAGAAGGAGCCATAAACTCACTAGACTTAGCATTAGAAAATCACCCTGCGGATCGAATATATATGGAGTCACAGAAGGCTCCAAAGAAGAAAGATAGAAACTATCATGATGAGGAATAAATAGACGATGAATCTAAAATCTGAGAATTCTCGAAACCCTTGCAAGATCTCTAAGAACACTTTTTTCATCAAATCGCCCCCATTGTCAGGAGATAAAAGCACACATGGCCTATGTTTTAAAATTAAGCGTTTGTCCAATGGTAGTCAAATGAAAAAACGGATTTCTTCAGAAATTACGGAGGCAAAAAGTTAATTTTTAAAAAAAGTCTTGAGTAATTTTTATGTAATCTTTATAGATTCTTTATATTAACTGGAAGGGCTGGTGGATGCCGGTAAAACATCCACCAAAATGAAAAAATAACACACACTCTTCATACTATCACGCTGCATATTTTTTTTTCAATAGCCTTCCTCAATCTTAATCGCAAAGGATGCGCTATGTCAAAAAAAGAAATGTATCAATATCCGCCATATTTATATCTAGAGCAAGTTTTAGATCATTGTCCAAAAGCTGGAAAGACTTACATGCAGCTTTGGCAAAACAAAGATGAAAATCATAAATTATGCATAGATAAGGATGATATTCGTCTTGAATATCTGACTCAAGTTGCGACTTTTCGCCATAATCTTTTGCTCCTGGTAAAAGAGGGTTTGGCCTCTATCAATGAAACACCAACATTTATCTACATTGAATTAACTGACTGGCAATTCGACGTCGAAGGATGCCCATTATGTTGATTAAGTTACAAATTTGTGATCTTTGTTATTTGAAATTGCATAGATATGGGATAGCTGTTGAAGTTTATGAGGATTTCTTAGAGTCCTATATTACCAATCATGAATCGATCTTAGTCAATCTACAGACAACTCGACAAATGCCAATAATTGTTTGGCTTGAAACTAAAGGATATGTCGCTACGACTGACTATGACGATAATCGGATTGCCGTTAAACCATTAGGCATCAAATTTGATGGGGATGATTGTCATGTTTGTCTAGATAGGAAGTCACATGGTTAAGACTTTGACATCTATGATGATGTGTGATAGGCTCAAAAAACGAAAAACCCGAGTTAGAAGCTCGGGTTATTTCTTCATCATTGTAGTTGGAGGACTACGAACGATAGACAAGATAAAAGGTGTTGTCAACGTCTATCATTCTATCAGAGATCTCCAATTACTGCAACAAGAAATTAGGAGATTTTTTATGATTCACTTCACATGTTTACTTCGATTGACTTTTATAGGAATTTTTTCTAGCTTTATAAAGAGAAAAACCCGAATTGGTTGTTCGGGCTCTTCAAAGATAACTAACACAGAATATAACATCTTCCATGTTAGTTATCTCCCCAATTATTTGCAAGGAGATAATCATGGCAACTGAACGATTCATTAAATTTATTCCCTCTTTTGAATCAGATTTCCTTCAAGAAAATCATCCTAATGCTTTTCTTCTTTTGTGTTTAATTGCAAAAAGAGCCAGACGAACCTCAGGCAATCCAGATGGATTAGAAATTGGAGAGGCATACCTTGGAGATCACAAAAAAGCAGGTATAATTTCTCGCCAACAATATCGAACTGCATTGGATATTCTAATAGGTCGCGGTCACATCAAAAAAATCGAGACTTGTCGCACACGCAAAAAATCAACCACCGAAATAACCACCGGAACAACCACCATAGGAACTAAGATAAAGCTTTTAAGATCAGATATTTGGGATATAAATACAGAAGATAACGACCATCAAATCAACCACCTCATCAACCACCGACCAACCACCGACCAACCACGAACAAGAATGAATAAGAATGAAAAGAATGAAAACAAGAAAGAAAAAATAGAAAAAGAAAAAGCTCCGGAAGTTCCAAAAATCAAATTTCGGGATTTCGTTTCTTTGAGTCAAAAAGAATTCGATTCCCTACTCGCCTTGCATGGCAAAGACTTTCTCGATCTCATGCTCGATGAACTCAATAGCTACAAAGGCCGAACAGGCAAAGAATATAAGTCCGACTACTACGCCATGGCTGCTGGTAGTTGGTTGGTAAAAAAAATCAAAGAAGGCAATTCGAATGAAAGCAATAAACGAAATCCATCAGAAAGAGTTATTACGAATGGTTTTCAACCCCAAACCGAGCAATCAAAGTTTCAGGGAAGAATACTCTCGATCAAAGGAAGTGCGTAACATGGCAGCCGATGAGAAGAGCTTTTTTGGAAGTGTTGCGCCTTCTGCCTATGCCAATGTTAGCTTAGAAAATTGCGATAAACAGCCTCTGGAATATATTGAGTGGGCAAGAAACTGGGCGATTGAACCAACGTCAGTTTTTCTATGCGGGGGCTATGGGACTGGCAAAACTCATTTCGCATTCGCCATGATTCGAGAAGTATTTAGAGCGTGTCCGAGGAAGATTTGGCCTAGATACTTCACCAGCCCAACACTTGACTCTAGACTACTCAAGGCGGTCAAATCGGAAGATGGCGATGAATTTGCATTGCGCGATGCGGCCGAACAAGATTTGCTGTTTATCGACGATTTAGGAAGAGAAACGAAGAGTGAGCGACTCAAGCGTCAGTACTTTGAAATTTTGAATTATCGCCATGTGCATCACTTGCCAACGATTCTGACTAGTAATTTCAATCTTGACCAATTGGGTGAAGTGATTGATGGCGCCATTGCTTCCAGGATTCAGGAATGGCAAACGATCGAATTTACAGGTCGGGATTTGAGAAAGCAAAATTGGATGCCTTAAATTCGAACAGAAACATTGCGCCAGTCGTTCAAAACGGGGTTAGGAATATGAAGGTAGCCAACGGTGAAAAAATATCAACAGAAGTCAAATAAAAGGTGTTTTATGAAGTTTATACAAATTGTGTATGTTTATGATTGTGGAATGCAATTTACACTTTTTCCACTGAATGAATTACTTTTCATTGAATATGACCTAGAGCAAGAAGCAATTAGGCTTAAATTTTCAAATATGGAGTTTGATGCATTTTCTACGCTGGATTGGGGGGAATTTATAGATTTTTTGGGAGGTCCGCAAGTATCTTTTAGAATTAAAATATATGAGGAAGAAGAACTTAATCAATCAAAAGAGGTTTATGAAGATTATTGAAATTAGGGACGATTTAGCCAATGTTCGCAATATCATCGACGTTTGTATTTCCGCGCTTTTGTACGATGAGACAGGAGAGCCATCAAAAGTAGCCAACGTGTTGTATTTCACCGTGTTGAAGCAACTCGAAATTATGGACGAAAACTTACAAGAAATGAAGGAGTTTTGAAATGGCAAAAAGAAAAAAATATTGCAATTGGACCATTCCGCAGATGGTCGAGGCATTGTCAAAAAAAGAAGAATATACAGCAAGAGAAGTGGAAGAACTTGGATTATTTAGTAAAACATCGCTTAATTCCGCAAATAGAGCTGGATTGCTTCGGGGAAAATATTATAAAGATGCAGTCAGATTTTCGTCAACTGATTTGATTGAATACATTTCATATTATATTAGAAGGCATGAAGGACAAGTGAAAGCTACTTTGAAAAAAGAACAAAATGTAAGAAGAAGAATGGAATGCCTTGATTCAATTCAGGGTATTAAAATTAAGCCTAAACATGTTGAAAAAGATATTGAAATTAAACCTAAACAAGAGAAATTTGAACAAACAAATTTCGTATCACAAAACAAATTAATAGGCGAACATAATGGCAGAGAAGTTCGCGTCGTTGATGCTGCGTCAACCATTAAACTTTCTAAATACGAATGTCTTGTTAAAATGCCGACAGAGCTACTTAAATTTATGAGTAATTATATGAATATGTCAAAAATGATAGCAGAAAATTTATAGGTGAAAAATGATTAAAATTGTGAAATATAAAGTATCTGAAAAAAAGAAAGAAGATGGTTGTTTAGTTGCTTATTTTGATCTCAAAAAAGATACAGATAAGCACATCACTAGAGGATTTAAATATTTTGTTAGTAATAAAAATCGATGGGTTTCTTATCCTTCTACACCTTATCAAAAAGATGGAAAAACGGAATATTATTCATTTATGTTTTTTGAAGATAGAGAAGACAATCAATTATTTCAAATGCAATTATTGTCTGCTATAGATAAATATTTAGAAACTCAATTACCTGTAAAAGAAGAATTGCCATTTTGAAAGTTATACTAAAAGTAAACATGAAAATCCGCACGGTTAGCGAGTCTAACTGTGTGGAAGGTTGGAGAAAAAGACATAAAAGGCACAAGGACCAAAAAGAGCTGGTATGGTCCTATTTAATCAACGAAATCAAACAAATACCACTGCCATGCCATGTATTGCTTGAGCGTGAAGGTAGAATGCTTGATGATGACAACTTACCGCCATCTATGAAATATATCCGCGATCAGATAGCAGACATGCTAGTTCCAGGGCTGGCGCCAGGAAGGGCCGATAATGATCCGCGTATAACATGGCACTATCGTCAGCGTCAGGTGAAAGCTAAAGATTGCGGAGTAACCGTAATTTTTTTTATTGATTGACAATAAAAATCATGTATTATTTAATAGTTCCTTAAATTTCAAATTTTAAGGAATAATTATGAATCCAATAAAAGAATTTGCATGTGAATTAACTGACAAGTATAGATCACCGATACCATCTAATAAAGAAATGTTGATTAAGAATCTAAGGGAAATCAAAGGCCAAACACTGTGCGGCCAGTTAAAATTAATCGATGATGAAGAGTTAGAATTTAAAAATAGTCCTATAAATAAAAAAGTGTCTGATATTAGGTCAAATCATCAATTGGCTACAGTCGCATGTAGCGGAGCGGCGCTTATTGCTCAAGGTGGCGGATTGATTGGCATTGCCGGGCATGCTATTGCTGGTGCTGTGCGAATAGCGCGTATACCAGGAACAGGACCAACGGCGTTAGCGTTACGATCTGATGTAATGGATTTAATGGCTAAAGGCATTATACATTCGGCACTATTCTCGCAGGGATTGGGACTGGTTGGTCATCGACTTTCTTTATATTTTAATCGTATGGCTAATGCATGCGAAGTTGGTACTGAGTGGGGATTCGTCCGTATTCATCGACTAAAGGACAAGATCAAAGCCATAGAAAATATCATGGCTCAAACCTATTGCCATTCGGCACAATTGAAGGCAGCTAAAAAAGGCTTCGAAAATATTATCTCTAGATGTTTGCGCATATTTAATAACAGTACGAATCGCGTGAGCATACATAGAGGGATGAGATTTTATCATCCGGATGGCAGTTCCAATTCTTTTCAGTCATTTCAAACATTTGTGCAAAAAATTGTAAAGAAAACTGTTGTAGATCCTTATAAGCCTGGAATTAACTATATACAAAAGGATGAGATTGAACACGTTGAGGATAAACCGATAGTTATCTATGACAAAGATTCTGCTCCGGCAGATGACGAAGAAATCTATGAATATCTGAGAGATCTAGGCCATAAATTCCGAGAAAAGGAGTATGACTAATTATGTCACTAGATATACCAACAGCAGATATAAAAAAACTAGTGATTGGTGTCGGCCTGATAGCAGTTACGGCCACAGTCGCTCTTGCGCCTATTATAATAGTAATAAAGCTAATTGCAGAGACAACATTCGAACAGGTGTTTGCGATGGCTTTTGGTATGTTTGCTGTCACTGCTGTAATGGGGATAATGCAATTCTGCGCTACTTGGGCAACGGCATCTCTATGCTATAGATGTCATAATATCATGATGAGACAGAAAACCAATGAGTATAATATATTCGCCGGTCTGATGGGATTTAATTTTAGTTGGTTTGAGACGTCAGCGCCTCGTTAATCAAAATTTGTCTTTGGCCAAAAAACAATCATATGTATGATAGGGAATATCAAAGACCGTTTACTGAAAGTCTTATACGACCAAAAGATGCCTGTAAACATCTTTTGGTCTTTTTTATTTGTCTACACAGATATGTTTTTCTATTATTTCTAGCCTAGATTTCAATTCTTGGCACTCTTTGGCTACCTCATTTAGTCGAGCATAAGTTCCCTTACGGACTTTGTCGCTGGATTTCTTGATATCTTCAATGGTTTTGCGCAATGTATCGAGTTCTGTCTCTTCAGCAGACCTAAACAAATCAAATTGTAATTCTATCATTTTTTTCTCTGGATTAGGAAATAATTTTATCATATCTGTTGATAAATTATCAATGAAAATGCTACAACATTAGGAGCCAATATGCACAAAAAAATTATGAAAAAGACTGCTAAAGACTTAGAAAAAGATGCGAAGCATTACGCGAAAGAGGCGAAAGAAGCGCCTACAAAGATTAAAAAAAAACATGAAAAGATCGAGCAACGCGAAGCAGAATCCGCAGCAAAAGATTTAAAAAAGCGAGTAAAAAAAGCACATGAGTTCGGTTAACAATGAAGTAGCTAAAATAACGTTTGAATCTTGTATCCAACTGTTGGAGTCTCTTGAGAATACACTCAAAGACATAACGTATAAATCTTGTATCCAACTATTGGAATCTTTTGAGAATTCACTCAAAGACATAAAGGATTCTCTCCTTAATGGACAAAATCGTGCAGTTATTGCCTATCAAATCGGCACATTACATTCATCCATTGTTCATTCTATTACATTATTTAGGGATACGATGGAAGGTAAGGTATTATTTAGGGATACGATGGAAGGTAAGGTAATAATAAAAAAACATGAAGAAAATTGATATAGATTTATGTGATGTTGAACTGACACCTGCAAAATTAAAGAAATTATTTTATCGATGTCTTCTTGACTATGTGCGACATGCGATGAAATATGAAATTACCAATCCAAGACTTATCGATTTAAGATATTTTTGCGATAGTTGGGTAGATGCCGAGGTGAGATTTACGGATGAAGAAAATGAGACGATAAAAGACGTGGTAACATAACATTAATTATCAGACTATTTATATGAATTAATTTAGGAAAGAAAATGAACATAGAGGAAGATATAAAAGACGATGTAAATATTATATTTGAATCATTAGTTAATAAATATAATTGTAATACATTTGAAGAAAAAAATAAAGTTTTCAATATTATTTTTACGTTAGCTATTTGTTATATGGTTTATTACGTTAAACCAAGCGAATTTAAATGTTATGCAGATCAGTTTCGTGCAGGTCTTTTAGATTTTATCGAAAAAATTTCGAAAATGTCTGAGCAAGAAGGGATAAATTATGAATAAAAAACAAATACGCCTAGATTTAATTGAAAAATCCGTTGAGTTTTATGAATCCCTCGCTAACGACAATATAGAAACAGAAGACGTTCTCCATACATTTATGCTTTTAATTTTTATCTTTATATCTAAATGTGTAAAAAAAGAAGATGAGCAAAATTTTATTAAAGAATTTTCTTCACATTTGATTAAAATGTTGGAAGAAGCAAATCAAATAAATGAATTATGATTCCTTAGGTTTAGTAGATATTAACATTAATTATCAGACTATTTATATGAATTAATTTAGGAAAAAGATGGATGAAAATCTCACAAATTGGAGAATTAATGAACACTATGCATCCAAAATACGCAGTTTTGTATTAAAAAAATACAATGATGAAACACATGAAGAAAAACAGAGGTTACAAGCGATTCTTTTTACATTACTTATCTATTTTTTTACAGTTTCGATGACGGAGAAAGAATATAAGGAATACGCTGGAAAAATTCATGAAGGTGTCATTGAATTTATTAATGAAAATTTAAAAGATTGAGAAATCAAATGATAGATAATGATATTGATGTAAGAAATGATGCAAATAAAATATTTGAGGTACTAGTTAAGAAATATGATTTCAATACAATAGAAGGAAGAAATAAAGTTTCTAATATTATTTTTATATTAGTTACTAGTAATATGGCTTATCAGATTAAACAGAGTCAATTTAAATGTTATGCAGATCAGTTTCGTGCAGGTCTTTTAGATTTTATTGAAGAATTTTCGAAATCAACTGATCAAGCAGGGATAAAATATGAATAGCTGCCTAGTCACTCAAGGACAAATTACTTCCGTTGTTGATGACCTAAATAGTCGTGGCTATACCGTTGTATCTAGCGAAATCATTGACGAAAAAACACAACGTATCTATTATAGAGCACGTTCTCAGATAGAAATATTGATGACACCGCCCACAATGGGAAAAAAAATTCAAAAGTACAGATATTATGCATAGTTTTCGGTTAAGTTACAAACAATTCGATTCTTGGCAAAGATTTCAACGGCTTGATCAATCAAAGAGATTTGAACTATCAATCATCCATAAATGTCTAGAGTTTCGAAAGACATATGGCAAAATAAGTGTGCCATATATCATGAAGAAATTTAAGTTAACTTACTCAAAAGCTTCGAAACTTTTTTCGCGTATTTCCTGAGTGTGGATTTTCTCTTCCGAAATGATTAATTTTTCTATCCACTCTCTTAACGTCATTAATTCTTCGCAAGCTCTCATCTTTGCGCGCTGGTGAAGGTGTGGTTGAATTCGAATTACTCCCAGTTTTTCCTTATACATTTATTCTTCCTTACAGGTTAAAATTATGTGTATCATCATTAAGAGAGAGCAAAAATCATATTGTGTCATAGGCAATAGCTTGGCATGAGCTGGTAAATTTTCTATGGATTTAATCATCTCATCAATTTGTGCGAGTATTTCTTTCTTCGTTAGCTTTACTGGTTCTTCCATTTTATTCTCCATTTTGTTAAGAGGCTTGCGCCCAGGTTGGTTATTGATGAAATTTAATTATATGTGTGTGTTATTTATCCATGTATTAACCGCTACGACTTGCTGGGTATTAAGCCAGTGACAAGGAGTCTTGTTGAGATGTGACTAATATAACATATGCGATAATTATGCACAAATGATTTGATTGATTTTTGTTGTTAAAATAAAAGTTATAGATAAAAATATACATGATACAATTGTAACTATGAGGATGATAATATGGGAGCGCCAAAAGGTCATGCGCCATATGCTGGCTGCGAAAAAGGTGGACGGCCAAAAAAATATACGGAGGAAGTCATCGAACACGAAGCACATCAATTTCGAAATTGGATGGATAAACCTGATAGTGTTTGGTACGAATGTTTTGCTGTTGAGCGTGGCTATCATCCATCGTTGTTATCGGAATGGGCCAAATCAAATAAAAAGTTTGGCGTAGTGTATGACTATGCACAGGGATGGCAAAAAGCTAAACTTATTAATGGCGGCTTGATTGGCAAGTATAATAGTAATATACTCAAACTTGTGCTAGCCAATACAATCGGTTGGACTGATAAGCAACAGATCAGTGGCAATGCCGCCAATCCATTAGCATTTTTACTCGAGCAGGCCGATGGCAAAAGCAAGGATATAGTGAATCATGACAAGCGAGTTGATGACCGCTCACAAACGTCTACTTGATCCATGGTGGCGCCTAAACAATCTGTATATGATACAGGATAAATGTGGCCGTCGCATACGATTTGAGCTAAATTGGGCTCAAATCGAGTTATACGACAATCTTTGGTACTGCAATGTGATCTTAAAGGCTCGACAGCTGGGTATAAGCACGTTTATTTGTATCTTATTCCTCGATAGATGCCTCTTCAACGGCGACCTGGCTGCTGGTATCATCGCACACACCGCGTCTGACGCAGAGCAATTGTTTCGCAAAATTAAATTCGCCTATGACAATCTCCCCAATGAGCTTAGGAGGCTGATCACAGCCAACACCGATACCACTCAGATGTTACAATTTAGCAATTCGAGCAGCATCCGCGTGGGCACTTCGCTTAGGTCCAGCACTCTCCAATATCTGCATATCTCGGAGTTTGGAAAGATCTGCAGCAAGTATCCTGATAAGGCCCAAGAGATAGTTACTGGCAGTCTTAACACAGTGGCGCCAGGACAATATATATTTATCGAATCTACTGCAGAAGGTAGGGACGGATACTTTTATGACATCTGCAAGCAGGCCCAGGAGACCAAGGACGATCAAAGATCTAATATCGAGTTCAAGTTTCACTTTTTTCCATGGTACAAAGAGCCAGGCTATCGTACAGGGTCGAGTCCATCGATACCAGACAAGCTAACTGAGTATTTTGACCATTTATATAGAATTGGGATTACTTTGGATGATGACCAAAAAGCATGGTACACAATCAACGCAGCTAGGCAGGGAGAGGACATCAGACGAGAATATCCTTCGACGCCGGCTGAATCGTGGGAGGTGTCGAACGAAGGATTCTACTATGCGGAGAAAATGACATTGGCACGTGCACAGGGGCGCGTTGGCTTTGTGCCCTATGATGATAGCCTCTTGGTCCATACGGCTTGGGACTTAGGCTATAACGATTCTACTGCTATATGGTTTTTTCAGGTCTATAATAAAGAGATACGCATCATTGAGTACATCGAGGGCAGCGGGTCATTGGCCAAGTACTTAGGCGAGGTAAAATCACGTAAATATATCTATGACAAGCACTTAGCGCCACATGACGTGGGCGTTACTGAGTATAATACGGGGACCAATCGGCAAAAATTTGCTGCTGACATGGGTATCATATTCATAAAGGTGCCAAGAACTAAAGACAAGATCAATGACATAAACCTAACGCGTAATTTGCTTGATAGATGCTGGATAGATGAGAAGAAATGTGCCAATGGCATAAAATGCCTAGATAATTACAAAAAAGAATGGGATGACCGCCATGGCTGTTGGCGTGCTACTCCCCTCCATAATTGGGCAAGTCATGGGGCAGATGCATTTAGGACGTTATCAACTGGACTGCATTACATTACAGGCCAGCCAACCAACTATGATATGCAAAAGCAGGCTCAAAATCAGGCAGTCTGGAGTCAAGGTAAAGACAGACATTTTATAACGACAAGGTTTGGATAGATGCCGGAAGATATCAAAATTTTTATATGTGCCTGCTGCGATCAAAAATTTGTGGATAACATTGATAGAGAAAAAGAATTACAAGAAAAAGAGATGAATTTTCCAAATATGCCACTTGAAGAGATGGTTCGAGTTTGCACAGTGTGTTTTATCAAGATTATGGATGCGGAAGGAAGAGAAAACTACATACTTGAGTGATGTAAATCCGCTTTACATTGGAGATTTATGGAAGATAGATGGTACAAATCCGAAGAAATAAGGCCACCGCTAAATGAAATAGTATGGGGCATATTCAGGGGAAAAAACGTGGAATTAGTGCAAGTGGCGTTAGCATATCATGAATATGACAAATATCTAGATAATCCGGAGGACTTTTGGCACAGTTTAGAAAGTGAAAAACTAGGTTCGGTTACTCATTGGCGACCATTGATTAGACCAGAATTACCAATGGAATAAATTCAATGGAAGAAGACATTCCTCGCTTCAAGATGCCTAATCGATCATTTTGCATTCAATGCGGCAAAGAAAAGTCGCAAGGTATGGAAAATTATGAAACTGGCGAGATAATTCCTCTCGATTTCTGTGTTGATTGTCTATTTGCTCCTACCGAACATAATTTCATCCAAGCAGTTAAATATGCAGAAAGAAAATTAAAGGAATCGAAGAATATTGATTAATTAAAATAAATATTATACGTTTAGCCTTCATACCTAGGAGGCTATATCAGTTTCTACTACCCGCCCTGGAACAACGCACTGGAGCCCAATCAGGGCAACGTCAGGCAATGGCTCGATAACCTGTATTCAAAGTTTCAGCCAATCGAGCAGTCACGCTGGAATCAATCAAACATTGATACGCTTTTCTATGCCGGCAGTCAAACTTTCGTCAATCGATACTTTAACTTTAGCCCCAGCACATCATATCAGCAGTATTACTTTAACCTGATACAGCAACCTGTGAATATGCTGACTGGCTATCAACGCCAGCACCGCAAATCGATTAATTATGTGCCAAGCGAAGGTTCTGATCCAAATACCACAGATCAATATACGCGATTAATCACACATATAAGCAATGCGGGATCAATCAATGAGCAATTCTCGAAAGCTTGCGAGTTGGCTTGTATCTCTGGCATGGTATTATTGCAGCCATATCTTGATTATTCTGGAGATGATGCAGCACAAGGCGAATTAAAATTAAAAATTTTTGAGTATAATGCTTTCCTTGTTGATCCTTATTTCCGAAACCCTGATATGTCAGATGCGCAATTTGTTTGGTGCCAAGAGTATATCAGTAAAAAAGAGGCTGAAGACAGATTCCCCGACAAACTCGAAGCCATTGCCCCCATGGCCGGTACACCGCAGCGTTACGGTAGTTTCTACTTCTTGCCCGAAAATTATAACATGGCACGAAATGATCTCATGGTACTCAGTTATGTGTGGTACAAATGGAAACGAAAAAAGAAACGCTTATATAGTCGCACACGCAATCAATTCTTTGATTTTGCCGGAGGTGAGGCTAATCTTGAGAAAATCTTATACAACATTCCAGATATGGAAGAGGTTGAAGTGGAAGTACCCTGTTGGAAGTTGGCCGTTGTGCTCAACGAGCAACTCATGTTTCAGGGAGACAATCCGTTAGGGTTCGATACGTGTCCATTCATACCGGTATTTTGGAACTATGAGCCCCATATCAATTACTATGATTTGCGCGTGCGTGGACTAGTTCGCACCATGCGAGATCCTCAGTTTCTATTTAACTATAAAGTCATAGTCAATAATGATATTACGGCTGCCACAATTAATGCCGGATGGAAGAGAAAAGTCGGTGCGGTTGCCAATGAAGATAATCTTAAGAAATCTGGTCAAGGTTGGGACGTATTGATCAATCCAGGCTATGAATTAGGTGATTGCGAAAAGATCGTACCAAGTGGTGTTCCGGAATCTGATATGGCATTGGCTCAACAGATGGCAGATTTAATCTATTCTACTTCCGGCATAAATCTGGAGAATTGGTCTGGTCAAGATGATAAGCAAGTATCTAGTCTAACTGTGCTTCTTAAGCAAGCAGCCAATCTGATGGTATTCCAAAAATATTTTGATCAATGGGATTATGCGTTGAAATTACTAGGTGATAAGCTATTACAAATAATTTTGAATAATTGGAATGCGCCAAAGGTAGCTTTATATGTCGGTGAGGAACCAACGCCGCATTTTTACTCTAAGATATTCGCTAAATATCAAGTGATAGTTGAAGAAGGCCTCCTAACGCCAACTCAGAAGAATTTCCAAGCTCAGCAAATGCTCGAAATCAACGAGAGATTTGGCCGTGAAGTCATTCCTCCTTCTATGATCATTAAAGACATGAATATACAAGGTAAAGCTGAAGTCATGCAGTTCTTGCAGCAACAAGAACAACAAGCGTCACAGATCCAACAAGATGCACAAATGGTACAACATGCGATTGAAGATGCCAAACTTAAAGAATTATATAGTAGGGCTACTGCTAATATTGCTATGGCTCGCGAGCGCCATGGAAGGGCGGAAGCAGATATAGGTTTGTTTGAGGAGAGATTATCGGAAATCACACAAAACAGAGCAATGGCCACAAAGGCAAAAATGGAAGCATTGGAAAAAATGGTCGACGTCATTGCCAAGTATGGCGAGATCGAGACAATGCTAAAAATGAATCAGCTCGAAAGCTTCGATTATCAGCAAGAAAAAAAAGAAGACGAAGAGAAAGTCGATGCAAGACGCACTTCGATGGCGAATGATTTTATGACTCAGTTGATGGGACAGGCGAAGCAACAGCCTGGCATGAATGAAGGGCAAGTGGCATAAATTTATCAAAACATTTCTTGAAAATCAAATCGCACCTTGTATAATCGAGTCGTAATAGTACAAAATAAGAGAGGTATATATGGGCGGTACACGCATAGATGACCATAAGAGTTGGATGGGCGGAAAAGGCAAAGACACAGTTTTTCCAGGTGGTCCATACAAAACAAAAGATGAGTCTTCAGCTGAAGGATTTGGTGCATTATCAAAATATGAGGATACGACTGAGGCCATCAAGTCTCAGCAAGAGATGAACAAGAAAAAAGTTCATGGGCATCCTCAGAAGCCAGGACATAGAAACTAATTTTTCGCTGTTCGTCTAACTAAGATCTAGTCCCAATAAACTAGCGATGTAAGCTAACCTTACACAGCGTTATGAAAATCAGGATCATGATGGAAATTTCCGCCATGCCTGGCGCAAGGCGGCAAGGCGCAGCACAAAAAAGCAAGCCGCATTAACTCATGAGGTTTTATGAAATCAGGATTTAAGGACCCCTCTGCCATAAAAAAGCAACATCCTATGGATAAGCCAAAAGATGGTAACGATACGCCTTGGGAATCACCACAGCCACAATATGATCAAAGATCTAGCTGTTTTGTGAATGTAGGCACACATTATGGTGTAGGCATCAATCAACCGATTGGTCATGAAGGCAATCCTAAATCAAAAGTGGCGGTTCTTCCTCATGGCGTTGTAAATGCAATGGAAGTTGATGAAGTTGGCTAATAAATGCAAAAAATCTAGATGTAATGGCATCTTGAGAGATGTTTCACCATTGATGATGGGGCCAGAATGGAAATGCGAAAAATGTGAGACTAATTATGACAGATTTTTCCATGTGTGGAATAAAGAAGAAAGGATAAATAATTATGCCAATCACAGGAAACGCCCAGCCATTTAATAGACAGCAGCCATCGCCATATAAAAAGAATCGATTTGCCCATACGGCGAATACCAAATATGGCATGGGTGATAACTATGGAACTGGCATCAAGGCAAAACTTGGCCGCATGAGAGAGGATAGTCTGGGCATGCAAAATATAACGCCAAAAGAGTTGAAGACACCGCCCAGATCAGTTGTTTAATCAATTGCATCTTCTCGTGGTTCTAGTATATGTATAACAGCGAGTGCCACCGCTTGTAGAAGTAATTTTTGTCTATGATTATATTCGATAGGATCACAAACACATTGTGCAAGTTTGTAGCTTTCTTTAAGTTGTGCCAAAATCTGAAAATCTTCTTCATTCATTATATAACCTTTTCATCATTTTTTCGTTCATCATACTCGAACTTATATCCCTATAAATGGCATCTATCTTATCATCCGATAGATCGTCGGCCTCCTTGGCCTCTAATTTTTCTCGATGATTTGTAAAATTGTATATACTTTCTTGTACTGTCTTATTTTCTGTCAATAATCCTTTTTTAAACTGACCCCACAGCTCGCGCATGGGAATCATCCAAATCACTTTTATTATATCTGTGCCAGGATATGCCTTAAATAACATGGAATTTGTCTGCGCCTTTGGCTTAGTGAGTCTTGGCTGCCATATTAGGCGTTTGGTTGATCCGTCCTCTTCTGTGCGTGCGTGAGCGAATATATAGAATGGATAATCACCAAATGGTCGTTTGTTGATTAGATCTTGGCAACATTCTGCAATCGAAAATGATTGTTTTGTTAGATGTTGCAGTCTATCATGGGCATCAAGTGGATTGATTTTCATACGAATTTCCTTTGTCTGTGTTGTAAATAAAATATTTTAATTCTAGTGTGTAATTAAAATTTGAATTTACATCAACCATAGACGCCGTCCTGCGTTATAGGCAAAGGAGAAACATGACTACACCAGATACAAATCAAGTCCAAGAAAATAGGCCAAATGATAAGGAGCTAAATTTTCGCGCTTTAGAGGCTAAGTATCAAAGGCAATTAGAACAGGAAAGATCAGCTAGGATCGAAGCTGAACGTATCGCCCAAGAGGCTGTAAATAAGAAACAACAGGTGCCCGAGGATGATGACGATGATGAGCCATACGTGGATAAGAAGAGGCTCAAGAGAGAACAGGTTAAATTCGGCCAACAGATGAAGCAAGAAACCCAGAATGAAATACAAAGATCTGTTCAAATGGCACTAACAGAGGAAAGAAAGCAAAATTGGCTAAAACAAAATCCAGATTTCTATGATACTTTGAGCCAGCACGCACAGAGATTCGCAGAAAAAGAACCTGAATTAGCCGAATCGATTTTACAGATACCCGATGATTTTGAGCGACAAAAATTAGCTTATAAGAATATTAAAGCGCTTGGCATCAATAAGCCAGAAGTCAAGCAATCGTCAATTCAAGAAACAATTAATAACAACCGTCGGAGTCCTTATTACCAGCCATCGAGCGTTGGGTCGTCTCCATATGCCCAGGTTGGCGATTTCAGCGCCTCAGGTCAGAAGAATGCCTATGATAAGATGAAACAATTACAGTCTCAACTTAGGATATAAAAAAATGGGTGTCTCAATGACACCCAATAGAAAAAACAATGAAACATATAGTTACTTGGCAACCACATATTTGTCCTAAATGTGTTGAAAAATTTAGAAATGAATTGGAACCGCAATTAGAAAAATTAGCACGTGATTATTTTAAGCCTGAAAAGGAAATATTAGGTGAAAAAAATGACAAAAAAAGAAATTTTAACTGAATTTTTACAATATCTCAAAGCAAGACATTTAGATTGGGATTCCGAAGATCACCTAGAAATTATTGTGGATGATTTTATTGAGATGAATACTAAATCAAAAAAAATCAGTAAATATTGACATTCAACATTTAAAGACTCCGCTGATAAATTAGAAAACAAAAAGAATAACTATTGAAATTAAAATAATCATTCGATATTTATGAATTTCGCTTGCCTAGCGTAATAGGCGCTTCGCGTTAGAAAGTTTCGCACCTTTCGTCAGATATGTTCGAGAATAGACGTAGGTAGGTTCGTCTCCCGATCATCATATCACTTGTACGAGAATATCGTACAACTCACTTGTCAACCAAGAGGTTGATGATGTCGATTACGACCACAGGGAACTTAGGTCCATTGATTTTGCAGAGTTTAGCTCCTGCAATGCTCTATGTGCCAACTCCCACGATGAACTATATTACTATCTGCGATAAGGTCAGTATGCCAGCCAATGGCGGGACGACTTGCAGATTTATGAGGCCTCGTGCCTTACAACCGCCCACTATTCAGTTGGGTAACTCGGGGATAGATCCCCCTGCGCAGATTCCTCAAAGGGATATCATTGATGCGCAAATGGCGTTTTTTGGAACAGGTGAAGAAGTTTACTATGAATTATTAGCTGCATAATTAACTTGATCTTTATATATACACCATGTTAAAATCTTGCAAAAAAGGAGATTGACATGGAAAGAAGTAAGGAAGATTTAATGTATTCATACGCTGCTGGAGCAATTGATGGAGATGGAGCAATCTATCTTGTTAAAGAAAGTGGATTATACATCCCTTTCGTTCAGCTAGTAAAAAAATATGGCTCTTTAATTTCATCATTTAAAAATGATTTTGGTGGAATGGTAGGATCTTTAAAACCAAGATTACCACATCATGCCCCATTACATTATTGGAGATTGAAAGGATCTGAAAATTGTAAGGAATTCTTAAAAAAGGTTTCTAAATTTTTAGTGTATAAAAAAGAAAGAGCAGAAGTTTTATCAGAATATATTGAAAAGAATCCATTTGTTAGAGGAAAGACTTTAAGTCCTGATCAGATAATGGAAAGAGAAAAATATCATGTAAAACTAGGGTCCTTGAATGATGAAGCATATCTTCAAAATATTTCAATGGTTTCTAAAACATATGACAATAATGAAGATAAATCATTTTGGGCATATGTTGCGGGTATTATGGATACTGATGGTTCATTTTCTGTAAAAAGACAAAAAGGTCAATCTGACACAAAAAATCTTAGATATATACCTTGTATTCAAATGTCGATGGCTTCTTTGGATGTTATAAATCACATAAGAAAAAATTGCGTTTATGGAACTGTATGCGTTGTGAAAAATAAAAGTTGCTCGCGCGGATTTCATTATGCTTGGAGTATAGGTAAGAAACAGGATTCATCAGAATTTATTGAAAAAATAATTCCTTATTTAAAAGAAAAAAAAGATCAAGCTTCGATTCTTTTAGAGTTTTGTGAAAATAGTGAAAATACTAAGAATTGCAAAGCTGGGATTCCAAAAGAAGAACTGGAATTTAGAGAATCGTGTTATCAAAGAATTGTAGCATTAAATAAGAGTGGCAGCCTGTTGTGTGAATCTCAATAAGGTTAGAGATCACATAAAACTTGGCTATATGCTGGAAACCCCTAAAACTATCAGTACCAAAGAGTGAAAATCTGATAGATGAAACAATGGGCAATCAGCAGGGAAGACTCGAAAGAGAACCCTCAACGACTACACGCCAGGCACGCTGTAACCGCAGATGTGAAGATATAGTCTGAACAATAGTGAGAGCTATTGAGAGAGGAATGACAAGACTCTCCGCCAGTTATTACTGGTCATAAAAGTAACAGAAAGTGCATAATTAATGAGCAGGTTATCCTGCAAGATCAGGAAGGGGTACTCGCTTGGGTGTCAGAGCGTTTAGCTGTGGCAATGCGTCAAGCCGAGGATCTGATCCTTAGGGATTACATTGTATCCGCAGCCAGCCAGATTAATGCTGGTGGTGGTTCTAATGGTGATAATCCAACTAATCTCGGAGTATCCGATTTTAGTTTAGTAGCCACAACTCTCGATACAAATAATGCTTTTAAATTTATGAGCGGTATTGAAGGTATGGATCGGTTTGGTACAGGCCCAGTACGTTCAGCATATTTTATGCTAGCATCAACTGAGTTACAAACCGATTTTGATGGCTTGACAGGGTCTGGATTCCTTAACCAGTGGAACTACCCAACAAACGCCTCTGCATTGCCTTCTGAATATGGTTCAGTATTCAACGTAAGAATATTAACCAGCTCAGAAGCCCCAGTTGCAAGGGGAGCTAGTGCGAATGGCAATGATGTCTATTACAACCCAGTATTAGGCAAACAGGCCGTCACGCATATAAATCAAGATAGTTATTCCATGAACTTGATTTACCGTGATCCTTATTATTCGGGTATGCTTGCTCAAAATGCTACCTTGGCGGTTAAATTCGCTCAGGCTCAGGCTATTACGCAAGATACAGCTATTAGAAACCTACTCTGTACGCGGCTTTCTGGCCTCGGCGGACCATAAAAGGAGGGTTTCTATATGACTGAATATTCAAGAATGGCAAAAGGTAATTTTACTGCTACAGGAACAACACAAGTTATCAACTTGCCGTTTCTTCCTGACTATGTAGAACTATGGAATTATAGCAATATCAAAACAGCAGCGAATAACAGTGTGGCAAGAGCCTGGTGGGATTCAAAGCTTCTTGATACTGGTAATAATCCAACAATGATTGAAATTTATAATAATACTGGTGCAGTTGTATTCGATACGATTCAAACGAATGGTATCAGTACATTCTCAGCTGGATTATCATTTCAATACGGTGTTGTGAATCAGCATGGATCAGCTATTGGTGATTTTGCAATCAACAAAGCAGCTGCTGCCCAAATTACAACAACCAATGCCCATGGTTTGGCATCTGGCGATGTAGTTATATTTGCTAACCTGGCGCAGACGTCAACAACTGGTATGCAGCAAATAGCTGGTATTCCATTTGTAGTAACTTCTACAGGTACGACCACATTTACAATTCCTTGGAATACAAACCAGTCGAATTATACCGCATTTAATACGGCTACTTCGACTAACAACGTAGGTTCATATAAACAGGTATTATACCCTGCTTTATATGCTCCAGCTGTTTCTATCATTAGCGCGCTTACTTTAGCGAATCCAATGGTAGTTAGTTTGACTATGCCAGGAAACTATGTAGTAGGGCAGGAAGTTGCGTTTAGGCTTCCATCTTCATGGGGAACTACACAACTCAATTCATTGCCAAATACATTGATTCCAGGATCTCCGATCTATGGATATGTGACGGCAGTGAGTGCCTCTCTTACAACTCCAACTATCACGGTTAATATTAATTCGTCTGCTTACACAGCGTTTAATAGTAATCAGGTATTTGCGAGTTATCCAGGGGAGAAATTCCCTCAAGTCGTTCCAGTTGGTGATATTAATAGTGGAGGGTGGCCATATACTGGCGGAGCTCTCTACCCATCGCCACAATTTTGGAATGGACAAGGCAATGTATTATTAAGTTCAATTAATGGTCCTGGAATCCAGGGCGCATTTAGCAATAATACAAGCCAGGGATTTGTGATTGGTGCCGGCGCTGCTGCTGTTGACGTATCAGCAGCCGTGACAATGATTGCTAATACCAACATTGTGTACTGGCATGCATACGCGCATGATATTGGGATGCCGTAAATAGTATTGCTATTTAAAATAATAATTATATATTTGGAGGGAGAGCAATCTCTCTCCAAATGTAGGTTATTATGTTTCCACCTCTAATCACTGGTCCCATTCCTCCATACAATAACCCGCCTATCGAACCTCAATTTTTTAAACCTAGTCAATTTACGATTTCGAATATTTCACTTGGTAATACGACAATTGTCACGACGACGACAAATATGAATTATGTCATTGGACAGCTGGTTAGATTGGTTATCCCTTCTCTGTTTGGTTGCTCTGGGTTAAATGAGCAGACAGGATACGTCATCTCAATTCCATCAGCCAATCAGGTCGAAATCAATATATCTTCAGTTAATATCTCGCCATTTGTGGCATTTAGCACTCCAGCCTCTGTAACGCCACCTCAAATTGTGGCCATCGGCGATGTAAATAGCGGATTAATTAGCAGTACGGGGCGTAGTTTGCCAACTACTACTATTCCAGGCAGTTTCCAAAACATATCACCCTTATAGGTAAATTATGGCAGAAGCAAAAAGACCAAAATTAGGTAGTTCATTAGCAGAACAAGAAATGGATAGAGCACAAGATCAATTAGATGCATTCGAACAGAGTGCCAAGTCTATTACATTGGATGACATAAGAAATGCTCCATTAGAAGACAGAGAATTTCAAACTAGGATGTCTCATCAAGAAATAAAGAATTCAAAAGACATTTATCTAAAACCAGCAAGAACGATTGCTTGTAAAGAGAAGTTTAATGAGAAATTTCGAGATGAATACAACTACTTCAAAGAATATGTCCAATTTATCGCCGACAGCAATGAGATCAAAGGAGATGCTATAGAATTGTGGACACGAGATTTCCCAGGATTACCAGCCGAATTTTGGCAGATTCCAACCGGTCGACCAGTTTGGGCCCCTAGATATGTTGAAAGAAGAATCAATGGTTGTAAATATAGTCGATGGAAGATGGAAGATAGGCCAACTGAATCAGGCAATGGTACACAATATTATGGCGCTATGAAAGTAGAAACTACAGTTAAGAGGCTAGAAGTCCAATCAGTAGATGATAGGAGATATAAATATTCTAGAGCAGCTTAGTAGTGCGTATTTTATTTCTAAGCGTTTTTGGAATATTAAGCATCATTTGTTTTTGTGTAGAATTTTATGAGATAGTTTCTAGAACAGATATATCTTGGAGTGATCATTTGCATAATTTAATAGATCATCTCATGTACTTAGTAGTCAATTATATAGGTTACAAAATGGGTGAGAAAACATGAATCTACTTCAAGATATTATCACTTACATTCGAAGGATTATAAAAAGTCCTTCGAATACTCTCGTCACAGATCAATTGTTAATCGATTATATCAATCGATTTTGGATGATAGATGTCGATGCACGAGTGCAGTTATTTGATCTTAAAACAAAATATCAATTTGTAACATCGCCCGGCGTCGATCGATACAATATGCCCCTTTACAATGTTCAGCCTTATCCTTTGCAGCCTACAAATTATACAGGTCCAATTGGGATGTATCCAGTCTACCAAGGTTTTCTATCTCCGGCTTATGTAAATGGAATTCAAGTTCCACTTCAAACACAAAAGAGTCAATTCGAAAACATCTGGCCGAATATCGTTCAAAATGCTCCAGTTATTGGCATCGGTAATGGAGGGGCTACTTACACATTAACATTTCCCATCGTTCCGTTTAATTCCATCCCTATTAACACGCCGTTACAGGCAATCCTTCGAGGACATGTTGACATTACTGGTATTATTTCTACTGGTGTCAACGTCGATCCTCCAGTCGCAACAAACATCAACAAACTTATTCCAATAACAAGTATCGATCCAGCCGTCTTCTTTACTTCGACAGATGCTACAGGCGCTAACGTGGTCGTTACTGATAGCGGTCAATTCCTAACCGGAAACGTCAACTATGGCCTTTTAATGGCGCCTGGCACAGCACCTTTTGGGTATTTGGCATTATCCGGAGGATATTCCACTACAGTCAACACCATCAATTATCTCACAGGCATAGCCAACGTCACATTTCCTGTTGCCATTCCTGCCGGAGTCAATATCAACGCGCAATCTTACTATTTTCAGACAGGTTTGCCAAGAGCCATACTCATTTACAATAACGTCATTACTCTTCGCAGTCCTCCTGATCAGCAATATGTGGTCGAACTCGAAGCTTATCTTAGTCCATCAGCATTTCTTAACACAGCATCCGCGATACCGTTTGGTTATATGGCTGAGTACATCGCGCGCGGGGCCGCGAGAAAGATTTTATCAGATACAGGAGATGTTGAGCAATTTAATTTTTACGAACCACTATTTCAAGAGCAAGAGATTCTAGTTTGGAAGAGAAGCCAACGGCAATGGACAGCGAGTAGAACATCGACGATTTATAGCCAAGGAATCAATCAAGGCCAGTCTGGTTTCAATAATATAGGCGGAAGCACAGTTTAAGGAGAATATTTTATGTTTGTAGGGTACACGCTAGGCATACCAGATGGTCCGCATAATCCATCTGCTGATCAATCTCTTATGAAGCTGAATAACGATGCTGTAAATACAATTTTTGGCATTGATCATGTCGCATTTAATACGAATCAAGGCGGATATCATACAGATATTCATTTTGTTACTCAAACAATGGATCCAGCAGCAGTATTGGGATTTGGCCAACTGTACACTAAAACTTTGGCTGGTGATCAAGCATTATTTTTTGAAAGCGGCGGAGGAAAAATAACCCAATTAACAGGAGGAGTTGCCCCAAGTCCAGTGGCAAATGGATATACTGTTTTGCCGGGTGGTATAATACTTCAATGGGGTTCAATTACAGGCGCCCCCATAGCAAACGGACAAGCGGTAACATTTCCTTTACTATTTCCAACAGCAGTTTTTTCGATTACTTTTGGTCCTCAGAGTAATAGTACAAATGACAAGACTATTAGCATAACAACCGGGAGTGTAACCACATCTGGATTTACTGTATCAACTTCTGGAACTAGTTTATTTCAGAGATTATATTGGATGGCGATAGGTAACTAATGGGCGAAAAAATCACAGTTGGACCAGTAAATCGAGGTTTAAGGAATGATCGAACTGCTTTCGTCATTGACAATGACTCATTTCCTGAATTAATCAATGCCTATCAATGGCGTGGTCGAGTTAAGAGAAAACGTGGAACTTCAATTCTTGGAAGATTACAACGTTTTTTTAATTCATCTTCTGTTTCTTACAATCCTTCATCTATTGTTTTAACCTTAGATGGTGGAGGAAATGGAAATCTTTTATCAGGATTTTCTTTGCAAACAAATGGGAATATTGTTCCTGGAAGTGTTACATTGGTAGGCTCGGCTGGACCTGTAACTTATACAGATCCAACTAAAGATGGTTTCTTGACCCCAACAGGAACGGGAGGACCAAATACAATAAATTATGCAACTGGAGCAATTTTAATTCCAGCTCAAGCCGGAAATACAGTAACAGCAACGTTCGAATATTATCCTGATTTGCCGGTGATGGGATTGGAAGATTTGGCTCTAATACCAACCGAATTTCCAGGTACTTTGGCTTTTGATACGACTTATTCATATAATATCACGACGGCCATGCCATATCCGATCTATGATGTTAGTTTTTACAAAAATCCCGCTGCATCGGCTACGTTGCCAGGCTATGCGCCTAAGACGAATCCGACACCAACAACATGGAACGGTCAAAACTATCAGCAATTTTGGACAACCAATTATCAAGGAGCCCTTTGGGCCACAAATGGCATCAATGTTCCTTTTTCGGCGACTAATATAGGCATGCAATTTAGTC